>ENA-OPBL01003237-OPBL01003237.1-human-gut-metagenome-genome-assembly--contig:-NODE-3237-length-10426-cov-2.864430_pt1 | contig 10426 bp, 6 predicted proteins | sample MGYA00241073_ERZ501461 | MGnify/ENA primary metagenome ERZ501461 (study PRJEB25962, sample SAMEA2042630) | human gut metagenome | biome: human gut; feature: human-associated habitat; material: faeces... | reverse complement strand
CCGCAGCAAGCGCAGCGGATTGTCGACGGCTAAATGAAAGAACGAATTAAAATACCGAACTTATGGAAATATATCCCAAATTGATTATGGACGCACTGGCTACGGTGCGTTATCCCGGTACGGGAAAGAACATCGTAGAGGCGGGGATGGTGGAAGACGATCTGCGTATCAGCGGGCTGCATGTCAGTTTTTCGTTGATTTTCGACAAGCCGACGAATCCTTTCCTCAAGTCGCTCGTGAAAGCTTCCGAGGCTGCCATCCATGCCTACGTGGGCAAGGAGGTGGAAGTGGAGATACACACCAAAACCTTGCAGGCTCCCCGTCCGGAGGTGGGGCAACTGTTGCCCGGTGTGAAGAATATTATCGCCGTGTCGTCCGGCAAAGGCGGTGTGGGGAAATCTACGGTAGCGGCCAACCTGGCTGTGGGGTTGTCCAAGTTGGGCTACAAAGTCGGCTTGTTGGATGCCGACGTGTTCGGACCGAGCATGCCCAAGATGTTCCATGTAGAGGATGCGCATCCTTATGCCGAATCGGTGGACGGCCGTGATTTGATTGTGCCGGTGGAGAGTTACGGCATCAAGATGCTGTCTATCGGTTTCTTTGTCGATCCCGACCAGGCCACTTTGTGGCGTGGGGCGATGGCCTGCAACGCGCTGAAGCAGTTGATAGGGGATGCAAACTGGGGCGACTTGGATTACTTCATCCTCGACACGCCTCCGGGTACGAGCGATATCCATCTCACGTTGGTGCAGACCTTGCCTATTACCGGTGCCGTCATTGTCAGCACGCCGCAGAAAGTGGCGTTGGCCGATGCACGCAAAGGCATCAACATGTACCAGAACGAGAAAGTGAATGTCCCCATTCTCGGGCTGGTGGAAAATATGGCATGGTTCACTCCTGCCGAATTGCCGCAAAACAAATACTACCTGTTCGGGAAAGAAGGGGTGAAGCGCCTTGCCGAAGAGATGCATGTGCCTTTGCTGGGACAGATTCCCATCGTGCAGAGCATTTGCGAGAACGGTGACAACGGTACGCCCGAAGTCTTGAACGACGGGAGCCAGACGGGACAGGCGTTCATGGCCTTTGCCCGCCGTGTGGTGGAAGAGACCGGCCGCCGGAATGCGGAACAGGCACCGACAAAAATCGTGGAAGTCAAGAAGTAGTTGGATATATCATCATGTATGAGCCGTTTTGCCATGGGCAGGACGGCTTTTTCAACACAATAAGAAAGATGGCACAAGACAGACGGGAACCTTCGGCAGTACACGTGGTGGGGAATATGAATTGGGACGGGCTTCACCGTCCGCAAATCTATTATGCCATGGTGGCTATTTTTTCGGGGTTGTTCCTCTCGGTCATCGACGGCACGATATGCAACGTGGCCTTGCCCACGATTGCGCGTCAGTTGAAAATCTCTTCCTCCGATTCCATTTGGATAGTCAATGCTTTCCAGTTGGTGGTCGTCATGACCCTGTTGCCATGTTCCGCGTTGGGCGAGTTGTTCGGATTCAAACGTACCTATCTGTGGGGAATGGTTTTCTTTACCGTCGGTTCGCTGTGTTGTGCTTTGTCCGGTTCGTTTGTCCTGCTGGTTCTTTCACGCATGTTGCAAGGTGTGGGGGCAGCCATGGTGATGAGCGTGAATGGCTCTTTGGTGCGTCTGATTTATCCGAAACGCCATCTGGCCAAAGGTTTCGGACTGAATGCCACGGTCGTGGCTCTGGCCTCCGTAGCCGGACCTACGATATCCGGTGCGATTTTATCCGTGGCCTCCTGGCCATGGCTGTTTGCCGTGAATTTGCCGTTCGGCGTACTGACATTCTTTTTAGCCCGTAGATACTTGCCGGGGAATCCGACGCGCGTCGAAGGGCGACGGTTCGATTTCCCTTCGGCAGTGCTGAACGCTCTTACGTTCGGTCTGTTCATCGGTTGTGTGGAAGCCTTTTCCCACGGGCTGTCCTTTCGTTGGATTGTGGCCGGAGTTGTCCTTTTAGCCGGGATAGGGACCGTTTTCGTGCGTCGTCAGTTGCGCCAGCCCTATCCGATGCTGCCTTTCGATTTGCTTCGCATACCCGTGTTTTCTTTGTCCGTGCTGACCAGTATCCTTTCCTTCACTTCGCAAATGTTAGGCATGGTGGCCTTACCTTTTATGTTTCATCTCACGTTCGGGATGAACGCGGCAGAGACGGGGCTGTTGATGACCGCCTGGCCTTTGGTGATTGTGGTGGCCGGTCCTTTGGCCGGCACGTTGGCTACGAAAATCCATCCGGGGCTGTTGGGAGGTGTCGGACTACTGGTGATGAGTGTCGGGTGCTTCTTGCTGGCTGATGTGTCGCCGTCGGTGGGTTATGGCGGACTGGTGGCGCGTTTGATGCTCTGCGGTTTCGGTTTCGGACTGTTCCAATCTCCCAACAACAGCATCCTGATCGCCTCCGCACCGCCCGAGCGAAGCGGAAGCGCCAGCGGTATGCTGGCAACAGCCCGGCTCACGGGACAGACGACCGGAGCGGCTCTGGTAGCCCTGCTGTTCCATATCGACCCGGAAAACGGCTGCCATATCGCCCTGTTGCTTGCCGGAGGGTTTGCCCTGGCCGGTTCCGTCGTCAGCTTCTCACGGCTATCGCTCGCCCTGCCGCAGGGCCTTACCCGAAGCAAGGGAAAAGCCTGAATCCCGCCTCCGACACACTGTTTTGCGGATCCTCCCCTCCCTTTTCCCTATACCCAAAAGAGAGAAAAGACAACACCACCGGCATCGCTCGTGCCCGGCAACAAAATCCGGAAGTGTGCTACGAACGAACACATAAATATCACCGCTTTCCCGAACACCCCGGGACACGCACCACATTGACAAAAATATCCCGACCGATAAAGCCCACTTATCACCAAGAAAAAACAAGCATATTGCATTATTCCGGATTATTTGCATCAGACTGCAAGGTCCGAAAATCCTCCTGCGACAGTATATCCGGAATCCCGAATCCATTTCCAAACCGCGTCAGAAAAGAGAAGCTGAACCTCTCAACGAAAAAGGAGAATCCATACCACTCCATTTTCAATATGATCGCAAAATAAAAAGGATCGACCCGTAACGGGTCGATCCTTCACATATCTTGTCAGATCAAAGATATCTATTACAAATATCCCTGGTTCTGGCTACCGAAATTCGGGTTCTGCGTCAGCTCGCTATTCGGAATAGGCCATACGAACTTCGGGCTACCAGCAGTCTGTTTCATAGTCTGCAAATAAGACACCTGGTCAACCAAAGGAGCAAGTTTGGCATTGATATCACGTTTGAAACCTTGTCCCCAGCGCTTCAGGTCGAAAAGACGCGTACCCTCGGCAAGCATCTCGCGGCCGCGCTCTTCCTGAATAGCATTGAAAAGTCCAGATATCTTCGTGCCGTCAAGCAACGTAACATCATCCTTCACATCATCCGCCGTAAGGGCTGTCAGACCACGGGCCGTACGCAACTGGTTCAGCGGATCCAAACCTTTAGCAGGGTCCAAACGATACTGCGCCTCGGCATCGACCAGATACATTTGGGAGATACGGAACATCTTAGGTCTGTTGCGATAAACCAACGTAGTCGTATTGGTCTGGAAATTCTTGTTACCGCGGAACTTACCAATAAGAACTCCGACCCCCTTATTTCCACTGATCGTAACATTGGCATTCTTAACAAGGAAAATATCCGTACGGAAATCGGCATCTTTGAACAACTTGACAATATGCTGCTCCGGAATATAGGTAGGAGCATAGAAGTATACCCCCGAATTCGGCTCCCAGCTGCTGTTCAGATAGCTACCGAACGAGTTCACAGTCGTCATGGTCGTACGCAATACCTCCAACTGCAGGATATTCTCGGTAGAAGTATCCTCGCGCCACATTCTTTCGAGACCTTCAGCCGTTGTCACCAAAGGATAGGTGCCGTAAAGCGACTGGGCGTACTGGCTGGCCTCCGTGTACTGGTGGAGATGCAGTGCCAGCTCGGCGCGGAATGCGGTAATGGCATCTTTGGTCAGGTAAATCTGATCCGTCGGAGTACCCTGAGCAGTCACGGTTTTCTCAGCTTCTACGAGGTCTGCCTCTACGTTCTCATACAATTTCGCCAGCGTACCGCGAGCCAGTTTCGCTTCCGGATCCCACTCTTTCGGATAGGGAAGACCCAACTGATCGGCAGCCTTGTCCGGATCATAGTCCTCGCAGAAGAGCAGCGCTGCACGGTGCATTACATAAGCACGGAAGAAATACATCTCGCCTTTGTAAACATCCACTTTCTTTTGCTCGTCGGGAGTAAGATATTCATAAGCTGCATCCATATGACGGATCGCATAGTTGATATGCATCATCGTCGTATAATAACTGGACCAGAACGACGTTACATTCTGATCAGTGGGATACAAACGCCAGTTGAAAGGATAGATACCCTGATTACCGCTACCGATGCAAACATTCAGAACATCCACATAAAGGTCCGGTATCGAGTAGAAATCACCGGAAAGGAGCGCTTTCAGGTCCACATAAACGTAACCTCTCACACCCTCGCAATATTCCATGGTGTACGCATCCTCGGGCCGGATCGCCGTTTCGGGGTCCATATCCAAGTCGCACGACGTCACAGAAAAGAGGGTAACGAATGCCAAAATCGAATTTATTATCTTTTTCATAGTCTAAGCCTTGTATTTATTTTTTTATAATGAACACTGAAAATTAGAACTTAAACTCAAGGCCGAAAGTGAACTCGCGCGTATTCGGATAAGTATCGACATCGACACCCTTCTCTGCAGCCTCAGGATCCAGGCCGTTATAGCCCGTCACAGTCCAGAGGTTACGGCCACCGACCCAAACCTTAAGGCCCTTGATGAACTTCGTCTTCTCCATAATATGGCTCGGGAGCGTATAAGCCAACTGGATATACTTCAGACGCAGGAACGAAGCCTTCTCAAGCATACGGCTGTCAAAATTGATCGCCTGGTCCAGACGGGGATATCTCGCCTGGTCGCCTTCCTGCTGCCAATAGTCCCATGCCAGGTCGCACTGGTTGAACTGGGAAGAGAGTCCCATATCGGCATTAGCAACGAAATACATCGTATTGTTGAGCGCGTAGTTGCCGTGAACCCAAGAGAAGTCTGCCGTCAGGCTGAGTCCCTTCCAGGCGGCTGTCACACCGAAACCGCCGGTATAAGGCGCATAAAGCGAAGTACCCAGATTCACCAAAGCAGCCTGGTTGAAATCGGAAGTAATGCCGCCGTCTGCCGTAGTCCAGGTATCCAGACCGGTTTCAGGATCGACTCCGCGCCACTCCTGCATTGTCCAAGTCGGGAACGGATCACCTACGCTGTAAGCCTGCAGACCGTTGCCCATATAAGCGAATTCAAGACCCGGTTCCCAAAGATCGGTCAGCTGGTTCTTGTTGTAGTTGAAAGTCGCGTGGAAGTTCACGAACCAGTCTTTCGAAGCGTAAATATCGTAGTTCAACGAAAGGTCGATACCGGAGTTGCGCATACCGCCGACGTTACCGGCACGACCGCTGTAACCACCTGACGGAGCCAACGGAATGGACATCAGCATATCGTTGGTTTGACGGCGATAGTATTCAATCGAAAGAGAGAGTTTTTTCCACAACTCAATATTGGCACCCACGGTCAGTGTATTCTGGCTTTCCCACATCAGGTCGGGGTTACCGATACCGGATACCATCCAAGTCGTGTAACCGCCGTAAGCCGAACCCGCAGCCATATATTGACGGTGGTTGTAGTCACCGATACCGGAGTTACCCTGTGTACCGTAAGACACTTTCAGACTCAAATCACTGATAGTCTGATTGTCGCGCAGGAACGTCTCATTCTTGATATTCCACATACCGCCGACAGCCCAGAAAAGCGCATTGCGGTTGTTCTCACCGAAACGCGAGCTTGCGTCGTTACGCAACAAACCGCTGATGAAATAACGCTCTGCGAAGTTATATTCAAGACGGCCGAATACAGAATTCGAAGCTGACTGTGCGATGCTATAGGTCGGCAGACCGCCGGAAACTTCCGTACCCATCGCGATATTCAGGAAGCGCGAAGAAGTGATACCGGTCGAAGTTACAGCGAAGCTGTTGTTATTCCGATAAAGAGTCTCCTCACCGAGCAGCGCCGTAAAGTTATGAACCTCATTCCAAGTATGCTTGTACTCGGCGGTATTGGTCCAAGTCCATTCATAGAAACGCTGGAACAGTTCACTGGCACTACCAGTACCGAACTTACCCGAAGGAGTAGGAGTTTCAGGGCTGGACGCACCGTGTGAACGCCAGTCAAAAGCATCCACAGCAAGAGAGGAGCGGATCGTCAGCCCCTTCACCGGAGTCAGTTCAATGAAAGCCATACCATTCATCGTAATACGATTCTGCCAGCGAGGCATATAGTCTGCAGTCATCAACGGGTTGATGGCTTGGGTAGCATCAAAGAAATTGAGCATCTGACCGTTATCGTCATAGAGAGGCTGGTAAGGAGGCGTAATCAACGATGCCATCACCGGGTTCGATACATACAGACCGCCCTGCGATTCATTCGTATCAGCAACCGAACTGTGCTGATAACCCAAACCGAGGTTCAAGCCCAAACGCAGCCAGTTGTTAGCCCTGGTATCGATATTCGTACGGAAGTTGTAACGATCCAACTCCGAACCGGGCAGAATACCGGTCTTATTGGCATAGTTACCCGAGAAATAGTAAGAGGTCTTCGCCGAGCCGCCCGAAACCGACAGATCGACCTGATACATCGGCGCATTTCTCTCAAGAATCTCGTTCCACCACTTGTAGTCATTCATAGGATTATAGTTCTCATCCATGAACTTAGCCAGACCGAAATTACGGATAAAATATTGACGGCCGGACGCAATCTTATCAGGAGTCGTCAAGGCATCGCCCGACAAACGAACGGCAACAGCCGCACCGATATAATCCAACATCTCGTTCGCACTCATCATATTCAATTCAGGCGCTACGGCACTCGACATGGAGTATTGTCCCGTAAGCGTCACATCGACACTCTCCTGGTTGCGACGACCGGTTTTGGTCTGCACATAGATAACACCGTTGGCAGCACGCGAACCGTAGATCGAAGTCGCCGAAGCGTCCTTGAGGACGTTCACCGAAGCGATATCGTTCTGGTTGATCGTCTGCAGCGTCGAAGCCTGAATCGGCGCACCGTCCAACAGAATCAGCGGCGACGTATCGGCACCCATAGAACCCAGACCATGAATACGGATCGAAGAAGTCGAAGTCAACTCACCGTTACCGGTCATAATCTGAAGACCGGCTACCTGACCCTGCAAAGCGTCCACGACGTTGGTGCTGGGACGGTTTTCGATCTTCTCGGACTTCACCTGATCTACAGAACCAATCACCGAACCGATCTTCTTACCCGTACCATAACCGATCACCACGACATCCTCGATGCCCGTAGCCTCTTCCCCGAGAGTCACGTCGATATGCGTCTTACCGGCTACGCTCACCTTCTGGGTTTCGTAACCGATAAAAGAGATCGAGAGCGTCGCATTGGCGGGAACCGTCAATGTAAACTGCCCGTCTCCTCCGGTCGTCGTACCGGCAGACGTACCCTCTGCCACAACCGTAGCACCGATGATAGGTTCTCCCTTCTCATCGGTAACCGTACCCGTCACCTGCTTGTTTTGCGCAAGAGCCAACGAACAGAAACTCAGTACAGTAATTAACGATAGTACAATTTTCTTAATCATAAGCGTTAATTTAAAAATTGAGTTTGAAATAAAAGTTCCGAGCAAATATAGAAATTAATTGCTTCATAAGCAAATAACCGTATTCAAAATAATCAAAAAAAGCACGTATATTCGGATTTATCTCCTTTCAAATCCCATATTGACCAATTTAAGATCTGACCGGCGCGGAAAAGCCATTTGCCCGACAAAGCAGCGGAAAAATACCGGTTTTACACCCCGCTCTTATTCGACACCTTATAATATATAAAATTCGGCAGCAATGGATCGAAACGATTTTTTTCGTATCTTCGCGCCGAATCAAAACCTAAACAATTTATGGCTTTTACAGAAATATTACCCGGAATACACTACGTCGGCGTCAATGACCGCACCACGACCCGTTTCGAATCGCTGTGGTCGCTTCCTTACGGCGTTTCCTACAACTCATACCTGGTCATCGACGAAAAAGTCGCTCTGATCGACACGGTCGAAGTATCGTTCGGCGAACAGTTCATCGACAATATCCGCGCGATCCTGAAAGACCGGCCGATCGATTACCTGGTGGTCGATCACATGGAGCCGGACCACTCCTCTTCGATCAAAACCCTGCGCCTGCTCTACCCCGAGATGCAGATCGTGGGCAATGCCAAAACCCTTCAGATGCTCGACGGATATTACGGCATCCATACCCTCACCCGGGAAGTCAAAGAGGGCGAAAGCATTTCGCTCGGCCAAAAAAACCTCTCGTTCTATATGGCGCCGATGGTTCACTGGCCCGAAGTGATGGTCACCTATTGCCCCGAACACAAGGTACTCTTCTCGGCGGATGCGTTCGGCACGTTCGGTGCCCTGAACGGCGGTATCCTGGACAGCCAGCTTTCGCTGGACCATTTCTGGGACGAGATGCGCCGCTACTACGCCTGCATCGTGGGCAAATACGGCGCCCCCGTACAGAAAGCCCTCCAAAAACTGAGCGGCCTTCCCATCGAAACGATCTGCTCGACGCACGGCCCCGTATGGCAGCAGGAAATCGGGCGCGTAATAGGTATCTACGATCAGTTGAGTCGCTACGAAGGCGAACCGGGTGTGGTGATCGCCTATGGTTCGATGTATGGCAATACGGCCCAGATGGCCGAGAAAATCGCTCGGGAGCTGGCCGTACAGGGTGTAAAAAACATCATCGTTTACAACCTTTCGTATGCCGACATTTCGAATGTCATCCGCGACATTTTCAAATACGACACGCTGATCGTGGGTTCTCCGACCTACAACGGCGAACTCTTCCCCGAAGTCGGGTCCCTGCTGCAAAAAATCAGCGAACGTTGCATTCCCTGCCGGAAATTCGCCTATTTCGGCTCCTATACCTGGGCTGGAGCAGCGGTACGCCTGCTGGGAGAATTCGCCCAGAAAATGAAATGGGAGGCCATCTGCCAGCCGACAGAAATGAAACAGGGATACGACGATCAGGGGGCACAATGCTGCACGGCACTTGCCAAAGCCATTGCCGAAAAAATCCGGTAGAAAATCCCGATTCGTCCGCAATAAACAGGGACGGTGCCGTCATTGGCACCGTCCCTGTTTAGTTTCTATCTCTTTCCGAGTCCTGCGACACGCGGCACAAGCCCCTATTTCATCACCTTTACGACCGCCTTTTTGATCCGTCCCCGACCGATCATCGGAGCATGGGCGTCCTCGGGACCGAAAACGACGAACTGTCCAGGCCTGATCCCGACGAAAAGCTGCGGCCGGTCTGCAAAAAACCGAATGTCTTCTTCCGCATCGAAAGGCCCCCGGGGAACACGGCACTCCCGACGCTCCCGCCAACCCATCGTTTCGACTTCGCCGGCGATCAATACCTGTACGTCGATATATTTATCGTGCACCTCCAGCGAAGCCTCCTCTTCCCGTTTGAGCTCCCCTTCTGTCACTTTCATAAAAATTTCAGCTCCTTCGATCTCGTACCGCCCCGGCTCAAGAGTATTCAAATCGGCCGCTGCGAGGTATTCCAACGCCCGCTTCAACCGGGAATCGGCCCCGCAATAAAAAGCCCAGTTTCTCAATGAATCCAAAATCATAACAACAACTATTTTTTAACCGGCCTCAACCGGACTACGACCGGATAGTGATCCGACAAATCCACATCGTACAAAACCTGGTAATCGAGACACTCCAAATCTTCGGAATAGAGGACGTAATCGATCCGCAAAACATCCATGAATCCGCGAAAAGTATAGGAATACCCCTTACCGCTCGCCCGGAAAGCATCGTCGAGGTCTTGTGCCATCACCCGATAGGCATAGGACATAGGCGTATCGTTAAAGTCACCGCAAACGATCTTACAGCCCGGAGTCGCAGCGATCGCCCGAGCGATCGTGTCCGCCTGTGCCGCCCGCAACATGCTGTTGTCGCGGAACCTGCGGAAGATATTCTTGATTTTCGCTCCGCCAGCGGTATCCGTAAGAAACTGATGCTCCGAAAGATACTTATCGTCATGCACGGTAATTGCGGTCGAATGCAAGTGGTTGTTAAAGATCCGAATCGTATCGTCCCCCACCAGCAGATCCACCCATACCGACTGCCCGTCCTGCTTCATAGGACCCAATATCGAATGAGATTTTCCGAGGATCCGGTATTTGGTATAAAGCGCCAGCGGAAATACAGGATCCCGTCTGCATAGTGATTTCCCTGTCTCGGATCTAAGGGG
>ENA-OPBL01003235-OPBL01003235.1-human-gut-metagenome-genome-assembly--contig:-NODE-3235-length-10428-cov-2.985829_pt1 | contig 10428 bp, 11 predicted proteins | sample MGYA00241073_ERZ501461 | MGnify/ENA primary metagenome ERZ501461 (study PRJEB25962, sample SAMEA2042630) | human gut metagenome | biome: human gut; feature: human-associated habitat; material: faeces... | reverse complement strand
CCTAGATTGACATCTCAAAGTACGTTCGATGTGACATAAGTCTGTCAAAAACCAAGAACGAGCTGGTAATATTCAAACATGCTTCCTGGGCGCCAGGAAGGAGCGCGACATGCCAGTTTCAAAAGGCAGGCACCTTGTCATGTTCGATAGGCGCATGATCGAAGACATGCTCAGAGACGGCGAGAGCGTGGGCGCGATCGCCGGAAAGATCGGCGTAAGCTGGGCGACGGTGGCCCGCGAAATCAAGAGGCACAGGACCCGGGACACCACCCACTACCAGAACCTGGACGGCAAGAACCTCTGCCAGTTCCGCGACAGCTGCAGGATGACGAACATGTGCAGGACGGGCTGCAATTCGAGATGCTCGAGGTGCGCCAGCGCGGCATGCAACAAGGTGTGCGAAAAGTACGTCGAGGTGCCCGAATGCCCCAAGCTCTCGAGGGCGCCGTACGTGTGCAACGGGTGCCGGTCGAGGATCACGCTCGCATGCAGGCATCGCTGCTGGTTCTACGACGCGGACGCGGCAAACGAGGAGGCCGCATGGGCGAAGGTGGCGGGCCGCCAAGGCGTCGACTGCTCGCCCGAGGAGCTCGCGGCAATGGTCGCCGTGGTGAAGCCGCTGATGAAGAAGGGGCAAAGCCTGAGCCATATCTGGCAGACCCACGGGTCCGAGTTTCCCGTCGGAGCGAGGACGTTCTACCGCTACATCAATCTCGGGATCCTCGACATCTGCAACCTCGAGCTCCCCAAAAAGGTGAAATACAAGCCGAGGCGGAGGCGAAAGAAGGACGAGGTCCCGTTCAGGCATTCCCTTGAGGGCAGGACATACGAGGACTTCCAGAGGCTCGACTACGACGTCCAGATGTCTGCCGTCGAAATGGACTGCGTGGTGTCGGCAAAAGGCTCGGACAAAGCCATCCTCACACTCCTGTTCAGGCGCTTCTGCTTTCAGATCATGGTGATGCTGCCGGCGCATACCTCGGAGTGCGTGACGAGGGCGCTCGACAGCATCGAGATGCTCTGCGGGCGGCAAGCGTTCATGGACAGCTTCAACGTCCTCCTCACTGACAGGGGGTCCGAGTTCCTCGACTACGAGGCGATCGAGCGAAGCGTGGACGGAGGCAGGCGCTGCTCCGTCTACTACTGCGACCCGCTGCAGTCCGGGCAGAAGGGCCGCTGCGAGAAAAACCACGTCGAGCTGAGGAAAATCCTCCCAAAGGGAACCTGCTTCGAGGGAATCACCAACTACGAGCTCTCGATCATCTGCTCCCACGTCAACTCTTACACGAGGCCGGTGCTGGGCGGCACGGCGCCCATAGACATCGCCAGCAGAATACTGCCCGCCGACCTGTTCGACGGGCTGGCAATCAGGAAGATCAACCCCGACGAGGTCGTCATGAGGCCGAGCCTGCTCGCCGAGCTAGGGCTCAGGTAGACGCGAGGACGAACCGCGAAAAAGCAAGGCGCCCGGGACCGAACGGAATACGCTCTCCATTGCGCGCCCTGAGCATGTGACATAAGTCTGTCACATCATTTGACGGGGGCTGGGATACGTGTATGCTGTAAGGGGGTCGAACAAGCAGGCGCACAACCGTTCTCTGACCTCGACGGACTTAAGTCAGCATCCTCCAAGGCGCCTGGCCAGGGATTGTCAGGGTTAAGTCACAACTTCATCCAGACTTCACGAAATGCTGACTTTGCTTTGTCAATCAACCCTATTCGTGTTGCGATTGAATGATATTTATCATTGATAATATATGTTATGTTAACTAGCGAACTGAGATTTGGAGGGCTGATCCATGAACTCTGATGCATTAGATTTCAAGTCGATATCGATTCGCGTCGTCTGTATTACTGCGATCGCGATCGCAACTGGTTTTCTATTGCTTGCGTTAACAGGTTGCGGCCCCTCTAACGAGGAACGCATCAAACAAGCCGTCTCTCAACCTCTGGAAGCTATCAAAGCTAAAGATGAAGCTACATTGACTAGCTTGCTCTCAGACGATGCCAAGCAACAGATCTCAGACATCGGCATAGACCCTGCGTCGTATATGTCAGCTTACCTTGATGGGTTCGACTACGCGCTCGGCCCTATCACTATCAACAAGGACACGGCAACCGTAGATCTCACCATAACCTGTAAAACCACGGACAGCATCTTTTCCGCGCTTCAACAGAAAGCCACGGAAGATTTCGAATCCGGCGCAAGCGCGAACAATACTGAAGAGCAAACGAAATCCGAGGTTGCCGAAAACACACTTGACCTCATCAATGCGGCACCACCGGTACAACATGATCCGATTACGGTAACCTTGCATAAGGTTGATAAGTCATGGATTGTTGAAAGCGGCATCAATGGAGCCTTGCTGAAAGCATTGCAAGGCTAGCTAATTTCACAAGAGCACACAATGAGATTCAGATACTGTATATGGATGGCACTTGATTTTCGTAAGCACACGAAGCTTATCTTTCGCAAACCTGTTCATAGAGATCAAACAGTTCTGGCAGCGTGCGCTTGATGCTTACCGGCTTAAACGTATTCGCATCAACAAGACAGTGAGTGCTCGTGCCTGTAACGCAAGGCTTAGCTACTTCCATGTCATCACCCTGCTTAAACACCTCATATGAATACGTGGTTTTGGTGCCACGGGATTCACTGACCCAAGTGCGCACGATGGCAACATCACCGTATCGCAAAGGCTCTCCGTAGTGCACTTCGAACGAGACCACCGGCGACATGTAGCCGGCTTGTTCAATGCGCGCATACGGATAGCCGAGCTCTTCAAGAAAGCGAGTCCGTGCGTCCTCAAAATACAGTAAATAGTTTGCATGATACACAACTGCCATCTTGTCCGTTTCCGCATATCGAACAGGTATCGCCGTGCAAACTTTCATAGCAACCTCCCAGTACCTAGCAAAACGATTAGAATGAACCTATGGACTCAATCGTAACGTATATTGAACGCGAGCAGCGAACGTTTATCGAATCACCCGTAAATCCGGTTGATTCACTTGTATTTTCATCGTTGTGCTATTTCAATTTCGATCAGCTTGTTCTAAAACCCGAGCTGACCGCAGTTAACTGCCTATTAGACACGCATACCTCAACGCCTGTATTGCTGTCCGACATATTGGCTTTATGTGAAGTCAACTCGCTTACCGAAGGGAGCTGGCTGAAGGACTCCGAGGAGACAGTACGTTTCATTCAGGCCATCAGAGCCAGCAGACGCTATCGGGATGTTTCCGTTGCGCTGTTCGTCGATGAAACATCCGACGCAGTTGATAAGCAGTTTTCGGCATGCACCTTTTTCTTCGAGTCCGGTCAAGGAATCATGGCATACATTGCGTTCCGAGGAACCGATGGAACGCTGACAGGCTGGAAAGAGGACTTCAATCTTTCATATAAACCGGTCATCCCCTCCCAGCGCTCCGCGCTTGCTTATGTTTCCGGCGTTTCGTCAGCAACGACCTGTCGGCTGATACTCGGCGGACATTCAAAAGGCGGAAACCTTGCCCAATACGCGGCATTGTGCACAGATGAAGGCACCTATCGCCGAATCATCGCTATATACGATCACGATGGACCTTCGTTCCTTGAAGACCCCTCCCCTCGTCGAACTACCGCTGAGTACGATCGTAAACTGCATAAACTTGTTCCTGAGTCTTCTGCGTTCGGAATGATATTGGAGCGTCGTGACGATTATCGCGTAGTTCAATCGTCGGCTTCCGCTATCTTCCAGCACCACCCTTTCTCATGGATGGTCGAGGGAGATGATTTCGTTTACCAACAAGATTTGAATGCATCTGCACAGTTCTTCGATGAAGCGTTAGATACGTGGTTACGCAGCAAAACCCCTGCTGAGCGAGAGCGCTTCATCCAAACCATATATGATTTGATCATGCAAACAAACGCAACAAGCTGGGCAGATTTCCAAACCCGTCTGGGAGCGAATATGGCAACCGTTATGGGGGCTGGCTCCAAACTCGACGTCGACACCAAACAATTCCTCATTTCCACATTAGGAAGTCTGGGGGCAACGCTGAAAAACCAAACCATAGCCCGCATTAAGGATGCGGGAAACGGTCTTCTGCAAAACGAGTCTAGAAAGCGAAGCAATCAGTAATGAGCCGATCACAAAACCCTAGCGGGCACTCTTACAACCGATTTACCGCGAAGATGGCGTTCGACCTTGCTGCCCCTCACACCTGGCCAGCGTCGATAGCGCCTGTTGCAATAGCCGCCTCATTGGCAATAGCGACGGGGTTCCCGATATCCGCAACCTTGACCATCGCGCTCCTTGGCATCTGCATCCTCATGCAAAGCTCGGTGAACACGTTCAATGATTACTACGATTACGTTAAGGGCACCGATTCGTCGGATGATGACGTAGACCCTACCGACGCTGTGCTGATCTACAACAACGTGAATCCTACCTGCGCACTGGTATACGCCATCGCTTTACTGGTTACAGCTTTTATCCTGGGCGCCTATGTGATCTATCATGCCGGACTGATTCCCCTTGCAATCGGTGCTATCGGCGCGGTTTTCGTTGTTCTCTATTCTGCTGGTAAAACCCCGATTTCCTATCTCCCTCTTGGAGAAGCGGTCAGCGGCATCGTTATGGGCGGCCTTATCCCCTTGGCGTGCTACCAGGTTCTCACCGGGTTGCTCACTCCCCTAGCTGTGCTTTGGGCGGTCCCGGAAATCCTTGGCATCGGCTTGATCATGTTCACCAACAACACGTGCGATATCGAGAAAGACGCCGTAGCCCATCGCCGTACGCTATCCGTGCTGCTGAATCGCGAAAAAGCCCGCAGGTTGTACCACGCGATTACGTGGTTATGGCTCATCGCAATTATCCTAATCGTCGGCATCTTCTTCACGCGGGGCCTCATCATACTCCCCTTCTTGCTGCTTTCGACCTATCCGCTTCTCAAAGCTTTGCGAAACAATCCTTTAGCGCCGCAAAGCCGACAAGCGGCCATGTCGCAGATTTGCTCGGTGAATATCGCCTTAGGTGCTTGGTATGCCGCTGCGATTCTGGCGAGCAATTCTGTTATCGTATGTTAGAGAGGTTTACCGGACTGTAAAGAGACGAGGTTTGCTCAATGGGATTGCTTCAAATCTTTTTCGCCGTCATCTTCGGATGTGTTTCGCTGCTTGTGGCTTTTCAGCTGATGAATGGAAAATGCCTTCAGTTGGTCTACAAATATGACGAAAGCGCAAATTACCAAAAACAGCAACAAGAAGCAAAGGCTACGGAAATCGCCAAATTGGCAAGTGCCGTTACCTTCGCCTTCTTCGCCACTGATGCCAGCTTGCTCTTCTACGAACTCGGACGAACCATGGGCGTCCCTGATTTGGCTTCGATCTTCTCTCTTGTTTGCGATGTGGCCATGGTGGCGTTTCTGATCACCGTGGTTCGACTGTACGTGAAGCTTGTTGGTTCGAAAGACCCCAAAGCTAAGTTCAAAAGCAGCAATGTTCGTGTAACCGTTTTCGTTTTGGTACAATGCGTGCTCCTCAGCCTGATGGCGGTTGTATTCTAAACCATTGATGCCTGGCGTTCATAAACGCCAGGCATCAATCTTTCGAGCTAAGACGTTTGCAGCCATTGGATAGAGCGCGCAAAGGTACCGTCAAGGTTCTTTCGCACATTTGCCGAGTTTAAGTGGGGCAACCGGCGTTATCGCCAGGGAATTTGAACAGGGTCGGAAAACAACTCAGGCAATCGCGCTACATCGAACGTAGCCAGCAGCTGTTCAGGGGTTGCAGGATCGCAGGTTGGGGCAAGTCCACATATGCCTGCGATATGTCCTATAATCGCTTCCGGAGTCTTGAACCTTGCGAGCAGCTCTTCGATACCGGCATCATGATCACGCTTCGAAAGCCGGCGATTCTTCTCCGCAACTAATAAAGGGATATGCGCATAACGAGGATGATCAAGCCCGAGCAGCTCCTGCAAGTACAACTGCTGAGGAGTAGAGCATAGCAAATCAACGCCTCTCACGATGCTTGTAACGCCCTGAGTCGCATCGTCCACGACCACCGCAAGCTGGTATGCGAATGCCTGATCGGAACGACGGATAAGGAAATCTCCGCAATCATGCGCCAAGTTCTGCTTATAGCGCCCCTGCACCATATCCTCGAAGGAGTATGTGTCATCTGGCACGCGTAAGCGCTGTGCTGGGGCCCTGCGCATGCTTTTTTCGGCAATCTGTTCCGCAGTCAAACCGCGACAAGTGCCAGGATAGACGAATTTCTCCCCCCTATGGGGAGCAGATGCCGCGTGCAGGTCAGCACGCGTACAGAAGCACGGGTACACCAGACCTCTGCGCTCCAAAGCGCTAAACGCCTCGAGATAGGCCTCATCCCTATCATGTTGAAAGAACGGGCCGTGATCCCAGGTAAGGCCTAACAACTCGAAATCTCGTTGCACAGCGCTGATATATTCCGCTTTGGAGCGGTCACGATCCAGATCCTCGATACGCAGAACGATCGTTCCGCCCTGGGACTTAGCAACCAGCCAAGCCGAAAGAGCAGCATAAATATTCCCGGCATGCATCCGACCTGTCGGAGATGGAGCGAACCGCCCCACCACGGGACGGTTCGCATTCGGTTCGAAATAATGTGACTGCGCCATCATTTACTTGCGCAGGTCCTGAACATGCTTGGTTTTACCGAACGAGCGCTCGATACCGCCAGGCTCGACAAGCTTTACCTTCGAAGCCACAAGCAGAACGTTCTTAAGTTCCTTCTCGATATGCTTGCGGAACTTGTCCATTTCCTCGAAGGAGTCGCTGAACGCCTCAGGCTTCAGCTCCACGTGCACGACCATACGATCCAGACCCGTTTCATTATCGACGACGATGCGATAATGCGGGGTCACGCCGTCAATGCCCGAAAGCACGTCTTCCACTTGGCTGGGGAACACGTTCGTCCCGCGAATGATGAGCATATCGTCACAGCGCGAACGGACCTTCTGCATCCTTGCAGACGTGCGGCCGCACCTGCAGGGCTCCGTAACCACGCGCGTCAAGTCATGCGTGCGATAGCGCAGAACCGGAATTGCCTGCTTGTCAAGCGGGGTAAGAACAAGCTCTCCCATCTCACCATCGGCAACAGGTTCGCCGGTTTCGGGGTCAACCACTTCCCACAGGAAATGATCCTCGGCGATGTGTTGCATATCGCGTTCAGCAAGGCACTCGCCCGACACGCCAGGTCCCATGACCTCGGTCAAGCCGTAATTATCCGTGCAAACGATATGCATACGGGATTCAATCTCGGCCTTGAGACCCGGAGGGCACGGCTCTCCACCGAACAGACCGACGCGTAGCGTGGAGGTCTCCCAGTCGTAGCCCATCTTCTCGCCGACTTCGCAGATGTGCATGGCATAAGAAGGCGTAGCCACCAGCACCGTCGTGCCATAATCCTGGATCATCTGGATTTGGCGCTCGGTATTGCCCGAGCCGGCAGGGATCATCATGCAGCCAAGACGCTGCAGGCCGTAATGCAAGCCGAAACCGCCGGTGAACATGCCATACCCGAACGCCATCTGCACGCGATCGGTAGGCACGACGCCCGCCATCTGCACCAATCGCATGATGCAATCGTTCCAAACGTCCATGTCGTGGCGGTTATAGCCCACCACGATGGGCTTTCCCGTAGTGCCCGAAGACGAATGGAGCTCCACAACCTCGTCCAAAGGCACGGCAAACATGCCATAGGGAAACGTCTTGCGCAACGCATGCTTATCGGTGAAGGGAAGCTTGCGCACGTCCTCCAAGCACTTGATGTCGGAAGGCTTCACGCCCATCTCGTCCATCTGGTCGCGATACCACGCAACTCGCTCATAGGTCCACTCCACCTGCGCAATCAGTTTTTCGAGCTGAATAGCGCGGATGCGCTCGCGCGAACAGCATTCCACATCCGGGTTATGAACGGGCAGCTCATTGAAGCGACCCTCAGAGGCCGCGCGAAGCGCTGCACCCTTTTCCGTGATATCGATCATGAAACAACACCCTATCTAACGTGCGAGGTTAGGCAATATCGGCCGTCATGTGAAGAAAATCCTCCTGATCAAGCAGCTCAACGGGCTGATCGGCCAACAGCTTCTCCGCTTGATCAAGGTCTTTGACGTATAGGCAAATATACGTGGAGATCAGCGAATAGCTGTACTGCACGTTGATGCCGCACGAGGAGAGCACCTTCAAAACACGCGCCAACTCGCCAGGCTTGTCCTCAAGACGAAGACACAGCACGGAGGTTTTCGTGGCAGCGCAGTTCATGTCATGCAACACCTGCAGCGCGCGATCGGGGTCATCGACCACGAATCGCACGATGCCGTAATCGCCCGTGTCGGATGCGCTATAGCCTCGAACGCTGACGTTTGCCTCCGTGAATGCATCAACCACGCGAGACAAATGCCCCGGCTTGCTTTCAACGAACACGCTGATCTGCTGAACGCTCATTATTCGGCCCCCTTTCGGGCAAATTCATAACCGGCATCGAATGCGCGAAGGTTCGCTTCGACGGTTTTGGGAGGAACGCGCTTTGAGATGACTTCCTTCCATACCTCTTCGGAGAAATCCAGGCGCGTGGCCAGGGCCCCGAGCAGAACCACGTTCACCGATTTCGAGGTTGCCACCTGTTCGGCGATGGGGCCCGCAGGGATAAGCGAAGCACCCGCAGCCTGCAGCTTCTCGCGAGCGTTTTCAGGCATGCCGGCCTTACCGGTGAGCACGGGCAGCGGTTTGATGTCCTCGTCGGCCACCAGCAGATAGCCGCCTTCGCGAACGAAGGGCAGATTGCGCAGCGCCTCGGTGGTTTCAAAGGACACCACACAGTCGACGCACCCGTGGTCGGCGACCATGGTTGCGACCGGCTCGGTACCGAAACGGACGACCGTGGTAACGGCGCCGCCGCGCTGGGACATGCCGTGGATCTCAGAAACCTTCACGTCGTAATTGCTGGCAAGGGCCGTGCGAGCAAGCAGGTCCGCGGCAAGGATGGTGCCCTGCCCGCCGACGCCGCACAGCAAAACGGTAGTTGCGTTGGACATGGGCTATTCCCCTTCCTTGGCCGTGGATACGATGCTCTTGAACGCGCAATACTGCTCGCATTGGCCGCAGCCGATGCACATGGCGCCGTCGATGACCGCATTCCCGTCCTCGGTCTTGGCGATAGCCGGGCAGCCCAGCGTGGTGCACACGCCGCACGCAGTGCACGTATCCGCAACGGCATACGCAGGCTTGCGGATGCGGTCGATGAGCACGCAGGGGCTGCGGAACACGATAACGGAAAGCTCATCGGAGTGTGTGGTCTCGCGCAGGGCAAGACGTACGGCCTTCATATCGTTGGGGTCGACGGTGCGCACATCGGGCACGCCGATGGCATGGAGCACGCCTTCCAAGTCAAGCTCGCGCGACGGACGATGCTGCAGCGTTTCGCCATTGAAGGGATTGCCCTGTCGGCCCGTCATAGCGGTGGTACGGTTGTCGAGCACGCAAACGGTCCCAGCACCCTTGTTGTATACAGTGCTGATGAGCGCCGAGAGACCGGAGTGGGCGAAGGTGGAGTCGCCGATGACGGCCACAACGGGGCGATGCTCGGTGCCTGCCCAAGCAAGCTCGAAGCCATGGGACATGGAAACGGAGGCGCCCATGTCGATGCACGTGTCCATGGCGGAAAGCGGGGGCAAGGCGCCCAGCGTGTAGCATCCGATATCGCCCGTGACGACGGCTTTGATGCGCGAAAGCTCCTTGAACACCAGACGATGCGGGCAACCGGCGCACAACGCGGGCGGGCGGCCCGGAACGTCGGCGCCTGCGCGTGTGCGGGAGCCTCTTGTCCGAACGCCGCACGGATAAGGCCGGGGCTCAATTCGCCGTCGCGCGTTAAGCCGCACGGGAAATCGGCGACGCGAACGCCCAGCGCACGCACCGCGTCGGTCAAGTAGGTCGAACCTTCCTCTACGACGTACAGCGCATCCACGCCTGCCTCGAACTCGCGCAGCGCCTGCCCGGGCAAGGGATACGTGACGCCGAGCTTGAACACCGATGCATCCGGGAGAGCCTCCGCCACATGCTGGTAGGCAGCACCGGCACACACCACGCCAACAGCAGCGCCCTTGCGCTCGATGCGGTTGAACTCGCAGGTTTCAACCCATTCGGAAAGCTGCTCGATGCGCTCAAGCTGCACCTTGCGGCGCGGCTTGGCGAACGCCGGCATCATGACCCATTTAGCAGGGTTGCTCTCATAGGGCTTAAGCTCGTGCTCAGTACGCGGACCGCGCTCGACCGGGGTCTTCGTGTGGGACACGCGCACGGAGGAGCGGATGAAAAACGGCACGTCAAAGCGCTCGGAAAGATCGAAGGCATGGCGAGTGAACGCCAAGGCCTCAGCGGAATCGGCGGGATCCATCATGG
>ENA-OPBL01003233-OPBL01003233.1-human-gut-metagenome-genome-assembly--contig:-NODE-3233-length-10433-cov-4.602332_pt1 | contig 10433 bp, 7 predicted proteins | sample MGYA00241073_ERZ501461 | MGnify/ENA primary metagenome ERZ501461 (study PRJEB25962, sample SAMEA2042630) | human gut metagenome | biome: human gut; feature: human-associated habitat; material: faeces... | reverse complement strand
CGCCCCGCTCGTCTATCACGGCCACCAGACGCTGCCGCTCTGCCAGCGTCCGGGCAATGGTGCGCAGCAGTGTGGTCTTGCCGCTGCCGGGCTCTCCCACCACCAGCAGCCCGGTAAAGTGCTGTTCCAGCAGCTTGTCCAGCGCGGGCGGCAAAGGGATAACACAACTGCGTGCGATCCGCAGATTGAGCGATGTGACCTTTTGCAGGGTAATGCACTGCCCTTCCCGCTGCACGAACTGCCCCGCCACGCCAACGCGGTTGCCGACAGCAGTGGTCAGGTAGCCCTCAGCAAGCTCCCTTTCGTGGGTGTGCACCGAGCCGTTGCAAAGGGTGTGAAATATCTCTTCTATTTGCAGCGTATTCAGCCGCATTGCAGCCAATGTCGGAGGACAACCCGGCAGTGCAGAAGCAGAGCGTTGCCGCCCCTGCACGGTAAATGTGACCGCACAACCTGTGCGCAGGCGCAGTTCCTGTACACATGCTGCCGTTTGTGCGGGCAGCTGTGCCAGCGGCGCCGCAAGCCAAGCGGGAAGGGCTCTGATAGCCCGGTAATACTCGTCCACTTTGGTTTCTCCTTCCACGAAAGCTTTGTGCTAGCATTGTATGCGCTTTGTGCGTCATTAGAACCGGGAACCGGGAACGGGCAAACAAAAAAGCCTCTGCAACAGCATTGCAGAAGCTTTTGAAATCACTTGTATTTCGGCATTTAAAAGGGAGCTTTAAGTCGTTTCCTGTTCTACCGGAGCATCCTGCAGCATAGCAAGAAATTCCTGCTCGGTCAGCACCGGCACGCCCAGCGCCTGTGCCTTGGTCAGCTTGGAGCCCGCCGCTGCACCGGCCACCACATAGGCCGTTTTTTTGGAGACCGAGCCACTGGCTTTGCCGCCGTTTTTCACGATCAGCGCCTCGGCTTCGTTGCGGGAGAGGGTCTCCAGCGTACCGGTGACCACCAGCGTTTTGCCCGCCAGTTTATCTCCCTTCGGCTCGCCCTTCCACTGCATATTGACCCCGGCATCTGCAAGGCGATGCACCAGATCGGTGGTGCCATCCTTGGCAAAGAACTCCACCACACTCTGCGCCATCACGCCGCCAAAGCCGTCGATCTCGCTGATCTGCTCAGTGGTGGCTTCCCGGATGGCTTGCAGCGTGCCGAAATGTTCTGCCAGCAGCGCGGCTGCCTTATCGCCGATGTTGCGGATGCCAAAACCGAACAAAAGTTTATCCAGATTGTTCTGCTTGGAGGCGGTAATGGCCTGTAACAGATTGTCCGCGCTTTTCTCCTTGAATTTGTCCAGCTCCAGCAGCTGTTCCCGGGTCAGCGTGTAGATATCTGCTGCGGAATGCACCAGTTCCTTTTCCACCAATTGGGTGGCTACTGCCTCGCCCAAGCCCTCGATATCCATGGCATCCCGGGAGGCAAAATGGATGATATTGCGCAGTGCTTGTGCCGGACACTCCGGGTTCACGCAGCGCAGGGCAGCCTCGTCCTCCAAGTGCACCACCGGCGCACCGCAGGAGGGGCAGACCGTGGGCATAGTGTAGGGTTCAACTCCCTCTGCATGATGGGTGACCCCGATGACCTCCGGGATGATATCGCCCGCCTTGCGCACTTGAATGGTGTCCCCGATGCACAGCCCGAACTGTCGGATGAAGTCCTCGTTGTGGAGAGTGGCGCGAGCTACCGTAGTGCCTGCCAGAAACACCGGGTCAAAGCAGGCGGTGGGGGTAAGCACACCGGTGCGGCCAACGGCAACCTCGATGCTGCGCAGAGTGGTCTCCTTGACCTCTGGCGGGTACTTGAAGGCAATGGCCCAGCGCGGGAATTTGTTGGTGGAACCCATCAGCTCCCGCTGCGCAAAATCGTTCACCTTGATAACGGCACCGTCCATGTCAAAATCCAGTTTAGAGCGGTTCTGCCCGATGTTCTCAATCTCGGCAATGGCGTCCTCGATATCATGCACCACATGGTAGCGCGGCGATACCGGCAAACCAAGGCTCTTGAGGTAATCCAGACTTTCAGAGTGCTTGGTCAGGGTCTTGCCCCGGATCTGCTGCACATTGAACACAAAGATAGAAAGCCCACGGCTGCCGGTGATGCGGGCGTCCTTTTGCCGCAGAGATCCGGCTGCTGCATTGCGGGGGTTTTTAAAGGGCGCAGCACCCTGTAATTCCTGCTCGGCACACAGGTGCTGAAAGGCCTCGTGGGGCATATATACCTCGCCGCGCACCTCCAGAAACTCCGGTGCGTCTTTAAGGGTCTTGGGGATGCTGCGGATGGCACGCACGTTTGCGGTAACATCCTCGCCCACCACGCCGTCACCGCGGGTGGAGGCGCGGACAAGCTGTCCATTCTCATACTCCAAGCTGCAGGAAAGGCCATCGATCTTGATCTCTACGACATACTCCGGCTCTACTCCGGCCTCGCGGACGCGGCGGTCGAAGTCCCGCAGCTCGTCAAAGGAAAATGCATCCAGCAGGCTTTCCATCTTGACGGCATGGGTCACCTTGGGCAGTTTGCTGCTGGCGGTGCCGCCCACCTTCTGGGTGGGCGATGCTGCTGTGATCAGCTGGGGAAACCGTGCTTCCAGTTCCTTCAACTCCCGCGTCAGGGCATCGTATTCAAAATCCTCCAGCTCCGGCGCATCCTGATCGTAGTAAAGCCGGTTGTTTTTCTCAATAATTGCGCGCAGTTCTTTCACACGCTTTTTTGCATGTTCCAGTTCCAAATATTCCACTCTCCCGCGATATGATTTTGTTTTCTGCCTGCTGTGCCCAATGTGACTCACAGAGCGCAGGTTGACCCGGGCAGAAAACATTCTGATTCTATAGACTGTACTTCAGTATACCACATCCATGGATGGTCTGCAAAGAGTAAAATACAAATCGTATTTTTAAGATGTTTTTCAGAAATGAAATCGATGCCAGTATGACACTTATGTTGATTCTTAATCTCTTTCGAAAGATACTAGGTGTATACTTGTCGCATTTTACAGCGACAGTACGTCTTATTTCGCAAGCTTTCTTTTCTGTCTTTTCAGTAACTCTTTGCATTGTATCTCTGCGCAACACGAACGAAACGCACTCCATTCCCGGACGGTACGAGCTGCCGCGCCGGGAATGGAGTGCGTTTTTCCGATTATTTACAGCCTTACGCTCAGGTGACCGGGATCAGCAACCGCTGTGCCTGCGGCAGACAGGCAAGTTCCTCCTCCAGCTGATTCGCCGCAAGAATCTGCGCCGGAGCTACATGGAACCGCCGGGCCACTGCAAACACCTCCTCTCCGGCCTGTGCGTAGTAGATACGCAAGGCGATTTCGGGGTCGGTATCGGGCAGCGGGTCGCCAAGGGTGATGCTGCCGATGACCGGGCTGGTGGTGCAGCCTAAAATCGCGCCCTCTGCCCGGACAGTAATCGTAGCTTCCAGTGTGCCGCCCGCACAGGTGCATTGCACGTTCTCGGTACTCAGCCAGCATTCCGGCGCAAGCGCTGTTCCCTCCGGCGGCGTGATGGGCAGCGGGACAGCGACCTCCAAGGTTTTTTCGTAGCTTTCCAGCTCGCCGAGGGTATTCTCTGCAAGGGCAGTTACCACTGCTTTGGCGGCAAGCACCCAGCCCTCCCCTTTTTGGACGGTCTGTTGGGGGCCGTAGTGCACAAAACAGGCCCGCAGCTGCGCCCCTGCATCCGGAAGAGGTCCGGAGCCTGTGGCGGTGGCGGTATCGTTCAGGGTGCAGAGCAACTGCTCTGTGACGAGTGGCTGCGGTGTGAGTTCCGTTTCAAACCGGGTGGAAAAAGCATCCACTGCCACTTGCAGCTGATAGCTGCGCCATGCCCGCAGGTGCAGCATGACATTTGCCGTCAGCTGGGCGGCGGCGCTTTCTGCCTGTGACAGAGTAAACCCCACCGGCTCTGCCACGCACAGACAGCGGCAGTCCTCGGTGATGCCCTCTAAATCTATTACCTGCTGGAAGGGCAGTGCCGCCGCCTGACTTTGCAGGGCCGTGTCCCCTTCTGCCCGCCATGCACACTGCACCCGCAGTTCCCCCTTGACCACAGCTTTACCGGCAAGCAGCTTTACCTCTGCCACACAGGCGTTTCCGGTAATATCCAGTACAGCCGCTGGGGGCTTTGCAAAGACCAGTTCGCCCTCCAAGGTCACCAGCTTATCCAGCACAGCTACACTGCGCACGCCTTGCAGGGTGCGCAGCTGCTGCTCGATGCCGCCATCTGCCAGTGCGGTGATTACCTCGGTCTTGCACTGGGTGTGCACCGTGACCACCAGCCCATAGGCGCCCCGCACCTCGATACGGCGCGGGTCTGCCGCGCGGGTGTTGAGGTACTCTGTCTGCCCTTCCACCACGGCTGTCCATGCCGTAAAGGTAAGCTCCGGCAGTTCCAGCTGCCGGGTGAAGGGCAGCTTTTGCTCGGTCTGGCACAGGTCTTTTTCTGCTTCGCTCTGGTAAAACACCGTGCAGCGCAGATAGCCCTCTAAGGTAAGTCTACCCGGTTGCAACTGCCGCTGCAGAACAACCGGGCGGACAAAACACTTGACCAGCTTACCCACCGGCGGCAGGTCATCCGAGATGCGGATATCGGTCTCCAGCGGAAGTTCTGCTTTTACGGTACAGCCTGCCCCGCCTTGCGGCAGCGTGTCCCGGAATATCTTCAGTTCCATGTGCAGTGTGCTCCTTTCCCTGTCCGTTTCCGTAAGAGTGTATGCGGCAGCAGGCGGCGGTATGCCGACAGTAAAAGGCCGGTGTGCAGCAGCTTTGCCACACACCGGCCTTTTATGGATTCAGTTCTCTTTGCGGATGCCGAACAGCTTGCGCAGAATGCCGCACAGCGCTTTCGGGCTGCGAATGACCACTACCTGCATCTCCACCCCGCCTTTCGCTCATGTTTACCCCATTATAGCGTCTGACGGGCAAAAATGTTCCGGGAAGAGGTTTAATCTGCGATGGTCTCCACCACCACAAGCGCGCCCTGCCGTGTGCTGATGGTGATGCAGTCCGATCCTTCGGCATATTCGTTGCTCACGCCCAGCGGATAGCCTGCTGTGAGCACGGCATCCTCTAACTCATAGAAGGAGCCTTTTTCATACACGCCCTCGGCGCGTCCCTCCATGGGGAAGGCGGAGAAGTAGAAGAACTCCTCCTTGGGATAGCGGCGGCTCTCGCCCGGCAGCACAAAGGTGATGCGGGAGCGCTCGTCCTGCAAGGCAGCGCGGATGCCGTGCTGCTCCAGCCCAAGGCCGGTGCACAGGTTTGCAAGGGTGTGCTCCACCCGCTTGCCGCCCAGTGCGCCCAGCAAAAGCACCTCGTCAAAGCCCTTTTGCGCCGCGAGCTTTGCGGCATACTCGGTATCGGTGTCGTCCTTGACGTGGGGTAAAACAACGATATCGTCCGCATTCTGCTGCGGACAGGGAGCGGAATCAAAATCGCCTACAATGATATCCGGCTTGCAGCCCAGCCGTTCGCAGTTGCGGTAGCCCGCATCGCAGGCAATGATAAAATCATCACTGCGCAACAGGCGTTTGAGTTCCGGCTGCACCGGGCAGGCGGAAAGGATCACACAACGGGACATCTCATTCTTCCTTCCGTATTACACTTTCGGGCGCTGCCAGTCCTTGACATCCTTTACCTCGTCGTACATGGCGCAGTAGCTGTCGTACCGGGTCTGGGAAAGCTTGCCCTCTGCCAGCGCTTCCCGCACAGCACAGCCTTTTTCGCTGCGGTGGGAGCAGCCGGTAAACTGGCACTGTCCCAGATAAGGGCCAAATTCCGGGAAGGCGTGCTCCAGATTCTCCTTGGGGATGAACCCGGCACGATTCGCCTCCAGGCTGGCAAAGCCCGGCGTGTCGGCAATGCGTCCGCCGTAGGCTTCAAAGATGGTCACCTCACGGGTTGTGTGGCGGCCGCGTCCCAACTTCTGGCTGATGGCGCTGGTCTCGCGGGCAGCGTCCGGCAGCAATGCGTTCAACAGGGTGGATTTACCCACACCGGAGTTGCCGCAGAAAGCGCACAATCTGCTGTTGATCCACTGCTTTACTTCGTCCAGACCTGCACCGCTTTCGTAGTCGATGCGGATAAACGGCAGAGTGGACTTTGCATAGGCGTTTGCCAGAAAATCCGCCTCGGCAAGGTCGCTTTTGGTACACACCACCACCGGCTGTACGCCCTTATCCACCGCAATGGCCGAAAGCTTATCCAGAACCAGCGTACTGGGGGTAGGCTGGGTGGTGCTTGCCACAAGAAACAGCACATCCAGATTTGCCACCGGCGGGCGCACAAAAACGTTTTTGCGGGGCTCGATCTGCGCAATGACCGCTGCGCCATTCTCGGTCTCCAGCGTCACCTCATCCCCTGCCACGGGGGTGATCTTCTGCTTGCGGAAGATGCCGCGGGGTTTGCACTCCACGATGCCATCCGGCGTTTTTACATAGTAAAAGCCGCCAATGCCTTTTACGATATAACCGTTCATGCATATCCTCCGTCAGCCCAACAGCGAGGACCACCAGTCCAGAATACCGCCGCCTGTGGAGCTGCTGCTGGAGCTCGGCTGCCGCCGGTGCTCTCACCGCCGGTAGAACCTTCGCCCGTGGTGCCGGAAGTAGTGCCATCGCCACCCGGCTGCTCCGGTTCCTGTACCGGTGCAGCGCCCGCGCTGACCACAACGTTTACGCGGCTGTTCAGTTTTGCGGTAGTACCTGCCGCAGGGTTCTGGCTGAGCACCGTACCTGCGGGCTGGTCGCTGTATTCTTCACTCTGGCTGCCAAGCCCCAGATGGTTCTGCACCAGCAGGGTGCGGGCATCATCCACGCTCATGCCGGTAAGCGAGGGCACCTTGGTGGTGGTGGACACCTGCGGACGACTGATATAGAGGATGACCGTAGAGCCTGCCGCCACCTGCGTACCGGCGGCAGGGTCGGTGCGGATGACCGCACCGGAAGCCACCGAGGTATCCACAGCCTGCGTGACCAGCACCGAAACGCCCAGTGCCTTGAGCTGCTGTTCGGCATCGGTCTGCACATAGTTGGTCAGGTCCGGCACGGTGACATACTGGGTGCCCAGGCTGACGGTCAGCGTCACGCTCTGACCCTCGCGGACGGTGCGGCCGGATACCGGCGACTGCTTATAGATATAACCGGCGGCGTAGTTGCTGTTGTACTCTTCTTCCCACTCCGGGGAGATCTGGCCGGATGCGATTTGATCCGTGGCCATGGCCTGATCCTTGGTCATGCCGATATAGTCTCCAAGGGTGACATCAGCCTTGTTGTTCATCAGGTTGGAGGAGTCGTTCAGGATCATCCAGCACAGTGCCATGCAGGCCAGTGCAAAGGCAATGGTGATGCCGAACAAGGCCGGCAAAAAGACAGTGCGGCGTTTTTTGCCCGGTTTTCCCTTGCCTTTTTTGCGGGGTGCGGGCTGTTCGTTCTGACGGATCGCGCGGTTCTGGTTCATGGTACGTTTCACCACCTTTTCGGGCGCTTCTTCTGTAATATACTGATATTCAAACAGCACGGAGGGGTTCTGCACATAGGTGTCCAGTGCTTCCAGCATCGCCCGTGCCGAGGGGTAGCGGTTCTGGGGGAGCTTTGCCATAGCCTTTTCGGTGATCTCCACTAGCGCATAGGGCACTTCCGGTGCCAGTTCGTGCAGCGAGCGGGGCTCGTCCGAGATCTGCTTGATGGCAACCTCAACCACGTCATCGGCATCAAAGGGCAGATGTCCGGAAAGCATCTCGTACATCATGACGCCAACCGAGTAGATGTCACTGGTGCGGTCGGTCTCGTCCCCTTTTGCCTGCTCCGGGCTGATATAATGCACGCTGCCCATTGCCTTGCCGGCCAGCATCTGGTTATCTGCCCGGGAAATGCGGGCGATACCGAAGTCCATCATGCGCAGCTGGCCGTTATCCAGCAGCATAATATTCTGGGGCTTGATATCCCGGTGCACGACGCCGTTGGCGTGGGCATGCTCCAGCGCCTTGAGGATCTGGGAGATGAAGTGCACGGTCTCCCGGCTGGAAAGTTTGCCGCCCCGCTCGTTGAGGTACTCCCGCAGGGTCATGCCGTCCACATATTCCATAACAATATACTGCAGATTGTCGTTGACCGAGACATCGTACACCTTAACGATATTGGGGTGATTCAGCAGCGAGATGGCCTTGGATTCGTTTTTAAAGCGGCGCACAAGATCCGGGTCGTGCATATACTCCCGCCGCAGCACCTTGACGGCCACCACAGTCCCGGCGGGCACAGGGCCGTTCTGTCCCCGCATGACTGCCTTATACACGTTGGCCATGCCGCCGGAGCCGATCAGCTCCTGCACCTCGTACAGACCGTCCAGTCTTTTACCGATCAGGTTATCCATGGCGCACCTCCATCGGCTCCACCCCCACCAGCAGGGCGGTAATGTTATCCGGGCCGCCGTTTTCGTTGGCAGTACGGATCAGAACGTCTGGCAGATCGTAAAAAGACCCGCTGCGCAGCAGTTGCTCCAGCTGCTCTGTGGGTACGGCATTGGTCAGGCCGTCCGTGCACAGCAACAGAACATCCCCTGCCTGCAGCGCTACTGTGGTGAACTCCGGCTCCAGCCGGTAATCCACGCCCAGCGCCCGGGTGATGATGTTTTTCTGCGGGTGATGCTCTGCCTGCTCCTGCGTGATGGTGCCGCAGTCCACCAGCTCCTGCACATAGGAGTGGTCGTGGGTCAGCTGCGCCAGCTTACCGTCCCGGTACAGGTAGGCGCGGGAATCGCCCGCGTGGCTCAGATAGGCCTTGCCGCCGCGCACCAGCGCGCAGACAGCAGTGGTGCCCATGCCGGCCAGAGACTCCTCCCGCAGTGCCTTCTGGAACACATAGCGGTTGGCACTGAGCAGCGCCTTTTTCAAAAAAGTCTCCTCTTCGCCGGGGATGCACTGGTTGTACTGCTCCTGAAAGCAGCGCTCGATGACGCTGCACGCACACTGCGAGGCTTCCCGCCCGCCGCGTGCGCCGCCCATGCCATCGCATACCAGCGCCCATGCTGCATCGCCGGGCAGTTCCCCGGCACGGTAATCATCCTGATTGTCCTGCCGGACGCGCCCCACGTCCGTTTTTCCTGCAAGTTTCATAGGTTTCTCCCTCTATTTATGCCTTGCCGTTCATTTCGTCGCGGCGCAACTGGCCGCAGGCGGCGCTGATCTCGCTGCCAAGGCGGCGGCGCACCGTAGCGTTTACGCCAAGACTTTCAAGCTTTTGCTGGAACCGGCGCACATTGGCTGCATCCGTAGCGGAGTACGGACTGCCGTCCACTGGGTTGATGGGGATCAGATTTACATGAGCACCCATGCCCCGGATCAGGTCTGCCAGCTGCTTTGCGCAGATATCAGAATCATTGACACCGCGCACCATGGAATATTCAAAGCTGACCCGGCGGCCGGTGGTCTCCTGATACCGGCGCACGGTCTGGATCAGTTGCTCCACCGGGTAGGCATCGTTGACCGGCATCATACTGCTGCGGATCTGGTTGGTGGGTGCGTGCAGCGAGATGGAAAGGGTGAGCTGCAGTTTTTTCTCCGCCAGCTGGTCAATCTTGGGCACAAGGCCGCAGGTGGAAAGGCTGATGTTGCGCATGCCGATATTGACGCCCTCGGGCGAGGTGATATTCTCCAAAAAGCGCATCACTTCGTCAAAGTTATCCAGCGGCTCGCCGATGCCCATGAGCACGATATGGGAGATGCGCTCGCCGATATCCTTCTGGGCAGTGTAGATCTCGGAGCATATCTCGCCTGCTTCAAGGTTGCGCACACGCCCCGCCTGTGTGGAGGCGCAGAACCGGCAGCCCATGCGGCAGCCCACCTGAGAAGAGATACATACAGAATTTCCGTGTTTATATTTCATCAGAACGCTTTCGATGATGTTGCCGTCTCCCAGGCCGAACAGGTATTTCCTGGTTCCGTCGATCCCGGATTCCAGCATCTGGACCGTCTCCAGGGACGTATACGTTCCATGCTCCAGAAGACGCTCCCGAAAGGCCTTGGGCAGATTTGTCATATCCTCCAGGGACGGGGCCAGCTTCTGGTGCATCCACTGGTAAAGCTGCTTTGCCCGGAAGGGCTTCTCCCCCAGTTCTGTCACAAAGGCTGTGACCTCGTTTAAATCCATGGATTTCAGATCTTTTTTTTCCATACCTACTCCCTATTTTTTTCAAATGCCGCCAGGAAAAAACCATCGCAGCCATGGATCCCTGGAAGGAGCTGGATCTGGTTTTCCCGGCAGTCTGCCTGCAGGGATCCCGGCAGCCTTCCAGTGATGTCCTTTTTATGGAACGGAAGATTTTCCAGGATCCAGGCGGCATTTTCCTCATTTTCCGCCCGGTCCACCGTGCAGGTGCTGTATAAAAGAGTACCGCCGGGCTTCACATACCGGCTGGCCGCCGAAAGGATCTCCCG
>ENA-OPBL01003227-OPBL01003227.1-human-gut-metagenome-genome-assembly--contig:-NODE-3227-length-10455-cov-12.805962_pt1 | contig 10455 bp, 5 predicted proteins | sample MGYA00241073_ERZ501461 | MGnify/ENA primary metagenome ERZ501461 (study PRJEB25962, sample SAMEA2042630) | human gut metagenome | biome: human gut; feature: human-associated habitat; material: faeces... | reverse complement strand
TTCAGCTCTGCATCATCGTATGCGTACCAGACTTTTTTGTTCTTTTCGACTTTGTACAGTGGCGGCTGAGCCAGGTATACATATCCCTGCTTGATCAGTTCCGGCATAAATCTGTAAAGGAATGTCAGAAGCAGCGTCGCAATATGCGCGCCATCAACATCGGCATCCGTCATGATAATGATTTTATGATAACGCAGTTTTGTGATATCAAAATCTTCATGAATACCAGTACCAAATGCAGTGATCATTGCTTTAATCTCTGCATTGCTGTAGATTCTGTCCAGACGGGCCTTTTCTACATTAAGGATCTTACCACGCAGTGGAAGGATTGCCTGTGTGGCACGGTTACGTGCTGTCTTGGCGGAACCACCCGCAGAATCTCCCTCTACGATGTAGATCTCACAGTTTTCCGGATTCTTGTCTGAGCAGTCTGCAAGTTTGCCCGGAAGAGACATTCCGTCAAGTGCGGATTTCCTTCTTGTAAGATCTCTTGCCTTACGTGCTGCCTCTCTTGCTCTCTGTGCAAGTACTGATTTCTCAACTGTTGCCTTCGCAACCGTCGGATTCTGCTCCAGAAAGATCTCCAGCTGTTTGCTCACTACAAAATCAACTGCTCCACGAGCCTCACTGTTGCCGAGTTTCTGTTTCGTCTGCCCTTCGAACTGTGGCTCCTCGATCTTAACACTTACGATTGCTGTCAGACCTTCTCGAATATCATCACCACTTAAATTCGGTTCACTGTCTTTGAGCAGTTTGTTCTTTCTTGCATAATCGTTGAATGTCTTTGTCAGTGCATTACGGAAACCAACAATATGTGTACCACCTTCCGGTGTGTTGATATTATTTACAAAGCCATAGCTGTTCTCTGTGTAGGAATCATTGTGCTGCATGGCTACTTCAACCATAACGCCATCTTTTTCACCTTCACAGTAAATGACCTCTGGATACAGTGCTTCTTTACTTCTGTTGAGATAAGTAACAAATTCCCTGATACCACCTTCATAGTGGAAGATTTTTTCTTTTTCCTGGTCTGCTCTGGTATCTCTCAAAACGATACGCAGACCTTTTGTCAGGAACGCCATCTCACGAAGACGCTGTTTCAGAATATCGTAATCATAAACTGTTTCTTCAAAGATTTCTTTATCCGGCAGGAATGTTACCTTTGTTCCTGTCTCTTCAGAATCACAGACACCAATCTCTTTCAGAGGATACATAGTATGTCCTCTTTCATAGCGCTGCTGATATTTCTTACCTTCACGGCAGATCGTAACTTCCAGCCATTCAGACAGTGCATTTACAACAGAGGCACCTACACCGTGAAGTCCACCAGATACCTTGTATCCTCCACCGCCAAATTTACCACCTGCATGAAGGATGGTAAATACAACTTCTACTGCCGGTATTCCTGCTTTATGGTTGATTCCTACCGGAATACCTCGTCCGTTATCAATTACTGTAATGGAATTATCCGGATTGATAGTTACCTGGATTTCGGTACAAAATCCTGCTAATGCTTCATCTACCGCATTATCCACGATCTCATATACAAGATGATGCAGGCCCCGGCTGGATGTACTTCCAATATACATACCAGGTCTTTTACGGACAGCTTCCAGTCCTTCCAGAATCTGAATCTGATCCGCGCCGTACTCTGTATTCTCTCCGCCCATTTGCTTCCTCCTGTCATTCTATATTCATTATAATGGAAACCGACATTTTTCGCATTTGCCGGTTTCCAGATAGGCATAATAATACTAATTTATTATAGCACAAAACAGCCCTCATTCCAACAAAATCCCTTTAAATAAGAAGAAAAAAACGAGAGCCCGGTTTACACCAGACTCCCGTCAAACGTCTTACACTTTATTTCTGTTTTCTCTTTTTGTAAGCAACTACTCCACCTGCGATCACGATCACAGATACCAGAAGAACCAGACCCCAGAATGCCGGATTCATCGGGTCACCAGTCTTAACCGGACGACTTGTTGCACTTCCGCCATGGCTGGATGCATCACTTCCACCGTTAGATGTACCAGAACCACCATTGCTTCCGCCAGGTGTTACAGTAGCATCCTTCTTGGTATTGGTAATCTCGATGCTTCCTTTATACTGATCAGACTCATTCAGCTTAACACTGCCTTCACCACTTACTACATATGCGAAAGAATCTTTATCGAGTACATTACCATCCTTATCGGTTTCCTTAACTGCATAAGTAACAGTAGCTTTTATATCTTCTGAGAATGGAACCGTAACAGTAACTTTATCATTCTGCTTCAGTTCAACGGTGCTTACCGCCTTACCAGAATCATCAAATACAGTTGCATAGAACTTGTCGTCTACAGTCTTTTTCACACCGTCCACTACAACGTTCTTTGTAATCTCGATCTTTCCATTTACAAAGAAGCCTTCCGGAAGAGTTGAAAAAATGTTATTTACATAAGCTGCGATATCTGTAGCAACCGTCTTATCATCCACTACAATACTGTTGTCTTCCTTGTCTGCTGCATTTGTAACATTGTAATGGAAGCTGTTTTCTTTATCAATCTGCACCTCATCATTCAGCTTGATCGCCTTGTTATTCTCATCAAGCTCGAATATATAATAGGTACCTCTTTGAACATTGCTGTAAGAAGCTTTGCCTGACTGTGCATTCTGGATATGGATCGTTCTGATGTAATCATCACCATATGGGATCGTACCATCCTTATCAAGGAAAAGACCAACCTTGTAAGTTGCATCGTCAGCAGTTATTTCATCCAGTTCAAACGTATTCGGGTTAATACGATACAGTCTCTTCTCAACTGTAATACCTGCAGTGTTGCTCTTCTCTGCCTTTGGATAAGCCTGTACATCGTAGATCCAGCCTTCCTCTGTGCTTGCAAAAGGAACTGTTAAGAGCATTGGAGTAACCTTAACGGAACTCTTCGCTGCACCGATTACCAGGTACATGCCCTCTTCCATATCGCTGTAAACAACCTTGCCCTGCTCATCCGAAACAGCCTCAACCGGCTTTACTGAAGAAGCAGCTGCAACCTCGGCAAGCTTTTCGGCTGCTGAATACCATTCACTTGCATTCTTGAAGGAATCAAAATCGTATCCTGCAGATGACATGGAGCTGGTCAGTACAAAATGCACATTTCCATCAAACGAAACATCCGCAACCCTGTAAAGCTCTAACTTAACACCTGTCAGCGGTGTTGTCTTGCCCTCGGCATCCGTCTGCTGAACCGTCAGATTAAGACTTCCCTTTTTTCCGGCTTCGTAAGAACCTGCCTGAACCGTTCCTGCCAGGCAGCATGTCAACATGACAAACATTCCCAGGAAAGCCAAAAGCTTATTCCACATTTTAAATTTCTTTTTCTTCTGTTTCACCACGATCGGCCTCCTTGTTATTTTCTGTGATCACTATTCGTCTTTGCGGCTACTCTCTTCTGTTTTTCGGTTTTTGCGCCGAATAACTATATAAACAATGATGATCATTATGACCATAGCTACAAGACCAATGATCATAATCTTCACCGGATCAACCTTTGCGATCTGCTGGATCGGTGTCTCCTCAGCTTCCTCCTCCGGTTCAACATACTCTGTCCGGATTCCCCTTATCAGAAGCCTGTGAGTGTTGACTCCATAAGGAGTACAGGTTACCAGCGTCACATGATCCTCTCCCTCGATGATATCCAGCTCACTGGATTCCTCCGGAAGAACCGTTTTAATCTGATCTACTTTGTATGCAAGAGTCTTTCCCAGAACATGGATCAGAAAAATATCTCCATTTTTCATCTGGTCAAGATCCGTAAAAATCTTTGCACTCGGAAGTCCCCTGTGTCCCGCCAGCACCGCATGTGTACTCGCTCCACCTATCGGAAGACTTGTTCCCTCAACATGCCCGACACCCTTTTCCAGAACCTCGGTACTGAGACCATGGTAAATTGCAAGTGTCAGATTCAGCTTGGGGATCTCGATACTTCCCATCAGCCCGTCACCATTTGGATCAAGAACCTCATCGTAAGGATGACTGAGAACATAATCATCTTCGTTAAAAGCATCTACGATCGTATTGACCTTGTGCTCCGCGTTGTATTCCTCAGCCTCCTGCCAGAGCTTTTCGTACTGGTCATCCGACAGATCACTGACGGATTCATTGTACTTGGTTACAAGCTGCGCATTTCGGTACTCGTTCCAGTAATTACTGATCGTTGGGTAAGTAAAGATACCCGCACCGACGAGAAAAAGTAATATAATAAATATGTTGATAACTATAGAACCTTTTTTCTTCTTTTCTTTTGCCATAATCTATTTTTTACCGCCTTTATTTGCTCGCCTCTTCAGCTTTGTTTCCTTTAAGTATAACACAAAAATAAAGAGTGCGGTAACGGATAGACCAACAAATACCCAAAGAAGATAATTTGTGTGAAGACTGCTTCCACTGAGCACTGTCTTCTCTTCTTTGACTTCCTCTTCTACATAAGGTACTCTGTGACCCCGAACCAGAAGTCGTTCTGTATTTACTCCATAAGGAGTACAGGTTAAAAGAGTTACTAAGTCCTGCCCATCTTCTACTGCAAGAGCAGTCGTATCTTCCGGCTTTACAACCGAAATCTTGTCTACTTCATAACATAAGGTTTCATCTAATACATGGAGCAGAAAATGATCTCCTGGTTTCATCTGATCCAGATCTGTAAAAAGTGATGCACTCGGAAGTCCACGGTGTGCAGAAATAACAGCATGTGTATTTGCTCCACCAACCGGAAGAGAACTTCCCTCCAGATGACCTGCACCCTTGTTCAAAACCTCTTCTTCCGTTGTGTGGTAGATCGGGATTTTGATATTGATTTTTGGTATCTCCACACTTCCCATCATCTCATCACCAGCAATGTTCAGTGTATTCATATAGACCGGATCTACTCCACTTGACTCAGCAAGTGCAAAAGAGTCAGGAAGAACACATGGAAGTAAGGCTTCGTTATAGTCTTCTGCTTTTTTACGCTCTGCATCATAGTCAATTCCTTCTGCTGCTTCCTTTTCAGAAACCGCCTGCTCATAACCACTGATCAACTGTTTCTGTCTGTAGTTATTCCATTGATTGGCTACAAAGGGATACAGCAGCAAGGACAAACCAGCTAAAAATATGATGCCAATTACTAAATTGCCTGCTTTTTTTTTCATCCGAGCTCTCCTTGCTGTTGTATTATTTTTTTATGAATCCGGGGCAGATGCCCCGGATTCGATATTTGGTTATAAACAATCACGAATGATTATTTGTTTGTTCTTTTGCGGCTTGCAAAGAATAAGCCAGCTGCTGTAACCATGATCAGGCATCCAGCGATTGTGAAGATTGTAGTACCGATACCACCTGTGGATGGAAGAGCGGAGAGTTTGGTATCTTTCAATGAAGTTGGTACAGTTACATTTTTATCTTTGCTTTCTTTAATAGTTGCACTAGCACCATCTACATTGATAGAATATCCTTCTGGTGCTTTTGTTTCTTCAAACCAATATGTACCTTCATCAAGACCTTTTACAGTCAATGTTCCGTTTACTGCAACTAAGGTATCTGTTGAAGTAGCTTCGTTATCTGCTAATGCTAATTTGTAAATGCCATCTCCTAACTTGATAAAGCGTAATGCTGAAACTCCAGAATTTTCTTCCTTTACTTTATCTTTTGTAGCTTTGTATAACTTGAATTCTGCACCTTTAAGAATCGTTTTTCCGTCTTCTGCGTATTTAGTAAGTGTAATTGTTCCAGTATAACCTTTAACTTCAGTCTTACCCATCTCAGTTTCATTTCTGGATGTATTAGCTGTATTAGTATATCCTTCTTCAGATGTTACAATTGCCTTATACTGTACTTCAACTTTTTTACCTGCATTTGTATTGCTTGTTCCAATAGTATTTTTGGTAAATTTAATTGTATACTTACCATCATCTGCTTTATTAGTAGTATAATCTTCATTAGCTTTTAATGAAGTATCACCAATCTTAACGGATGTAATCTCTTGAATATCCAGACCAGTTGGTGTATCAATGATTTTAAAAGTGTTATCTTCAGAATCAGCAACAGTAAAACTTGGAAATGTAGTTGTAATTGTAAATGTTACTTCTTCTCCACGTTTTACAAAACCATCTGCTGCTTCTTTTTTCACATCATAACCTGAGGATTTAGCTACAAGTGTCACATTTTTTGCCTGCATATAAGTTGCAACATCGTTGTATGTTTCTGCAACCATAGGAGAATATGTGATTTTATTACCACTTGCTGTAACAACATAAGCACCTACAGGAACTTCTGAAAACTCTACTTGTGTTTCACCTACAACATGTTTCTGCTGAAATGGTGCTATAGTTTCAGGTACTGCTTTTGCTAACCCTTCAGCATTTGTGATTTCATATTTTTTTCCATCAGTACTTAATCCAATATAATCTTTAGCCCAGTCAGCTACAATCCATTCGTTCTTATCAACATTTAATGTAATTGCTGCATATAAGTTAACTGTTTCTTCTTCCTGTGAAGATAAACCTGTTACTGTAATTTTACTAGAATAAGAAGTAACTGGTTCTGTAACTTCTGCTGCAAATGTTGGAATACTCATTGCGAGTACCATGGCCAGTGTTAATAACACTGCAAAGATTTTTCTCATCTTCTTCATAATCTTGTCTCCTTTTCATTATCGGGCTTTGCCCATTTTATTTTTCCCTCATTCGGGATAATTACTTTCTTTTGTGGCAAGGAGCCACTGAAAAAATCAATCGTTACAATTATTTTCCCAGCACCTCCCTGCATTTGTTTTTATATAAGATCCATGCGGCTGCAGACATAAGTACCATGCCGCCGATCATATACCAGTAAATTCCGCTACCACCAGTTGATGGGAGTGAGTAGAGCTTAATGTTTTCGATAAAAAATGCTCCATCCTCGCTTTTAACAACATCATCTCCATTTTTTACTTCAACTGACTGATCATCCTTTACTAGAACCTGCCATACATTGGCAGAAAGTGAATATCCATCTGGTGCTTTTGTTTCTTTCAGAACATATTTTCCAGGAACTAATCCATTCACTGTTGCTCTTCCATCCGAACCAGTCTTGATCTTGTTAGTTACCAGGTTACTTTCCTCATATGTGTAGTTATCATTTGCTGTATAAAGTGCAAATTCTGCATTATTCAGAAGATTTTTTTTATTATTTTTTTCAACTTTTATCAGATTCAATTTTGTAACAATCTTTGTATTTGTAATTGTCTGAGTAATCATTGTTCCATCTTCTGCTTTTTTACCATAAGACACTTTATATTTTGTATCGGTATTATTTGCTTTTGCCACAATAATGTCATTTTCTTTTACTTTGACATATCCTTTATTATTGATTGTAAATTCTGCATTTTCATTTACTGTTACCGGTCTAAGCTCATAAACCAAATCAGATGAACTCACATTTCCAAAAACATATCTGTATTGATTATATTCATTCAGTTCAACACATTTTAATGGTGTTCCATCCGCTTTATAAAGTCCTGCATATATAGAACTGTGCTTTATATTTTTATCTGACCATTCTTTATTAACTGTCAGATCTACTTTTAATGTGTTTGTTATTATTACATGAGCATCCTTTTCCAAAGCAATCATTCCGTCAGAACCTGTTACTGTACCAACATCACATGAACCCTCTTTAACTTCTTTTATTGGCTTCTCATATCTTGAATTAAAATTAACTGGTTCAATTTCGTTTACCCTGAACTCAGTTCCTGAAAGAATTTTATCAATTACAATCGTCTCATCCGGTGCTATGTCACTTATTATTCCCTGAGGATTACCCTCTCTACTTGCACTCGTGCCATCTTTATGTATGACTTCATATCCTCCATCATAAGGGATAAACTGCCCATTCTGTCCTGTAAGATATACTTGAAAGCTGAATTTATCTGTAGTAGATAACCCATTCATCTTCTTGGTAATCCTTAGTTTTCTCAAATTCTTTACATTACAGGTATTTTTAAATTCTACCCTTGCTGCATTACCAGCAGTTTTCTCTTCACTTCGTGCCAAGTAAGTTTCAGTTTGCTCTGGTACCTTACCGTTGGATGTTTCAACTAGCTTTTCATTCAAATCGTGATATGTTACTTTCCAGTCTGTAATGTCAACCCTATCAAATTGATCCGAAAGAATACCAACTTCTTCCGCATAGAACCAGAGTCCTGAATCAATCCCCTCGAATACCGCTGATTCTCCTGCCTTTAAAGTAAATATATTATTTGCTCCCACATATCTTACTTCATCTGTAAGAGAATCATTTTTCTTAACTCTGTATGGTGTTCCTTCTGGAATTGCATTATACTGAACCAGCTCCTGATTTCTGTCTTCTTCATCTTCAAGATATGCTTTGAACTGAAAATCAGTACTTGTATACTTTTCTTTATCTGAATTTGCAAGACTTTTTACTATTTCAATAGAATTCGTTGGTCTTGGTGGAAGATTAAATTTAATTGAACAGTTTGAATCACCTCGTCCACGCTCCATATAGAAGAGTTTCAATGAATGACTGGTATAATCTGCAAATGTATCACTATCACTATTAAATACACTCCCTAATGTTGGATTTGACTGGTTATTTACGTATACTTCACCATTTGCAAAATTGATACTTCCTGTTGCCCTCTCATGGACACCTCCAAGATCAAGCACCAATTTGTTATCTATAAATACCCAGACATCATCATCACCAGAGAAACTAAATACCATATCCTGTCCATTAATTTTACCATTTTTCGGTTGTAAGAACTCAAAAGATATCATCATACCAAAAGCAAATTTATTCTGAGATGCACCATCATCCCAAGAAGAATATGGCATGAATGAAGCAACGTGACGATTTCCCTCACCTTTGTCTTTACTTCTCTCATATACTATAAAATTCTTTTCCGTATTCCTACTACTATCAATATCATAATATGCATAATTCTTATCGCTATCATAGCTATATGTTCCTGTCCTTGAATCATATGAAAACAGATGATTCAATCCTGTAACATATGTATGTGGTATAACCTTATCCCAGGTACCATCAAAAAGGCCGTTTAATGATGTACCATTACCATTTTTTAATACCGGATATCCATCCTTAAGATATCCTTCTACTAAATTCTTATTTATCTATTCAATCCTCTATAAACCCTGTATTTTCAAGGCATATCGCCTATTAAATGTTCAAACCTTATGTATTTTCCCTTGTTTTTGCCCTTATGAGCCGAAACAAGGGAAATTTTTATTCTCCGCCGATTACCTTATCCAGCAGTCTTGCGGAAGTACGCTTCGCTTCCCTTGTAGCGTGAGCGTAAATGTTCATTGTGGTACTGACATCAGCGTGTCCGAGAAGTTCCTGCACATCTTTAGGTGCTGCACCGTTTGAAAGCAGATTGCTTGTATAGGTGTGTCTGAGCATATGAAAGTGGAAATCCTCCAATCCCTCCACCTTTTTTCTCGCTGTCCTGCACATAATCCCCACCGTACTCGGTGCTTCAAATGCCCCATCAGGTCTAAGGCAGACAAAGGATAATTCCTTGTACCCCTCTGGGACTTCCTCCGACCTCGGCAGACTGTAAACCTCATAATAGGTGCGGTCTTTTTCTTTGACCTCCAAATAGTAATTAAGGCTGTACAGTTCCCCGTATCGAAAACGGTTTTTGTGCTGTTCTGTTTTCGCAGTTTTCAGGATTGCGGCAAGCGTATCGCAAAAGTCCACGGTGCGGATTTTTTTACGCTTTGTTGCCCCTATTTCTGTTTTGTGCCTTGCCCCGTTGTAACGCATACTGCGGCGTACTGTCAGATATTGTTCTTCAAGGTTAATGTCCTGCCAAGTCAGACCACAGACCTCTCCAATACGCAAACCTGTATAATAGGCTATCTGTATAGGAAGAAGTGCAGGATTGTTTTTCTTTTTCAGGAAGTCCTCTAATCTCTGATACTGTTCGTAGCTGAGCGTTGGTGTGGAGGCAGTTTCTCCGTCCTCGTCCGAGAACAGTTCGCATTCTTCTTTCTTTCCTCGCCATACCACATACTGCATCGGGTTAAAGGTTATCAGTCTTTTCGGGAATACCGCAAAACGGAACGCCCCTTGTAAAACAGCCGAAAACAATCGGAGATACCCTTTGCTGAGTGCCTTTGCGGTTGTACCGTCAGGATTTGTACCGCCAAAGCTGAGAAAGTCTATATACGCCTGTAAATGGTCGGCGGTTACGGTTTTCAGCTTTCGGTTTCCTATCGGGTGCTGTTTGATACGGTTGACCGTTCCCTGATAGGACATTACCGTACCATTGCTGAGATTGCCGGGTTTCAGTTCTTCCTCCACCCACAGATCGAGCAGCATACCAACTGTGATGTTTTCAGACTTCGCAACGAATTTCTTTTCCTCATAGTCAGCGATTGCTTTTCTGAGCAGGGCTTCTGTTTCAGACT
>ENA-OPBL01003224-OPBL01003224.1-human-gut-metagenome-genome-assembly--contig:-NODE-3224-length-10465-cov-3.352354_pt1 | contig 10465 bp, 7 predicted proteins | sample MGYA00241073_ERZ501461 | MGnify/ENA primary metagenome ERZ501461 (study PRJEB25962, sample SAMEA2042630) | human gut metagenome | biome: human gut; feature: human-associated habitat; material: faeces... | reverse complement strand
AAAACTAACGTGCCTGCTAAAAATTGCCTGCTGGTAAAAGGTAAGACCAAAGTGAGCGAAGATCTGCGGCCTAAAAAACGCAAGGGGTATGCCCATGATATGCTGGTCACACGTACTGCTTCTACCAGACAGGAACTGGATGTTCGTGGTATGACGATCGAAGAAGCGATACCGACCGTAGATAAAGGCATCGACGATGCACTGCTGGCAGGTTTGCCGGAGCTGCGTATCATTCACGGCAAGGGAACAGGTGCTTACGTGCCGGACTGACTGCCTATTTATCCGCGCACCGTGCGGTCAAAAGACTGGAGCTGGCTTCGCTGCATGAAGGCGGTGCCGGTGCGACGGTAATTTATCTGTAAAAGGCAGTTTTGTGTAAAAATGTAATACAATCAAGAAAATTTTGTAGAAGATATTGACCGAAAGACTAAATAATGTGATAATAGTTAGTGAAAATATATGCTTTATGTGCGCTTGGAATGGATTTTTCCGGGTAGCAAGTTAACAAACGGGGGGAAGTAAATGGCTACACTAGTGAAAAAGTTTGGCGGCAGCTCGGTTGCGACACCTGAGAAGATGCATGGTATCGTTGACCGGATTCTGCGCGAACGTCAACCGGACGACAGAATCGTCTTAGTTGTTTCCGCTATGGGCGACCATACTGATGATTTGCTGACTTTAGCTGCTAAAGTCAATCCCGAAATGCCAAAAAGAGAACTGGATATGCTGCTTGCGACAGGCGAGCAGGTCTCCATTGCCCTGATGGCCAGTGCTTTCTGTGCTAAAGGACAGCCCGCAGTATCCTTTACCGGTGCTCAGGCTGGTATCAAAACGAACGATAAGCATTCTAAAGCCAGTATTTTAGACGTACAAGCCTGTCAGGTCAAGCAGGCTCTGGACGAAGGCAAGATAGTTATCGTTGCCGGGTTCCAGGGCATTACTGACTTGGGACAGATCACAACTTTGGGCCGCGGCGGCAGCGATACAACTGCCGTTGCCATTGCAGCCGGGCTTAATGCAGGCATCTGCGATATTTATACCGATGTGGACGGCGTTTACACTGCCGACCCGCGCATTGTGCCTAACGCCCTTAAGCTTGACGAAATTACCTTTGCCGAAATGCTGGAACTTGCCCGCCTCGGCGCAGGCGTAATGCAGCCGCGCGCGGTAGAATACGGCGAACATAACGGCGTGGCAATCCATGTGCGTTCTACATTTCATGAAGTTCCGGGAACTATTATCAGGGGGGAATATACAGTGCAGGAGAAAAAATTTGTTATCCGCGGCGTAGCGCACGATACCAACGTTGCAAAACTGGCAAACTTTGATAAGCCTGCCGCGGCAAAGAAGCGCGTTGCAAAACTGGCAGAACGCGGCGTGCCGGATGAACCGGGCGTAGCTTACAGAATTTTTGCGGCGCTGGCAGACGCCAATATCGACGTTGACATGATTGTGCAGAGCGCAAGCGTACAAAAAGATAAAAACGACATTTTGTTTACAGTTGCCAAAACCGATATGGCAGAGGCTCTCGGCGTTTTGGAAAACCTTAAGGCCGCCATGCCTTTTGATAAAGTAGACCTTGAAGTTAACGTAGCCAAAGTATCCATTGTAGGCGCGGGCATGCTTGGCAGCCCGGGCATTGCCGCCGGTATGTTCGGTGCGCTGGCAGAAGCCGGCATTAATATCGGCGTAATCAGTACATCAGAAATCAGTATTTCCTGCCTTGTGCCCGAACAGAAAGTGGCCGAGGCTGTTAATGCAATCCACAGCCGCTTCTTCCCGCAGGAAGCAGAAAACTGATTGATATAAAAACTGGAGGTAATTAATATGCTGACAAGTATTGCAGCTAACCACGCAAAAGGTAAATCCGCCGAAGACACTATTTTTGCCGCTAACGCAGCGTGCGTTGCCGCAGCTAAAAAAATAGGCGCAGAAAACGTAACCAACGCCACAATCGGCGCTATTTTGGACGAGGACGAAAAACTTGTATGCCTGCCCACGGTAGATAAAGTTTTCCGCAGCCTTTCTACCGATGAACTCATTGCTTACGCACCAATTTCCGGCCTGCCGGATTATCTGGAAGAAGTTTTGAACGCAGCTTTCGGCGATTCCCGTCCGGAAGGCTACATGGCAGCAGTTGCCACATCCGGCGGCACCGGCGTAATTCACCATGCAATCTGGAACTATATGGATGAAGGCGAAACCGCCCTTACCAGCGACTGGTACTGGGACCCGTACAGCGTGCTCTGCAACGATATGGGCCGCAAGCTCGACACCTATACCATGCTGGACGAAAACAACAAATATAACCTGCCTGCCTTAAAAGCAAAGGTAGAAGAAATTTTAAGCAAACAAAAAAGCCTGCTGTTAATCATCAACACTCCGGCACATAACCCCACCGGCTACAGCCTCAGCGAAGAAGATATGCAGGGCGTAATTGACATCCTTAAAAATGCTACCGAAGGCACCGGCAAAACCGTAACATTGCTTTTGGATATTGCCTACATCGACTATGCGGGCGAACGCCAGGCAGTACGCAAATTCTTTAAAAAGATTTCCAACCTGCCTGCCAACATTTTAACAATCGTTGCATACAGCATGTCCAAAGGCTTTACTATGTACGGCCAGCGCACAGGCGCAATGATAGGCGTTTCTTCTTCCAAAGAAGTTATTGACGAATTTAAAGGCATTAACCAGTACACCAGCCGCGCAACCTGGTCTAACATTAACCGCCCTGCCATGAAAACACTGGCAACTGTTTACAAAGACCCGGAACTGTTGGCAGCAGTACAAAAAGAACGCAACGACTATTACCAGATGATTAAAGCCCGTGCCGATTTGTTTATGAAAGAAGCAAACGAGTGCGGATTGAAATGCCTTCCGTATATTGCAGGCTTCTTCCTTTCCATTCCGGATACCGACCCGGAAGCAGTATGCAACAAACTGCACGATGACAACATCTTTGCAGTGCCTCTTAAAGCAGGCATCCGTATTGCACTGTGCGCGGTACCGCTTAAAAAAATCGGCGGTATGGCAGCTAAAATCAAAGCAGCACAGGACGCAGTACACAAATAATAAACAATGCATTGAAGTTTGCGAGGGGAATCTTGAAATATAAGAAAGGGAGAGATGGATTGTGAACAAAACAGACATGAAGTACAAAGCTTATATTCAGATTCTGGAGGAAGAACTTAAACCTGCTATGGGCTGTACCGAGCCGATTTCTTTAGCCTATGCAGCGGCAGTTGCGGCAAAATATATGGACGGCCTGCCAGACAAAGTATTGGTTGAAGCTAGCGGCAGTATCATTAAAAACGTAAAATCGGTAATCGTCCCCAACACCAACCACATGAAAGGCATTCCTGTTGCTGCGGCAGTAGGCATTATTGCCGGTAACCCGGATAAAGAACTGGAAGTTTTAGCCGACGTTACCCCCGAACAGATTGCCAAAATGCAGGAGTTTTTGCAGCATACCGAAATTACCACCAAACATATCGAGCTTGGCTGCACCTTTGACATTATCATTACCCTGTATCAGGGCGAACACTATGTTAAAGTGCGCATTGCCAACGACCATACCAACGTTGTACTGATTGAAAAAGACGGCGAAAAACTTAAATACATTCCCGTTAACGGCGAAACCAACGAAGGCCTTACAGACAGAACCCTGCTTAACCTGGCCGACATTTATGATTTTGCCAACACCGTAGACGTTGAAGATTTGAAACACGTTCTTGACCCGCAGATTAAATGCAACATGGCCATTGCAGAAGAAGGCCTGCGCAATAACTACGGCGCCAATATCGGCAGCGTGCTTTTAAAAATGGCCGGCGAAAACCCGGACGTACGTACCCGCGCACGCGCTATGGCAGCAGCAGGCAGCGACGCCCGCATGAACGGCTGCGAAATGCCGGTTGTAATCTGCTCCGGCAGCGGCAACCAGGGCATGACCACTTCCATTCCTGTTATTGTTTACGCACAGGAACTTAAAGTATCCGAAGAAAAACTTTACCGTGCTCTTGCACTTGCAAACCTCGTAACCATCCACGAAAAAACTCCTATCGGCGTACTTTCCGCATTCTGCGGCGCAGTAAGCGCAGGCGCAGGCGCAGGTGCAGGCATTGCTTACCTGCATGGCGCAACGCTTGAAGAAATCGGCCACACCATTACCAACGCCGTAGGCGTAACCAGCGGCATGATTTGCGACGGTGCAAAAGCATCCTGCGCAGGCAAAATTGCCAACTCCGTTGAAGCAGGCATTATCGGCTACAACATGTGCAAAACTGGCAATAACTACCAGCCCGGCGACGGCATTGTAGGCAAAGATGTTGAAGAAACCCTTGCCAACGTTGGCACCCTGGCTAAAAAAGGCATGGAAAAAACCAACGAAGTTATTATCGACATCATGATTAAAGAATAATGCAAAACGCTTAAAATTAAATAAGCAAACTAAGAGGCACTGTACCATAAAAAGTACAGTGCCTCTTTTATTTATATTAAGCCAATTTTGCTTTTAAATTTTTAAGTGCCAGTTTATGGTGCTTTGTTACCGTACATGGCGCACAATTCAGCATCCGCGCTGTTTCCTTGCCGTTAAGCCCATCAAAATACAGTGCCGTAATGGTTTGGCGCTGTTTATGCGTAAGCTTTGCCAATGCAAGGTTTAATAAAATACTCAGTTCCCTGCGTTCTATAACATTATCGGTAAATTCCGTGCCTTCTGTTTCATCCGTTTGGGGCAGGGGGCATTTTTTATTTTCATCTGCCCAAACTTTTTTAACGGCGTCATACAGCGCAAAATGTATTCTGCACCGTACGTAACCCGCAAAATGTTCGTAATCCGCTCCGGTGTAGGTAAGCACCAGTTCTATAAATTTCAAGCGTGCCAAACTAAGCCCTTCTTCAAAACCCAGCCCGTTATAAAAAATCTCACGGCGCATTTCCTTGCGGAACAAAGGCTCAAAAGCAGTACAAAGTTTTTCCATTGCCGCTTTATCACCGTTCTGGGCGGCAGTAATTAATTTTTGGGTGTGCTGTGCATTGCTGGTTTCTTCCACATCAATTTTAAAATTTTTGTTAATAGTAAAATCAGGTTTCATCAAAAAAGGTGAAGCCTCCTTAACTTAAAAATTATTTTGCCGTTTTGCGGTGCGCACCCAAAAAAGCGGCGAAAACTATAATAACAAAAACGCAGGCAAAAAAACAAGACTGTTTTTGCAAAAATTTTTATGTTATATTAAAAGGTTTGTGTTTATTGTAAAACGATTCAGCACCCTGTAAAAAAACGCTAACCTGCGAAAGCAAAGTCTGTTACAACAAGACCAGTAAAAGTTTGACATACGCAAACGGAAATGTCTTGCGGGGGGGGTAAAGGTATGGTATAATTTGCTTATGTCATAATGTAAGGCAAGAAAAGGTTTTGGGAAGGAAGTTTTAGTGTGAAAAAACTGAATGGTAAAAAAATTATTTTAAGTATAATGATTTCTTCCATGATGTGGAGTAATAACTTGTATGCTATGGAATTGACTGGCGAAAAATACGAAAAAGATTTAGAAATTGATGATAATTTTAAACTTATTGATAATGACCCTAATCGAAATGTATACACAACCAAAAATATCCAAGATAAAATAATAATTGTAAATAATGCGGATATTAATGCATGTATTTCTAATGTTGAAAAAGTTGAAAATAGTGAAGTTGATGGTGTTTATGGGGGATATGGTTATAATACAAACAATAATGTAATAAAAATAAGTGATAGCGCAATTTATGATGTTGTTGCTGGTGGAGCTTACGGAGAAAGCAATAATTATAATACTTTAATAATTGAAAATAGTGACACGGGAATAAATGTATTTGGTGGTGGATATGGAAGCAATAATAATAATAATAACGTGACATTGAAAAATACTACTGCGAATACTACACTTGGATTTGCTGCTGGTGGATATTATATATACGATAGTAGTGTTGGAAAAAGTACAGATAATGTTAATGTTTTAAAAAATACAATTAATGTAATTGCTGGGGATATAGAAAATTTATTTGGCGGACGAGTTGATAATGCTAATAGACTTATTAAAAATATTGATGTCGCAGAAAATACTGTCAAAATATATAATTTAGGAACAAGTAAAATATTCGAAGAAATTGATCATATAATTGGTGGCGCAGTTATTGGAAAGCTAAAAGATATGCTTGATGAAGTAAAATGGAATAGTAGTACTAATCATCTTAAAATACAAAATAGTTATATAGAATTAGATAATAATATTAGACAAGTTGAGAAGAATATTGCTGGTGGTTATGTAAAGATAGATAAAACACAATCTTTTAATGGAATAGTAACTGCTAATAATAATAGAGTGGACATAATTAATAGTTATGTTTATGCTGATGGAGAAAATCAGAAAATAAACGGTGGGTATGTTTCTGAAATAAGTGATAATTTTACCGGATTTACAAGTGCTGATAATAATATTGTATATATAGATAATAGTATGATAATGGGTGGTATAGTTGCAGGAGAAAATATAAAAGGGCAAGCTAATGGAAATCGCATTATTATAAAAAATAACAGTTATATATATAGTCCATATGAAGGAATTATAGGTGGATTTGGAAAAAATGCAAGTGATAATACTATTGAACTGAATGGTACTAATACCGTAAGTGCGCATTTATATGGGTGGATGGATGAAAGTAGTGATACAGTAGGTATACATGATAACAATGTATTAAAAATAAATGATTTTAGCAGTTCTATTAATGGCGTTCATAATTTTAATACTATACTTTTTGAAAATGTTAAATGGAATCAAGAACCAACATTTAATACTACATATAATCAAGCAACTGATAAATGGGGTAAAACAGAGGGAACAGGTGGTGTGTTGGTTACTGATATAAGTAATATTGATAATGTAAAATTAGGCAATATAAGTGGTAGTGATTTAAAAACAGGTGATAAAGCATATTTGATTTTTGCTTATGATGATAATAGTAATAAGCAAGAATTAGAAGATTTGGCTGATGTTAATGGCGGAAAAGTTGAAAATTATTCTGGCGTAGCAAAAATAATAAATACACAATTATTGTATGAAGATAATGTAAACATAATATTTAAAATAGATGGGCAGATATCTCCTGGTGATTGGCGAATGCCAGCTTTAAGTGCAGTTGTAACCGGTGTGGAACGCAATAAGCAAACAGATTTAGTTGCTAGTAACCGCGCAGTTGCCGCAGCATTTGTTAACCAGGGCACGGATTTAATTGCCGACAGCCTTGATACTTTAAGCCGCGACGGCAAATACGGCGTTAAAACCTTTGCCGCCGTACACGGCAACCGCAGCAAATATGATGTAAACAGCGATATTAAAATTAACGGCTGGAGTACCATTGTTGGCGTTGGCGCAGAAAACGAACACAACGGCGGTGACTTTAGCTGGGGCGTATTCTACGAAAACGGCAGCGGCAACTACCGCACTTATAACGATTTTAACAATGAGTTTTTCCGTGGTGACGGCAGCCTTGTTTATAACGGCGGCGGTATTGCTGCACGTTATGAAAACAGCCATGGCGTTTATACGGAAGGCAGCCTGCGTGCAGGTATGCTGAAAAGTGAAATGACCGATGCTTTGAGTGACGGCGAGAATAAATACGGTTATGAAAGCGAAACCGCTTATTACGGCGCACATATCGGAGTGGGCAAAATATTCAGCCTTGGTGATGACAGCGACCTTGATGTTTATGGCAAGTTCTTCCATACTTATACGGAAGGTGACAGCTTTAATGTTGCAGGTGACGAATTTGAGTTTGACAGCATTAACAGCGACCGTCTGCGTATTGGCGCACGCGTTACCAGCAATAAGGAAAATAAATTCAGCACTTATTACGGCCTGGCTTATGAGTATGAATTTAACGGCGACGCCGAGATGCGTGCGGCAGGTATGAAAGCGCCTACCCAAAGCTTGCAGGGCAGCAGCGTAATGGCAGAAATAGGCTTAAACTATCAGCCGGCGCCTGACAGCCCGTGGAGCTTTGACCTGAATATGCGCGGCTATGCAGGCGAGCGTCAGGGCGGCAGCTTTAATGTACAGGCAACTTATACATTTTAATTAAAAAATAGTAAGAGGGAAGTTTTGGCTTCCCTTTTATTTTATAAATAAGCTGATATTATTTTATAAATACCGGAGAAAATAATGATAAAAGTACCTTTTAATGAAGCAAAATTTAAACAGCTTGCGCCGGACTGCACGGCAGAATACGTTAACTATATGCCGCGCGGCAAAAGCGGTATGCGCTGCTGGGAAATTAAAGCACAAAAGCCGGACGGAGAATGTATGATTGTGCTTTTGTGCGATTACGGTTATAAAACCGGCGGTGAAGTTATTGAAATTCATCCGTTTGTTAACCGCAAAGAACGCAACGAAGAAATTTGCCGTTTATATTACGAAAAAGGAGTTTCACAGTTATTTTTGGCAAATTTGTTTAATATGAGCCAGCCTTCGGTTTCGGTAATAGTTAACAAAAAGTAGCGGTTTTCTTTTTTGGCAAAAAACAGCTTATGCGGTATAATAATACTATAGCCTGCATAAAAGGAGAAAAACTATGCTGAAACTTACTTTGCCAAATGGTACTATAAAAGAATATCCGGAAGGAATTACGCTTTTGGAAGTTAGCCGCGAACTGAACGGTTTTTACAGCCAGCCGGTGGTGGAAGGTATTTTTAACGGTGTCGGCACCGATTTGCAGAAGCCTTTGCACAGCGACGGCATTGTTGATTTTATAACCTGGGATACGGAAGAAGGACGCCGCGTTTATGTGCGCAGCCTGCTGTTTTTGTTTTTGTATGCCATTAAAACACTTCGCCCCGAGGTGCAGCTGGAGGTTTGCAATTCGATAGGCAGCGCTTTGTATTGCGATATTACCAACGGCATTGTGCTCAGCAAATATGATTTGCGCGATATTGATTTGTTTATGCGCAAACTTATTGCGGCGCAGGAGCCTATTGTTTACAGCACTATCAGCAGGGCGGAAGCCGAAAAAATTCTGCTGGAACGCCATGAGGACGACCGTTTGCAGCTTTTGGGCAACACGCCCGGTGCGCAGACGCTTACGGTGTATAAGCTGCGCGATTATATGGAGTATTTTTTTGGCGCCATGATGCCGGATTGCAGTTACTTAAAGCAGTTTGAACTGATAAACTACGAGAACGGCATAATTATTAATTACCCCGATAAATGCTGCATGGACAGGCTGGATAAGTTTGAGCCGAGTGATGCTTTAAACGGCATGTTCCACGAATTGCAGGATTGGTCGGCAAAAATTAACTGCAACACTGTTGCCAAATTGAACCGTATTATAAGCTGCGGTTATGCCAACGGCATTATTCAGGTGGCAGAGGCTTTGCACGAAAAGAAAATTGCCGGCATTGCCGATAAAATTGCCGCCAGCAATAAAGATGTGCGGCTGGTGCTTATTGCAGGGCCTTCTTCTTCCGGCAAAACTACGTTTGCCCAGCGTTTAAGCATACAAATGGTGGTTAACGGTTTGCGCCCGGTGCCTGTTTCTATGGATGATTATTTTAAAGACAGGCACGATACGCCGAGAAAACCGGACGGTACTTTCGATTTTGAAAGCGTTGACGCCGTTGATTTGGAGCTTTTTAATGATCACTTGCGCCGCCTGTTGGCAGGGGAGTGCGTTAAAATGCCTAAGTATAATTTCCGCAGCGGCATGAGGGAATACCGCGGGCGTGAAATTCAGCTTGGCGAAAATGATGTTTTGGTTGTTGAAGGCATCCACGCACTGAACGAGCGTATTTCCGAAGCCGTGCCTGCCAATAATAAAATGAAAATTTACATCAGCGCTTTAACGCCCATGCAGCTCGATTCCTACAACCGCATCCACACAACGGATATGCGCCTTTTGCGCCGCATTGTGCGCGATTCGCAGTTCCGTTCGCACGATGCGTTGATGACGCTGAAATTATGGGACGATGTGCGGCGTGGGGAAGAACAGTATGTATTTCCGTTTCAGGACAGCGCCGATATTATGTTTAATACTTCGCTGGTGTACGAGTTTGCCGTGCTTAAAAAATATGCCGAGCCGCTGCTGAAGCTGATTCAGCCGGATGAAGCCGTTTACACGCGCGCGCAGCGCCTGCTTGAACTTTTAAGCCATGTGCGCGGCATGGATGATGCGGCGATACCGACCAATTCTATTTTAAGGGAGTTTATTGGCGGTTCTATTTTTAAAGAGGCACTGTAAAAATTAAAAAAGGGTATAAAAAATCCCATCCGTTTTATGGACGTTTTGAAGCGTTCGCGGCGGATGGGATTTGTTTTTTAGTTGGCCGGTGTAGGCTTGTTGCTTACAACCGGTTTGGCGTTGTTGGCAGCGTTGCCTTCCAGAATTTCACGCACGCGGTCGCGCATGCTAGGTTTCTGGGGTGCAGGCT
>ENA-OPBL01003217-OPBL01003217.1-human-gut-metagenome-genome-assembly--contig:-NODE-3217-length-10508-cov-3.260499_pt1 | contig 10508 bp, 8 predicted proteins | sample MGYA00241073_ERZ501461 | MGnify/ENA primary metagenome ERZ501461 (study PRJEB25962, sample SAMEA2042630) | human gut metagenome | biome: human gut; feature: human-associated habitat; material: faeces... | reverse complement strand
GCCCAAACTTCCATTTCGCCGAAACGCTGGCCGCCGAACTGCGCCTTGCCGCCGAGCGGCTGCTGCGTGATGAGCGAGTAGGGACCGATCGAACGGGCGTGCATCTTGTCGTCGATCATGTGGCCGAGCTTGAGCATGTAGATCACACCCACCGTAGCCGGCTGGTCGAACTTCTCGCCCGTACCGCCGTCGTACAGGTAAGTACGTCCGCTGCGCGGAATACCCGCCTTCGCCGTATATTCATTGATCTGGTCGAGCGAAGCACCGTCGAAAATAGGCGTCGCGAACTTCAGTCCCAGCTCCTTGCCGGCCCAGCCGAGCACGGTTTCGTAAATCTGACCGAGGTTCATACGCGAAGGCACACCCAGCGGGTTCAGGCAGATATCGACGATCGTACCGTCCTCGAGGAACGGCATATCCTCGTCGCGCACGACACGGGCCACGATACCCTTGTTGCCGTGGCGTCCCGCCATCTTGTCGCCCACCTTCAGCTTGCGCTTCTTGGCGATATAGACCTTGGCCATCTGGATCACGCCCGTCTGGGGGAGTTCGTCGCCGTTGGTGAGGTTGTATTTCTCACGCTTGATCGCGGCATCGGCCTTCTTCCATTCGATCGTATAGTTGTTGATCGTCTTCTCTACCAGCGCATCGAGGTGGCTGTCGCCCGTCCACTTGCAGGTTCCCAAGTTCAGGTACCCCATTGCAACGCCCGACTTCTCGTCGGTGACTTTGCGGGAGAGTTCATCGAGCAGCTTCTGGGTGAATTTCGTTCCGGCAGGATAGAGTTCCACGCCGAAGTAATCGGTGATACTCGTAGTCGTCTTGCCCTGAAGCAGCGTATAAAGTTTGTTTACGAGCTGCTTGGTCAGGTCGGCGACCTGGGCTGCGAACTTCTCGTCGAGCTTCTCGATCTGCAGCTTCTCCGAGCTCTTTCCCGCACGCTTGTTCTCCTTGCCGGCACGGCTGTAAAGCTTCGTGTCGATCACCACACCGTGCAGCGACGGCTGCGCCTTGAGCGAAGCGTCCTTCACGTCGCCGGCCTTGTCGCCGAAGATCGCACGGAGCAGCTTCTCCTCGGGCGAAGGATCGCTCTCGCCTTTCGGAGTGATCTTACCGATCAGGATGTCCCCCGGATGCACGTTGGCGCCTATACGGATAATACCGTTGGCATCCAGATCCTTGGTAGCGTCCTCGCTCACGTTCGGAATATCCGAGGTCAGCTCCTCGACGCCGCGCTTGGTGTCGCGGACCTCCATGATGTACTCATCGACATGGACCGAAGTGAAAATGTCCTCGCGCTGGATACGCTCCGAAATCACGATGGCATCCTCGAAGTTGTAACCCTTCCAAGGCATGAAAGCCACCTTCAGGTTACGCCCCAACGCCAACTCGCCCTTCTGCGTCGAATAACCTTCGGTCAGGATCTGGCCTTTGGTCACCTTATCTCCCGTCAGAACGGCCGGTTTCAACGTGATCGACGTATTCTGGTTCGTACGACGGTAGCGAGGCAGTTCATAAGTCGTAATTTCCGGCTCGAACGAGCAGATCACCTCCTCTTCCGTCCGCTGGTATTTGATCTGAATCTTGGTTGCATCCGCAAATACCACCTCACCGTCGCCCTCGGCGATGATCTGGACGCGGCTGTCGGAGATCATATCCTTTTCGATACCCGTACCGACGATCGGCGACTCGCAGGTCACCAGCGGCACGGCCTGGCGCATCATGTTCGATCCCATGAGGGCACGGTTCGCATCGTCGTGCTCCAGGAAGGGAATCAGGCTTGCCGCGATCGACGCGATCTGGTTCGGAGCTACGTCCATGAGCGTCACCTCCTGGGCCGTCACAACGGGGAAATCGGCGCCTTCACGGGCCTTGATGCGGTCGGGCTGCAGGAAATGGCCCTCGTCGTCGATCGGAACATTCGACTGGGCGACCACCTGCCCCTCCTCCTCTTCGGCCGAATAATATTTGATATCGGCATTGTTGAGATCCACCTGTCCGTTGGTCACGGTACGGTAAGGAGTCTCGATGAATCCCATGTCGGAGATCTTGGCATAGACGCAGAGCGACGAAATCAAACCGATGTTCGGGCCTTCGGGAGACTCGATCGGGCAAAGACGGCCGTAGTGCGTGTAGTGCACGTCGCGGACTTCGAAACCGGCACGGTCACGCGAAAGACCGCCGGGACCGAGGGCCGACAGACGACGCTTGTGCGTGATTTCGGCCAGCGGGTTGATCTGGTCCATGAACTGCGAGAGCTGCGAGGTGCCGAAGAACGAGTTGATTACCGACGAAAGCGTCTTGGCGTTGATCAGATCCACCGGCGTGAAGACTTCGTTGTCACGCACGTTCATACGCTCGCGGATGGTACGCGCCATGCGCACGAAACCTACCGAGAACTGGTTGGAAAGCTGCTCGCCCACCGTGCGGACACGACGGTTCGAGAGGTGGTCGATATCGTCCACCTCGGCTTTCGAGTTGATGAGCTGGATCAGGTACTTGATGATGGCGATGATGTCCTCGCGCGTCAGCGTGCGGATCGCCGGATCGATGTCCAGATCGAGCTTCTTGTTGATCCGGTAACGGCCGACGTCGCCCAGGTCGTAACGCTTGTCCGAGAAGAAGAGCTTCTCGATCACGTCGCGGGCCGTAGCCTCGTCGGGCGGCTCCGAAGCACGCAACTGGCGATAGATATACACCACGGCTTCTTTTTCGGAGTTGCACGGATCTTTCTGTAAAGTATTATATATAATGGAGAAATCGATACCCGACAGATTCTCCTTATGCAGCAGAATCGTCTTGGCACCGCTCTCGATAATCTGGTCGATATGCTCTTCCTGGAGCACCGTTTCACGGTCAACGATCACGTTGTTACGTTCGATCGAAACCACTTCGCCCGTATCTTCGTCCACGAAATCCTCGACCCAGGTCGAAAGAACCCTGGCGGCCAGCTTGCGGCCGACGGCCTTCTTCAGAGCGGCTTTGGTCACTTTCACCTCGTCCGCGAGATCGAAAATCTCGAGGATCTGCTGATCGGCTTCGAAACCGATGGCACGCAGCAGGGTCGTAACGGGCAACTTTTTCTTACGGTCGATGTACGCGTACATCACGTTGTTGATGTCGGTGGCGAACTCGATCCACGATCCCTTGAACGGGATGATACGAGCTGAATAGAGCTTCGTACCGTTGGTGTGCATGCTCTGTCCGAAGAACACGCCCGGCGAGCGGTGGAGCTGCGAAACGATAACGCGCTCGGCACCGTTGATGACGAACGTACCACGCTCTGTCATATAGGGAATCGTACCGAAATAGACATCCTGCACGACCACGCCGAAATCTTCGTGCTCGTCATCGGTACAATATAGTTTCAATTTGGCTTTTAAGGGAACACTATAAGTCAGGCCGCGTTCCAGACACTCTTCGATCGAATAGCGGGGCGGGTCGATATAGTAGTCGATGAACTCCAGAACGAAATTGTTTCTGGTATCGGTAATGGGAAAATTCTCCTGAAACACCTTATACAGCCCCTCGTTCTTACGATTCTCGGCCGTGGTGTCCATCTGGAAAAAATCCCGGAACGATTTAAGCTGTACCTCCAGCAAGTCGGGATAAGGCACCCGGTTCTTGACTGTCGAAAAGCTAACTCTTTGTTGTGTTTTTGTCGTGGACATCGGTAAAATCCAAATTAAAGTTGAAGGTTTAAGTATTCCGGGGGAAGCCCCCGCAGCGGACCTCTTCTAATCCCGCTAATGCCCCCAGTGTAAACAGATTACACCCTGAGAGCATCCAAACTTCCAAAGACCAGACACAGCTCCTGTCGGCACTTCTAATCTTTAGACCAGAAAAGGCATAGAGCTTACAGCAGCGTAAGCCCTATACCCTGAGTTTGTCCTGAAACTTTTAAGTAGAAACTACTTAACCTCAACTTCAGCACCTGCCTCTTCGAGCTGAGCCTTGATCGACTCGGCCTCCTCCTTGGAAACACCCTCCTTGATTGCTTTCGGAGCAGCATCAACCAAAGCCTTGGCATCGCCCAGCGACAGGCCTGCGATATCCTTCACAACTTTGATAACCTGGAGCTTCGACTGGCCAGCGTTCTTCAGAATCACGTCGAATGCGCTCTTCTCAGCGGCAGCAGCCTCTCCGGCGGCAGCAGGCGCTGCAACAGCAACGGCTGCAGCTGCGGGTTCAATGCCGTACTCCTCTTTGAGGATCGTAGCCAACTCGTTTACCTCCTTAACTGTCAAATTTACCAATTCTTCAGCTAATTTTTTTACATCTGCCATAAGTTCAATCTTATTAAATTTTGTTTGAATTCTTGTTTGTTAATTTCTTTCTTCGAGCGTCTTTACGATACCCGCAATCTTTTGGCCTGCATTAGACTGCAATGCAGAGATAACATTCTTCGCAGGAGATTGCAGCAGGGCGATGATATCGCCGATAAGCTCCTCCCGGCTCTTAATGTTGCACAGAGTGTCCAACTGGTTGTCGCCTACATACACGCAGCCTTCCACGTACGCCGCTTTCAGTACCGGCTTGTCGGAAGTCTTGCGGAACTCCTTGATCAGCACCGCAGGCGTCTTGCCCGTGTGGGCGAACATTACCGAGGTCGAACCCTCCAATACTTTCACCAAATCAGCATCCGCTTTCTCCACCCGCTCCAGCGCTTTGGCAAGAAGCGTGTTCTTTACGACCACCAGCTTGATGTCGCTTTCGAAGCACTTGCGACGCAACGACGCAGTCTGCTCGGCATTCAAAGCCTCGATGTTCGTAATGTAAAAGTGAGGATACTCGTTGAGCTGCTCGGCGAGGCTGTCAATGACAACCAATTTTTCTTCCTTCGTCATCTCTTAAATCCTCCCTCTTATTTAGTTTCTACTGATTTAGCATCGATCTGCAAGCCAGGGCTCATAGTCGTCGAGAGGAAAATACTCTTAACATAAGAACCTTTCGCTGCAGCCGGTTTCAATTTCATAATCATGCTGAGCACCGTATTCACGTTATCGGCAATCTGCTCCGCAGAGAACGAAATCTTACCAACTGAAGTGTGGATAATACCGAACTTGTCCACTTTGAAGTCGATCTTACCCGATTTTACCTCACTTACAGCCTTTCCAACTTCCATCGTAACCGTGCCGGTCTTGGGGTTCGGCATCAGGCCGCGGGGACCCAGAATACGACCCAGCGCACCCACCTTACCCATCACGTTCGGCGTACAGATGATCACATCAATATCCGTCCAACCGGACTTGATCTTCTCGACGTATTCATCCAAACCTACGTAGTCGGCACCGGCAGCCTGCGCTTCGGCCTCTTTTTCCGGAGTACAGAGCACGAGAACCCGTACCTGCTTACCCGTACCATGAGGAAGAGTCACAACGCCTCTCACCATCTGGTTGGCCTTACGCGGATCCACGCCCAGACGCACATCAACATCCACCGAAGCATCAAATTTCGTAAAAGTAATCTCCTTCAGAAGAGCTGCGGCCTCCGTAAGCTTGTAAGCCTTTTCGGGCTCGACCTTCGCGTAGGCAATTTTTTGATTTTTTGTCAACTTACTCATTCTTGTAATTGCAATTACTTGTTAGGAAATTCTCCAACGACGTTGATACCCATACTGCGCGCAGTACCAGCGATCATACGCATAGCAGCCTCGATCGTGAAACAGTTCATATCGGACATTTTGTCCTGAGCGATCTCACGCACCTGATCCCACGTCACCTGACCGACCTTGTCGCGGTTGGGCTGTGCGGAACCCGATTTAGCTTTGGCTGCCTCCTTGAGTTGAATGGCTACAGGCGGCTGTTTTACGATGAAGTCAAACGACTTGTCGCTGTAAACCGTGATGATGACCGGAAGAACTTTTCCCGCCTTGTCTTGTGTTCTGGCATTGAACTGCTTGCAGAAGTCCATAATATTGACTCCTTTTGAACCCAATGCTGGTCCCACCGGGGGAGAAGGATTGGCAGCACCACCTTTGATCTGCAATTTGATAAATGCAGCAACCTCTTTTGCCATAGTTTTCCTTGGTTAATTATTCTTTTTCAACTTGTGTGAAACTCAACTCCATAGGAGTTTTGCGCCCGAATATCTTCACCGATACCGTGAGTTTCTTGCGCTCGTTGTCGACGGCCTCAATGGTACCTTGGAAGCTTGAAAAAGGACCATCTGTAACTTTGATGGTTTCGCCGACAAAGAATGGTATTTCGTTTTCTTCCTCCATCGAACTCAATTCATCGACACGCCCCAGGATGCGGCTGACCTCCTGCGGACGCAGGGGCGTAGCGATCATCTTGCGGCTGTCCTCCTTGGTGTCACCCAAAAAACCGAGCACGTTGGGAATATTACGAATGATAATAGGGATCTGACCGACAAAGGCGGCTTCAATCAATACATATCCCGGATAAGAAACCTTCTCTTTGGAAACCTTCTTACCGTTACGGATCGTATAGACTTTTTCGGTCGGAATCAGCACCTGCGAAATATACTCTTCCAGGTGGCTGTGGCGGATTTCGGATTCGATGTACTCTTTTACCTTATTCTCCTTGCCTCCGATCGTACGAACTACATACCACTGTTTCGCTGTTTCGCTCATGGTCACAAAAACAATTAACGACCGAGCTTAGCCAGGGTCCTGTAGATAGCCTCCATAATGTTCTCAAACGAAATGTCCATCGCCAAAATCACGATGGCGAAGATCAACGAAGCGACCATCACCACTACCGTCGAGTTCTGCAACTGTGCGAACGTCGGCCAGGTCACTTTATGAACCAATTCGTTATAAGATTCTTTTACGTAATTGAACATATTCTTCTTACTTTATTTTAGCAGGAGCAGAGAGATTCGAACTCCCATCAACGGTTTTGGAGACCGCTATTCTACCCTTGAACTATGCTCCTAAAAAGTAGTGCAAGTCAATCCCTGCACTACTGAAATATCCCTGGGATTAGGCGAGAATCTTCAGAATCTGACCTGCACCTACCGTACGGCCACCCTCGCGGATTGCGAAACGCAGACCTTCGTTGAGTGCAACCGGGTAGATCAACTCAACGGTGATCGTTACGTGGTCGCCCGGCATCACCATATCTACGCCTTCGGGAAGAGTAACCTCACCGGTTACGTCCATCGTACGCAGATAGAACTGGGGACGGTATTTGTTGTGGAACGGCGTGTGACGGCCACCCTCTTCCTTCTTCAGGATATAAACCTCAGCCTGGAACTTGGTGTGCGGAGTGATAGAACCCGGTTTAGCGACAACCATACCGCGCTTAACCTCTTTCTTGTCGATACCGCGGAGCAGCAGACCTACGTTGTCACCGGCCTCGCCCTCATCGAGCAACTTGCGGAACATCTCCACACCCGTACAAGTCGAAGTCAGCGTCTTCTCCTCCAGACCGATGATCTCAACGGGATCACCTACGTGGATAACACCGGTTTCGATACGGCCCGTAACCACGGTACCACGGCCGGTGATCGAGAATACGTCCTCGACAGGCATCAGGAACGGCTTCTCGTTCTCGCGCTGCGGAATCGGAATATAGTTATCAACCGCATCCATCAGCTCCATGATCTTGTCTTCCCACTTAGCCTCGCCGTTCAGACCACCCAGTGCGGAACCACGGATGATAGGAGCGTTGTCGCCATCGTAGTCGTATTTGCTCAGCAGATCACGAACCTCCATCTCGACCAGGTCGAGCATCTCGGGATCGTCCACCATATCGCATTTGTTCAGGAACACAACGATCTTCGGTACGTTCACCTGGCGAGCCAGCAGCACGTGCTCGTTGGTCTGAGGCATCGGACCGTCGGTTGCGGCAACAACCAGAATCGCACCGTCCATCTGTGCGGCACCGGTAACCATGTTCTTCACATAGTCGGCGTGACCCGGGCAGTCAACGTGTGCATAGTGACGATTTGCAGTCTGGTACTCAACGTGCGAAGTGTTGATCGTAATACCACGCTCTTTCTCCTCGGGAGCGTTGTCGATAGAATCGAACGAACGAAGCTCAGAAAGGCCTTTTTTAGCCAGAACGGTGGTGATCGCTGCAGTAAGAGTCGTCTTACCGTGGTCAACGTGACCGATAGTACCGATGTTCACATGCGGTTTGGAACGGTCGAATTTTTCTTTTGCCATAGTATAAAAGTATTAAGATTTTATAAAAATTCTGCTCTTCAAAACGTCTGTCGTTTCGCAAGAGTGACGAGCGACGCAATACCTCTCCTCAAAGAGGTTTGCATCACGCGTCAACTGCATTTCTGGAGCGGAAGACGAGGCTCAAACTCGCGACCCTTAGCTTGGAAGGCTAATGCTCTATCAACTGAGCTACTTCCGCAAAAACGCACCGCAAGGAGTTTCCCCTTCCCGATCGACTCGGAAATACAGACAACCCGTTCGGCACTCTTTTTATGTGGGAAGTGATGGATTCGAACCACCGAAGGCATAAGCCAGCAGATTTACAGTCTGCCCCATTTGGCCACTCTGGTAACTTCCCTTATGTTTCTAAACCGCTTTCGCTAACTCCACCGTGTCGGCTCCGCAAGGTTTTTTTGGAGCCGATGGAGGGATTCGAACCCCCGACCAGCTGATTACAAATCAGCTGCTCTGGCCAACTGAGCTACATCGGCATATAGACCAATTTGGATTGCAAAATTAAGGAAAATAAAATTAACAACCAAAAATTTGATCATTTTATTTTATCACTCCTCTCAAAGAACGTTCTCGGCGATCGAAATCGAACGCGAAATCGGGTGCAAATATAGCACTCTTTCGGGAATTAAAAAATAGTTGCGCGGACTTTTTTATCCGGAACGCAGAAAAAGTCGCAAATAAGTCCATACCACAACCAAACCGAAAGCACAAATCGACGTCCCACAGCAAAAAAATTTATATGAAAACGATACAAAGCAGTATTTCACGGCACGTCCTATTCAAATGTCGTCTTGGGAGAATCTCCAAAAGACGGTGAAATTCATCATTTTATCATGACAATCATTACCACACACTCTGATTTATCCCTAAAAGATACACGAAATTTCCTCCGATCGACTAATTTTGCCGTATGGAACGTACGAAGGCTGTTTTTAACTGGAGCGGCGGCAAGGATTCCGCCCATGCGTTGTGGCGTGCCATCGAATCGCAGCGCTACGAAATCGTCGCCCTGCTGACGACCGTCAATCACGACACCCGACGCTCGACCATGCACGGGATCCCTTTTCCCCTTTTACAGGCACAGGCCGCAAGCATCGGCATTCCCCTCCATGCGGTCGATCTCACGCCCAAAGGCGATATGGAGGATTATCAGACAGCTATGTCGCAAGCCGTCGCGCATTTCAAAGCACGAGGTGTAACGCACTTCATCTTCGGCGACATCTTCCTGCACGACGTTCGCAAATACCGGGAACAGCAGCTCGCTCCGCACGGTATCGAAGTCGTCGAACCCCTTTGGGGCCGCAGCTCCGAAACTGTGATGCACGACTTCCTGGCCTCGGGCTTGCAAACCGTCGTAGTAACGACCATGGCCGACGGACTGGGAGCCGCAGCCATCGGGCGGACCATCGACTCCGATTTCATCGCCTCCCTGCCTGCGGGGACGGATCCCAACGGCGAAAACGGGGAATACCACACCTTCTGTTACGACGGCCCGATTTTCCGCACGCCCGTCCGGTTCCGGCTGGGGAGTCCCTTCTCCCGAAGTTACGACATACGGCTCGACGACGGCACGGAGAAAACCTACACCTACTGGTTCGCCGATCTGCAAGAGCCATAAGCCATCTATATCGCCGACACTTCCGATGATATGCCTTATGGTTACTCCCGGAATCGGCACCGCACAGAACCCGGCTGACCGAAATCCGCACGAACCGCCGCCTCTGACAACCAAGAAAGACCTACACCTATGATAACCAGAATTATCCCGTACCGAAAAATAAGCCTCTGCTTCCTATTACTCGCACTGCTGGTCCCGGTACTCCTGACAGCCGGATGCAACGACACCCAGGAAAATGAAGGGGCACCGGATCCCACGATCCCGTTGCCCGAACCGAAACCGGAGCCGAAAACTTATCCGCTGGTAATTACCGACATCCGAAATCTTCCCCCGAAAACGACTTTCGACCGGATCGCGGTCCAAATCACGGGTGTAGATTGGAGTATCATCGCCACGATCGAGGCACCGTACGAGAACGGAGCGGCAACGTTGGCACTTCCCCTCGAATTTCCTGCCGAACAGTTGCAGGTCGCGGACCGGCGCGGCGGTAACATGGCCGGATACTGGCCCGGCACCGCAAGCGACCCGGCAGCACTCGTGGCGACCCTCGGGGATTTCATCGCTTACCGGGGCGATGAAAAAGTCGGACGTATCTATCGCTCCGACTGGTCGGGCGAAGGCTCCTCGGCCTCCAAAGCCTTCGTCTATTATCAGTATGCCGACCGTCCTTTCGAAGTAACCGGCGCCACGACCTCCTACTATTACAGCGACTGCTCCTTCGTCGCGGGCTGGAACGCTTTC
>ENA-OPBL01003216-OPBL01003216.1-human-gut-metagenome-genome-assembly--contig:-NODE-3216-length-10511-cov-5.318382_pt1 | contig 10511 bp, 8 predicted proteins | sample MGYA00241073_ERZ501461 | MGnify/ENA primary metagenome ERZ501461 (study PRJEB25962, sample SAMEA2042630) | human gut metagenome | biome: human gut; feature: human-associated habitat; material: faeces... | reverse complement strand
ATCTAAATTAGGTTTTACATTCATAACTTGATTTAATTGCTCATGCGAATAATATTTATAATTTATTCTACCAATAAAAATTATAAAATCTAACACATATTTATAATTTTTTTAAGATTATTCTAACAGTCAAACACCCTCCTTTAAGCGATGCAAATGGACAGGCATTGATTTGATCATGCGGAAATGAAAAATTAAAATTGCAATATAGAATATACATGTCCAATGATAGATAGTTTGTAAAATGATATTAACAAAAACGGTCTACAATGTCAATATATGGAAAATAAAACACAAATAAAAACTTTCTTTTTCCGCCATCTCATCATATAATAAAACAGAATGTACAAGAAAGAAGGGGAGCCATATGAAAGACCTAGATGCAATGGATTCCATGGAAAAGATGCTGGTCCAGAAAGCATATCAAAGACAAGCTCCAGTAAATGGCAGTCTGGAATTATTACCACTTTGTAATATGAACTGCGATATGTGTTATGTTCGTTTATCCAAGGCAGAGATGGAACAAAAAGGCCGTTTAAGAACCAAAGAAGAATGGATCAGACTGGCTCATCAGATGAAGGATGCAGGAACGTTATTTCTGTTACTGACAGGAGGAGAGCCGTTATTATTTCCGGGATTTAAGGAATTATATATCGAACTGCAGAATATGGGAATGATTCTTACGATCAATACAAATGGAACGCTGATCAATGAAGAATGGGCAGATTTCTTTCAGAAATACAAGCCAAGAAGAATGAATATTACTTTATATGGAGCAGATGACCAGGCCTATGAGCAGTTATGTCATTATCCAGGTGGATTTCAGAAGACGGTCAATGCAGTCAGGCTGCTAAGGGACAGGGAGATTGATGTAAAGATTAATGGAAGCATCACTTCAAAGAATGAAGAGGATATCAGGAAGATTTTAGATATTGCAGATGATCTGGATGCAGCCGTGAACCTTGATACCTATATGTATCCGGCAAGCAGAGAAAGAAATAAACCGTTTGATGAACAAAGCCGCATGAATCCAAAGGATGCAGCGATGGCGAAGAAGTTGATTTTTCAACATCAATGGGGAGAAGAAGCTCTTAGAGAATATCAGGATCATGTGATCAACATAGTCGAAGATCATCCGCAAAATATGCAATACAGCAGGCACATTTCATGCCTTGCAGGTAATTGTTCTTTTACGATCAATTGGCAGGGGATGATGCGTCCATGCGTCATGCAAAGTCAACCAGAAGTGAATGTATTTGCAGAAGGTTTTCAAAGAAGCTGGGAAATGATATCAGCACAGACGAAAGGGATCTTGATCAATGAAAGGTGTACAGAATGCAAATATCGTCCAATCTGTAATACATGTGCGGCGGCAGCTTTATTAGAAACAGGAGATTATGAAGGGATTCCGGAATATATCTGTGAGTATACAAAAGAATTTTACAAAATTATGAAGGAAAGAAGGTGATGATCACATGATGGACAATGAAAATCAAAATCAACCAAATCAGAAGATATCATTTGAATCATTAGATATACTGATCGGGAAATGGCGAGATGGAACATTTTCAGAGATCATTGACGACTGGAAATGGATCTTTTCCTACAGCAAACGATATAAAGGAGCGATCGCTTTCTACACGATCCTTGGTATTTTCAGCACATCCATGGGATTGGTTGGAAGTGTGGCAAGTAAATATATGATCGATATCATCACAGGATATCAGATGAGTAAGTTGTGGATCATGATCGTGATCACACTTGGAAGTGCATTTTTTAGTCTGACGATCGGAAATGTGATCGGACGTATTTCTACAAAGTTGAGTATCTATATCAACAATGATATTCAGGCCGATATCTTTGATAAGATCATCGATGCTGACTGGATGGAGATCAATCAATATAGTAATGGAGATGTTTTGAATCGTTTTAACAGCGATGTCAATACGATCAGTGGAAATGCGATCAGCTGGCTGCCGACGATCATTATAGCAGTTTACGACTTTGTCGCAACATTTGCGGTTATCTGGCATTACGATAAGATCATGTCATTACTGGCATTTGCAAGTGCACCATTTATGCTTTTGATGTCGAAGTTCCTTATTTCCAAGCAGAGAGAATATGGGAAGAAAGTGCGGGAAATGAGTAGTGAGATGATGACATTTGAAGTCGAGACATTCTATAATTTTGATACGATCAAGTCCTTTGGGATTTCTTCTTTATATGGAAAGAAGATGAGAAACTGGCAGGAGAAGTTTAAAGATATCAGTTTAAAGTATAACATGTTTACGATCAAGACGAATATCGTTATGTCGATCATAGGAATGGTTGTTCAGTATGCAGCATTTGGATATTGTCTGTTCCGGCTTTGGACAAGAGATATTTCTTATGGAACGATGACTTTATTTTTACAACAGAGAAGTAACTTAAATGGGGCATTTAACAATCTGGTATCGATCATACCAAACTTTTTGAACAGTTCAATCTCTGCACATCGTATCAGAGAGCTTGCACAGCTTAAGAAAGAAGTTCATATTCCAGAAAGTTCTGAGATGGATGCTTATGTGGAAGATGGGTTCGAGGTGAAGATGCGGGATGTGGATTTTTCTTATATCGAAGGAAACCGTGTTATTACAGATTCTGGATTTATGGCTAATCCGGGCGAGATCGTTGCGTTGGTTGGTCCTTCTGGAGAGGGAAAGACAACGATGATCCGTTTGATCTTAGGTTTGATCCATCCGGAAAAAGGAGAAGCATATTTAAGGGCTTCAAATGGGAAGCAGGTGGAGATGAATGCAGATACCAGACATTTATTTGCCTATGTACCACAGGGAAATACAATTCTTTCTGGCACGATCGCGGAAAATTTAAGAATGGTGAAACAAGATGCAACAGAAGAAGAGATGATCGAGGCATTGAAGATTTCCTGTGCGTGGGATTTCGTAAAGAATATGGAAGAAACGATTTATACCAAGATTGGAGAGCGAGGACGAGGATTTTCGGAAGGACAGGCACAAAGAATTGCGATTGCAAGGGCTGTTTTAAGAGATGCACCGATCTTATTGTTAGATGAAGCAACATCGGCACTTGATGTAACAACGGAACGTAAAGTTTTAAGAAATATCATAAAACAACGCCCAAATAAAACATGCATCGTGACAACCCATCGTCCGAGTGTTTTAAATATGTGTCAGAGAGTTTATCGTGTTATGGAAACACAGGTTACAGAATTGTCAGAAGAAGAGTCAAGCAAAATGGCGATGGATTTTTAGGGCACAGGTTGTCCGAAGATGCAGGATTCATTGACCGCAGATAGAAAAAAAGATATAATAAGACAAGAATAACGGCATAAGGGGGAAGCTGAATGAAGAAGAGTGGATGGAAGATCATTCTTGGAGTTGCAGTACTAGTCTGTGTGATTTGTCTTGGAAGATTCGGATGGGTCAAGTATCAGGACTATAAGACAGAACAGGCAAGAAAAGCAACATTAAAAGAGATCGCAAGCACAGAATTTACTGGTGAGAACGAAGGAAAAGAGCCGGAGAAAGTTCCAGCTGGAGTCAAACATGGACAGAAGATCAACTTTAAGAAGCTGATCAAGATCAACAGTGATATCTATGCATGGATCTACGTTCCAGGAACAAGAATTGATTATCCGGTAGCACAAAGTCAGGAATCAGACGATCATTATTTAAAATATAACTTTAAAAATGAGCCAGAGTTTGCAGGATGTATTTATACAGAGAAAGCGAATAAGAAGGATTTTTCAGATCCAAACACAGTATTTTATGGACATAATATGAGAAATGGATCTATGTTCCAGAATCTTCACAAGTTTGAAGATGAAGCATTTTTTAAGAAACACAAAGAAGTATATGTTTACACACCAAAGAAAACATACACATACACGATCTTTGCGGCATATAAGTTTGACGACAGGCATTTACTTAAGACATTTAATTTTAAGAATAAGAAGAAGTTTGAGAATTATTTAAGAAATGTCAAGAACATAAGAGACATGGGAAGTCATGTAAGGAAAGATCAGGAAGTTACAAGCAACGATAAGATTATCACGCTGAGTACCTGCGTAGGAGGACAGCCAAATAATCGTTATTTAGTACAGGCGGTGTTGACGGATGAAAGAAGTACAAAATAAGAACCATACGGATGAGGCTAAGAGATTAAATGAAGAATTGGATCAGAATCTGAAGGATCTCCAGCCAGAATCCAAGGAAGCATTTCAAGGCTTTGAAGTAAAAGAAGAAAAGAACGAGAAAAAGAAGAAAGTAAAGAAGAAAAAGACACCAAAACAGATCATAAAAAGAGTTATAATCGTATTAGCGGTGATCATTTTGCTTCCATGTGCAGCCATTGCTGGAATGTGGGCACTTGGAAAAGGCTCATTATTTGGAGGCAAGATGAAGATGTCAAAGAACGTAGATGGCGTAAAAGTCCAGAATCAGGGAGATTTGGTTATTTACAATGGACATAAATATCAGTATAATAAAGATATAACGAGTATCTTATTTATGGGTGTTGACCGAGATAAGATCAATACAGATGAAGAATACTTAAAGAAACACGGAGCAGGACAGTCAGATACCTTGTTTCTGGCAGCTGTGAATACTTCTACAGGGAAGATTTCACTGATCAATGTTCCTCGAGATATCATGGCGAACGTTAAGACATATGATGAGAATGGAAAGTATTCAGGAAGGAAACTTCGACAGTTATGTTTAGCCTATGCCTATGGGGATGGGAAAGCCAAGAGCTGTAAGAATGCTGTGGATGCAGTTTCCAAAGTGTTATATGGAATTCCTATCGATTCATATATGTCGATCAACCTCTCTGCAATCAGTGTATTGAATGATGCAGTAGGTGGAGTGAACGTTCAAGTGATCGGAGATCTGACAAGCGTTGATCCAACTCTGAAGGAAGGTGCGAATGTGACATTGCTGGGTGGTCAGGCAGAGACTTATGTAAGATCCAGAGAATTTGATCCACTGGATGCGAACATGGCACGTATGCAGAGACAACAGCAGTATATTACAGCATTTGCCCAGAAAGCATTACAGGAGATGAAGGGAGATCTTACATTGCCATTAGATCTTCTGAATCTTGTATCAGAGAATTCAGTAACGAATCTTTCAGCACCGAAGATCACATATCTTGCAACGAAAGTTTCAGGAAGCAGTTTTTCATCTGACAATATCTACAGCATTGACTGTGACATCAAAGAAGGTGTGACAGGATATGCAGAATATTATCCGGATGAGACAAAATTATTTGAGATGATATTGAAGGTATTTTATACACAAATCAGTTAGAATCCAGTAAGGGGGGATTTAGCATGAAAAAGTTGATTATGATGGCAGCAACATTGATTATGTGTTTTGCTTTTTCACTAAGTGTTATGGCAGCACCAAGTCCTGAAGATGAGTATTATAATACGAGTACAGAACAGGAGAAGGTTGATGAGAAAACCCAGATTGATGATGATGAATTCGACAAGGATGAAAAACCAGCTAAGACGAAAACAACAACGACATCAACATCATCAACATCAACAACATCTGCATCACCAAAGACTAGTGATCAGGGAGCGCCAGTTACATTAGTATATGTATCACTCGCTGCAGCAGCATTAGCTGTATATGCAGCAAAACACGTCAAAGAACAGTATTAATCAAAAAACAAGGTGGATTCCTCCAGTCTTGATGGACTGGAGGAATTCTTTTTGCATATGGGATTTCTGAAAGGAAAATAAAATAGATGATCGATATACATACGCATATTTTGCCAGGATTGGATGATGGAGCGAGAGATATGGAAGATTCTCTATCTATGGCAGCATTGGCATTGAAAAGTGGTGTTCATACATTAGTTGCAACATCGCATGCCAATACAGGGGGTTTTTTCAAAGAATATTCGATCGAAGAATATCTGCAAAGATTAGAAGCGTTTAGAAAAGCACTGGATGAAGTAAAGCTGCCATTAAGAGTATTCTCTGGAATGGAAATTTATATGACAAGAGAAGTTCCTCGGATGATCCGTGAAGGCAGATTGCTTTCATTGAATCAGACGGGATATTTTTTGACTGAATTTTCGTTTGGAATCGAGCAGGAAGAGATGGATGAGATGCTTCATGATCTGATGGAACTTGGAGTTACGCCAGTGATCGCACACCCAGAGAGATACCGGTGTGTACAGGAATCAGAAAGCGGTATCGCAAAGTGGAAAAACAGGGGATGTTTGTTGCAGGTAAACAGAGGGAGCATCTTTGGCAGATTTGGATCAGGAGCAAAACAATGTGTAGATCGTCTGCTGGATCAACATATGGTAACTTGTATCGCAAGTGATGCACACAAACCATATGAGCGGACAACCTATATGGCAGATATCAAAGAATATATGGAACAAGAATATTCTTTTGAATATTCAAAGAAATTGTTATATGATAATCCTAAGAGAATTCTTGAAGGAGAAAAGGTGGTACAATGAAGAAATTAAAATTGGTAAGTTTTGTGATATTTTGTATATCACTGGCAGCAAGTCTGATCTTCTGGTTTACACAGGTCAGAAAAGGAGATCGGATCGGACCGGTCATTACAATGGATCAGCAGGAATTGACAGTAGGGCTCAATGCTACCGATGAAGATTTTTTGCAAGGAGTAAAAGCAGTTGATGAGAATGATGGGGATGTTACGGATTCTCTTGTAGTAGAAAGTGTTTCAAACTTTCTGGGAGGTGGACGGCGTCTGGTTGTATATGCAGCAGTGGACAGACATAATAACGTCAGTCGTGCAAACCGTATTGTACAGTATGAGGGTTATACATCACCAAAGTTTTATTTGAAGGAACCATTATGTTTTGAATCTGGAGGAGCTTCCAAGAATGAAGAATTATTAAAGAATCTTACGGTGAAAGATAAGATTGATGGTGATTTATCAAATCAGATAAAGATTTTGACAAACTCAGTAGTTGATCTGTATACACCAGGAGAATATCCGGTCAAACTTCAGGTAAGCAATAGTGCAGGAGACACGGTATCATTTCAGGCAACGATACAGGTTTATGATGCAACGGACAGATCAGAGATTCCTTTTATTCATTTGAAGAAGTATCTGGTTTATACGAAGAAAGGTGACAAACTAGATGCAGCATCTTACATATCTAAAGTGTGCATGGGAGGAGATTATGACTCGGATGTACCAGGAGATATTAATAAAAGCAAAGTGAAGATCAAAGATGAAGTAGATTACGATACCCCAGGTTCTTATGAGATCACTTATTCAGTAAAAAGTGGAAAGAGCCGTACAGGAACGGTAAGACTGATCGTGATCGTTACAGAATAGGAGGCCGGCAAATGAGCAGTGATAAACGAAATATATCAGTCAACGATTATGAAATGAATATTGATTTGTATAGTATCTTAAGAGATATCTGGAAATATGCAATACTGATCCTGCTTCTGGCAGCATCTATGAGCTTGCTCTCTTATGTTTATGTCGGACGAAACTATCACAAACAGTATGAATCAACAAGTACATTTATCGTAAGCAGCAAAGGAAGTAACAATAGTGTATATTCAGATTTGAGTGCAACGTCTGAGATGGCGACAAAGTTTTCTGAGATTCTAAACAGTTCGATCTTACAAAAGAAAGTCGCAAAAGAGATGGATATGGATTATTTTCCAGGAAGTGCATCTGCAGAGGTAGTAAATGAAACCAATCTTTTAGTTTTGAAAGTTCAGGCAGATTCCCCAGAGATGGCGTTTCGTTTGAATAAGGCAATCATGAATAATTATTCTGTTGTGACAGATCAGCTGATCGGAAATGTTGTGCTGGATGTATTGCAGAAACCAACAGTGCCAAGTGGTCCGGTAAATAAATTTCAGCCAACAGCACTTATGAAGAAAACATTTTCAATGACGATCGTTGCGTTATGTGGATTGATCGCAATCTTGTCATTCTTAAAGGATACAGTGAGAAAACCAAAAGAAGTTTCAAGGAAACTTGATGCAAAGCTTTTGCAGACGTTATATCATGAGAAGATCTATAAGACATGGAAAGCAAGAATTCACCGCAAAAAGAGTCCGGTATTGTTGACAAATCCAGGAACAAGCTTTCAATATGTGGAGGATATGAAGAAACTTGCCCGCAAAGTCAGCAGTAAGATGAAAGAGAAGAATGCAAAAACACTTCTGGTTGCAAGTGTGGAAGAAAATGAAGGTAAATCAACAGTTGCAGCCAATTTAGCATTGGCACTTGCGGAAGAATCAGAGAAAGTATTGTTGATTGATGCGGATCTTCGCAAACCTTCACAATACAAGATTTTTGGATTGGATCAGGAAGAAATACAGCAGTTTGGAGAAGTATTGAATGGAAATGAACAGATAGATAATCTGGTAACAGATCTTCCAAAATCAGAATTGTTATTGATCGCAGGTTCTATGATCTATCCAAATTCTACAGAGATGATCGCATCACCGATCTTCCAGAAGATCGTAGAGTTTTTTAAGACAAAGCTGGATTACATTATTATTGATACACCACCAATGTCACAGGCGGCCGATGCAGAAGAGTTAGTAGACCTTGCAGATGCATCGATTCTTGTTGTAAGACAACATACAGCATTAGTAAAAGATATCAATGAGACGATCAGTATCCTAAATTCAGCAGAAGGAACGATGCTTGGATGCGTTTATAACGATGTATTCCATGGAGTTGCTCAGACAGCAAGAAATTATGGATACAAATATGCATATGGAAGCGGTTATGGTTACGGAAGCAAATACGGTTATGGAAACCATGGATATGGTTACGGTTACGGCTATGGCTATGGTTATGGAAGCAGAACGAAAAAGGGCAATGAAGATAAAACACAAGAATCAAAAACAGAACGGCAGGTGAAGAAAGATCATGAGTAAAGAATATGAATCAAAAACAGAACATAAAGAGAATCTGATCGATATTGCTGGATTGTTTGATGACTTGATCAAAGGCATCATTCAAATGAAATGGAGATTTTTGATTATTCTTGTGATTTGTGGTGCAGTGTTCTGTGGATACAAGAGACTTACCTATTCCCCATACTATGTAGCATCTTCCACATTTACGATCAATTCCAGTATTACATCAGAGAATTCCAATTCATATATTGAGAATGCAACAGCCAACCAAATGGCAAAATCATTTCCGTATATTTTGAAAAGTGGAGCATTTAAAGAAGTATTGGCACAGGATCTTGGCCTTCAGTCTGTTCCTGGAACGATCGAAGCAGAAGTCATGGAGAATACAAATCTGTTTACGTTGAAAGTGACTGCAAATAATCCGAAGATGGCTGAGAAGATTTTAAAAGCAGTCGTTAAAAATTACCCATCGGTAGCAGAGTTTGTCATTGGAAGCTCACAGCTGACACTCATGGATGAAAGCGGGGTTCCGACTACACCTGCTAATCCATTTAGTTATAGACATGAGATACAGATCGGCGTTTTGATCGGAATTTTACTATGTATCTTGCTAGATGTCCTGTTAGCACTTGGTAAGAATACAGTTAAGAAAGAAGAAGATTTCAAACGACTCTTCCATGCAAAAAGTCTTGGAATCATGCCTCATGCCAAATTCCATAAGAAACGTACGCAAACACAGGAATTGATCGTGCTAGATAATCCAAGAATTCCAAGAAGCTTCCTGGAAGCAGCAAGAACGGTACGACGAAGGATCGAGCGTGCACAAAAAGAGACAGGCATGAAATCTTTTCTTGTAACAAGTGCTATGCCAGGAGAAGGAAAATCAACAGTTTCAGCCAACATTGCAATATCACTTGCGATGAAAGGGTATAAAGTAATTCTGGTAGATGCGGATTTAAGAAACCCATCCACCGCCAAAGTACTTGGAATGAATGAACAAGAATTAGGAACTCTGGAAGTAATGAAAGGCGAAGTTAACATAGACGATGCAGTACAGCAGTACAAAAATACAAGCGTTAAAGTACTTGCAGGTTCTACACCGATCCAGGATACATCTACCGTTTTAAGTGGTAAGAATATGAGACAGTTTATAAAAGAACTGGAGGCAGAAGCCGATTTCGTGATCATAGATACACCACCAAGTGGACTATTATCAGATGCAGCGATCGTCGCCCAGTATGTAGACGGAGCAGTATTTGTGATCCGTCAGGACTATACAGATGTAGATCGAATTCTGGAAGGTATGGAAATTCTTTCAGGGTCAGGAGCTGAAATTACAGGATGCATCTTAAATGATGTGAACGTACGAACTAGTGAATCACAGCACTATATGAACAGCTATCGTACAAAAGGAGAGACACTATAGAATCCGATTTGAAGGTAGCTTGCATGTATGTGAGAGAAATAAAAGAAAAACAAATATTTAAAAGAATCAGGTGGCAACTCCGCATTTTTGAGAGCGTTTTTTACAAATCGCTGATCCGTGCCTGTTCCTTTGGAAACTGATATGTAATGACCTTTGTCAATAGTAAATTAACAG
>ENA-OPBL01003178-OPBL01003178.1-human-gut-metagenome-genome-assembly--contig:-NODE-3178-length-10622-cov-2.305006_pt1 | contig 10622 bp, 10 predicted proteins | sample MGYA00241073_ERZ501461 | MGnify/ENA primary metagenome ERZ501461 (study PRJEB25962, sample SAMEA2042630) | human gut metagenome | biome: human gut; feature: human-associated habitat; material: faeces... | reverse complement strand
ATTGCACGGCGCTGTTGCAGCGTCCCGAATACCACGCCCGCGGCCTGATGCGCCGCTACAACGTCGAGGCGGTCTGCACGACGGACGATCCCGTGGATTCGCTCGAACACCATATCAAGGTCCGCGAGGACGGTTTTGCGACCAGGATGCTCCCCACGTGGCGTCCCGACAAGGCGATGGCCGTTTCGGGCCGTAAAGTGCTTTGTTCGTGCCCCGACTGCGGTTCGCCGGTGGTGCTTTCCCGCGGCGGCGGGCAATGGCAGTGCTCCGCTTCGAAATGGGATCCCGACCATGATTTCAAGCTCGTGTCGGGGGACGGCTTCAAGATCAACGTCAAGCAGTTCGGCAAGAAGCTCACCGAGAACCAGGCGCGCAGCATCGCGAGCGGCAAACCGACCGCCGTCAAGGGCCTCAAGAAGAAGGGCGGCTCCACGTTCGACGCGAAGCTCGTCCTCGGTCCGAAACCTTACACAGGCTGGGTCGAGTTGGCTCCGCATGAAGCCAAGCCGAAGAAACCTACAGCCAGGAAAGGCATTGCAAACAAATCTTTCGGCAGACGAGGTCGGTGACGGCCATGCCCATCGAAGACGGCTGCTTCTCCGATGCGTTGGGCAACCTAAGCAAGAACTGCAAGCGACGGCGAAGGAGTCAAGGCCTGAGTGTCGCAAGGTTGGAGCAGGTTTCGGGCGTGAAGGCCGCGACTATATGGCGCATCGAGGGCGGCACAGGTGCGAACCCGACCCTGCGCACGCTTTGCAAGCTGGCCGACGCTCTCGATTGCCCGCTATCTGATTTGCTCGAACCGTGAAACGAAAGGAATCGCATTGGGAAACAACGATTGGGCCGAGGTCTGCACCTACATCGACGGTGAGCACGCCGAGTACGAGTTGTCGCAAACCGAATGGGTCTTCATCGACAAGCTGCTTGGCCTCACGGCCGACCGCCGCGACCCGGAATACCTAGAGAACCATCTATTGCCGGCGTTGTTGCAAGCCTTGCGTTCGGCGGCCCTTTAACTCGAACCCTTTTCGTTCGACTGACCGCTAAAGCCCCGCTCAAGGCTATAATCTACAGCACGAAGGCCGCCCGTGTCCGAATAATCAAGCGTTAAACGGCGGCCTTTTCTTTTGTCAAATCGAACATCCTTCCGAACCTCCTATGACGCCCAGCATAACGAATCGCTATACCGGGCTTGCCGCTTCACCTCGGCCAACGGGCTAGAATCGAGGGAAAGGCAGAACCCGGCGAAAGGCTTGCGTCATAACCACCGAAGAAGCTAGAAAAGAAGCGTCCCAAAAAGCGGTTCTCGCCGCCTACCTGTCGTTGTCCATGCGTGGCAAGGACATCACGCCCGAGAACCTTGTGCGGGAGTCATTGCAGGTGTCCTCGATGGTTTCCGAGCGCGGCTTGGCGATGCGGGTGATGAACTCGGTTCGCTTCCGCGCGGTCGTCGAATCGATCTTCTTCGAGCAGACCACGCAGCGATTCCTCATCGCTTATCATCCCGTCGACAAACCGAACGAACGCGAAGAGATTCGTTCTGAACGGGCGGACAACAACCGCGGGCAGCTCGTTCGAATGCTCTGGAATCAGAGCCTTGTCGGCGAGGAGGTGGTCATCTTCAAGAACAACGAGCCTGACAAGACCGGCAAAGTGGCCGCCGGCTTCCGCGTGGCGGTGTGGGTTCTCGACAACGGAAAGCCTCGCAAATAACTCGCTTTCGATAGTCTAGCGCGAACGACTCGAGATGCGAGCTGCAAGGGCTGTGCGGTTAACCGCACAGCCCTTACTTGCTTCTTTGAGTGCTTTTCGGCCTTTTCGTGCACTCCAAATGTTGCCGATGCGGTAACATATTGGGTGCGAGCTAAAGCAAGCTGTACCGTCGTTGGGACGGGAATTCACGCCTGCGGAGATCCGCATCGGACGGGAAACCCCGTCTTGGGTCGCTGAAGCAGGAACGCCGTTGTTCGATACGGTTGCCAAACCACAACATTTAATGGCTGATTCGACACGGCAAGCAAACGTATAAAGGTAAACGTAATGCCTGTTTTCAGTTGCGCGATCAGACGAATCGCAGCGGCGGTCGAACGGAATGGCAGGTTTAGATCCGTGTATCGCCGTTGGGCGTATTTGCTACCGTTGCGGTATCATATGGGCTGCGAGCGAAAGCGAGCGTACCTCCGTTGGGGAGGGAACTTACGCCTGCGGAGATCCGCATCGGCTGGGCATCCGCCCGGCTTGGGTCGCTGAAGCAGGAATGCCATCGTTGTTCATCCGGTTCCGTCCGCGACGGTTGGAGAACTGGGTGATTTGACTCGGTTACCAAACCGCTTCAGAGACCACTCATGACGTACGCGAGTTGGAGTACCGGGTGATTCGAAGCGGTAATCAAACGCTACATGGGAAGTCTTACTTGTCTCAAGGGTTGGGGAACCGAGTGATTCGACGCGGCAGCCAAACCCCTTGGTGTGGCCTTCAGGCTTCACCCCGACTCGGCGAAGCAATGCAGCGGCTCTGGCCACGACCCGAGCCGCTGCACGAATACCATCATGCCGCCCGTTTCGGGCGGTCGGCCCGCTTCGCACTGATTGGCTTTAGAAACCCCAGCTCAGAAAGCCGAAAGCCACAGAATCGATTCTAAGGCCCAGTTTTGCCTCCCAAGGGCGCCTATGCCCTGGTTTTCACGTCTTTCAGGATGGTTTCATCTTGCTTGCCCACAAGAAAGCGGCCCGCGCCATGACGCAGACCGCTCTCAAGCCGAGTTTCGGCATGCAACGATGAGGACGTCGCGCTGTATGCCGTACGTGAAATGATACTGACGCGGCAGCAATTAGTAAAGCGAAACAGGCCGTCGTTCCGCCTAGCCTTCCTCTTCGACCGCCCCGCATACCGTGCAGGTCTTGACCGTGACCGTTTTCGTGGTAGCGGGGGAGTCCACCACGGTCTTCGTCTCGGTCTTGCCGGGCTTCTGTCCGGTCACCACCGGCACGCCTATGGTGTACCCGTTTCTCGCGTGTGACGGGTAGTTGCGATAGTGCGATTCAAGCGCCGCTTCGGAATCGAGGTACGCGCCGCAGTCGTCACATACGGTGTGGTACTCGACGATGTCCTCGCCCGGCGTAGTCACGGTCTCGGTGTGCGTGACCGCCGGCACGTCCACCGTTTTCTCTTCCGTGCGCCACATGTGCGTGTGGGCCGCACCCGAAGATGGAGAAGCCTGCTGCGCATCCGAGGCTGCCTGGCTGGAAGCGCTCGATATGCCGGCTGTGTCGGAAGAACCAACCGACGCCGAGCCGCTTGCCTTGCCCGCGGCGGAGGCCGCGCTATCGGCAGCGCCGTCCAGCGCTCCCGAGAACACGAACATGTACACGCCGCACGCAACCGTGACGAGCACGGCTGCGGCTATCGCGACGTAGAGAGCCTTCCTGAACTTTTCCAAGCTCGATCCTTCTTTGCTTTGTCGTTTTCTATGCTGATTTTTGACGCCCCCTTGGCTAAAGCCAGGGGTTTCTTGCTTTCGTGGACAGGCGCGAGCTGTACTTTTCCCGTGTGTCGGTGTAGAATGCGAAGTGAGGACGCCCCAGTGCGCTGGGCAGCGTTCTTGCAGTCTTAAGCCGGGTTACTTTCTGAGGGTCGCCCGGCTTCTTTCATGCCTCGAATCGCGGTTCGCCGTTTTCATTCTCTCCTCACCAGCAAAAGTCCGATGATTCCGATGACCACTAGCAATATGTTGCACATTGCGTCGATGGTGTTTGTGTCCATGGCCAGTACCTCCTAAATGGATGGTGCTGCCCAGGCGGCGAAGCGTCCCCGTGCGCGATTGTACCGCATGGGTTCCGCAGATGGTACGTCGTCAGCCAACGCTCCTCTTGCTTATCAATTTGCAATGCACAACCGTCCGCTCGTTCTCGGGCGTGAGCAGGTAGCTGCACGTCGAGAACGTCCACATTTGCTTACTCGGCGCGTCGGACAGCACGACCCGCGCAGCGCTCTTACGCTCAGCGCAGTACCGTTGGAACTGCGCGTCGTTCTCGAAGGAGGTTGCCAGGCTGTAGTCTGCACCCGCGTTCGGGATCACCTCCACGCACCATGCCTCAAGCTCGAGCTTGCACGTGGGCGTTTGCAGCAGCACGCGCTTATGCTCGCGGGCGTAGGCTTCGTCCGCGAACTGAGCGAAGTCCGCGAACATCCCCGTGCCGGCGCCGCCCACGTTGTGCCCCTGCACGACGCAGTTCACACTGCCGGTCAGACCGCCTTCACAATCCGCATGCAGGAACGGGCAGCCCATGAGGTTGTACTGCCCGTACGCGTCGTGGTAGTTCCAGTAATCCGGGTTGCTGCCGTCCGCTTGGCATATCGGCTGCGATATGTCCGTTCCGGGCACGTTCACCCATCCGATTATCGCCGGGTTCTGGCTCTGCCAGTATCCCCAATCGACCTTCGCAAATCCTTCCGAATCGAAGGGCTCGTTCGTTCCGCTGGAATCCTGGGCGGCAGGGGAGGGCGAGACGCCGCTTGCCCGTTCGTTCATCGAGCCGACCCATGCCCACACCCCTAACGCGGACGCCGCCAGCAAGAATGCGAGCGCGTACAGGACGATGTATCCTTTTTTCTTGGCTTTCGGCTTGGCCATAGTTCTGTTCCCGATTCGATTCCGCGTTGGTTGATTTCCCGCGGGGCGGCGTGTTAGTATCTACCTAGACGGCAGCGCCCGCCGGTGCTAAAACTTGCTAGGTCTAGCGTGCGGGTGATGCTAGTCGATTAACTTGCAGCCGGGTTGCACCCCGGCTGTTCTTTCTTTCGCATCATTTTATTTTCTCGTTGTTACCTGCGATTGAATCGATCGAATAAAGCCAACAGCGTCGTTAAGACGGTGCAGAAAGCAGCAAAATAAGTGATCAGGTCCATGGTGGCTCCTTTCTTGGAGCATCACCCGCAGGTCACGGCGAGCACTGCTTGACTTGATTCTAAACCATGCCGATTCGCTTTAAAACAGCGTCCTTTGTTGCTTTCCCTTCCTTTTACCTGTCTGTTTTGGCTTGCCTTGTCCTCAAAATGTTGTGCAACAAATTCGGCATATCCGATGCTACGCTCGCTGCGACGACAAGCATTTCTTGGGAGCGAAAGGGGACAAGCATGGATACCGAAGAGAAAGGCATGATCAACTGCCCGAACTGCGGCAAAGAAGTTGCGGTAAGCTCCAGGTTCTGCCCGTTCTGCCGAGCCTTGTTGGCGGGCGAGGCGCTGGGCGCACCGGAAGCGCCAGTGGAAGGCGGCACGACGAAAGTTAAATCGGTTACGGATGATTCCGATGTCGAGAAGATCGCGGTTGCCATAAAAAAGGCCACGACGCCTGAGAAGAGCGATCAGTGGACCAGCATTATCGGAGTGTTGGCGGGCGTTGTTGTGCTCTGCTTCGGTGCGTATGCTTTCTTCACCGCCTCAGTAGGCTGCGACTCGACCTCCTTCGGCGGCGACGCCTACACCTACATCTATAAGGGGATCGTGGCTACCGCCAAGACGCTCTACCTTATTTGTCGTTGCCTCGGCATGGCGTTGATGTGCGGCGGTGTCGCTATGACCTGCCATTTCGCGTCACGTTTCGGGAAATAAGGGGGTGCATGAGATGAAATGCTCCAAATGCGGCGCCGATGTCGTTGAAGGCGCATTGTTTTGCTCTGAATGCGGTGAGCCGATACCCTCCGCGCAAGCGGCGAAGTTGGAAGCTGGCGGAAGCAAAGCCAAGAGCAAGTTCAGCGCCCGCAAAAGGGTTCTAGTCGGCCTCTTAGCCGTCGTCATGCTGGTTGTGATAGGTTTCGCCACGGGAGCCATCAAGGTGGGTCCGATTACCAGCCACCCCGTTAAGGACTACGGCAACGGCTATGAGATAACCTACAAAGGTCTTGAGATCGACAAGGCGGCCAAGATGGTTGATATTACCGGCAAGGTCAAGAACACTACGGGCAACAACGCCGACATCACAATGCTCTGGCGTCTGATGGACGCCGACGGCAACGAAGTCGGGCAGGCGGTAGCTGGAGTCGATGATGTCGACCCCGGAAAAACGGCCGACTTTGACGGACTTTGCATTTCCAGTGACGGTGCGCTTTTGGACGATGCCGGATAATTCAAGTCCACTGTCAGTACTTGGCAGCTCCTTACCTGCAAAGTTGGGTGAGGCGATTCTTTGCTTACGTGATTTTAGCTGGCGGTAGTTGCACCTACCGCCAGCTCTTTTCTATCTTTGCCCAAAACAAAACACGGGAGCCCCGAAAAGGACTCCCGTGTTGTTGCATCTGGGTCTTAAAACGCGACGATCTCGTAGACGTACATGATCGGCTCCTGTCTCGTTGTTGAACGTCACTAGCCTTGCGGCGCTACTTAGCCGCCCCACACCCGCTGCACACGTACCCGGTCGTGACGGTTTCGTAGTGACCGGTCGCATCGTGGTGAACGGTATTGTAATTCGGAACAACCGTATACGAGCACGAATGATTACGTGTTTGATGGGCAAACCATTCGTCAACTGAACCAAAAGTTGCGCCGCAACTCGCCTTAATGATTTCACCTGTTTGCACCTGTTCGTCCCAAGCCGCCGAGTCCTGCACCCAGCGCTGCTCGGTCTGCGCAACCCAGTTATGCACGTGTTCCGGTTGGCTGGTGCCACCTTGGCTGCTGCCGGCATTGTTGGAGGGCTGGCTTGCCGAGGAGGAGCCGGAAGGCTGGCTTGCAGGCGCTTTGTCCGCGCCGCCCGCGCTCGACCCGTTGTCGCTGTTCGATCCCGCAGGCGCGGCAGGCTGGCCGGCGTTGGTTCCAGCAGAAGGCTCGCTTGCCTTGGTCTCGGCGTCCTTCTTCGCTTCCTCGACCTTGGACTCGTCCACCTTGCCGGTGGCCTTCACCGCTTCGGCGACCTTGTCCACCACGTCTTTGCCGGCATCGCCCTTGAGCGTGTCGTCGCCCTTCTCGACCGCCTTCTTAACGGCATCGAGCACGTTGTTCAGATCGTCCTGCGTGACGTCTTCGGCCGCCTTCTCGTTGGTTTTTGAAGTGGAGGCGATGGCGCCGTCCTCGACGACCGCGCTCACCGCGCCGTCCTTGGCGGTGACGAGGGAGCCGCCGGCTTTCAGCACCGGAAGGTACTCGACGGAGTAGCCGCCGGGCACGAGCTCTACTTCCTCCTGGGCGCCGGAGACGGCATGGTAGTAGTCCACGCTGCGGTTGCCGTCGGTGGTCCCGGTGACATGCGCTATCACGGGGGTGTCGCCTTCGGCGGGCTCGTACCCCTCGTAGCCGACCTTCACCTTCCGAGGCGCGCCCTCTTCCGCCTCGGCGACGAGCGCCTCGCCCTCGCTCTCGTCCGCGGGCAGGGTGGCGGGCTGGTTCGACCACAGGCACACGCCCACGATGACCGCGGCCAGGGCCGCGGCGCAACCGGCCGCTATGCCGATCTTGGCGTTCCTCGAGAGTGCCTTCCGGCCCTTCTCAGCCTCGTCCTCGCCCGCCTGGGCTTCGCCGCCCTCGCTTGCCTCGACGTTGCCTATGACCTGAGTCTCTTCAAGTTCCGTATCCTTGGTTTCTTCGTTCATTTCGACTCTCTTTCCGTTATGTCGCTTGCCGTCTCGTCTGCGACTAGGACGCTTTTCGAGGTTGCGAACGCGCGGCCGATCAGCAGGATCCCCGCAGTGCCGGCAGCTAGGTATCCGACGTTTACCGCTGCCCACCACGCCCCGCCGACGTCCGTGTAGAGGGGCGCGATCGTCGCCGCGACCATGATGAGGCCGCTGCATACGATCAGCGCGAAGCCGGCTTTGAGCGACCTGGCACCCTTGTCCGTGAACACAAGCCTTGTTTCTTTGCTCATCGCCCTTCGCCTTCCTTTATGCGAGGAGGCCTGGCGCCCCGCCATGGATAGGCGGTGCCCATGCTCTTTCCCTCTGTGCGTCTTCCTTCGTCCGGCACGGTTAAAGCAGACGATCGATGCGCTACATATTGTATACCGCCCTGAGGCACGCAATAAATAGCGTATCGAAGTTCCAATCCGCATATACGGAGTATATCATGCGTATATCTGTTGTATATACCGAATCTTGGCATCGGTTGGTGCGGATCGGTTGCTACTCGCGGGCATCCTTATCGTTGCCTTGATTCTCGTCCGTTGTGGAGTACACGCCGGCCTCTTTGGCTTCGTCGAGCGTGAGCTTCTTGCCGCATTCGCACGAGTATCCCGTGAGCCGCGTTTCGTCATGAGCCTCCCAGTCCACGACTTCCTCATCGTGGGCGGGCACGTCGACTACGTCCTCAATCACGGGGACGTTGCGGGTGAACCCTGAATGTCCCGTTTTCTCGATGTGTTCTTGAGCCTTGCCCGTTATCACGGCCTTGCAGCCGTTGCACACGGTCTCGTTGACGGTTGCCTGCTTGTACGTCGCGTCCCTGTGCTCCATATGGGTTTGCTTCTCCACATGCACGACGCTGTACTCCGGTTGCCACACGTGCTCTGCCGTCTGGTGCGCATCTGGCTCGCTTGGGGCCGTCTGCGAAGCCTGCTGGCTCTTGGCGGTCGGCATTTGCTGCACAGCTCCCGGTCACGGCCGCCGATGGCGCACGCGGCGACGAGCGCCGCCACAGCCACTCCGCCCGTTAGCGCCCTCCGCGCCCGTTCCTTCGCCTGCTTGGCCGTTGCTTCTCGTGCGTCGTCTTTTTCGATCCGTTCCTTTTCGCTCTCTTCGGTCATTGCGCTTCCTTTCTAACGTGGCGCGGACTTGTCCTGCGCCGGCTGGTCTATTGCGTGTCAGACGGTGCTTCCCGCGGCCGTCGTTCCTTCGGTTTCCCCGCTAAGCCTCTCTCCGGGCTCCACGACCTCCTCGGCCGTGCCCGTAGCGGGCGGCAGGGCGGAGTAGGAGTCCTCCACGCCGCAGGGCACGTCCGCGGGCAGGTATGCCTTCCCACTCGTCAGCGAGTGCCACTTGCCGTCGGTGCCCGGCACGCCCGCCGCGCTCGGCAGCGGCAGGTACGCGCCGCCGACCCATGAGAAGCCCGTCCCGAGCCTCACGGTCGCAAGCGAGGTCATCCCCGAGAACATCCCGTAACCGTTCTTCGCGGACGCCGTGGAGATCCCCGTGAGGTCGAGCTCTTCGAGCGACTTGCAGCCGTACAGGAAGTAGCTGAAGTCGGTCACGCCCTCCGTGCGCAGCCCCGTGAGATCGAGCTCCGCGAGCGAGGCGCAGCCCGACAGGAAGTGGTTCACATCGCGCGCCGACGAGGCGTCCCAGCCCGAGAGGTCGAGCTTCTCGAGCTTCGCGCACCCTGAGAAGCAGTACGCGAAGTTGGTGACGGACGCTACGTCGAGCGCCGACACGTCCACCGACCGCAGCGAAGTGCAGCCGCCGAAGGCGCCGTAGAGCGTGGCCACCTTCGACATGCCCGTCGTGGCCAGGTCGGCCTCGGTGAGCGACTTGCAGTTGAAGAAGAACATCGAGAGGTCTTTCGCGGACGAGAGGTCGAAGCCCGTCACGTCGACCCTCGTGAGCGACGAGCACCCGTTGAGCATGGACGCGAAGGTCGTCGCCCTGCCGGTCTTGAAACCCGACAGGTCGACCTCTTTGAGAGACGAGCACCCGTAGAGCATCTGCCTGAACGTGGTCGAGGATGTGGTGTCTAGAGGGGAGAGGTCCACGTGCCCGAGCGACTTGCAGTTGAAGAGCATCTGCTCGAACGTCGTGCCATTCGACGTGTCCCATCCCGTCATGTCGATCTCTTTCAGCGACGTGCAGTCCTGGAACACGTCGGAGAAGTCCGTGCAGGACGACGTGTCGAGCATGCTCAGGTCGAGCGACTCGACCGCCGACGCCCTCGAGAACATGAAGGCCATCGTCGTCGTCCCCGACGTGTCGAGCCCGTCAAGATCCACGCTCGACAGGGACGAGCACCCGAAGAACCACGCGTAGAGCGACTTGGGGGCGACCCCCGCGTCCGCGACCGACACGCTCGCGATCCTCTCCGCGACGTCCCTCCACGGCTGGGTCGACCTGGAGTTCTCGATGCTCGTGTAGACGCGCGTGGCCTCCTTGCCGAGGAACGACGTGCCCTCGACGGGGGCCTCGGCCCTTTTGTAGAGCGTGAGCGACGCGTCGTCGGCCGAGAAGACCGCGAACGCCGTGTCCGATGGCGAGCCGGGGTCCTCTTCCACCGCCGCGAACGTGAAGGTGAGCGTGAGCAGCGGCGTCGGCCCCAGAAGGGCGCCCGAGAGCGCCTCCGACCTCTCGACATCGTCCGTCATGGCGACGGACCACGCCACATCGGCCGACGCGCCCGCGTCGAGCGTGAAGCCTTGGTTGAACGTGGCAGACCCGGGCGCCACGTCGAGCAGCGCCGTCTCGCCCTTCGTCGCGGCGGACGCCTCGACGCTTTGCGCCTTGCGCTCCGCATGGACGTTGGCGAGCCTCGCGGCGCTGCCCGACTTGTTCTCTATCGACCACGTCGCTGGCCCTATGACCGACCCGTCGCCGAGCATCACGCAGGACACCTCGGTCGGCACGGTCACGGTCACTTGCTCGTCCTCTGCTTGGATCCCTGCGGCTCCCGCTCCCGCCTCGTCGGCAAGGGCCGTCGAACCCGTCGCC
>ENA-OPBL01003177-OPBL01003177.1-human-gut-metagenome-genome-assembly--contig:-NODE-3177-length-10623-cov-4.507381_pt1 | contig 10623 bp, 8 predicted proteins | sample MGYA00241073_ERZ501461 | MGnify/ENA primary metagenome ERZ501461 (study PRJEB25962, sample SAMEA2042630) | human gut metagenome | biome: human gut; feature: human-associated habitat; material: faeces... | reverse complement strand
AGCCTACTCCAGAACTGGCTGCGAAATATGAGGAGAGATACCAGAAGTTCAAAGAACTGTATCCGGCTATGAAGCCGCTGTTTAAGAATCTGTAAGAGATGTAGCAAGCATATTCGGCTGTAAGAGCGAAGTCTACAGTTGTAATGTTTAAGAATCTGCAAGAGATATAGCAAGGCGGACATAATTTGGTTTAAAACGGATTAATAGAATGGTGATTGTGTTGAATATGAAATAATTAACACAATCACCATTTTTGTATAGTCATGATTCTATAAAACAAATTTCTCCAGAACTTCTGCAACACCATCCTCATTGTTAGTGCGTGCAGTGATATAATCCGCAGACTCTTTCACGCCATCTGGTGCATTTGCCATGGCAACGCCAAGGGCAGCATAGCGGATCATGGAGAGGTCATTGAAACCGTCGCCGATAGCGATAGTTTCAGCGGGGGTGAAATCGTAGAGCTTACCAATGCAATCAATAGCTGCAGCCTTTGATACCTTACTGCTGAAGAACTCCAGATAGAAGGGCTTGGAGGTGCAAAAAGTTACGTTATGAAAATGAGCTGTTTTCCGTAGCTCTTTTTCTATTTGCTGAATTTGGGAAACATCGTCATACCAGAGAATTTTCGTAATCCCCTGCGCCAAAAGCTCGTCGATAGATGGCATGAGAAGGGGCGTTACCTTGGTAGCCTGGCTGTATTCCTGAATCCGGTCATTCAGCTTGTTCCCATATAATTTATTGTCCGACCAGATGCACATGGTAGTATCATAGTTCAGTCCTGCTTCCAGAATCAGACGCGCATCGTCAGCTTTCAGCTCCTGTCTATACAGAACGCGTCCGTCAGCAGAATCCAGGATCATAGCCCCATTATAAGTGATCACAGGTCCCTGAATGCCCAGCTGTTTCTGATAGCGCTCCACTCCCTGAATGGGGCGCCCGGTGCAAATGGAGAAAATCAGTCCCTGCGCGGCTGCCTGCCGGATTATTTCAATGGTGTATGGTGTAATTTCGTTTTTGTCATTTAATAAAGTACCGTCCATGTCGGCGGCTGCAAATTTATAGATCATAGTGCCTCCTGGAATATATGGTAAATTAGTTTTGTGAGCTGAAATGCCCCTCGCAGGCAGAGTATCCTGCTGGTTGTTTTTTCTTATTATAAAACGAAGATAGTGCAGGAATCAATCACTTTGAATGGTTACATGTGAAGATTCACATGGATTTCGGGAAAAGATGCCTTGATTTCGGCATTTAAGAGAATTGTTTTTTTGTTTGCAAAATGGTAAAATAATTGGGTGCTGTAAAAGCGGAAACAGGCAGGCTGAGATTGTGAAACAGTCATGCCTTTGGGACTTTTACAAAAATGAAAAATAGAAAAGTGATGAGGTGTAAAGCTATGCAGGAAATGAAGCCAGTTAAAGAAGGCAAAGTACGCGAGATTTACGACAACGGAGACAGCCTGATCATGGTTGCGACAGACCGTATCAGCTGTTTTGATGTGATCCTGAACAACGAAGTGACGAAGAAAGGCACTGTTCTTACACAGATGTCCAAGTTCTGGTTTGATATGACCCAGGATATCCTGCCGAACCACATGATTTCTGTTGATGTAAAAGATATGCCGGAGTTTTTCCAGCAGGATAAGTTTGACGGAAACAGCATGATGTGCCGCAAGCTGGATATGATCCCGGTTGAGTGCATCGTTCGTGGATATATCACAGGAAGCGGCTGGGCAAGCTACCAGAAGAATGGTACAGTTTGCGGAATTACTCTTCCGGAAGGTCTGAAAGAGTCTGACAAGCTGCCTGAGCCTATTTACACACCTTCTACCAAGGCTGAGATCGGCGACCACGATGAGAATATTTCTTTTGAGCAGAGCGTTACCCATCTTGAGAAATACTATCCGGGACATGGCCAGGAGTATGCAGAGAAGATTCGTGATTACACCATCGCATTATATAAAAAATGTGCTGAGTATGCTTTAAGCAAAGGTATTATTATTGCAGATACCAAATTTGAGTTTGGACTGGATGAAAATGGTAATATTGTTATTGGTGATGAGATGCTTACACCGGACAGCTCCAGATTCTGGCCGGCAGATGGATATGAGCCAGGTCATGGCCAGCCATCCTTTGACAAGCAGTTTGCCCGTGACTGGCTGAAAGCAAACCCGGACAACGACTGGACTCTTCCACAGGAAATTGTGGACAAGACAATCGACAAATATCTCCAGGCATATGAGATGCTTACAGGGGAGAAACTGAAATAAGCAATATACATAATACTGCCAGGGCGTCTGTCCCTGGCAGGCTGATAAAGTCTTTTATTTTCTTTTCAAAGGGTACACTTGGTTTATATGTAAAAGCGCCCGGGAGTTTGGGTCTCCCGGGCGTTGATTTTTTCAAACACGTTTTAAGGTCTGGGTTTACACCAGAACCTGGCTGACACTGTAAAAATCAGAACAGTCCTGTGATTTTACCGGTTTCATCTACATCAATTTTCTCAGCAGCCGGAACCTTCGGAAGACCTGGCATGGTCATGATCTCTCCTGTGAGGGCTACGATGAAGCCTGCACCTGCAGAAATCTTCAGGTTACGAACTGTTACTTCGAAGTCTGTAGGAGCACCAAGCTTGGTCTGATCATCTGTTAAGCTGTACTGTGTTTTTGCCACACAGATCGGGCAGTTTCCGAATCCCAGATCCTCCAGCTGTTTTGCCTGTTTCTGGGCATTAGCTGTAAGAACAACTCTCTTACCGCCATAGACTTTCTGAACAATCTGGTTCAGCTTATCTTCGATAGAGCCTTCAAGTTCATAGGAATATGTGAAGTCATTTGGCTCTTCAACAAGACGGATTACTTCCTCAGCTAATTTAATACCGCCTTCGCCGCCTTTTGCCCATACTTCAGAAAGTGCAACATTAACGCCAAGCTCTTTACATTTTGCTTCTACCAGGTCAAGCTCTGCCTTGGTATCTGTTGGGAATGCATTGATTGCAACAACACATGGAAGCTTGTAAACATTTTTGATGTTGCTTACGTGTTTCAAAAGGTTTGGAAGACCTTTTTCAAGAGCCTCAAGGTTCTCATTGTTAAGATCAGCCTTCGGAACGCCGCCATTGTATTTCAGTGCACGGACAGTAGCAACGATAACAACTGCATTTGGTTTCAGACCAGCCATACGGCATTTGATATCAAGGAATTTTTCGGCACCAAGGTCAGCACCGAATCCAGCCTCTGTGATGGTGTAATCAGCAAGCTTCAGAGACATCTTGGTAGCGGTTACGGAGTTACATCCGTGAGCAATGTTTGCGAATGGTCCGCCGTGAACGATTGCAGGTACATGCTCCAGTGTCTGAACAAGGTTTGGTTTCAGAGCATCTTTCAGAAGTGCTGTCATAGCACCCTCTGCATGAAGATCACCAGCTGTTACCGGTTTCTGCTCGGAAACTTTACCATAGGTATATCCGATGATGATTCTGGAAAGTCTCTCTTTCAGGTCTTTGATGTCACTTGCGAGGCAAAGAACTGCCATGATCTCAGATGCAACTGTAATGTCGTATCCGTCTTCACGAGGCATACCGTTTGTTCTTCCGCCAAGACCATCTACTACATTACGAAGCTGACGGTCGTTCATGTCCACGCAACGTCTCCATGTGATCTTTCTCGGGTCAATGTTCAGGTCATTACCCTGGAAGATATGGTTGTCGATCATTGCTGCAAGAAGGTTGTTTGCCGCACCGATCGCATGGAAGTCACCGGTAAAGTGAAGGTTGATATCCTCCATCGGAACTACCTGTGCATAACCGCCGCCTGCTGCACCACCTTTTACACCGAATACCGGTCCGAGGGATGGCTCACGAAGAGCTACCATTACTTTTTTGCCCATTTTCTGCATTGCATCTGCAAGACCAACGGTTGTTGTTGTTTTTCCCTCTCCTGCAGGTGTCGGGTTGATAGCTGTTACGAGGATCAGCTTACCATCTTTCTTGTCACTCTCTTTTAACAGATTGTAATCAATTTTTGCTTTGTACTTACCGTACTGCTCCAGATATTTGTCGTCAATACCTGCCTTCTCTGCAATCTGTGTAATTGGAAGCATTTCGCACTCCTGTGCAATTTCGATGTCACTTTTAAATCCCATAATGTTACCTCCCTTTAGGTATTTTTACAGTTTTTAATCCCTTAAAACTGCATCTCTATAAAAACAGGTCCCATCCTGTTCTTAACTATTTTTCATTTTTAAAGACATTTCAGAAATGCCTTTAAAGACCCAATGATAACGTCTCCCATAACGGCCATATCCTCAGCCGCAAAGGAAACCGGAAAATTATCGGAAAACAAGATCTGTGAGGACGGCGGAAATTCATCATCCCCCTCCCAGAGGATCATCTGAACTACATATCCCGGAAAGATCTCCACCTGGTATGCAATATCTCCATGATCCACGGGAACCGCATGGATGTGTTCCATGATTTCCTTGAAATCCTTAAGTCTGTTTCCGTATGTGAAAGCCAGGCGTTTGATGCACCTGCCATCAAACTGACGGAGATAAACCTCTCCCCAGGGCATTTCCCTGTATGTTTTAAACCTTCCGCTTCCCTGAGATACATTCCCGTTCAGCAGAAAACGGATAGCAAGGATCTTTGCATAATGCATTTCCTCAAGAGGATAAAATCCCGCATCATCTTCCTCATGAGTTACCTGAAAATCCGGCCAGGAAATATAATAAACGCTTCCCAGGAATTTCAGAGTCAGTTCTTTCTTCTCTTCGTCATAAGGAAGTGAAAGACGTCCGGCAATTTCTGCCGGGTCTGCCTTAGCGAACTCCTCTGTATAATGCTCCCAGGGCATTCTTTCTTTGCTGTCTTTTTCATAATTCAAGTCATTTATACTAAAAGCCATGTTTTACCTCTGCTGTTTTAGTCTGCTTTATCTCTTCTGCTGTTCTTCCATAACAGACGGAAACAGATTTGTGTCCGTATGCGGAATAAAGCATGCACCTACAAACTCATCCATATAGGTAGGAACTGTAGAAAGCTCCAGGTAAGTCATATTTGAAGCCAGTTCATAGGTTTTCTTCTCTGCTGATGTGGAATGAAGCATCAGATAAGCACCCGTAAGAGAAGAGTTTCCAATGTAATGGAACTTCTCAAGAGGGATATCCGGGAACATTCCGATATGCACTGCATTAGCCATATTGATCCCGCTTCCGATTCCACCGGCAACATATACGTCATCGATCATGGACACATCGAAATCAAGAGAATTCAGCATAGTACGGATTGCAGAGAAAATAGCGCCTTTGGCACGGATAAAGTTATCAATATCTACTTCTGTGATCTCAACATCCTTGGCAGAACCGGCTTCCTCTTCAAACGCGATCACATAGCTTCCCATGCCATAGTGATCGTGACGGATTCTTTTGCCCTCACGGACAAATTTTCCCTTCGGATTGATGATTCCTGTCATAAAAAGTTCACTGATCACATCAATGATACCGGAACCGCAAAGTCCTACCGGTTTGGTTCCAGGTTCACCTACAACCTTATATGTCGGCTCCATAGTTTCTTTATCAATGGTACATGCCTCAATAGCACCGTCTGTAGCACGCATACCGCAGCTGATATCTCCACCCTCAAAGGCAGGACCTGCGGAACATGCACAGCTCATCATAAAATCGGAATTACCGAATACAAGCTCTCCGTTAGTACCAAGGTCGATAAACAGAGAAAATTCCGGTCTGTTCCAGATCATACTTACCAGTGTACCGGCAGTGATATCTCCACCTACATAGCTTCCGATATTCGGAGCCATGATAATATGTGCATCCGGATTGATCTCAATTCCCACATCCGATGCAAACAAGGAATTTGTTTTGAAAAACGTAGGAATATACGGTTCCATACGAAGCGGATCCGCATTGATCCCTGCAAACAGATGATTCATGGTCGTATTGGAAGCAACACACATCCGGTAGATCTGTTCCTCCGGGAAATGAATGCTTCTGCACATCTCATGGATCATCGGGTTAATGGTCTCTTTGATCACTGCATCCTGAAGTTTCTTCTTTCCGCCAGGTTTCTGAGATTCGATGATACGGTTGATAACATCCGCACCAAAACGGATCTGTCCGTTTCCGGAAGAACTCTTGGCCAGGATCTCTCCTGTTTCCATATTGATCAGGACTGCCGAAACGGTTGTGGTACCGATATCTACAGCAAGACCACCGATCACAACATCTTTCTTACTGTCAAAAATATCATAAACATACATGTCATTTGGTGCTGTACGAACCACGCACTTCACAGAGAATTTACTCTCACGAAGTACATCTGGAAGCTTCTTAAGCACCGCATACGGAATTCTGACACGCTTCAGGTTCATAAACTTCTGAAGTGCACGGGTCAGTCTTTCATTATCCGGCATGGTATCATCCAGTGATGGAATATCCATCTGAAGTTCCACAACATCAAGACTGTTTGTAAGTTCTATGCCAGCCATCTCAACTTCATGCTTGGCATTTTCAAAAATAGCGATTTCTTCTTTTGAGCTCAAATCAGCCACTTTCATTCGGCTCTTATATGCGGATGCAATATCCGGAACAAGAACCTCCACATCTGCACTGATCTTGCTCATACAGGCCAGACGCCAGCCTGCGCCATATTCTTCATCCGAAATATGAAGAGTTTTCTTTGAGTCCAGTTCTCCGCTTTTTAACTGTACCCGACATTTTCCACAGGCTCCGTTTCCGGAACATGGTGCATCGATAGCCACATTGGCACTACGAGCAACCTCCAGTAAATTATCCCCCGCATTGGCAAATGCTTCTACCGTACTGCCATTTTCAAAAGCAAAAGTCACCTTAAACATTCGGCAACCACCTTTCTCGCCTCGTAAAAGTTATTCGTCTTCCACCTGTGGCGTTGGGAGTTAGACTAAACTATATTAGTAAAAAAGAGGCTGAAGGCCGAAGCCCCCAGCCTCTGAAACAGCGCTCCTGTTTTGTTCACACGCCAAATTAGATCTCAAGGTAAGAATCTGCGTAAAGTGTGTTACCCTTGAATACGTCACAGGATTTGATTGTCTCCATAAGACGAAGGTCGTTAGGGTTAACGATTGCAGATGTAAGACCATTCATCATAGCCATAGCTACAAGAGCAGAGTCCATGATCGGACGGATATGTTTTGGCATACCGTTACTGTTGTTGGAAAGACCGCCAGTGAGTTCAGACCCATCTCGGAGAACATCTTGATTGCCTCAAGAACTTCCATCTGTTTGTCCTGCATTCCTTTTACAACAAGGAAAAGCGGATCAAACCAGAGATCCTCTGCTTCCATACCAAGGCCAAGACCTCTCTCAAGCATGTTCTGGCAGTGCATCATACGCTCGTCATTGTCTGATGCAACCATACCGGAAGAGCAAAGTGCGATACAGATCGCATCGTTAGCTGCTGCAAGGTCGATATTGGAAATTCTGTCTCCAGCATCTGCAGAGTTTACGATCGGTTTACCTTTGCTTCTGTTGTATACGGAAATACCAGCCTCAATAGCTTTCTGATTTGTAGTATCCAGAGCAAGCGGAACATTGTCAAACTCAGACTGAAGGAGCTGTACTGCCCATTTCATAAGGTCCTCTCCATCGTTCTCAGCCGGTCCGATGTTTACATCAAGATATGTAGCGCCCGCATCAAGCTGCTGTTTTGCTCTTTTGATGATCGGCTCAGGATCTCTCTCAGTAAATGCTTTATTTACTGCCGGTGCTGTTGTTGAAAGTCTCTCCCCAATTGTTACAAATTTTGCCATACTCGTGTTCTCCTTTACATATTAGTAGGATATGGCTGTGCAGCAAACCTGCACAGCCGTTTATAACTGCCGGCGATATTGCCGGACAGCTGATTTCTTAAACCTTAAGTTTATGCATCAAGGTCTTTTAAGAATTTCACAAGCTGTACTGCTTCTCTTGGTCCTACGATGATCTCCCATCCAGGAAGCTTAGCCTCAAGATCGCCCTTAAGAACTGCTACTTTACCAGGAATAACCAGTCTTCTACATTTAACCTTCGGCTCAACATTCTCTTTGATATACTCGGAGATGCTGTTTCCGGAGAATTTACCTGCTGCCCAGGATGTAAGTACGGAAAGTCCGCCTGCATCATTGATCACCAGGTTAAGCGGAACACCGGAACGCTCCAGCTCGCCAGATACTACGAAATATGTAAGAGCAAAGTCTACTGTTGTTACAACGAGAGAATTCTCGTCTGCTCCGTTCAGAGGATAAATGCCCGGTTCTACCTTCATTGGCTTCTGCGGGTCTGTAAATACGTTCTGACGAAGACCGAACAGCGGAAGTGCCTCTGCATATGTCATCTGCTCCATAACGATGATAGAACCATATTTCATAGTAAACATGGAAGCAAGTGCTGCCTGTAAATGTTTGTCACCCTTCGCAAGTTTAACAAGGTTAACGATAGAAGGATAACCAAATGTTCTGTCCTGATTCTTAAGAGCTGCACGACGAACCTGTACAGTATTTGCAAAGGTCTCTTTGATGTCAGCTCCTGTTGTATCAAGTACAAGATTCTTGTTGCCAAGTTTCTCAATAGCTGCTGTAGTATCATATAACTCATTGATGTCCTTACCGGATACACCGAGAACTACGCCTGCATCTGTAGCAACCTTGCTCATTGCCTCGTAGTTGGAAGCGTTTGCTCCGTTAAGAACCGGTTTGCCGTCCTTACATACTTCAAGGGCAGCTTTTGCGATCTCAGGATCTGTACAGCCAAGGATCAGTGTTCTTCCAAGACCTTTAGCCTTCTCTACAAGTGCTGTAAATTTTGCAGCATCTGCATTCTCATCGCAGTTTACATACACAAGCTCTACATGCATTCTCTCACCGATACGATCATAGTCAACGTGTGGGATCTCTGCAAGTTTTGCTTCTACTTCTTCATCACTCATGCATGTGCAAAGTGATACGGCATATCTTGTTTTGCTTACAAATGTCTTCTCATGTCTGAAAAGAACAGTCTCTCCACCAAGTGTAAACTCTCCATCGCCTGTTCCGATCTTGATAGTTTTCATTGGCGGTGCAGTTGCCTCAGAAAGAGATGCTAATGCATCCTCGGACATATGAGGACACTGCTCAATTTTCATAGCGCCCTGTGCAACTTTCATAGAGAAAGCCATACATGTAGGGCATCCACATTCCTTACAGTTTTTCTTTGGTGTTAATTTAAAGATCTGAATACCATTCAGTGCCATAGCTCTTTATCCTCCTATTTATTACGCAAGTGCTTTGATCAGCTTGGAAATTGTCTTAACAGATTCCGGATGTCTTAAGATAACTGCATCAGAACCAGCTGCAAGATCAGCTGCTGCTGTCTCAACTTCCATGTCGATTCCACGCTCGTCCTGTGGTCCCCATGCCGGCATGTCTGCTTCAGAAGCCATTGCCTCTTTAACATTCCATGTCTCAGCGGATACAGGTGTAATAATAGGCATCTGCAGCATGTTATCATTCTGCCCTAAAGCGGCACCTTTGATACGGTCCATAGTAGATACTACGTACTCATATCCATAACCAACTGCTGCACTACCGATATTCATAACGATCTTCTTAGCATCTACACCAAGCTGTGTAGTAACAACGTTAAGCTGTTTAGCAAGGTTGATATCAACGGCAGACTCAGCGCCTACGATCTGATTGTAAGCAAGACCTGCTGCTGCACCGATTGCTTTGTAGTTCTCCTCTTTCTCGGAAAGGATCAGTGCATTTCTGCCCTGAAGAGCCTCTGCAACCTTCGGAAGGAGCTCTGCATCCTTCTCAACATTCTTGCAGCCCTCTACAACCAGTGGACAGTCAACTGCATCTGCAACTTCTTTAACAACTGCGATCAGCTCATCGATAGATTTGTTAACACCGTTCGGGTCGCCGCCCTCAAGAATAAGTGCAACAAAGTCAGCACCCTCCATAGCTGCAGCTTTCTTAGCAATGTCAGCCATTGTAGTAGCGCCTTCATAGTAAGCTTTGATACCTTCAGATACGCCCTCAAGACCCATATCAGAGATCTCTACACCGATCTTCGGGCAGTTCTCTGACTCTGCGTCAAAGGAATAAAATGGGAATGTACAATCCCCACCAATTGTCACAGTCTTATCTCCGCTTCCGATTGTGACAGCATTAATCTTTGCATTGAACTTTTGTGGTTTCTGATTAAACGGCATTTTTCGTTAGCCTCCTTAAAAATAATAATTAAAAAACTACAGAGCTTCTTATATTATACTACATAGCACCAGTTATTGGCAAGATGCAGCACTATATTTCTGTTAAAAAATCGACAAACTTTTTAACAGTTTACAGGAGAAAGGATGTCCGCACATCCTTTCTCCCTGATAAATTACATCATCGGATCAAGTCCGAGAGCCGGATGTCCTTTTTCTGTAAGGAATGCAACCAGTGTCTCCGGATCTTCTGCGATCGTCTCATCACCGATCATGTCTGTAAAGTTATCGATTCCGTAAAGCTCTTTTGCAGTCTTATTAAGTCTGTCAGCTACGAATTCTTTCAGTTCTTTCGGCATCCATACGATACGCTCGATACCGCCCTCAGCCTTCATGAACTTC
>ENA-OPBL01003150-OPBL01003150.1-human-gut-metagenome-genome-assembly--contig:-NODE-3150-length-10724-cov-3.221951_pt1 | contig 10724 bp, 10 predicted proteins | sample MGYA00241073_ERZ501461 | MGnify/ENA primary metagenome ERZ501461 (study PRJEB25962, sample SAMEA2042630) | human gut metagenome | biome: human gut; feature: human-associated habitat; material: faeces... | reverse complement strand
ATTCTGCGCGGCGCGCAAGCCGCGCCGCAGGGCGGACAGGGGGTGTTCTATCGCAACGAAAAGGGCGAGCCTTCGGGATGCGTCAGCGATGCCGCCAAGGGAATAGTATTCGCCATCATGCCCGACACCATGACCAACGATAATCTGGAAAAGGCCCTGTACAAATTCATGGAGGAAGCAAACTCCTATGGCATAACCGGCATTACAAATATCACCCAAGGCGGTCTTGATATTATCGATATGTACCACAAGGTGGAGCGCGAGGGCAATTTGACCCTGCGCATGCGCGTCGTCCCCACTATGAAAGAAGGTCGCACCTATGACGAAGTGCTTTCCACCATCAAGTCCTACAACGACTCCGCCACAGACATGATTTCTTCGAATACTGTGAAGATTTTCTACGACGGAGTGACCGAAAGAGGCACCGCCGTCTTCCTGGAACCCTACCTGGAATCAACGGGACTCGGTGATCATTGGTGCGGCGAACCCATCTGGTCTCAGGAAGACTTTACCCGTCTTGTACACGACTTTGATGCAGAAGGCGTTCAGGTGCACGTGCACGCCATGGGCGACGGCGCCGTTCACGGCACCCTTGATGCCTTCGAGGAGGCTCGGGCGACCAATGGGGAGCGCGACGCGCGGCACACGATCACCCACGTATGCGCCATTACCGATGAGGATATCCAGCGCATGGCCGATTTGGATGTAGTGGCGAATCTCCAATTCCTGATGATGTACCACGATGATCTCATGGACCTGGAGCGCGCCTATGTCGGCGACGAGCGCGCCATGGCGATGTACCGAACAAAGCACATGGCCGAGGCAGGCATCTGCATCAGCGGCTCCTCAGACGCCCCCGTCATTCCATTTGTCCCGCTCGATGCGATCGAGGCCGGCGTTACCCGTAACTCGCCCTATCCCGAGGAAGAGGACACCGACATGACCCGCTGGCCCGAACAGGGGCTCACAGCCTACCAGCTGCTCGAGGCCTACACCAAGAACGACGCCTACCAGAACTTCATGGACGATATTATCGGCACCGTTGAAGTGGGCAAGTTCGCCGATCTCGTCGTGCTGGACACCAATATCCTGGAAGTGGATCCAAAGGAGATCTCCTCGGCGAAGGTCGTCTACACCATCTCCGACGGCCGCATCGTCTACGAGGGGTAGGACCGAGCTAGAAGACGCCAGCTATACGGAACGGCGCGCAAACCCTTGAACACAGGCCCCGCGGCTCTGCGGTCATTAGTCCCGCAGAGCCGCGGGGCCAGACCTATGCGCCCATGCAGCCCTTGCCGGCACTGCGGCCACACGCAAACACGCTGTATCCCGAAAAGGCGTTTCAGCCTCCTGGACTCACCCTTCCTACCCCAGGATGGATGAGAAGCCCGAAGAGCACCTCGCTTTCCAATTTGCGCCGCTCTATGCCAGCCTCCAGCAAGCCTTCGAGGCCATATTCGAACGCGCTCGTAGCCAGCGAGTCATCTTCGTCATTGACGAATTCCCCTATTTGGCAAAGGCCGACCCGAGCGTCTCTTCAATCCTGCAAGCTCTCATCGATCGCGCCTCTGCAGATTCGAAGCTGCTTCTCTTGCTGTGCGGGTCTTCGTTGTCGTTCATGAAAGAGCAGGTACTTGGAGAGAAGAGCCCTTTGTACGGGCGGAGAACAGCCCCGATAGAGCTTAAGCCCTTTGATTTTTTCACAGCCATGGAGCTCTTCCCCCAACGCAACCCCATCGAGACAGCCGAAATATACGGCATGGTGGGCGGCGTACCCCTTTATCTTATGCAATTTCAGAATGGTGGAACATTACGCGAGCTCACCGAGGCAGCGCTGCTCGACCCGAACTCAATCCTCTACGAGGAACCGAGCATCTTGCTCATGCAAGAGGTGTCGAAGGCATCGCGATACAACGCGGTCATCGACGCCATCGCAAATGGACGAACCCAGAGCGGGGAGATAGCAACCGCAATTGGCTCCACCACAGCGGAAACCTCGTACTACCTCAAAGAGCTTGAGCGCATTGGCCTGGTTACCCGCGAGCAGCCCCTTGGGGGAAAGGGCAAGAGGCCGATCTACAGACTCAGCGACAATCTCTTCCGTTTCTGGTTTCGATTCATCGCACCGCATACTTCCTCGATCCAACGTGGGATGCCAGGACGTGCTTGGCGCTCTATCGAAAAGGCACTTTCCGAATACATGGGACCGGTTTTCGAAGATATCTGCAACCAGTGGCTTTGGCGCCAGATGGCAAGAGACGAGTCGGCCATAGAATTCGATGACCTTGGACGCTGGTGGGGCAATGATCCGCAACGTAAGCAGGAAGCCGAAATTGACATCGTCGGCATAGAGGGCACACACGTGGTGCTCGCCGGAGAATGCAAGTGGCGAAACGAGGACTTTCCCGCCTCGGCCCTGGAGAAGCTTCGCCATCGCACGAACCTTATTGGCAATGCGGACGAGGCGCAGCTTTACGCGTTTTCGAAAACCGGATTCTCGCAAGCATGCCGAGCAGAGGCGAATAGATCGAGGAATGTGCGGCTCGTCTCCTTCAGCGACATGGTCAACGCTTGAACCGAACGGCCCGCTCGACAGGGCCACACGGAGGGGCCATTGTGAGGGCCCGTCGTAGGGGGGGCTTCAGCCGCCCTGCAGAAGGAGGACGCCCATCGTAGGGAACAAGAAGGGAGGGCCTAAAGCCCTCCCCTACCAGGAAGCGGACTCCCCGCCTGCGCTTGTGATGTAGCCCTGGGACATGGCGCCGGCCTCGGGGAAGGGCATGTCCGGGGTCTTGTCGTCGTTGGCCGCCGCGTAGGCGAAGGCGTTGTTGATCATGCCGACCTGGGGGCCGTTGCCGTGGGAGACGACGACGTTGGTGCCCTCCTCGATCATGTCCACGATGTGCTTGGCGGTGTTCCGCACGAGCGTAAGCTGCTCCTGCGGGGTGTTGCCCAGGGCGTTGCCGCCCAGGGCGATGACGACGGTCTTGCCGTTGCCCTTTTCGTATGGCATAAGCGTTCTCCTCCTCTTTTGGGAATTCAACCTGATACGCCAAGGACAGCCTGGCACAATGGGCCGTCCTTGGCGCTCACTCTAATGTGACTCGAGAAATTGAAAAGTCAGAACTCGGTTTATTTTCTTTCTGCCCTCTGTCTAATCCAAAGCAAACCACTCAGCTTCTATGCCGCGTCCTCCTCGGGCCACGGGCTGGCGTACACGGCATAGCTCGCGTACTGAGGAGCACCCACGGCGTAGATGTCGTAGTCGGCCGCCTGACCAGGCTCGGTGTCGACAATCTTGAAGTAACCGCCCTCAATCTTCCCGTCTTGATCAAGCAGCACCACGTCGACGCGCGACTGCGTGGCGCCATCCAGCGACTCGGACGCCGTCACCGTGCCTGTGAACTCCTTGGCGCCGAACTGAGTATCGGTCGCGCCCCCGTCCTGCACAGCGTACACATCAGCCAGCTTCTGGTCCGTGGCCTCCCACGAACCCTCGGGCGTCGTGATGGAGAACTCAACGGTCGCCGGCTTCACTACCTCGGTCGAGTTTGCCGAGGAATCAGCGGTCGACCCCGCCACGTAGGAATAATAGTAAGCGGAATCGGGCAACACACCCGGAGTTTCGATCGTCTCGTCGAAGATGACGTTGCCGCTATCGTCCTTGCCCACGACTTCGATGACTGGATCGATGGCCTCTACGGTTTTGTTGGGGTTCTGCACCTTCACGGCGAAGTCCACCATGCCGTTGTCGGCAGCGAACCAGCCGGAATCGACGATTTGCAACTCGGCGGGGTTCGCGGCCTCCTGCTCGGCCGTGGCGGCATCGGCCTCGGCGTCGGTTTGCTCATCGACGGCGGCCTGCCCCGCAGCCGGGCCCTGGGTCTCTTCAGTCTGCACCACCGCCTGCTCCGATCCGGCCGGTGCCGTCTGACTACTTTGGGCCGCGCACCCCACAAGGCTTACCGCGAACAGACCGGAGAGCGCCACCCAGCCCATGTACTTCAGTTTCATCGTCATCACCATTCCCTTGAAGGTTCTTTTTACGCAAACCATGCAAGTAAATGATTACCCCGCTCGTGTACTAATTTAGAGCGCAGCGCCCTTTCGTAGTCTCTGCGCCACTGCTTTGTTTCAGCTGAAATTCCCACGTCAACGCTAGGAAATCAAGATGCGGAAGGTCATAGTTCACAGAGCATCAACCGAAGTGACCGCCCCTTGAACGCTTCGCTTCAGGTCCATGGCAAAACAGGGGATCCGACCCGAAAAACACGAAGGCCCGCGGGAGGGGGATCCGCGGGCTTCGTGTTGTGGCGATAGCGAGACGAGGAGAAGCTTCGCCACCCAGTAAAACAAGAAGAGAGGAGGTGCTACAGGGCTTCGTTCCCTCGGCCCTGCTGACAAAAGTTATAATAGGTTAACTGATTCGTTCGCACAAGGGAGTTAACCTAGGTTTACACTTTCTCCACAACTCTCGCGCACCCAGCCCGCGCCTTCGTCGGTATCAAGCAGCCCGGTCGCCCCGCCCCTGTTTAACGGAACCGTGCACGCTTATTTACGCGATGGTAACTGCAGCACCAAAGGGCTCCCCCAAAAGCCGTCCCTCCCCTATACTGCAGACCAGCGAAACGGAAAAGAGCTGATAAATCTTCTCCTTTCCCCTTTCCTTTCCTTCTTCTCTCTTTTGGAAGCGGGTACCCCTCAACAAGCCCGCTTCCCGAGAACGAGATTTCCCCGATCCGTTCTCGAACCCCTGCAATGAGGCGGCTCCCCCAAGCCGCCTCTTCTTTTTGGCACGCAAAGCCTCTCCCGAATTCATGCGCGTGAGAAAAGGGATGCCAGATGACACCCCTTTCGCTATCGTCGCCGAACGGCACGTGTCGAATCGCTCTTACCGAGCGCCCGTCTCCGCACAGCCGCTACGGGCGCGCATCCAGAATTTTGAGCGCTTGCTCGTAGCCGCCGGCGCCGTAGCTGAGGCATTTGGAAACCCGGGCGATGGTCGTGGCCGAGGCGCCCGTTTCCGCCTCGATGGCCGCGTAGGACTTCCCTGCCGCCAAAAGACGCGCCACGCCCAACCGCTGGGACGTCTCACGAATCTCTCGCACGGTGAACAGGTCTTCCAAAAGAGCGAATATGGTGTCGGGATCGTCGATGGCGGCCAGTACGCACAGCAAATCGTCAACGTCCGGGGTGCGAATCTCAGCCATTAGACCTCCGTGAGCCAGTCGGCGTACTCGCCGATGCGACCGTAGGCCAAATCGAAGAACCGATCCTGCAGCGCGCGCGTGATTTCGCCGGGCTTGCCGATGACGCGACCGTCCACGGAACCCACGGGCGTCAGCTCGGCGGCCGAGCCGGTCATGAACACCTCATCGGCGATGTACAGGTCGCTGCGGGTGAGGCTTTCCTCCACAGCAGGGATCTCCAGGTCGTCGGCCAGACACAGCACCGTGTCGCGGGTAATGCCCTCGAGAAGTCCGTCGGAAAGCGGCGGCGTGGAAAGCACGCCGTTGCGCACGATGAACAGGTTCTCGCCCGTGCCCTCGCAGACAAGCCCCGCCTCGTTCAACATGATGGCCTCGGCATAGCCGTGGGCCTTCGCCTCCATCTTCGCGAGGATGGAGTTCATGTAAGAGGCCGTGGCCTTCACCGCCGGCGGAATGGCGTTGTTCGAGCGCTGGCGCCACGAGGAGATGCCCACGGCCACGCCGTTTTCCAGCGCGTCGGCGCCCAGGTAGGCGTCCCAGGGCCACACGGCGATGACGACGTCCACGGGCGCCCCGGTCGGGTCTACCCCCATGACGCCGTAGCCGCGGTATACCAATGGGCGGATATAGCAGGCCGGAAGCCTGTTGGCACGGATGACCTCCAACGTGGCGTCCATCAGCTCGTCGACGCTGTAGGGCAACTCGATCTGGGCAATCTTGCAGCTGCGATGCAGCCGTTCCATATGGTCGCGCAGGCGGAACACGTAGGATTTGTCCTCGTCGGGCACCTTGTAGCAGCGAATGCCCTCGAACACGCCGGAGCCGTAGTGCAGCGAATGCGACAGCACATGGGTCGTCGCCTCCGCCCACGGCACCAGCTCGCCGTTCTTCCAGATGTAATCGACCTCGGTGATGTCGGACAATGGAACCATCCCTTTCTCAGACTAGAAAAGCCCTCGTCGCGTGCGCAACGCGAGCAAGGGCCATTGTACTCCAACACGCTAAAGCGAAAGAGCAGTTCCACGAAGGCGGCAAAACCAGAGTCGTCCCCTCAGGGCCAAAGCGAGTTCGAAGCCGCAGCATGCCACTTTTACGTCGGAATAATTGGCATCCGTGCCACTTTTACGTCGGAATAATTGGTATCCGTGCCACTTTTCAGATGGAATATTGCTCTGAAACAGATTATCATGGCATTCGAACCGATGACTGGCGTTGGCAGAAAGGAGCTTGCCGTGGAGCGATTCGCCATAAAAGACCTCATTGCCTGGAAGAACTCCCCTCGCCGACGACCGCTGCTCGTGCAGGGAGCACGACAGGTGGGCAAGACGTGGCTCATCAGGGAGTTCGGGCAGACCCACTTCGCCGCAGTGGCTTACGTGAACTTCCTCGAAGATGAGGCCATGGCGCGTCAGTTCGAAGGTGAGTTAGCTCCGGCGAGGCTGCTCGACGCCGTCACCTTGTACACCGGCGTTAACGCCAAAGACCCGAACACTCTCGTAGTGTTCGACGAGATTCAAGAATGCCCTCGGGCCCTTACCTCCCTCAAATCGTTCGCCGAGCGCAGCCCTGAAACCGCCCTCGTCGCTGCCGGGTCGCTTTTGGGCGTCGCCCTTCACCGGGGCGTCTCCTTCCCTGTCGGGAAAGTCGACCACCTGCTCATCTACCCCTTGTCCTTTGACGAATTTCTCCTCGCAACCGGCAACAATCTCATGCTGGATACCCTGCGACGAGGAGATCTCGCGTTGGCCGATTCCCTTTCGGAGCGTTACATAGAGCAGCTGCGCAATTACTACTTCGTCGGCGGCATGCCAGAAGTGGTTCAAACGTTTTTGGATACGGGCAGCTTCAGCGAAACGCGAAAGCAGCAGAATCGGCTGCTCTTCGACTACGAGCACGACTTTTCCAAATACGCCGACGCTGCCCTCGCCGAGAAAATACGGCTCGTGTGGAACTCGGCTCCCGGACAGCTCGCCCGCGAGAACAAGAAGTTCGTCTACTCAGCTGTGCGCACGGGCGCCCGCGCACGCGGCTACGAAGAGGCCATCCAGTGGCTCGTGGACGCAGGACTGCTTCTGCGCGTCAACCGCATCACGAAGCCGGGACTGCCCCTCTCCGCCTACGAGGATCGAGACGCTTTCAAGATATACCTGCTCGACGTGGGACTCCTCGGCGCGGCAAGCCGTCTCGATGCCTCGGTTCTCGTTGACGGCCATGAGCTGTTTTCCGAGTTCAAGGGGGCCCTCACGGAAAACTACGTGTGCCAGGAGCTCGTTGCCACAGGCAAGGTGGTTCCTTACTACTGGTCGGCCGAGAACTCCTCCGGCGAGGTCGATTTCGTGTACGATTACGGCCGCTCCATCGTGGCCGTCGAGGCGAAGGCCACCACGAACCTGAAGGCGAAGAGCCTTCGCTTGTTCGTGGAGCGTAACCACCTCGGCCGGGGCCTGCGCCTGTCGCTGTCGCCCTTCAAAGAGCAGGACTGGGTAGTGAACCTGCCCCTATACGCAGCAGGGCTGCTGCCCGAGTGGTTCGCACAGATGCGGAAGGGTGCGATCTAGAATCAATCCGCACACCTATACAGGCTCTCGCAATAAGGGGAAGGCGGGCCCCAATCGAGTCCGCCTTCCCAACGTCAGTACTATCACAAAGTGAGAAACTTGCTTAGGCTTGCTGTGCGCTGAGCGATTCCAACGCGTCATCGATCATGGCCTCGGCTCGGGCCAGATAATCCATCGATCCATCGAAATTGTGAGCCGCTGTACGTCCTTGTCCATCAGAGCCCGCAAGCGGATTCGTGGTAAGGTTCTTATTGGCAAACGTAGTGATGAACGATTGCGCGCCCCACTCGATGAAAGAGGGCGCCGGCGATGCCATAAAGAGCGCTTTGCCGTTTTATTGCGAAAGTATTGCGGGGTGCCCTCACGCCTCGAAGGAGTATCCCACGCCCCAGACGGTCTTCAGGTAGGTGGGCTTGGCGGGGTTCTCCTCGATCTTCTCGCGGATTTTCCGCACGTAGACGGCGATGGAGATGGCGCCGTCCAGGTACTCCTCGCCCCATAGCTCCTCGATGAGCTCGTCTTTGCCCATGACGGCGCCGGGATGGCTCGCCAGATGGTGCAGCAGCTGGAACTCCTTGGGTGTGAGCACCACCGGCTCGCCGCCCTTCAGCACCTCGTGGCGCACCTCATCGAAGGTGAAGGGGCCGAGGGCGAACCGTTCCGGGCGCTCCGGCGCGGCGGCTTCTCCATCCCGCCGGCTGCGGCGGCTGCGGCGCACCAGGGCCTCGATGCGCATGACCAGCTCCTCCTCGTTGAAGGGCTTTACCAGGTAGTCGTCACCCCCGAAGGAGAACCCGATGCGCTTGTCGATAATGCCATCGCGGGCCGACAGGAATAGCACGGGCACGTTCTCGTCCACTTCCCGGATGCGGCGGCACACCTCGAAGCCGTTCATGCCGGGCATCATTAAATCTATGATAATAGCAAAGTAAGTGTCTCCGTCGATTACTTTTTGTACGGCCTTTTCACCGGAAAGAACCCATTCCGGTTTCATCCCTAATTCTTGGAGGTTTTCATAAGCGATCTCGCAGGCCTCCTCGAGCTTGTCGTTCATGGCCTCCATCTGGCGCCCCTGCCGTCGGAGCGCTCCGTTCACCGCCACGGCCACCGCCACGATGACCGCCGCAAGCGCCCCGAACAGGCTGACGTTGGCCATCGTGCGCTCGCGGGCCTCCGCCTCGTACACCTCCATGGGGATGGAAAGGCTCACCGCGCCGGCCAGATCGCCTAGCGCATAGCCCTCGCGGGGGAAGCCGGTCTCGTCCAGTTCGCCGCCCTCGCTGCCGCGGGCCTTATGCGCCCACGTCATGTTCAGCTTTCAGGATACCGCAAAAACGGGCGGGGAAAATATTGTCCTTTTATTGCGGGAGGGTGCAACGCGGCAGCTGTGGGCAACCCGCCCGCCCTCTGTTCCGCTATACTATCGGTACGAGCTGCACGGTCATTCGTCACAAAGGAGGCCCCATGCTTCTCTATCATGGCTCACGCCACGGTATTGACGGCCCCATTGCGCCTCTTAGCCGGGATCGATGTGATTTCGGACGGGGTTTCTACCTGGGCACCGAACCCCTGCAGCCGCTCACCCTTATCTGCGACTTCCCCGATGCGCGCTTTTACACCGTGGAACTTGATCTCGACGGCCTCGATGTGCGTGAGCTTTCCGCTGACGCAACCTGGGCCCTCGTCGTCGCCTATCATCGCGGCAAGATGGAGCAGGCCCGCGGCACCGCCCTCTATGCAGAGACAGCCGCCGTGCTTGAGGGTGCAGATGTTGCCATTGGGCCCATTGCCAACGACCGCATGTTCGTCGTCCTCGACCGCTTCTTCAACGGGGACATCACTGATGTCGCCCTTATAAAAAGTCTTTCCGCGCTGCAGCTGGGCAACCAAGTAGTGGCGCTCACCCAAGCCGCATGCGATGCCGTTCGCATCGTGGATGAGCGTAGCCTCAGCGAGGACGAGCGGACCGAGCTGATTGCCACGAGCGAGGCGAACCGGGCCGAGGGAGTGGCTTTGGCTGAGCGCATCTGTCGCGAGCACCGCCGCGAGGGACACTTCTTCGACGAGATACTGGAAGCCGGTGTTCCCCTTGGCTGACCTGCGATTAGACCAACGACAACTGTGCGACATCCAGGGACGTCTCTTCGAACTGGCCCGCGCGCGCGGCTACGATTGCCCCACCTTCATCGAGGCCTTCATGAACAGCGACGTGGCGCGACGTATGGATGGGGTCTTCGACTTCCTGCAGTGGGCCGGGGAGGAATACCTGTTGGAAGAGCTTGACGACGAAGTGGGCGGCCTGCCCCGTGCCGGAGCTTCCTGGGGCCGGGAGCCCATGTACTGGACCGGCTACCTGTACCGTTTGTGGCACTATCTCACCGGCGAGACGAGTCGCGCCATCTACGCCACCGCCGATGCCGACACCATGGGCGGCGCCTACCTCGGCATGCACGTGCTCGATCCCGAACTGGCCATCGAGAACCTGAAAGAGCTGGCGGCGCAGCGCCCGTAACGGCTTTGAGAGAGTCCGTCATGCCGGCTTCCGACGAACGCCGACGTTAGCCTTACCCCGCATCAGCATTGTTGCGCCTCCACTTCCACAGCTGTCGACAGGCCCAGCAGGCGAGAAGCGAGCCCAGGACGCAGACGAGAGCGGCGAGCAGCCAGGCGCCTTCATAGCCAAGGGCGCTTTGGGTCTCCCCCACCGCGCCTTGGATACCCGACATTGTGCCCACCGAGACAAACGGTCCAATAGAAGCAGCAATCTGGACGGCCATCGTCATTATGGTGACGCCCAGGGAGTGCTGGTTCAGCGCCAGGCACCGCAGCCCTGTAGTCTGGAAATTGGCACACACCGTGCCGCAGCCGACAAACACCACCAACATCCCCGCCAGCAGTGTGATCTCGCTTGCCATCCAGGCGGCTACGGCCATCAGCACCGATCCAGCAGCCGCCA
>ENA-OPBL01003114-OPBL01003114.1-human-gut-metagenome-genome-assembly--contig:-NODE-3114-length-10855-cov-15.817685_pt1 | contig 10855 bp, 10 predicted proteins | sample MGYA00241073_ERZ501461 | MGnify/ENA primary metagenome ERZ501461 (study PRJEB25962, sample SAMEA2042630) | human gut metagenome | biome: human gut; feature: human-associated habitat; material: faeces... | reverse complement strand
ATTCACTATCGATTCCCCATATATTTTCCATTATCATCTCTTTTGTAAGAACCTGGTTCTGGTTCATAATAAAATATTCTAAAAGCTGATACTCTTTGAGTGTCAAAGATATTTCCGTCTCTCCAACAAAAACCTGTTTTCTATCGGAATATAACATAACCTGTCCGCACATAAAAATATTTTCATTTGATTTTCTCTTTAGCACAACTTCAATACGCTTTAACAATACTTTTATTGAAAATGGTTTAACCACATAATCATCTGCTCCTGTATCAAACGCTTTCAACATATCTTTTTCGTCATCTTTTGCAGTCAAAAAAATAGCTGGAATTTTTCTATTTTTTTGAAGCTCCTGATATAGATTTATTCCATCTCCATCCGGTAATCCAATATCTACGATCAACAAATCTACAGAACTATCTATATTTTTAATTGCTTCTTTTCTCGAACCAGCAAGAATCGTTGTATAACCTTGATTTTTCAAAGATGTATCTAATGCCTTTCTCAATAAGGTATCATCTTCTATAATTCCTATTACCATATACTCCTCCAACTATGATACCTACGGATTGTTTCGTGCAATGCACTCCCACAATCCTGGTATCATCATATAATATAAAAATACACATATCTTCCTTCCAATACAAGCTTTTTACACAATAATATGAAAGGTGATATTCAGAAATCATTCAAAGCATCACCTTCCTCTGTTGAAATCCGTAATACTAATTGTCATAAATAGAAAAGGGCATTATAATAAAAACAATTTGAAATCAAAGAAATAAGTTGGAATTTCTAAACACAAGGAGAAAAAATGAGTACAAAAGTTGAAAAAGCATTAGAACTACATGGCAAAGGGTATAACTGTGCACAGGCTGTAGCCTGTTCTTTCTGTGAGAAATTTGGTGTAGACCAGGAAACAATGTTTAAAATCTCTGAGGGATTCGGATTTGGCATGGGCATGATGGACATGTGCGGAGCTGTAACCGGAATGATGATGGTTATCGGAATGGACAACAGCATTGGAAATCTTGAAAATGGAAAAGCTACAAAAGCAGATACCTATAAGAAAACAAAAGAATTTGCAGAAAAATTCCGCCAAAAGAACGGAACCTATTATTGTCGCGACCTAAAGGGAGTCTCTGGAAAGGGGAAAGTTGTCCCATGTCCTCAGTGTATTGCAGATGCTGTTGAACTGACAGAAATGTATTTAGAGAGTGTAAAATAAAGTCGCTAAATAATTGGGAGCTATGCTCCCATTATTTATTTCTCTCTGATCTCTTGAGATTGCCTCATCCACTGATCTTCTCTTCCAGTTGTAACAATCGATTGTTCAGTACTGTATAATAAGCGCTTTCTCTGTTTTCAACCAAGATCATCGTAATATTCGCTGCAACTGCAAGATCTACCAGGAAGCTGTCTTCTGTTCCTGCTGTTTCCTGACTGAGAATCAGTTTATTCCCTTCATTCTGTTCTTTCAGTATTCTTTCGAACAGTTTCGTAAGAACTGTACTCTCGTCTATCTTAATTTCTTTTATCTTTTCTATCTCAATTTCTTCTTTTCTGATCAGCTGCGGCATACTTGGATGTACCGCACGTACGCCTCCAAGATACCTGTAAAGCGGAACCTTTTCTGCAGCCGCTGCTGCTCGCGCCACTGCAAGTGATATTGCAAAGGATGTCTGTTCATTTCCGTTTTCTTTCAGAATTGTATCAATCTTTCTTTGTTCAAATACATTTTCACCGATTATTTCCGGTGCGATCTGACTGTTAAGCAGTTCAATTTTTTCTTCGATGTGCACCTGCTGTTTTTCTGTCTGCTCTTTTTTGCTATAATTTTTCCCTGCCATAGACGCTTTTCCTATGATTTCTCCTCCTGCCAGCACTTCCACTTCAATAGCCGGATTCCCGGCGAAATCAAGAATCTCTCTTGCATAAACGTCACGGATTTCTATTGCAAGATCCAGCTTATTTCTAACTTCTGGTTCCACACTCCAAAACCTCCTTTTCGTTGCTTTTCTTTCTATTTTTGTATGCTGTTTTTCGTACTTTGCTTAATTTCAGTATTTCCTTTTTGGAATAACTTCATGCGTTGACTTTTCACTTTTCAACGCTTACAATCATATGTGCAAACATTTGTGACAGATTTTTAGATTGGATGTTGCACACAAAAGCTATCATTTTTCTTTTGGGGAGGAATTTATTTATGTTAGACAAGGGGAAGCATTTTCTTTTACTGACAGTCAGCACACTGATCATGGCGATTGGTACCTACTTTTTCAAGTTCACGAATAACTTTACCTTCGGCGGTATCACCGGTCTTGCTGTTCTTATTGCAAAGACAGGACTTATGACAGCCGGTGATTTCAACTTTGTTGCCAGTATGACGCTTCTGGTGATCGGAATGATTGTTCTTGGTAAGAAATTCGCAGCTAAGACAGCTTATTGCAGTATTCTGCTCTCGGTAACGCTTTCTTTTCTGGAGCGCGTCTGCCCGATGAAAGCTCCTTTGACAGACCAGCCGATGCTGGAGCTTTGTTTTGCAATCGCACTTCCTGCTCTTGGCTCTGCCATTTTGTTCAACATTGGAAGTTCCAGTGGCGGTACAGATATTATTGCTATGATTTTAAAAAAATATTCCAGCTTCAATATCGGACCGGCTCTTATGCTTTCTGATCTGTTGATCACTATTGCCGGATTCTTTATCTTCGATATCAAAACTGGATTATATTCTTTGCTCGGACTTACAATTCGTTCTTTCATGGTAGACACCTTTATCGAGAACTTCAATTTGTCCAAATATTTTAATGTTGTATGTGACGACCCGGAACCGATCTGTGATTTCATCGTTCATGAGCTGAACCGTAGTGCCAGCGTCTTTCACGCAACGGGTGCTTATTCCGGTCAGGACAAAGCGATCGTCCTGACTGCGCTCAACCGTACCCAGGCTGTCCGCCTGCGTAATTTCATCAAGATTACTGATCCAAAGGCGTTTATTCTGATCTCTAATACAAGTGAGATTATCGGAAAAGGATTCCACAGTATCTGATCAACTCTGTTTGATCAGATATTGTGAGTGGGGCATTCTAATGAAATAAGTGATCTCCGATCCGTGTTCCGTAACCGCCTACACTGAAATACAGACAATCTCCAATCGGATTGCTTCCTGCAAGTGCATCTTCTGCCGCCTGCATCGCAGCTTCTGTATAGCCCTGGTTTGCTCTTACGCGGTCAAGCCATCCAGACATTGCCGGTGAGAACTGACCGGACTGGTAGATTACTTCTTCCATCGTATCCGGATAAGAGGAACTCTTGATACGGTTCATTACAACCGCTCCAACCGCAACCTGTCCTTCATACGGCTGGTTTCCCGCTTCACAGAAGATCAGGGATGCCAGCAATTCTTTTTCTGCTACCTGCTGTGCAGCCGCTGCTTCTGCCTGTGCCGCTGCTGCCGCTTCTGCCTCCGCCTTCTCTCTGGCGATCCGTTCTGCTTCTTCCGCCGCACGTCTCTCTTCTTCCAGCTTTGCTTCATAAGCAATCTTCGCTTCAACTGCCGCGATCTTCACATTCTCGATCATCCCTGACTGCACATCGATCACTTCCTGTGATACACACCAATCAGTACCTACATCCCCGGCAGACTGCGTGTCATCTAAAGTTTCTTCCTGATCCGATGGCTCCGTTGACACTTCTGCTTCTACAGCACTCTGCTCCTGTGCTTCCGTGGAACTTACAAATCCCGTCAGCATGACCGCACTCATCATTGCTGTATACATCGCCAGAAACATCCTTTTATTTTTATTAAATTTCATATACCCTCCTAACAATTTTGTTGCATAATTTTTACCATTTAATTGCTATTCTTTATTAATATTATGCATTATTTTCATTTTTATTACATTTATTACAAAAATGTTACGAGCGATATATTATCATAAAAATGTGTGCATGTCAACTTTTTTATTTCACACAGAAAATTTGATCCTTTTTTCTACTAAAATACAGCTCCTGTAAAAGTCTCAACTTCCTACAAGAACTGTATCTCTCAACATCATTTTATCTCATTTTTTACAATGTCACGATTTCTCCATCTTCATCCCAGAGATCATGCCAGTCTTTTGCTCCATGCCACAAGAACACCTGTCCTTTTACAAGGCGGTTTCCTTTTTCGAGTGTTGCGATCTTCGCCATCTCTTCTTCTGTCAGCGGATCTTCTGTCATTGCTTTTAAGTTGCTTACATAATTGTGAAGTGAGAACGGGATCGCAATCTCGCCTCTCTGTCTTGCCCATTTCAGTGCAATGATCGCCGGGTGACAGTTATGAGCCTTCGCAATCTCCTGCATAACCGGAGTCTGCAGATCTGCTACATCTTCCGGACACATATCCCTCTCCGGTCTCATCGGAGAACCGATTGGCATGTAACCTACCGGCTGGATATCGTGTGCTACGAGGTAATCGTAAAGTTCCTGTTGCTGGAAGCAAGGATGAATCTCGAGCTCACAGGCAACCGGTTTGATCTTCATCAATGGAAGTACTGCTTCGAGTTTCGGAATTGTCATATTGGAGATTCCGATGAATCTTGTCAGTCCGTCTTCAACGAGTTTTTCACACTGTCTGTATGTATTCATGAATTCTTCCACACTGAATGGTTTAGAATCCGGATTTCTTGACTCTACATCGCATTTTGGTGCATGGTAATTTGGGAATGGCCAGTGAATATAATACATATCCACATAATCACACTGGAGATCTGCGATACTTTTCTTGCAAGCTTCTTCGACATGTTCGTGCATATCGTTCCATACTTTTGTCATAATAAAAAGATCTTTACGTTCTACGATTCCCTCATCAAATGCATTTTTAAATACTTTACCGATCTCCGGTTCATTTCCGTAGCATGCGGCACAATCGAACATGCGGTATCCGCTTTTGATTGCTCCGTCTACTGCTTCAGCAATCTGATCTGCTGTAAATCTGTCGGAACCAAAGGTTCCCATTCCGATACATGGTGCTTCATCACCTGTGTAGAATTTTACTTTTGGCACATCTGCCGGATTAATAAATTCACCCATGATAATTCTCCTTTTATCTAATCTAACCGATCTTCTCAATCTCCACCTGTGGATAGATCTTTTCCATATCTTCTTTTACGAAGAATCCTGTTTCTTCTCTGAGTGCTGCTGCCGCTGAGATCGCACTTGCTTTCTTCAATGTCTCTTCAACCGAAAGTCCTTCGCTAAGTCCAAGAGCGAACCCGGCGATCATGGAATCTCCGCATCCTACTGTGTTTACCGCATCGATCTTCGGCACACGTGCGCGAAAGATTCCGTCGTCACATACGACAAAGGAACCGTCTCCACCGAGTGACACTGCTACGATCTCGACTCCATCTGCATGAATCTGTTTTGCCGCATCTACCATGTCCTGAAAGTTGTCGCAGCTTTTTCCTGTCAACATACGGATCTCATCAATGTTTGGCTTGATCATCGTCGGCTTTGCCTCGATTCCCATCTCAAGCAGTTTTCCACTTGTATCAAGGATGACTTTCTTTCCTGCCTCTTTGCAGATTCTTACAAGACGCTGATAAGCTGTTCCGTCAAGTCCTTTTGGAACACTTCCTGACATAGCAACAACATCTGCTTTCTTCACCAGTTCTGTGAAATGTTTTTCGAATCCCTTAAATTCTTCCTCAGATACCGTGAATCCCGGCTCAAGAAATTCTGTCTGCACGTGATTGACTTCATCCCAGATGTTGATACAGGATCGGCTCTCTTCTTCCAGATGATAGAATTCGCTCTTGATTCCAAATGGTTTCAGTGCGTCTTCGATATAATTTCCTGCATGACCTCCGACAAATCCTGTCGCGACCACTTCCGCTCCTGCGATAGACGCCGGCTTGGATACATTTAATCCTTTTCCGCCTGGCGTATACGCACATTCTTTCACACGGTTGACTTCACCGACCTGATAGCCTTCCACAACATATCTTTTGTCGATTGCTGCATTTAATGTTACTGTAAGTATCATATTCGGTACAGAGCTTTGACACATATCAAAGCTCTTGTCCCCCTCTCTGATTAATCTTCGTTTACAAGCATTACTTTCCCCTGTACAAGTCCCGGTGTCTTAAACATCTGGAATGCTTCCTGTGCCTGACTCATCGGAACCATTTTGTAAATAAATCCTTTGTCGAATTTCAGCTGTCCTGTCGCAAAGTAATGTGCTGTCAGATCCCACTCTTTGCCAGGGAACGGTGCGCTGTAGGACATCCAGGATCCTGTCAGTTTGAACTCTTTACGGTTCATGTTCTCCCACATTGCCGGTGTGAACTCAAGATTGACATGCGGTGTTCCGATAAAGCATACATGGGATTTATTTCCTGCAAGTTCAAATGCCATATGCATGGTTGGAACCTGTCCGGCTGTCTCGAATACAAATCCGTATCCTTTGCCGCCTGTGATCGCCATTGCCTCTTCCATAAAATTCTCTTTCGTTGTGTTGACAACTTCGTCAGCTCCAAGACGTTTCGCAAGTTCAAGTCTCTCATCACTGATGTCGAATACTACAACTTTCTTTGATCCGAAGATCTTGCACCACTGCATTGTAAACATTCCGATTGTTCCACCGCCGAGTACTGCAACATACTGTCCGCCCTGATAATCATTCTGGAATACACCGTGGATAGCTACAGTGGCAGGCTCAAACATGGCCGCCTGTTCATACGGAATGCTTGGATCATATACAACTGCATTTTGCTCTGGAATCACTACATAATCGGCATTGGATCCCTGCTCTCTGGAACCAATAAAGCTGTAATGTTTGCACAGAGAGAAGTTTCCGTTCTGACAGTCATCACATTTCATACATGGTTTCAACGGTGCACCGGATACGTGATCTCCAACCTTAACCTTTGTTACACCTTCACCTACTTCTACAACATCTCCTGAGAACTCATGTCCAAGTACGATTGGATAGAAATGAACTCCGTTATGAAGTACTCGTGGAATATCAGATCCGCAGATACCGGAACATTTTACTTTGACCTTAACTTCGCCCGGTCCCGGTGTCGGTTCTTCGTAATCAAGATACTGTACGTCTTCGTTGGCGCATACAACTGCTGCTTTCATTTTCAAGATCCTCCTTTTTTGATCTTTTGTTAATTTATTTCTTATTCATGGTTTTTCGCCATAGTTTCCTTTAATTGTTTATAAAGTTCTATATATGTTTCGTAATTTTTATCGTAAACTTTTCTGTTTTCATTATTCGGTTCGTGGGAACGCTTCTCTTCAATAGTAAGCTTCACTGCCTCGTCAAAATCTTTGTACATTCCGATTCCGACTCCGGCAAGAATCACTGCACCGAGTGTTGTCGCTGTATCGGATGATGGAACTACGATCGGTTTTCCTGTGATGTCAGACTTGATCTGTGTCCACAGCAAGGAGTTTGCTGATCCTCCCATCGCACGCAGGACTTCTACTTTCGCTCCGGCTTCTTCCGCAACATCAAGGTTATGCTTCAATGCATAGGCTGTTCCTTCCATTGCCGCACGGATGAAGTGTCCTTTTGTCTTACTGAAATCTAATCCGTAGTAAACACCTTTTGCGTTTGGATCCCAAATCGGAGTTCTCTCACCGGACATATATGGGAGGAAGATCACTCCGTCACTTCCCGGTGCTACTGCTGCCGCCTCTTCATTAAATAAATCCAGTGAGCTTTTTCCCTGACGTTTTCCTTCTTCTCTTTCGTGCGCTCCGAACTCCCGCTCAAGCCAGCGCATCACTCCGCCGCCTCCGGTTGTTCCGCCTTGTAAGAGCCAGCAATCCGGCACGACATGAAATCCAAGGATCAACCGCTCATCGGCACGATACTGGTCGGTACAGATACTCATTCCACCTGCCTGTCCACCTTGTTCCTGTGTCTCTCCACTGTGGATCACTCCTGCGCCGAGAGTTCCACATGCTGCATCGAGTCCTCCGGCCACGACCGGTGTTCCTTCCGCCAGTCCGCTTTCTTTCGCAGCTTTCTCATTTACCTCACCGATCACTTCATGACAGGCATGAATTTCCGGCAATAGCTCAGAAGAAAATCCAAATTCCTGACACATCTCTTTATTCCAGGTTCCTGTTCTCATATCGAAGCAGTGAAGGCCATATCCCTGAGAAAGATCCTGTGTCATCACACCGGTCAGTTTGTATGCAATATAACTGTTGGATTGAAGGATCTTATAAGTCTTTGCATAGACTTCCGGCAGATTTCTCTGATACCAGATGATCTTTGCAGTTGTATAAGATGGCTGCAAAGAGTTGCCGCAAAGCTCGAAGATCTTGTCTTTCCCAATCTTTTCATTGAATTCTTCACAGATATCTGTGGCTCTTGTGTCCATCCAGATTGGGGTGTTCGTAAGTACATTTCCATCTTTATCTACTGCGATCGCAGACCAGCTCTGTCCATCGATTCCGATTCCTTTAATCTCTTCCGGGGAAATATTTCCTTTTACGAGTACCCTTGGGATTGCATCGCAAACTGCTTCCCACCATTCTTCCGGATTCTGTTCTGCCCATCCAGGATGTGGGTAATAAACCTGATAATCACCGGTTCCGGTTGCCTTGACGGTTCCGTCTTTTGCAAAGACTGCAATCTTGCAGGCACTGGTTCCGATATCTATTCCTAATAAATATTCTCCCATGGTCTCCTCCTCTTTATGAAATGTCCGCCACTGATTCTCCTTCTACGAATCCGGTTTTCAGCCAGATTGTCTCTGTTGTTTCTATTTTGTCTGATGTTTTATCCGATGTTTCATCCTTATCTTCGAGATGACTCAATAACAGATTTGCTGCCGCTTGTCCAATCTCTTCCGTTGGCTGTGTCACGATTGTCAATCTTGGTACTACAGCTCTTGCAAAATCCATGTTATCAAATCCTATCACAGACAGCTCTTCCGGAACTTTGATACCAAGGTCATTGATCTCCATCATTGCTCCGACTGTCATCTCGTAGTTGGAGATAAAGACTGCTGTCATATCTGGATTGTCTTCGTAAAGCTTGCGCATCGCTTTCGCTCCGCCGGCAATCGTGTAGTTACCATCTGCCAGAAGTTTTGTATCTGTTCTATCTGTTTTGCCTTTTAAATCTGATTGTTGTGCTGATCTAGCTTTGGATGATTCTTGTATCGCAAGCTCATATCCTCGTTGACGTTCCCTTGCTGTATACACATTATCCGGTCCTGTGATCATACCAATCTTCTTATGCCCTTTTTTCATCAGCCGTTTGACTGCGTTCTGCGCTGCTCCTTCATTGTCTACAAGAACGCAGTCACAATCTCCGTTCTCCATCCTTCGGTCAATCAGTACAACCGGTCTTCCGGATTTTCTAAATCTATCAAATACTTTCTTCTCTGCTCCGGTTGGCATCATGATCAAGCCATCCACTCTTCTGTGAAGAAGGAATTCTGCTGCCTCTTCTTCTCGCTTCACATCGGATCTGCAATCACAAATCATCGTCGCATACCCATGACTTCTTAATAAATCTTCCGCTGCTGTAATAATCTCTGAAAAGAAAATGTTGTTCAACTCGGGTAAGATGATTCCGATGGTCTTCGTTCGGTTTGTCTTTAATCCTCTTGCAACTTCATTTACCTCAAAATGAAGCTTCTCAATTGCCTCTTCGATCTTGATTCTGTTTTTCTCACGCACATTTCCTCCATTTAGATAAGAAGAAATTGTTGCAAGTCCGAGCCCTGTCTCTCGGGCAATGTCTTTCATCGTTGCACCCATAAACTTATTTCCTTATTCTGTATCTTGTAAGCTATCACTTGTTTTATTTTGCTTTTCCATCACATCCGCACATCTTCATGCGTGCGATCACCTGTTCTTTTACAGCTTCCATCGCAACAACACCGAGTTTCTTCGGATCGAATGTCTCCGGCTTCTCTTCAAGCAATTTCTTCACTGCATCTGTGTATGCAACACGAAGCTCAGTAGCAAAGTTGACTTTACACATTCCACGCTCTACACATTCTCTTACGTCTTCTTCACTCAGTCCGGAAGCTCCATGAAGCACGAGCGGAACATCTACAACTTCTTTGATTGCGCTTACTCTTGGCTTGTCAAGAACCGGGGTTCCTACATAAAAGCCGTGCGCTGTTCCAATGGCTACTGCAAGAGAGGAAACTCCTGTGCGCTCTACGAATTCTTTCGCTTCCTGCGGATCTGTGTTCGTATCAGCATCAGCCTCAAGGTCGTCTTCCTTTCCGCCAACTTTACCAAGTTCAGCTTCTACCGGAATACCAAATGCATTTGCTACATCTACAACCTTCTTCGTCACTGCGATATTATTCTCAAAATCTTCGTGGGAACCGTCGATCATAACAGATGTGTAACCAGCTTTCATTGCCTGAACTGCAAGTTCAAAGCTATTGCCATGATCCAGATGCAGACATACCGGGATCTTTGTTTTCGCAGCTTCTGCTTTCACGATTCCTGCAAATGTCTCCAATGTTCCGTACTTTACAGTAGAAGGTGTTGTCTGAAGCATCACCGGTGCGTTCAGCTCCTCCGCTGCAGCGATGACTGCTTTAACCATCTCCATATTCTCTACATTGAATGCGCCTACTGCGTATCCATCCTTCTTTGCGTCTAAAAGCATCTTTTCTGATGTAACTAATGGCATCGTATCGTCCTCCTTATTTTCAAAACCGAAACGTTTCGGTTTTGCTTATGTGTTTATTTTAGTACAGGATTTATTGCTTGTCAAGATAATGAAAACGAAAAGTATATTTTTATTAAAGCTGCAAATAATGTAACTGTTCAGAGCCAACCTCCAAAATGCTACGCATTTCGTCGGTGTGGCGTA
>ENA-OPBL01003108-OPBL01003108.1-human-gut-metagenome-genome-assembly--contig:-NODE-3108-length-10864-cov-3.650291_pt1 | contig 10864 bp, 4 predicted proteins | sample MGYA00241073_ERZ501461 | MGnify/ENA primary metagenome ERZ501461 (study PRJEB25962, sample SAMEA2042630) | human gut metagenome | biome: human gut; feature: human-associated habitat; material: faeces... | reverse complement strand
GCCGACGGCTGGCGGTCGCCTGCTGGAATTTGCGCAAGATTATTGACAGTACCCATCTGGCATGGGTGTACGCCCTGGGGCCGGCAGCGATCCTGGCCGTAGGCGTGCTGTCGGGTGTCGCGACATACGCCGTGGGCATGGCCATCGACCTCGCAAGAATTCGGCTTTTGGAACGACCCGTGATGAGGTGGATCAGAGGACACTGGGGAGTTTTGATGCTCGAAGCGGATGCGATATTGAACTGCACTCAGCCGCCCAATTCGCACCCGCCATGCTGAAAACTAGCTCTTTAACATCTGAAATTTTAACCGCAGTTGCTGCAAACACGCTTCTTGCCAGATTGAGCAATGGTGCCACTTTTTATGTTGGTAGAGCGTTTCAGGGACACGCAATCTCTTGTTGTATGATAAACCTCTCCGTTAGCCACCCAATAAACTGTTCTGCTCCCGTCCCCAGAACTCTGACCTTCAGGGCCAGAGGTTTTGTAAGTCGAGGGATCGAAATAGTATCGTTTCCCAGCAAGAGATTGCCATCCGGCCAATGCACATCCGTTACTATTGAAATAGCTTTTCTTGCCGTCGCTCCAAGTAAGCCATCCCCTATGCATTTGGCTTGAGCTATTGAAGTAGTAGAAGTTGCCGCTAATTTTCTGTCCCCAGCGAAGACTTTTGCCAGTCGAAGAATCGAAGTAGTACTTCACGCCGCTGAAGCTGCGCCCCAGCCGGTGAGGGCCGCGGCGTGCCCCGAGGAGTCGGGGTGGAAGTAGCTCTTGGCGCCGTCGGACCAGGTGACCCAGCCGGCCTTCATGCGGGAGGAGGAGTCGAAGTAGTACCACTTGCCGTCTATCTTCTGGCTCCAGCGCTTCGAAATGCCCGTGTCCGGGTCGAAGTAGTACTTCACGCCGCTGAAGCTGCGCCAGCCGGTCAGGGCCGCCGCGTGCCCCGTAGCTCTTGGTGCCGTCGGACCAGGTGACCCAGCCCTTCTGCATGACGCTCTTGCCGTCGAAGTAGTACCACTTGCCGTCGATCCTCTGGCTCCAGCGCTTGGACACGCCCGTGGCCGGGTCGAAGTAGTACTTCACGCCGCCGAAGCTGCGCCAACCGGTCAGGGCCTTCCCGTCCCAGTCGAAGTAGCTCTTGGTTCCGTCTCGCCAGGTGATCCAGCCCCTCTGCATGACGCCGGCGCCGTTGAAGTAGTACCAGGAGCCGCCGATCTTCTGGGACCACTTAACCGGCTGCCCGTCGGCGCCGTAGTAGTAGGTCTTGCCTCCAACCGTCTTCCAAACATTGCGGTCGACTTTGACAATTGAGAAATTGACCGACTTCGTCCCCGCGAAGTTGCCCTTCCCGGAAATGGTCATCTTGGCAGTGCCGGCGTTCACGTTGTTGGCATAGCTCACCGAGTAGTCAGTTCCCGCCACTAGCGTCATGCCCTGCCACGTTACCTTGGGCTGAGGCGTCACCGCCTTACCCGTATAGTTTTGACTGCCTATAGCCTGAATCTGTGCCGATGAGATGTCGGCGGCATTCACCTTGAAGGATCCTTTGAGCGTGCCCCGGTAGGCCCCCACGCCCTCCACAGACACGCTGTAGGTACCGACCGCTTTTACCGTCGTCGGAGAGATCGTCGCACGATAGTCACGTCCCTGCACCAACGTGGCTCCGCCGAGTGTCACGGAAACGGCGGGCGTCTGAACCTTGCCCGTGTAGGTCAGCGAGGAAATCGCCAGCTTCGCATTCGCCAAACTCGCAGGCGGCTCCTCCTCGGGAACATCAGGTTCCACGCCCGGCCCCTCCGGCTGAGAGGAAGGCAATGCGGTCTTCACCGCCGCCCCAGCATTCACCAAGCCCCAGCCTGATTCGCCATCCTTGCCCGTTGTATGCAAATCGACGGCGGTGCGGCACAAAACATCCTTCACCTCCGCCGCTGACAAATCGGGGTCGGCAGCCTGCACCAACGCCGCCGCCGCAGCCACCACCGGAGACGCCATCGAGGTACCGCTCATGGACAGATAGCCGTTCTTCAACGTGCCCTCGAGCACGCCCGTGCTGTAGATGTTCTCACCGGGCGCCGCAATGTCGCACCAGTCTCCGTAGTTCGAGAACCACGAGCGCATGTAGCCATCGGCCGATTCCCATGTCTTCATCGAATAGGTGCTGGAGTTGCTAGGAATGGCACCGCGCTTCGAAAGACTGATGACGCTCAGCGTCGCATCGCAGGCGGCCGGATACGACTTCGCCACCGTATGATCGTTGCCCGCCGCGCAGACCTGGACAACGCCCTGCCCGTCCAGCTCGGACGTCTTCTCGTTGAGCGCCGCGATGCACGTCTCGTCGTCGGTGTAAAAACCCAGGCTCATGTTCACGACGCTGCAGCCCATGTCGCGCGCCTTCGCCAGCCCGTAAAGGATATCGAGCACCGTCGCGGAGGAGAACTTGGCACCGTCGTCTCCCTCGCCAATGCAGGAAAAGATATCAATCGCCGCAACGGAGACGATCTTGTTGGCGAGTGTCGTGCTTCCCCCGCTCGCCACGCCGAGCACGCCGCCGTTGCCGGCCTTGGCGGCTATGATGCCCGCCACATGAGTGCCATGGGTACTGTAGAAGGGCATTTCGTTGGTGCCGTTCAAATAGCCGTCGCCTCGGAGCGGCTTGAAGGACACCTTGCCCGCCTTCATGTCGGCCCAAACGACCTCGCCGCTTCGGCTCATATCGAGGGGGCCCTGCAAATCGGAATGGCTGATAGAAGCGCCCGTATCGAGCACAGCCACTTTCACGGACTCGACGATGCGCCCCGAAGCCGCCAGCAGACTCCACGCCTCCGGGGCTTTCACGGCGCTCAGATACCATTGCTGGCTAGCCAGCTCATCGCCGGTTGCCAGCGGCGAGGCCGCCGACGATTGGGCCGAGGCCGCCGGCTCGTCAAAACTTTTGGCCACGTAGTTGGGGAAGGCATACTTCACGGCGTCTTCGGCAGCGGCCGCTTCCACGGCGGTGTCCACCGTGATCTCGTCGGCGATATCGACCACTGCAGCATCGCCGCTATCGAAGGGCGCCGGTTCAGACTCTCCCTCGGTGCCGATAGCCGCGGCAACATCGGCCTGCTCTGAAACCGAGGCGTCTTCCTCATAAATGACGACAATTTCGCCCGGAACGTAGCCAAGTTCATCGACGTCCGCCGCCCGCTCTTCGGCGGCGCGCTGAGCCTCGTCGGCATCGGCCTGAGCCAGCACGGCCTCTGCGCCAGACGCAGGTTCCGCAGAAGGCCCTTCAACCTCGAACTCTACCCTTCCGACATCGGCGGCAACTTGCTCGGAAGCACTCACATCCGACGTGCCCGAGGTCCCCAACTCGGCCGCCGCTTCCAAAACCGTCTCACCAGCAGCTTGCTCATCCCCCGCTGCGGCACCATCGCTCATGGGCACCGCATCGGCGGCGACAACCCCCAAGGCGGCCGCTTGACCGAACCCACCGCCCATCGGAGACGCCCAGGCAAGAGTAAACGCAAGCAAGACGGAAAGCGTCGCCCCGAGGGCCTTCTGCCACTTGCGGAAATCGGCGTTTTTCATAGGAGCCCGCTCTCTGCGCACGCCCCAAAAAAACACAGCGGGGCGACTTCTCTCGTCGCCCCGCATTTTACTTTATTTACGCCTGATTGAGAATCGTCAACACTCCCACACGCCGTACAAGGCTGGAAGTTACTTACCGAAGTACGCCCGTACCACTTCGATAACCCGAACACGGTCTTCGTCGCTCATTCCGTAGTACAGCGGGAGACGAACCAGGCGCTCGCTCACTTCCGTCGTATGCACGTCTTCGCCGCGAAATGTCCCAAACCGCTCCCCTGCTGGCGCGCTGTGCAAAGGCACATAATGGAAGCAGGCCTGCACGCCGCCCTCTTTGAGGAAACTGATGAAACTCGTCCGGTCTTCCAGTGTCGGAAGCAGAAGATAGTACATGTGGGCATTCTGAACGCGATCGTCCGGGACGACCGGCAGTTCAACAAGACCTTCTGCCGCTAAGTCGGCAAAAGCATCGTTATACGCATGCCAGGTAGCCATACGGTCATCGTATATGGCTTGAGCCGCCTCAAGCTGGCCCCAAAGGTAAGCGGCATTCATGTCGCTGGGCAAATAGCTCGACCCCTTATCGACCCACGTGTACTTATCCACCTGACCGCGCAGGAAGTTCGAGCGGTTCGTCCCCTTCTCGCGAATAATCTCGGCTCTCTCGCAATAGGCCGGATTATTGATGAGCACGGCGCCGCCCTCACCCATGGAATAGTTTTTCGTCTCGTGGAACGAATAGCACCCAAAGTCACCGATGGTACCGAGCGCCTTCCCCTTGTAGGTGCTCATAACACCTTGGGCGGCATCTTCCACTACCAGCAGGTCATGGGCCTTAGCAATGGCCATGATTTCGTCCATGTCGCAGGCAACACCCGCATAATGGACGGGCGCGATCACTCGAGTCCTTTCGGTGATGGCCGCCTCGATGGCGGCAGGATCGATATTCTTCGTATCGGGCAGGATATCAACGAACACGAGCTTCGCGCCCATGAGAACAAAGGCCGTCGCCGTGCTCGAAAATGTGAAGCTCGGCAAGATCACTTCGTCTCCCGGCTCAAGATTGCAGAGCATAGCAGCCATCTCGAGTGCCGTTGTTCCACTAGTGGTCAGCAAAACTTTATCGGCACCGAAGCTTTTTTCCAGCCACGACTGACATTTCTTCGTGAAGGGGCCATCACCGCAGATCTTACGGTTATCCTCCACCGCTTCACGCACATAGTTAAGCTCCGTGCCAACATAGGGCGGGACGTTAAAGTTAATCATTGATTTGGCTCCTATTCTTTATCTGCGCTTCGGCGCTTTCGACGCCCACTGCGAAACCACAAAAGCTCAAAAGCAACGATGGCTACGAGTCCGATCCCCGAGCACAACGCCCCGAAAAGTAACCCCGGGGTGACGTAAGAAAAATACACGTCGTGCTCTGCACCATCAACTTCTACCACCATGAAACCAATATTAGCTTTCTGGATCTCTATCGGGTTCCCATCCATCGTAGCACTCCAGCCAGAAGAATAGGGTATCGAGACAAACACATAGCGCGAATCTCCCTCTTTTCCACGCCCCGAAACCTCTTGCTCGGCATCGACGTGGATATCGAATGAATTGATCCCGAATTCAATAGAAGCGGTGTTTCCTTTCTGCAGATCGGCTACATTCTCCCGCACACTTGCCAGAGGTTGAGCGCACGCATATAGCTCATCAAACGCATATACCCCGACTGCACCAAACGATACTGTCACGCTATCTAGAGGTTCCCTCGCAGCTCCCAAATTAACCGCCCAGTCTTCCTTCCCGGCATATTTAGCACTGTCACTTGTAACGATCTCGAACGAGTACCCGCCAAGTGCGGACGATGTTGTAATCCATGCTGAAGGAGGGCCATCCGAAGACCATCCATCTTCGTATTCCAGCAAGGATCGCTCCGGCGCCTCTGCCATCCAATTCGCCGCAGCTGTAGATGCCGGAGCATAAGACAGACCCTCAAAACAAAGATAACTTTCTGCATCAGGAATGCCTCTCATGCTAAACGTGATTGAGCCCCCTTTCTCGGTTACCACAACACATCCTTCTTGAACAATAGCCCCATTTTGTGCGTCGATATCCAAGGGCAGATTCAACGTGTCTAGCTGTAGCGGTTCGTCCGAATCGGAGCCGCCAGCAAGGACGAGGGCCTTGGTCATCGCCTCTTGCCGCTCGACAAGAGAAAGGGAATCATACTCTTGTTGCGAGACCGTCGTACCGTAGACAAAGGCAATGGGAAGCACCTCGTCAGCTTCGAACAACGAGTACGTCAAACCGTTGTGAGCTTCCCCAAGGCTCATCACTCGCTCGTAACCCTCTGGAACCAAGCGTTCGGCTTCGCCAGACGCGATATAATATCGTGCTCCCAAGAGCGCTTCCAAAGCCCGACGCTGCTGCACACCATCAAACATAGTGCTCTTGACATCATCGGCCAAACCCAGAGATTGCCTGAAATCATCCACTGCTTGATTGTAAAAACTCGAATAGAAGTCCATTCCTTTGTATCCGTGCACGTAGCTTCCGTTTCGTCCGTACGTAGTATCAGGCCTATCGACGCGATAGCTGTCGTCCATCGCAGCAACAGTATCCGACAGATCCAGCTGTTCTCTCGTCCCGGCAACATGCCCAGCACGTATGAATTCCTTATAGTACGAACTACCTAACGGACTCATGAATATCCCCACACAAGCCGTCGCGTTCAGCACAACTGCGACAGCAAGAAAAACCGGCAACGCTTGTGTTTTCAACAGACGCGGAAAAGCTTGGTGCTCTTCAGCCAGACCTTGGCGCATCGCCTTTCGTCTAAAGCTCGCCCATATCAAAAGTGCGCTAAACACCACGAGAAGCATAGCCACAACGGCATACGACAGCAGAGTGTCCGCGCTTACCCCGTAGAAAAGCCCCCACAGAGCAAACGTCGCCACGAGCAAGCATAAGCGGACCCACTCCTTCCTGCCGAAGTGCGGTAGGACAGGGGTTATCAGCACAACCACATACGCAGCGCAAAAACCAAAAATGAGCGCCCATCGATCAGTCGAATACCCAAAGCCGTTCATCACCGAGCCGACGACGGACAGCAAAAGCCCAACAAGGCAAAGAATCATCCCGCAACCCCAAGCGCGCCTGTCGCTCTTGGGCAAAAGACGACCGCAGACGGAGAGGGCCAGCAGCGCAATAACAGGGACGACACCTATCACGATAGCCGTCTGCGCCGTATGGTTTCCGAGCATCACGCTACCGAGACTTGCATAAAAATCGCCACTTTGAAAAATGGCCAGATCCCTCTCTACGCCAACTCGCCCCATCGACGCCAAGGCCAGAAACATCGGCACCGTGGAGAAACCAACTAGCAAAAAGGATGCCAGCAAGCAGGCAATCACCTTAACCGCCAAAAAAAGGAAATCCTTCAAGGAACGTCGCCTGGGGTAAGAGAAATAGCCCACAAAACAGTAAAAGAAAAGAAATATGCATGCCATGTAAGCAAAATAGATTGAATGCACGAAAACGGCAGCCATGGAAAGGATAAGCAGAAGAGGGTTCTTGCGAACAAACAGTTTGTCTGCTCCCATAAAAATTAGCGGAAGCAGGACTGCAAAGTCAACGAAATTCGGATGCCTGAGCACTCCCCAGAAAAGAACGAAACCACACAGGACATAGCAAAGCGATCCACAAAGTGTCGACCTCTTGTCCCGGCCCCGGCTGAAACAATAGAAAGAAAAGGTCAGCGCGGCTAAATAGAACCGAAGAAAAACGAGCCCTCCATAAAAAAATTCCGACAATTCGCGCGGACACAGGGCAGCGAGGAGATTGAGGGGCTCATTTGAGTTGCCTGAAGCCGTTATGAGCCAGTCAGCGCCAAAGCCAATGTCGAACGAATAAACAGGAATAGAGATCTCTCCAGACAGAGCAGAAGAAAGCACTCCGCGAAGCCACTCCCCCTCCCCCACCATAAAGGGGTAGTAGAGCAATCTGCCATCTGTATCCCAAACCAAAGATCGCCCAGCCACGACAAGCACCAGGGTCACTCCTAAAAATGCTACGGCACATACAGCAAGCAACGTCACCGCATAACGTCCCTTTGCCGTTGTTTCAGAAAGCGACCGAGCGAAGCAGTTTGCAGCCCGACCTTCATCTATCTCATTTAGCCTCACGGCTTGCGATTCCATGCATCCGCCCATCCATCGCTGCAAGAGAAAAGAGCCCGATCCGCAGTCACGGGTCAGGCTCTCCGCCTCCAACTAGAAGCTCGTCAATTAGTAGGAAACAACCCGGGTTCTAGTGGGAATATTATTATAAATCCAACGAGCGCACTCGATGTCTAGACGCACGCAGCCATGAGAGGCGGAAATGCCAAGCCGACCGTCTTGGATACGACTCATACTACCAGGTTGGTACAGCACGGAATGAAAGAGGTAGTTTCCATAGAACTGCGTCCAATACCAACAGGTATAGCCAGAGCCAAAAGACTTGCCCCGAGATCCAACCTTGTACGTCCCTTTAACTGTCGGACTTCCAGGTGCACCCGTGGTGCAATTCCAATACCAGACAAGTTGCCAATTGTAGCTACTCCCCTTGAATACGCCCACCTTGTGCGTTTTGCTGTTTACCAAGATGAGATAGCTCGTATCGCTGTAGTAGTTCTGCGCCTTGGTGATCATCGCACGCTGGTCGGCAGGGACGGTAACCGGCTTTGTTGTCGTCTCACCATCCTTGTCGAAGACGTATCGGAAGCCTCCAATAGTCTGCGCTCCGAAAGCTTGACGCCCATTATCGTAGAAATACGACCATTTCTGAACGCCATTCCACTTGAGCCACCCACGGTGCATCTGATAATTGGCATCGAAGTAAAACCAGTTGCCATCGATACGCTGATGCCACCGCAAACTTTTACCCGTGCTTGGACTGAAATAGTACCAAACCCGAGGACTCGTCTCCTTCCAGCCCGTCTGGCGGCGCCCCGTCTTGGGGTCGAAGTAGCTCTTCGTTCCGTCCTTGCTCCAGGTTAGAAGACCGGTGTGCATCTCAGATTTCTCGTTAAAGTAGAACCAGCTTCCATTGATGTACTGGCTCCAACGAACGCTTCTACCGGTGTCGGGATTGAAGTAATACCATTTCGAGTCCACCTGTTTCCACCCCGTCTGGCGGCGCCCCGTCTTGGGATCGAAGTAGCTCTTCAAGCCATCTTTGTTCCAGGTAAGCAAGCCCGTGTGCATTTCGCACTTCTCGTTAAAGTAGAACCAGTTTCCATTGATGTACTGGCTCCAACGAACGCTTTTGCCCGTACTAGGGTCGAAGTAATACCACTTGCCGTTCGTCTGTACCCAGCCTGTACGCCGCTTGCCGTCATCTCCAAAATAACTTTTAAGCCCATCGGCATTCCATGTTACTAGCCCTCTTACCATTTGGGACTGAGCATTAAAGTAATATTGGGCTCCGTCGATGTCATGACTCCAGCGGTATGATCGGCCCGTCGACGGGTTAAAAAAGTACCGCTCTTTGCCAATCGTCCGCCACCCGAGCAAAGCAGCGCCATCGTCACCAAAGTAGCTCTTCGTTCCGTCGTTGTTCCAAGTAATCCAGCCAGTTACCATCCGACAGTTTTTGTCGAAATAATAGAAATGCTCAGCACCATCTTCGCCAATAAGTTTTTGCCCCCAACGAAGAGCGCGACCAGACTCCCCGAAATAATAAGTGGCTCCGTCTATAGTGACCCACTCAGATTTGGCCTGAGCGCCGTCGTTGTGGCGGTATATGAAGCTCTCGCCATCAGCAAGAAGGCCGGTGGGCAAATTCGCTCCGTCGCCCTCAGACTCATTGTCAGCACCACCGATCACGTCGTCAGCGTCAGCCCCTTCGATCCTGGACGAGTCGCTAGAGGCGGACATGCTGTCGCTAGCAGCCGTCTCTGTTGCCGAATGCTCGGCCACCTGAGCTCGGGGCTGTTCGGCAGATGTCTCTACGGTCTGTTCATCCCGAACCTCTTCCATTACAGGCAAGACGTCTTCATCGGCATGGGCGATGCCAGGAGCCACAGCCATCCACACCAAAAGAACAGCAGAACCCGTCAAGACGGCAGATCGCACTCGCGAGGACCTCTTGTCGCAAAACCTCAAGCTACTCATGGAATTTCCCTCCAAACCATCCTTATCGACAACCAGTATAGTCCACAATCTGTTGCACGTGTAGACTCTTCTGCAGCACCTTCTTTATCGGTAAGTGGGCACAAGGAATGTCAGGGCTGCTTTCTGCTGGGATATACCTGCAGAGGTGTATATATCTGACATCACACCCGCAATCGTTGTCGCCCACTGTCGGTCGGTCGCATACTGATGACCAACAGAACCATACCGCGCATATTGCGCACAATTCCATCGCATTTTATAAAGCGTGTCTTGGCCATAAGAATTGTTCAGATAGTTTGTTGCAATCCACTTCGCAGCCCCGCTCACTGCTTTTTCTGGGCTGTTCCACCCGTTTTTTATTGCCAAAGCACGACCGCCCGAAAGAGGACTCGAATCATAAGCCCCGATACCATAGAAATTATAGTATGTGCCTTTAGGCCAAGTCTGTCCCGCAACAATAGTGCTTCCGTCATAAACATACCCTTTGGCGAGAGTGGACGTTCCCCAACCGCTTTCCACAATGGCATGCGCCAAAAGATAGGCTTCGTTAACGCCGTAAAGTCGAGCCGCATCGATAAACGCTTGCCCCATGCCAGCCAACATGCCAGAACGCCCCTTCGCTGTTGAGGAGATGTACCCGTTTAGCTGCTCAACCGAGAGCATTCCAGAGTAGCCTCTGTTCAATTGAGCGAACTGATAGAACTGGCGCGTCCCCGCAGAATAAGATGACGGATTCATAGATGCCGCTATCTCGGACTGCGTGTAGCCGAGCGAAGCAGGGCTAGCCTCATATTCCTTCTTCGCCATTGCGCTAAAGGATGCGCCCGTAGGCTCATATACCGTTGTGGAGTCGCCACCAATCAGCGCAGAATCATCGCCGAAAATGTATTTCTCGCCGTCAATGACATGAGTGCCGACAAGAGATTTGCCTGTATCGGGGTCGAAATAGTAACGCTTGCCTCCGAGAGTTTGCCAACCGAGAAGCGCTCGTCCCGACCCCGAAGCAAAATAGCTTTTCCTACCGTCGGCGTTCCACGTCACCCAGCCCTCGACCATCTCGGACCGCTCGTTGAAGTAGAAGAAGTTGCCGTTGATGTACTGCCTCCAGCGCAGGGACTTGCCCGTGGCCGGGTCGAAGTAGTACCACTTGCCG
>ENA-OPBL01003107-OPBL01003107.1-human-gut-metagenome-genome-assembly--contig:-NODE-3107-length-10864-cov-4.693866_pt1 | contig 10864 bp, 10 predicted proteins | sample MGYA00241073_ERZ501461 | MGnify/ENA primary metagenome ERZ501461 (study PRJEB25962, sample SAMEA2042630) | human gut metagenome | biome: human gut; feature: human-associated habitat; material: faeces... | reverse complement strand
GGATTTGTGGGATGCTAAAGGCAACAGGGCGAAAGGCAAGAGCCGCGAGGCGGTGACGGTGAACTATGCGCTTGACAACATCAAGGCGCAGATAACGAAGCACTACCAGCGGCTTTCCGACCGTGAGTCGTTTGTTACGGCAGAAATGGTACGTAACGCCTACCAAGGCATCGGCACGGAGTACGAAACATTGTTGCGTGCCTTTGACAAGGAGAACGAGGCGTTCGCCAAACGGGTGGGCAAAGACCGCTCCAAGCGCACGTACCAAAAGTACTTGACCGTCCGCAAATACGTGGCGGAGTTCATCAAGAGGCACTACAAGCGGACGGACATGGCGATGAACGAACTGACGGAGGACTTCATCCGTGACTACTGCCTGTACCTGCGAAACGAGGTCGGGCTGGCGCAATCGTCCGTGTGGATATACTCCATACCGTTGAAACATATTGTCACCACGGCGCACTACAACGGCAAGATACCGAGGAACCCGTTTGCGATGTACCACGTTGGCCCCGACCACAAGGAGCGTGGCTTTCTGACGGAGGACGAAATTCAGGCATTAAGTACAATCAAGCTGGACAATCCCAACTTTGCATTGGCAAGGGATTTGTTCCTGTTCGGATGTTGGACGGGCATCTTGTTCACGGACATCAAGAACCTGACCACCGACAACATCGTTGAAATGAACGGCGCATCGTGGATTGTGTCGAAACGCCAGAAGACGGGCGTACCGTTCCAAATCAAGCTGATGGACATCCCCATGCAGATTATCAGGCGTTACGAATCGTTCAGGACTGACAAGCGACTTTTCAATGTCGGCTCACTTGACACGGTGAACAAACGCATCAAGGCTGTGGCGAAGAGATGCGGCATAGAGAAGCCGATTTCATTCCATTTAAGAAGACATATCAATTCTTCTTACCCATTGAAAACAAGGGACTTACAAAGATTGTCAGCTTAACAGGTAACGATTTGGAAACCAGCGGGCTTCTCTATTCTGCAATGTTCTGCATTAATCAAAAGAACGCTTTTCTCATTTGCAAAAGTAATGTTTTTCTTCCTTATAATCAAAGCTATTCCTCTGAAAAATAGAGAAAATCAAACATCTTATCATTATTGTACGTTTGTTGCACATCTTGGTGATGAAAATCGGTAGTACTGTCTTGCTTTTAATTCCATACCGTTTCTACATTATATTTGAGCCTGCCCATTTGCAAATAGCCTGTTGGTAGGTTTGCCTGTCTGTGTGCCGACAGGCAGGCACGCCGGCAGACCGGTCGGCAGGCAAGCAGGACGGCAGGCAGGTTGGAGCGCGGGCATGCTTGCAGGCCAGTGTGTGTATGCCATGCCTATACGCTTTTGTTTATTGCACCATTCCTTTGTTGCTTCATTACTACGTTGATAGACGGATGTATTGTACCACCGATTTATATCATTCAAACTCCACCTCTCTAAAGCCACAATCCATTGCTGATACCTTTATTTGAAGTTTCGCTGTTGTAAACCTGCACAACAACACGACAGCAAACCAGCATATCATTGAAACTATGTTGCTTCCTATCTGCATTGAATTACTTTCTTGGTTGTCGGGTTCTGTTCTTCATTGTTTTAGCAAACCATTGGTTCGCTGAGCTTGTAAACAAGCGAGGCTGTATTTGCCCAAAATAGCATTTCCTTATTGGTCTAATGTCTGTTTTGGCTGTGATTGGCACATATCGACATCGAATTGACACTATTGTCTGTTTCTCAGATGGATGAAAATCCGGCTTTGTTCCCTGTAATCTCAATAAGGTACAGGCTTGCACACCGCCTTCATTCCCTTTCTTCTTTTGAGCAGCTTGGGCATCGGGAAACGATGCTTTTAGAGCCGAAATAACAGCACAAATTCCAATCCGTTTGCTGACGGATTATTGATTTCACGAGAAATCAGCAAGGTGTCCTTCGGGTAACCCGAAGGCTTTTCGGTTACTGCCGAAAAGTGGCAGCAGCAAGGTATGTTTTGAGTAACTCAAAACCTTTCGGGTTACTCCCGAAAGCCTTGCCACCGGGTTGCTCCTCCGAAGTCGGGCAACCTGTTTCTGACCTGCGGCAATCTTGCCTTATTCCTTGTACTTGATGCCGTATTGTTTCATCTTGCCATATAGTGTAGTACGCCCGATGCCGAGCAGTTCAGCAGCCAGCGAACGGTTGCCGTCCGCCTGTTTCAGCGCACGGATTATCTGCTTCTTTTCCATTTCCACGTTCTTCAAGGAAAAGGATGTTTCGCCCGACAACAGTGGTTCTTCAAAATTCAGTTTGTCAGCCGTTATCGTATCCCCGTCGGTGAACAGCACCGCCGAACGTACAGTTCCTTTCAGTTCCCTCACGTTGCCGCCCCACGGATGGGCGAGCATCCTCTTCCTTGCCTCCGCGTCAAAGCCTTTCACCTGTTTGCCGAACTCCTTGTTGGCAAGTTCACGGAAGAAGTCCGCGAGCGGCAAGATGTCCTCACGGCACTCACGAAGCGGAGGTATGTTCAGTGTGTATTCCTTAATCCGATGGAACAAGTCCTGACGGAAACGCTTTTCGGCGATGGCAGACTGCATATCCTCGTTGGTGGCGACGATGATACGCACGTCAGCAGTCTTTTCCTTGTTGCCGCCTATGGGTCTGTACCGTTTGCTCCTTGCGTGTATCTTCTCGGCGATTTTCTTTGCCCCGCTCCCCGAATTTCCCTACCTTCGCAAACATCAACAAAAACATTACGATATGATTACCGAAAAAGATGCCATTGATTTGATTAATCTCGCCGAGAGCTTAGGAATAACCGTGTTCCTTGACGGCGGCTGGGGAGTAGATGCCTTGTTAGGCAGACAAACAAGGGAACATCAAGACATTGACTTGTTTGTGGAGGAAACGCAGGCGGCACGTTTCATTCGTGCTTTACACCAACAGGGATTTAAGGAACGGACGGAGGCGTATTCCACTCCGCAACACATCGTTTTCGCAGATGCGGACGGGCGGACGGTGGACTTGCATTTGTTTACATATACTTCAGACGGGGAGATTGTTTTTGAAGGAGAAACCTATCCGGCAGACACCTTCAGCGGAGAAGGTTGTATCGGCGAAAAGAAAGTGTCGTGCATTCCTCCGCAGGCGCAGGTCGCTTTCCATACAGGATACGTTTTCGATGAAAACGATGTCAAAGACGTGCTTGCCCTGTGCTACCGTTTCCACATCCCCGTTCCAAACGAATATCTGCCTTATATAAATTAATCATCCAATCTCCAGGACCGCCTGCCCACGTCAAAATTTCTGCAATCCGCGCCGACAACCGCCCTCCCCAGCGGGGACAACACAAATCCTGCCGGATAACCACTTTTCCCTGCGGGGACAGCCCTAATCCGTCAGGATAACCGCTTTCCCCGGCGGGGACGATGCCAATCCTGCAGGATAAGCACTTTCCCCGCTGGGGAAAGGCAAAATCGGGACGGATTGGAACTTTCCCCGCTCTGAACTTGGCTCGCCGGAAAGATTTAGCTACATTCGTTACAGAAATTCTAAAATATCACGGAATATGAAAAAGATTCTCACATTAAACATCAAGCAACTTCGCACCGAGGAGTCGTTCGGCTATCAGAAACAGGTCGTGGCGGAAACGGCGAACCTACCTATCGGCGAGGAGACAGGAACCCCAAGCGAGATAAGCCTGCTGTCCGCTACGAATCCCGTGTTGGAGGCAAAGGTTAATGAGTTTACCACCGCAGTCGATGCTTTTGATGATGCGCTGAAAGCATCCGCCACAAATCCTGCCACCGCCACGGCGACCGCGACCGATGATGCGCGCGATGCCTCTTGGCGCGGGTCGAACAACTACCTGACGGCGATGTGCGCCCATCCCGATGCGGAAATCGCAGCCTACGCCGCCGAAGTAAAATCGTTGTATGACAAGTACGGTGATCCGACAAAGTTGGCTCAAACAGAAGAAAGCGGCGTGTTGCACAATCTATTGCAAGACCTTGAAGCGCTCGAATCAAGCAAGCGCACCGCGTTGAATCTTGATGTATGGATTACGGATTTAAAAACGAAAGAAAACGCTTTCCTTGCCGCAGCCGCCCAGCGCACGGAAGCCGACGCTGCCCGTCAGGTGGGTATCGTGAAGGAAACCCGCACCGCCGCAGAAGCCGCTTACCGTTCATTGGTTGATACCGTCAATGCGTTGGCAATGATAAATGGTGATGCGGAATATGCTACTTTCATCGACCACGTGAACGCGATGATTGAGCGTCAGAAAGCTATCTCAAAAGCACGCACTACGCGGGCGAAGAAGGAGGATGAGAAGCCGGGCGAGCTTTGATTCGTTGAGTAAGAATTAGGATTAGCCCCTGCAAGCCCCTACAAGCCACAATGCGTTTGCAGGGGCTTTTTCTGTAAACGGGTAGCACGTTTAGCTACTTCTGGCAAGAGATTCACTAAAAGGCTGTCGGCTTCTTCCTGCCGTTCAAATACCGACATGATATGCCGCAGATGTTCCTCTTTGCTTGCCAGTAGAGAGCGAAGAGTGTCTATCTGCACTGGATGCACGTATGCTGCACAATGAAACTTCAATGCTTGCAACAGACTATCTGTACACAGACGTGGATACGGTAATGACTACAGTCTGTTCTGTTCCAATCAATGACACTCTCTCCCAACATGGTAAGCCGAGTGATATATCGATGGACATTGTGAATATCACGTATAGCTTGCTGTACTTCGCTGTTTTGTGAATCAATTTCTGATATTCGATGTCGCTCGTGTATCAGAATTGATGCCATAAAGCCGATAAGTACAACTAAGATAAAATATCCTACTAACACTTTATTCCGTAAATTCATTTAAGAATCTATTATTTGAAAGGATGCCTGCTTTATAAAAACAGACATCCTATTGATTTCTATGCCGCTTTTTACAGTTTCCATCCTGAAATTTGTTCCTGAATATTCCATAGTTGGGCATACAACCCTTCGGCCTGCATCAATGTTTCATGCGTACCTTTTTCCTTTATCTGTCCGTTATCCAACACGATAATTTGGTCTGCTCCCTTAATGGTTTTAAGTCTATGCGCAATGGCAATGACAGTATGCCCTTTGATGAGTGCATCTATGGCTTTCTGTACTTCCACTTCATTTTCGGGGTCAAGTGAGGCGGTCGCTTCATCAAGCAGGATGATTTGTGCGTCTTTCAGCATGGCACGGGCTATGGATATGCGTTGCTTTTCTCCGCCCGAAAGGGTACACCCTCCTTCGCCTACCAAGGTGTCATATCCTTTGGGCAACCGCATGATGAAGTCATGGCAACAGGCTTTTTTAGCTGCGGCTATAATTTCTTCTTCCGTCGCGTCAGTTTTACCAAAGCGGATATTATTGCGTATGGTGTCCTGAAACAGATAGACATCCTGAAATACCATAGAGATGTGGCTCATCAGACTTTCTGGATTTATCTCATTCATCGGAACACCATTGAAAAAGATACATCCTTTCTGTGGGTCGTAGAAACGGGCGCAAAGCTTCATCACCGTACTTTTCCCGCTTCCCGAAGGACCGACAAGAGCCGTCAAGGAGTTTTTCGGGAGCGTAATGTTTATATCATGCAACACTTCCTTGTCTTGATAGGCAAACGATACGTGTTCAAACCGGATGTCGCCTGCTGCCGGGGATTGCCGTTCTCCTTTCATCTCCGGCTCGTTCATCAAGGAAAGGATGCGTCCACCGGCAATGGAAAAATAGCGGAACTCGGTAAAGTTTGTCAGGGCGGAAGTCAGCGGGTCGAACACACGAGAACCGACCACAAGGAACAGCACAAATACAAGGATTGAAAGTTTTCCTCCCAACAGAAGATAAGTTCCACATAATACCATCATTGTCAGCCCGGCACGTACCAAAGTGATGCTCAACAAGACGAACGGGCCTAACAAGGCCTCCTGACGGATGCAAGCACGGCGAAGTTCTGCAAACGCATCGCGTAACCTGACAAAGCGGTCACCTATCAGATTGTACGCTTTCATTACACGAATACCCTGTAAGTATTCTTCCAACCGATTTCCAGCATTTATTTTTGCTTGAATTTGCCTGCCGCTTAACTTCCGCTGTGCCTTTGTGCTTGCCCACAGGACGAGCAAGGCAAGCGGCAAGGCGGCAAACATACTGACCGCCATCCTCCAATCTATCCATACAAGCGAAGCAAAAGCCAGTACGGGCATGACTATGGCACCCATAAGTTGGGGCAGGTGGTGCGAAATTCCGGTTTCTGCCATCATGAAGTCCGTAACAAGCATAGACGACAAATCACCCGGATCACGTTTCGACAAAAAGCCCAACGATAGTTTCCGCAAGTGCTCCGCCAGCGACAAACGCCCGGAAGCACTCATTTCGTATGCTCCTCTAAAATTGGCTCGGTAGGATGCCCGTTCTGCCAAAGCCATGACCAGCATATAAACAGCCATAATGCCGAATATCCACCACAGGCGGGTCGTGTCAAGCGGCTGTCCGCTCCCGTCAAATGCACTGAAAATGATACGTATCGCTTCTATAGAAAGACAAAACGGTACTATATTCACTAAGTTGGCAAGCATGGTGTAACCCACCGGCTTGTAAAGTCTTTCCGTGTGACCTATTGTAATATTCTTTATTGCATTCATATCTTATTTTATTTATATGCTATAATATGTATTTCTTCCTTTTTACGGATTGTTCTGATGGATGAAAATCCGACTTCATGCAACCGTTCTTCCAATTCTGCCGGAGTATAGACAACCATACCATCTATCCGTTCCGTCCACATTTTTCCAAGTTCGGGGTCGCTCGCTTCCAGACTAATAAGGAAACAACCTCCTTCTCGGAGAACACGCGCCACTTCAGACAACGCTATGTTTACAGGCGACCAGAAATAGACCGTTTCAAAAGCCGTGATAGCATTAAAGAATCCATTCTCATAAGGTAATGAACAAACATTCCCTTGTTGTATGAAACATCTTTTATTCAAGTCTTTTTCGTTGTACTTTTGGGCGAATGAAACACTTTCTTCTGACAGGTCTATGCCGTAGATATTTCCTTTCGGACATAAATTCAATAAACGTTTCAAATTCGCACCACCGCCACAGCCTATATCAAGAACATTCCAATTCGGCTGCCATTCCACTTGCTTCATGCCACGATTAGCTAAAGATGCATGAAAACAATTCATTCCTCGCAAAATCATCCGTCCCCAAAATCCTTGCGGACAACTTGTGTTTTGCAAGACCTTGTTTAAGAAATTCTTCTTTCTCATATTGCTTTTAGTTTTTGTTCAATGTCCAATGGTATGCGCTCGTATAGGCATCCCACATATTTTTATATACACCCTCCGTCACGGACAGCTGTTCATGCTTTCCGCATTGCACAATGCGTCCTTCTTTCATGACGACAATCTGATGTGCGGAGATGATGGAAGAAAGGCGATGGGCAATCACAATGACCGTTTTGTCCTTTATCAGTGACTGCAAAGCCATCTGCATTTTATGCTCGTTTTCAGGGTCAGCGAAGGCAGTGGCTTCGTCCAACACCAGTATCGGAGCATTCTTCAATATGGCACGAGCTACACATATCCGTTGGGCTTCACCGCCGGACAGGAATACACCTTTATCGCCTATCCTTGTTTCGTAGCCTTGCGGCAAACGCTCTATGAAATCGTGGCATTGGGCAGCTTTCGCAGCGGCTATTACCTTTTCTTTTGTAGCATCTGGAGAACCTACGGCAATGTTCTCATATAATGTGTCGTAAAAAAGGAAATTGTCTTGAAATACAAATGAAACCATGTCCATCAGTTTTGCCGTATCTATCTGACGAATGTCAATACCTCCTATACAAATTTCCCCTTGCTCCACATCCCAGAACCGGGGTATTAGGTTGGCAACCGTTGATTTTCCGCTTCCTGAAGGACCGACAAGGGCGGTTATCTTTCCTTGTGGAGCTTTGAAGCTGACATCACGCAAGGCTTCCGTTCGTGTTCCCTGTTCCGTGTTTTCGTAGAAGAATGATACATGACGGAACTCTACATCGTAAGCAGCAGGCTTTATCCAAATTCTTACGTTCAACAGAAAGGAAATACGGCTCCGGCACAGGTTTCTTTTCCAGTATGCGGTCAATGCGGTTTACACCTTCATCGATGTCGCGCGTGTTGCCTCCCAAGAATGTCAGTTTATAAACGGGAGAAGCCATACCCGGCCCCATGATAATGAAGAACAGCCATACTACCGCCAATGACAAGGATTGCGGACTGGCTTGCATCAGCAGGATGCCCACAGGAAGAATAAACGTCACCATCGAATTGAGCAAGACGGTAAAGGCAATCATTCCGTTCTGGTAGGTGTCACAGCATTTCAAGGCGAATGTCTTGTACGCCTGAATCTCGGCATTGAACTGACGGAACGAACGGACGCTTTGCCCGAATATCTTGACGACGGGCATTCCCCGTACATACTGCACAGCTGATGCGCTCATTTTTTCCTGTGCATCGTAGTAGATACCCATGAACTCCCTTGCCCTTTTTCCCATGAAATTGGAAAATTGCAGGAATAAGCTAAGCACCACAACGGCCAGGCACACGACTGTCAGCCACACATCCAGCGAGAAAAAGATGACCAGCATTACCACTACCGTTGCCATTACATTGACCAAATCCGGAATGGTATGGGCGATGAAGCCCTCTATTTTCTCGATATTCTGGTCCATTGTTTTCTTGATGGCTCCCGTAGAGGTATTGTTCAAATATCCCAAAGGCAGTTTGCCGATATGTTCAGACAGACGGACACGCAACCCATACAAGATACGGAATGCAGCCACATGTGAGGACATCAGGGCGGCATAGAGCAATATCAATCCGTCAACAAGCCCTCCAAATGCAATCCATCCCCAACGCATCATGTCCGTTCCGTCCAAAGCGGAAAGATTGGAGCCATTCGACAGCAACTCTTTCAAAATTTCATAAACTGCCCAATAAGGCACAAGCATACACACCGCGCTGCCAGCCGACAGCAGACCTGCCAATATAAGCAGACCTTTCCTTTGTCCCGCTATCTCGAACAGACGGGACAAACCTTTTTTCTTTTTTGACTTTTCCATTGTTATTACGCTATTTTGATGTGATTTTATATCCGAGCAATGAACTGAATTTGTAGCAGAGCCAAGGGATGCGCCCCAATATCTGCCCGAAGAAGAATCCCCAGCGTGAACGGAAGAACTTCATATAGTTAGCCTGTTCAATGAGCTTTAAAGACGGTTCCCATTGTTCCACCACATACCCGTTGCTTATGCCGGAACGGATTTGAGCCTCGTGTTTGCGGAGCGAATCGGGCTTCACACCATGTCGGCTCATTATCGTGCCGCACACGTCAAACCACAATTCACCTCCCCCGAAACGGCTTGCCACGTGATGCAGGAAGGATTTTACTTGCTTCTCGTAGAAGTACATCAGTACCCCCTCCACGATGAAGATAAATTCTGCTTCGGGGTGTTTCCGGCGCAGGTCATCCATCCAGTCGGTCTCCAACAAAGACGCTTCAATATAGACATTGTCCGGCTGTTCGGGTATCAAATCCCGGCGTAGAGCAATGACCTCAGGCAAATCCAAATCATAAAAGACTGCTTTCTGACTTCCGATACGCTGGAAACGGGTATCCAGTCCACATCCCACATTGACCACGACCGGATGCGAATGTGCTTTAATAAATCGGCGCACAGCGCAGTCAAAATACCATCCACGCACCACGCATCCCACTTCGCTCAACTTTGCCCCGTCGAACTGGGAATAATCGTATTCCAAACTGTCCGCCAGCCATTCCGCAGCCTTGTCATATAGAATGGGATTATTCCGGCGACTTTCTTTGGCTCTCATGTATAGCGGAATAAGCAATGTTTCCGCTACAATACTCTTAAACTCGTATTTCTGTCTCATATTTTTGGAGTGTTTAATAGTGAACGATATTCAGAATTGTTCATAAAAAAAGGAGGAAACCTCCGTGAAGATTTCCTCCTTACCAACCGTTCTGATGCGGTTGAATGTTCGTATGTACGTTGTCTGTATCTCATATCTTGATAATAGCCCTCCAACCTTGGATTTCAAACAGAATATAATCGTGCAAAATAGCCTCCATCTCTTGCCGGGGTACGGAATGCATCAATAGCTCCTCGAACATCGTGAACATCCATACCGTATGCAAATGAATGATAAAATCGGACACAGCCGTATTGATTTCGGGATGTTTCCGCTGCATGGACGCGAACCACGCCTTAACCAATTCCGTGGAACGGTCGGTATAATTCTCACGGAAGCGTTCCAATGAAGAACTTTGCGCACGGAACAACAGTATTTCCATTAGCGAACGGTGTTTGTCTATAAGCGAAACATATTCGTCAATGCAGGATTTCAGGTATTTTTCCGACCGCATCATCATAATATCTTCGCCCCGTATGCCGTGGTGTTCTTGCAGCATGGCTTCCAAAGCGCACAAAACAGGACGGACCACTTCACGGAATAATTCATCTTTGCTTGTGAAGTAGTTATAGATATTCCCAACACCAACACTCGACAATTCCGCTATTTCGCGCATGGAAGTCTTGGAATAGCCTTTCTTCTCGAATTGCTGTCTGGCAATCGTCAATATCCGACCCCTTATGTCCTCTTTCAGCACTTGCATTTATAACGAACAATGTCTGTTTTTAATTTTTTGCAAAGGTATAAGGCTTGAAATTGTCGTGCAATACCTATTTTTAGGGATTTTGCGTCTTCCAGCTCTTTGCACGATGGGCTATTATCAGGACGCTCTGAACCGCATGAAGCTGCGTTATCGCGCCATGATAGAAAGTCC
>ENA-OPBL01003096-OPBL01003096.1-human-gut-metagenome-genome-assembly--contig:-NODE-3096-length-10899-cov-3.080874_pt1 | contig 10899 bp, 10 predicted proteins | sample MGYA00241073_ERZ501461 | MGnify/ENA primary metagenome ERZ501461 (study PRJEB25962, sample SAMEA2042630) | human gut metagenome | biome: human gut; feature: human-associated habitat; material: faeces... | reverse complement strand
CCCCCGGTGAGGAGGATGCCGCTGCCCGCCACATCGGCGGCCACGTCCTGAGGAGTAGAAGAGGTGACCTGGTCCTTCTCGGGCTCAGTCATCGTTCTTACTTCCCTTCGTTCTCGTCATCGACGACCTCGTAGTCGGCCTCGATGGTGTCATCGGCCGGAGCCGTCTCAGCAGCGGCTGCCTGGGCGCCGGCGGCTGCACCCTCGGTGGAGTACACGACCTCGGCGAGCTTGTAGCCGGCCTGCTGGATCTTCTCGGTAGCCGCCTTGATGGCGTCGATGTCGGTGCCCTCAAGGGCGCTCTTGGTTTCGGCGATGGCCTCCTCGGCCTGGGTCTTGGCGTCGGCTGGAACCTTGTCGCCCAGCTCGTCCAGCGTCTGCTGGGTGGCGTTCACCAGAGCATCGGCGTTGTTGCGCACCTCGGCCTCTTCCTTGCGAGCGGCGTCCTCTTCGGCGTGCTGCTCGGCGTCCTTCACCATGCGGTCCACTTCGTCGTCGGACAGGGCCGTGGAGCCGGAGATGGTGATCTGCTGCTGCTTGCCCGTGCCGAGATCCTTGGCGGACACGTTCACGATGCCGTTGGCGTCGATGTCGAAGGTAACCTCGATCTGCGGCACGCCACGACGGGCAGCCGGAATGCCGGTCAGCTGGAAGCGGCCCAGCGTCTTGTTGCCCGCGGCCATCTCGCGCTCGCCTTGCAGGACGTGCACCTCGACGGAGGTCTGGTTGTCGGCCGCTGTGGAGTAGATTTCGGTCTTGCGGGTCGGGATGGTGGTGTTGCGCTCGATCATCTTGGTCATCACGCCGCCCATGGTCTCAACGCCGAGGGACAGCGGGGTGACGTCGAGCAGCAGGATGCCCTGCACGTCGCCGGCGAGCACGCCGCCCTGAACAGCGGCGCCCATGGCCACGACCTCGTCCGGGTTCACGGACATGTTCGGGGCCTTGCCGGTCAGCTGCTTCACGAGCTCCTGCACGGCCGGCATACGGGTGGAGCCGCCGACGAGGATGACCTCGTCAACTTCGCCCATCTTCAGACCGGCGTCCTTCAGCGCCTGCTCCACCGGCTTCTTGCAGCGGTCGAGCAGATCCTTGGTGATACGCTCGAACTCGGCGCGGGTCAGCGTGTAGTCAAGATGCTTCGGGCCAGAGGCGTCGGCAGTGATGAAGGGCAGATTGATGTTGGTCTGCGTGGTGGAGGACAGCTCCATCTTCGCCTTCTCGGCCGCTTCCTTCAGACGCTGCAGGGCCATGGGGTCCTTACGCAAATCGATGCCGTTCTCGGCCTGGAACTTGTCGGCCATCCAGTCGATGATGCGCTGATCCCAGTCGTCGCCGCCCAGGTGGTTGTCGCCAGCGGTGGAGGCCACCTCGAACACGCCGTCGCCGAGCTCCAGCACGGACACGTCGAAGGTGCCGCCGCCCAGGTCGAAGACGAGGATCTTCTCGTCATGGTCGACCTTGTCGAGGCCGTAAGCGAGCGCCGCAGCGGTCGGCTCGTTGATGATGCGCAGGACCTCCAGACCGGCGATCTTACCGGCGTCCTTGGTGGCCTGACGCTGAGCGTCGTTAAAGTAAGCCGGCACGGTGATGACAGCCTGGGTGATGGGCTGGCCCACCTGCTTCTCCGCATCGGTCTTCAGCTTCTGAAGCACCATGGCGGAAATCTCCTCGGGAGTGTAGTCCTTGCCGTCGATATCGATGACCGCGCGGCCGTCCTTGCCCTTCTGGACCTTGTAGCTGACGGTCTTCTGCTCTTCGGGAGTCTCGTCGTAGGAGCGGCCGATGAAGCGCTTCACGGAAGAGACGGTGTTCTCAGGATTGGTGACCGCCTGGTTCTTCGCGGCCTTGCCGACGACGCGCTCGCCGTCCTTGCGGAAGCCCTCCACAGACGGGGTGGTGCGATCGCCCTCGGCGTTCACCAGAATTTCGGGCTCGGAGCCCTCCATGACGGCCATGGCGGAGTTCGTCGTGCCCAAGTCGATGCCAAGAATCTTAGCCATTGTGTACTGCCTCGCTTTCACAGTTTCACGTATAGATGAATGATGTTGAGATGCACTATAAAACCTTAGTCTGGTGCTGTCAAGTTTTCTCAACAACATTCAGTGAGACAAGCTCACTTCCCAGCACAATACGCGCCGAAATATGGTGCAGACACGACACGAAGCTTCTGTTGCCAAACTAAAACAATGCTGTTATCAGGGGGAATTCAAAGAAATTGAGCGCGTGCCTCTTCACTTTCCTAAGCGCCTCTCGTGAAGCGATATATGAACGATTTATGTCTATGAGTCGATCGCTCATTGCAAAACGAGCCCGGCATTCCCTTCTTCTCGCTGTCGAACAGAGAGCAGCTGTTTATATATAATGTAATGCGACGGTACTGCCAGGGTAAGAGAGGCCATTATGCTCCCATCCGAATCTTCGCTTCCTATCGCGCGCCGGGCCACTTGGCGTGACACGGAATGCCTCGAGCTGGTCTGCGGCATCGCCAACGCCGGTGGAGGTCGCCTCATTCTGGATGCCGACGTAGACAGCCGCGGCGCCGTGAAGCGACGCACAAGCCGCCTCATGAAAACCATTCCCGGGCTTATCGCGCAATCGCTCAACCTCACCTGCGCGGTGGAATTGGTGCTCGACAGCGGTCGTTTCTGTTTGGAGGTGGTTATTCCGCCGGCCAACGACCCTATCAGCTTCCGCGGTATTTTCTTCTTCTATAAAGATGGCGAGAACCACATCCTTGACGACGAGGCGCTCGATCGGCTCATGCAGCGCGATATGGAGGCCGACGTCAAGTGGGAGCAGCGTCCCGTGGTGCAGGCCAGCTTGGACGATTTGAACATGGGCCTCGTCACGCGCTTCACCGGCGCGGCCCGCGATACCGACCTCACGGTCGACCTTGACGAGGCCTCGGCCATCGAGCAGACGCTGCGCCATGCGGGCCTCATGACCGGCGTCGGCACCCCCACCAATGCCGGCATCCTTTTGCTGCATAACCGGCCGCACCAGTACATCCCCGGCGCCACGGTGCGCATCGGGTTTTTTGGAAGTCACGGCGGCACGCCCATCTACGAGGACGAGGTCTTCGGTTCCCTCATCGAGCAAGTGCACTCAACCGTCGAGCTGCTCTTTGAGAAGTACCTACCGGAAGAGGAGCCGGCCCCGCACGGCACCTACCGTCTCGGCACGCCGGTGGCCATGGTCGACCGCCTCGGGATGCGGTGCACGAAGCCGTGCTGAACGCGCTCGCCCACAAGAACTACGACAGCGGCGCCCCCGTGCAGGTGAGCGTGTTCACCGACCGCCTCTGCATCGACAACGTGGGCCGACCGCCCCGCACCTGGACCGTGGGCGCGCTCCTCGGACGCCACACATCGCGGCCCAACAACCCCAATCTCGTGGCGGCCCTGCGCTCGCTCGGCATCATCGACGGCCGGGGCAACGGGGTCTCGCGCATCCGCATGAGCTGCATGGAAGCCGGCACGCCCGAGCCCATCTTCGAACTACGCGACGACGAGACTATGGTGTGCTTCCCCATGGATTCAGACAGCCTTTTGACCGCCTCGATAACGCACGCGAACGCCATCAACGCCGCGCCCGTGGCCCGACCCGACCTGCCCGAGGTGCAGCAAACGGCGCGAGCCCGGGCGACCCAGCAGGACACGAGCCTCACGCTGAATGACGAGAAAGTGCTCGCCATGCTCGATATCGACGGACGCCTTACCGCACCGCGCATCGCCAAGAACCTCAACATCAGCGAGAGCACCGTGCGCCGCAGCTTCCGCCGACTGCGCGATTTGGGGCTCATCGCCCGCGTCGGCTCCGACAAGTCGGGGTTCTGGCAGGTTCAATAGCCCGTCGCACCCTTCTTCGAACTTGCTCAACCAGATCTGAAAACAAGACTGCCCGCACGTCCTGATCCGTGCGGGCAGTCCATGGAGTTGGCCGCCGGTCGCGCGTCCTGATCCGTGCGACTCGTCGGCCTCTGCGGCCGCTTGCGCCCTTAGGCCTTATGGGCGACTCGGGCCGCGCGAGTATCTTCGGCTCCCGTCGTAACCGTGCTGGTAAGCGAGTTGTTGAAGTCGTCAATCCTGCGGGCGTAACCGAGGCGGTTCGCCACTACCACGGCAGCGTAGCCCACCGTGAGCAGAACGCCAATGAGCATCACCCAGTGCACCCAGCAGTGGGGCTCGTCGAAGGCGCCCAGAGCCGTGGCGTCGTCCTCGATGACCTCGCCGCCGACACGCGTCACCGTGGGCTCCTCGCTATCGAAGGAGACGCTTGCGGCCATGGGGACGTCCTCGTCGAGAATGATGCCCGCCACAGCCCCGAACTGCTCGGCCACGGCAGCAGCCAGAGCGGTGATGGTCACCACGCCGGCAATGGCATCAGCCGGAGTCGTGGCCCCCGCCGGCATGCCCGCGCCCAGGCTCGAACGCGGCGGCAGAAGCGGGTTGCGCGGCGGCACCACCGTAGAGCCGGCCGGGCCGATGGTGAAGGTACCGGGAACAACCTGCACGTCATAATTGTTGCGGATCTCGTTGCCATTGGCATCCTTGCTGAGGGGCAGCACCGTGCCATTGAGCAGGGCGCTGTGCCCATCATAGCCCGAGGGCAACGACACGGCGCCCGACCCGAGGAACGTAGCGCCGCTCATGTCGCTGCCAGCCGCCACCGCGGCACCGCCGTTCAAACCATTTTCGGAGGGCGGCAGGAAGTAGAAGTAGGCAAGCTGGGGGCCTTCGGCGTCTTCGGTCAGAGCCGGACGCACCGTGACGTTGATCGTAACCTCGCCGCAGCGCACCACCGCGTCTCCCGGAGCGACCGCTGTCACCTTGCCCGTGGTGGCAACCTCGGCCACAGCCGGGTTTTCGGAAGCCCACGTGCCGCCAGAAGCGGCAAAACGGTGCAGATCGCGAACCTCGCCCACATACAGGGTGAGCTGATGCTCGTTGTCCGAGTCGTCGACGGGCTTGTTAGCGGCGGGCTCGGACGGCGCAGGCTGCTCCGGAGCGTCCGCGTCAGCGTCAGTGCCTGTATCGGTATCGCCGTTATCGGTGCCGGGCAATTCGCCTTCTTTGCCGAAACCGTTGCCGTTTTCGACGTTGTCGCCGTCGCCTTCACCGATGTTCTCATCACCCGGAATTACGGGCTGCTCAGGATTGGTCGGGTCGGCAGGCTCGCTCGGCTTGTCGCCCTCCTTTTCGGACGTCGGCATGGCGAACGCAAAAGGAGCATTGAGCAACTCAGTGGAGAACGTGAGAGCGTTGGGATTGATATCGCCCTGAGTCGTAAGGGGCTTTTCCAGCGTTATTTCAGTGACCGTTTCGGGGCCATCAATGCGGTACGCCTTCATTTCGCCCGCAAACGTGCCGCGCCACGTCACGGTAACGCGGTAATCTATGCCAGAAAGCGTGAGCGGGTCGCCCGACTCGTCAACAAGGCCGAGGCGATAGATGCGGTACAGCCCGTACCCCTCTTCCAGGGCCTTCTCCATGGCGGTCTTGCCTTCGTCGTTTTCCGCCACATCAACCGTCAGCCGCGCTCCTTCGGGAAGCGCGCCCGCAGTGGTCAGCTTCACCGTCACATCATCGGTATCGACGGTCAGGGCAGCCGCATAGTTTTGCAGGCCATCGGACGTCGAGGAATCGAGGGAGCCGTCGTCCTTCTGGCCGGGCGTCTCGCTGGCGCCATCATTCGTCGGCGTCGAAACGCTCTCGGACGTCTTCTCCGGATCATTTTCAGGCGGCGTTGGCTCCGTCGTCTTCTCGCCCACTTCGCCATCGAAGCCTTCGACGGCCAGCGCAGCATCGGCAAACACCGAGACGTTCAGGAACGAGAGTGCCATAAGCAGAGAGAGCGCGACCGCCACGATCTTTCCCTCGAGGCAGTTACGCGCGTCGGCGAGTCGCTGTATTGTGTTCATTTCCACCAACTTCTCCTTAACCCCGGCGGCCTTTTCGCCGCCTTGCATCCTCACATTTCGGGCTGTGAGTGCGATACCGAAAACACCGGCGATACGCGTAATGCAGAGTGATTTCAATATCGATGAGAATTCTACGCAGCTTCAAAGAGGGAAGCCGCTTTTTGCGGCAAGTTGATAGGATAATGACATTGCATTTGATACGAATTTGTCATTCTTCTGTTCTGAAATGGAAATGACAGGCAAGAAAAAGCGGCCGAAGCCGCCATAAAGAAAGTCGTTCAGAGAAATTTGCTAAACGGCGCCGCGAACCAGAGAGGCCAATTCATTGCGATCATGGAACTCCCTGGGGCGATCGGGGCGTGAAACCTCCACGACATCGCCCTCCCAGGTGGCTCCCGCGTCACCGAACTTCGAGGAATGCACGATGCGCTGGAAGCGCACCCGTGAGTTGGCAGGCAGCTCGGCTAATTCGAACCCAAAGGTAAGGTTCGAGAGAATCGCCTGCAACGCGTCGACCACCTCATCATCGGGGCTCAGACGCACCACTCCCATCTCGCTGTTGTAGAGCAGCCCCGGCGCAACGAAGATTGTGCGGATCCGTTCCTGGCGCTTCTTTTCGGCCCAGTGAATGGCAACGCAGGCAGCGGCAATAACGACCCACCAGACAACCGTCACCACAATATCGAGGGGGTTGTCCACGAGATCGAACTGCAGCGCATGCCAAATCCAGAGGAAGGCAACGGAAGCCAGCAGAAGCACAGCGGCTATGATCCAGTTGCTCTTTCGCATACGACGTGACTCCTGAATGTTGCTTCTCGCGGGGTAACTCATTTTCATTTTGCCAATTTTACCCCTTTAAGGTACGACAGGCTACCTCATTTTGCGTGTTCATTTACTCAATTCGCAAGAAAGCCCGCTGCAGCAGCAACGGGCTTTCAATGGATTTCGATAAAAGAGACTCTGGAAGACTCCGCGCTCAATCGCACTTACCGGAAATTGAGAGCTAGTCCTCGACGATCTCCGGGATAGCGCCCATGGGGCACTCCTCGACGCAATCGCCACAAGCGATGCAGGCTTCCTCGTTCACGGCATCGGCAACGCCGTTGACAACCTCGAGCACTTCCTGGGGGCACGCGTCAACGCAGATGCCGCAGCCGATGCACTCGTCAGCTTCAATTACGGGATGAGACATGGGAAGCTCCTTCGTTCTCGGGTGATAATCCTCGTCTATGAAGCAGGGACTTTCCGCCCCCGGTTACTTCACTGCGCAAGATACCATGAAAGAGCCGAAGCGCAAGTAGAAATAGAAAACTTTTCAGGGGGCGGCTAAGGAGTGCGTAACGAACTAGCAGATGCGGGGGAGCTGTTCGCCGACGAGCATGTCCAAGATGCGGGTGCTACCGAAAGCGGTGCGCAGGAACACCTTGGGGCCGCGGGCCGGGTCGGCCTCGGTCACGCGCCCGATAATGGCGGCATCGGCGCCATAGGGGCTCTTCCGCATGGCGGCCAGCGCCGCCTCGGACTCGTCAGCGGCCACGACGCAGACCATCTTGCCCTCGTTGGCCACCTGCATTACATCGTAGCCGAGCATCTCGCAAGCGCCCAGCACGGCGTCCTTCACGGGAATGGCGTCCTCGTCCACCGTGATGTCGGTGCCAGACTGCTCGGCCAGCTCGTTCAGCGTCGAAGCAATGCCGCCGCGCGTGGGATCGCGGAAGCAACGAGTGTTCGGCGCCGCAGCCAACACGTCAGCGATGAGGTGGTTCAACGGCGCCGCGTCGCTTTCGATATTCGCCGAGAAGTTCAGCCCCTCGCGGCAACTCATGATGGTAATGCCGTGGTCGCCCAGGGTGCCGCTCACCAGCACCACGTCGCCGGGGCGGATTTGCGCGCCACCGAGATTCACGCCCTCGGCAAGGGCGCCCACGCCGCTCGTGTTGATATAGATGCCGTCGCCATGGCCCCGGTTCACCACCTTGGTGTCGCCGGTGACGAACCGCACGCCGGCCTCGCGCGCCGCCTCGGCCATGGAAGCGCAGATGCGGCGCAGGTCATCCATGGGAAAGCCCTCTTCCAAAATGAAGGCACACGAAAGGTACAGCGGGCGAGCGCCGGAGGTGGCCACGTCGTTCACGGTGCCGCACACAGCCAAACGGCCGATGTCGCCGCCGGGGAAGAAATGTGGCGTCACCACGAAGCTGTCCGTGGAATAAGCCAGTCGCTCGCCGGGCGCGAGGGCCGGCAGCACCGCCGCGTCATCGCCACGCAGAAGCTCGTCGGTGCCGTAGGCCTCGAAGAACACCTCGTCGATGATGCGCTTCATCATGGAACCGCCGGAACCATGCCCCAGCATTACCTTCTCGTCTGCCATTACATAAACCTTCCCGTGGTGGTGAGCACCAGCTTGCCGTTCTTCACACCCTTGGTGCCCAAAATGAGGTTCGCCACGCTTTGCACGAGGCCCGTTTCACCGCGCATGACGATGACTTCCAGGCACATGTGCTCGTCCACATGTACGTGCATCGTGGAGATAATCGTGTCGAAGTAGTCGTGCTGAATGGCGTGCAGCTTCTCCTGCAGATCGTTGGAGTGGTGGCCGTAAATAATGGTGAGCGTGCCCATGACAAGGCCCCCGGGCGTTGCGCACTCTTCTTCCACGAGGGCGTCGCGCACCAAATCACGCACCACTTCGCTGCGGTTCTTCGCCAGGCCGCGGCGAGCCACCAGCTGGTCGAACTCCATGAGCAGCCCCTCGGGCATGGCCACGGAGAAGCGAACGAGGTCGTTGCTCATCGGTCGCGCCGCCTAGACGCGGGCGACGGTGAAGCCGGCGGCATCCTTCGCGTCGTCTTCCATGGCCTCTTTGGCCTCGTCCAGGGCGGCGCGCACCTCGTCGAGCAGGTGCATCACATCATGCAGCTTCTCCCCCACCGTGGCAAACCCGGCGTCGGAGGCCAGATGCCCCAGATCGTGCGCATGGCGGCGCTCGAGCTTAATGTGGTCGTCGATCTGGTCGATCATCATTTCCAGCTGGCCGGTGTTGACTCCATTGGTGCACATGGGCGCCTCCTTGGAATTTGCTACTATATACAGGAATGTTTTATCGCGAGCGCGGGCGCAGCGCAAGAGGGAGTGTGATTTCTTCCGTGAAGAGTAACATTTTTGAGGTAACGGGCGAATCGGTACTCATGCTGTACGGCAGCCACCTGACCGGCGCGCCAACCTCCACGCTGCTCGTGCTGAGCGAGACCCCCTTGGGCGACGCAGCCCTGGAGGCCCTGGAGAAGTCGGCGGCGAGTCTGGAATTCGGCGCCGCCCCGCTAGCACGGGTGGTCGTGGAAACCGACGAGGGCAAGCTGGGCGCGGAAGACGTGCGAACTATCGTGGAAGGCCTCGACCCGGTGGCCCTTGTGGCCTGCGACGCCTTCGCCGCCGAGACGCTTTCGGCCGCCTACCGCACGCCCGTGACTCTGGACGCCGACAACCGCCTGATGGGCCGCACCGCCGTCATCTTCCAAGACTTCGAGGGCATGATGAACACCCCCGCCGACAAACAACGCGCCTGGGCCCTGCTAAAAAAGCTGCGGTAGAGAGACCTTCTGAATAGCGAATAGCGAAACTCCAATTTCACTATTTTTTCGCTATTTTGGTTGTTTTACAAACAGCACTTCAAAAGTCGGGCGGCCGCCAGGGCACAGTGGCTCTGGCGGCCTTTCGTGCGCGTTGTGCCGAGACGGCCTACAGGCTCGTGACCACCGCTTCGGCAGCATCCAGAAGCTCGTTTACCTCGTCGGTGGTGGCCGCCTCGGCGTAGATCCGCACGAGCGGCTCGGTGCCGGAGGGGCGCATCATCACCCAGGCGTCGCCTTCCAAAAGCAGCTTCACGCCATCGCGACGATCCACGTCCAGCACGCGCTTGCCGGCGATCTCGTCGGCCGTGTACGCGGGCACGGTTTCGGCGCGGAAGCGGGCCATCTGCTCGTCGGTAAGGGAAAGGCCGCGGCGAGCGAACTCCAAGCGGCCGATATCGGCGAGCATCTCGTCGATGATCGCGCCCAAGTCCTTCCCCGACTGGGCCATGCATTCCGTGAGCAAGAGTGCCATGAGCAGGCCGTCGCGCTCCTTCACGTGATCGGGAAGCCCGATGCCGCCGGATTCCTCGCCGCCGATCATGACGCCGCCCTTTTCCATCTCGCCGTAGATCCACTTGAAGCCGACGGGCGTACTGACGAGCTCCAGCCCCAGCTTGCGGCACATGCGGTCGAGCATAGCCGACGCCGTCACCGTGGACACCACGCGGCCCGTCTCGCCGCGGTCGACCATGTGCTTGGTAAGCAGCGTGATGATGCGGTGGGCGTTCACGTAGTTGCCGCGCGAGTCGCCAGCGGCAATGCGGTCGGCGTCGCCGTCGTTGATGAACAGGGCATCGTAGCCCAGCTCGCCCACTTTCGTGAGGCCTTCATCGACCCAGGGCTGAATGGGCTCGGGATGCAGCCCGGCGAAGGTGGGGTCTTCCGCGTTGTGAATTTCCACGACTTCCACGCCCATGTCGCGCAGAAGGTCGGCCAGGTAGTGGCGGCCGGCGCCGTAAAGCGGATCGCACACCACGCGCAGGTTGGCGCCGCGGATGGCCTCGACGTCGACCAGCTCGCGCAGGGCGGCCAGGTAGTCGGTCATGAGGTCGGCCGTTTGGAAGGGGCCGAGAATGTCCGTCGGCTCGGGCGGCAGCACGGCTTCGACGCGGTCGGTGAACTCGGCGGGGCTCGCGCCGCCGTCGGCCATGCGCAGCTTCACGCCCAGATACTCGGCGGGGTTATGGGAGCTCGTGAGCATGATGCCGCCCACCGCGTCGTCGTTATGGGCCACCGACCAGCACAGCGTGGGCGTGGGGCAATAGTCCTCGGTGAGCAGCACGTTGAAGCCCTCGCCTGCGGCCACCTGCGCGGCCAGCTCGGCATAGGCGTGGGCGTCCTGGCG
>ENA-OPBL01003078-OPBL01003078.1-human-gut-metagenome-genome-assembly--contig:-NODE-3078-length-10955-cov-3.622385_pt1 | contig 10955 bp, 9 predicted proteins | sample MGYA00241073_ERZ501461 | MGnify/ENA primary metagenome ERZ501461 (study PRJEB25962, sample SAMEA2042630) | human gut metagenome | biome: human gut; feature: human-associated habitat; material: faeces... | reverse complement strand
CTGATGTGCTTCAAGGACCACGTGACCGTGTTCTCCGACTGCGCCATCAACCTCAACCCGGACGCCGAACAGCTCGCGGAGATCGCGCTGCAGTCCGCCGTGACCGCCAAGGCGTTCGGCATCGAGCCCAAGGTCGGCATGCTCTCCTACTCCACCCTCGGCTCCGGCAAGGGGCCGGACGTGGACATCGTCGAAGAGGCCACGCGAATCGTCAAGGAGAAGGCTCCGGACCTGCCCGTCGTCGGCTCCATCCAGTTCGACGCCGCATGGTCGCCCGACGTGGCAGCCACCAAGGCCAAGGGCAACGACGTGGCCGGACACGTCAACGTGTTCGTGTTCCCCGACCTGTGCTCCGGCAACATCGGCTACAAGGCCGTGCAGCGTTCCTCCGGGGCGCTCGCCATCGGCCCCGTGCTGCAGGGCCTCAACAAGCCCGTCAACGACCTCTCACGCGGTGCGACGGTGCAGGACATCATCAACACCATCGCACTGACCGCCATCGAGGCCCAGTGACGCGGGTGTTTTAGCGGTCTCCACGCGATACAGCCGCTCTTTACGACCACCCCCAGTCGCTTCGCGACAGCCCCCGCCAGCGGGGGCACGTGCAATCTGTCGTTCGCTCTTCACCTATAACCAGCCCCGCTGTTTACTTCACGGCTCAGCCCGTCAGCGGGGCTTTTCTCTTTGGTGGCTCTCGGCGAAACCTGCGGCGCTGATTTGTAGCAAGCAGCGAGTAATCTATCAGATGGAAAGCCGTGTTTCGCGGTACGTATCAATCATGGAGGATGCCCACAATGGCGAAAACCGTCCTTGTCATCAATTCCGGTTCCAGCTCTATCAAGTATCAGCTGGTCGATCTTGAGTCCGGCGAAGGTCTGGCCTCCGGTCTCGTCGAGAAGATCGGCGAACCGGTCGACGGTCACTACAAGCACGAGTACAACGGCGAGAAGCACGAGCTCGAAGAGCCGATCCACGACCACGAGCAGGGCCTCAGGCGCGTGCTCGGCTTCTTCAAGGAGTACGGACCGGACCTGTCCGAAGCAGGCATCGTCGCCGTCGGCCACCGTGTGGTTCAGGGCGGATCCCTCTTCCCGAAGCCGGCCCTCGTGACCGACAAGACCATCAACGCCGTCAAGGACCTGGCCGTGCTCGCCCCGCTGCACAACGGCCCGGAGGCCAAGGGCGCCGAAGTCATGCGCTCCCTGCTGCCGGACGTTCCGCAGATCTTCGTCTTCGATTCCTCCTTCTTCTTCCAGCTGCCGAAGGCCGCCAGCACCTACGCGCTGAACAAGGAAATCGCCGATCAGTACCACATCCGCCGCTACGGCGCCCACGGCACCTCCCACGAGTACATCTCCTCCGTGGTGCCGGACGTCGTCGGCAAGCCGGCTGAAGGCCTGAAGCAGATCGTTTTGCACATCGGCAACGGCGCTTCCGCTTCCGCTGAGGTCTCCGGCAAGCCGGTTGAGACCTCCATGGGTCTGACCCCGCTTGAGGGCCTGATGATGGGTGGCCGTACCGGTGACATCGACCCGGCTGTGGTCTTCCACCTGATTCGCAACGCCCACATGAACGTGGACGAGCTTGACGCCCTGTTCAACAAGCGTTCCGGCATGATGGGCATGACCGGCTATGGCGATTTGCGTGAGGTTCACCGTCTGGTGTCCGAGGGCAATGAGGACGCCAAGCTGGCTCTGGATGTCTACGTGCACCGCATCGTCAGCTACATCGGCAACTACACCTACCAGATGGGTGGCTGCGACGTGATCACCTTCACCGCTGGCGTGGGCGAGAACGACGACGTGGTCCGCAAGATGGTGTGCGACAAGCTCGCTCCGTTCGGCGTCAAGCTGGACGAGGAGAAGAACGCCACCCGCTCCAAGGAACCGCGCATCATCTCCACTCCGGACTCCTCCGTGATCATCGCCGTGATCCCGACGAACGAAGAGCTGGCCATCGCCCGCAAGTCCGCCGCAATCGCCGAAGCCGGCACCGACACCTACGGCAACACCTTCGCCAAGTAAGTAACCGCCGTTAGGCATCTCACCAATCTCTAGTTGCAACACTATGGGGGCTGATTCCGATTGGAATCAGCCCCCATTCGTATATGGTCATGAGACCACTACCCCCGCGTCATACTCCCCTCAGTCGCCTCCGGTGGACAGATCCACTCAGAGAGGGGATCCAGGCCCTATAACTTGGCTCCCTTCTCTGAGGGGAGCTGTCCGCGTAGCGGACTGAGGGGAGTTCCACCAGAACACAGGACCCCTTACTGCCTCAGCATGCCACTCCACATACCGACGAAATCAGGCAAGGTCTTGCGCGTGGTGGCCACGTTGATGACCTCGATATCGGGAATACGCAGCCCCAGCATCGCGGCGAACGTGGCCATACGGTGATCAGCATAGGTTTCCATCACGGCACCGTGCAACGTCTCCGCCGGCACCGGTTCGATACGCAATCCATCAGGCAATTCCTCAGCCGCTCCCCCAACACGACGAATCTCGTTGACCAATGCCTCCAGACGATTCGTTTCGTGGCCGCGCAGGTGACCAATACCAACCATGTCTGTCGATTTATCAGCAAACACCAGAATCGCCGCCAACGAGGGCGCAATCTCCCCGGCCGCCGTCAAATCGAACGTACCCAGCCCACGCACGGTGCCGTCACCGGTCACCTCGCAATAGCGCACGCCGCCGATGGTCGGGAACGATACTTCGGCACCCATCTGCTCCAGATATCCGGGCAACAGGCCGCCCGGCTGGGTGGTGGTTTCAGGCCAATGAGGCACCCGGACCGTGCCGCCGGCGATCAATGCCGCGCCGAGGAATGGCGCCGCGTTCGACAGATCGGGCTCAACGGTCACCTTGCTCGACAGTTGCATTGCGCGCGGTTCAACCGTCCATGTGCGGGCGGATTCGTCGGCCTCAACCGCACCGCCGGCACCGGTCACATCGGCCACGGTCATGCGAATGTGCGGCAGGCTCGGGGTCTTCTCCCCCGTGTGCGCGAGGTGCAGACCGCCAGGCAGTTTGGAACTAATCAGCAACAGGCCGGAGATGAACTGGGAAGAACCGGACGAATCGATGCTGACCTGCGCCTGGGCAGCCGGCAAGGTTGCAGGCGGCGTAATAGTGAACGGCAGACGGCCAACCTCGCCGTGGTAATCAACCGTTGCACCCAGCTGTTCCAAACCGTCAAGCACCGGCTTCATCGGACGTGCATAAGCCTGTTCGTCGCCATCAAAATTCACTGGGCCATCTGCAAACAGGGCAAGGCCGGGCACGAAACGCATCACCGTGCCGGCCAGTCCGCAGAACACATTGACGTTGCCATGGAATCGGCCGGATACAGGAGGAGTAACCGTTACGGTGGTGTCGGTTGCGGAATCCACGTCGCAGCGGACACCGAGGGCTTCGAGTGCGCCCATCATAAGGTCCGTGTCGCGCGAACGCAGCAGGCCAATCAGAGTAACGGGCTTGCTGCCGAGGGCGGCGAGAATCAGGTAGCGGTTGGATAGGGACTTGCTGCCCGGCACCGTTACCGTAGCGTTCAACGGCTGTGCGGCGAGCGGGGCAGGCCAGAGATTCGTGAGTCGTTCAGTCATAAGGCCAAATCTATCAAACAAATTATTCACCGGTCGGCAGCGATGCGGGATTCGATCTGCTGATCAGGTGCGGAAGACGGCTGCTCAAAACCGCCTTCGATGGCCTGCGCGTGCAACAACTGAGCGGCCGCGCGATCGGCCTCGATGGCGGCGATCTGGCGCGAGAACACGATGAACCAGCCGAGGAACGCCAGACCAGCCAACGCCTCCACATTGGTGAGGGTGTTGTGACCCATCATCATATTGACCCAGAATGCAGCGCATACGAGCGCGGTCAGGTCGGAGGCCACCATCACTGCTTTGGACAGGCGTGGCGCAAGCCACGGCAGGAGCACGAACAGCAGCAGCATGACGAACGGCAGGCCTTTGGCGCATATATTGTGCAAGAGATTGTGTGGCGTGTACCGAAACACGCCGATGCCGATGAATGCCAGGCCGGCCACCATCAGCAGGAAGGACAGAATGGAGATGCGCAGCATGAAATGTGGGATTTCGTAGCCGCGATTCGGATCTCTGTTGGTGCGGTCGTGCCAGAGGCGCTGTAGCCGTTCGGTGGTCACCAGTTCGGAGATGGCGAAGTAGCTGACGATGATGATGCATGTGCCGGCAAGAATCAGCGTGGAGTTGAACATACGGGCCGCAAACGTGGTTCTGTCGCCGAGCTGCGAAAAGTTGTTGTGATACCAGTATGGGTCGTCGGTGGTCATGCCGGCGGTGACCACGCCGGAGATGACGAAGAACGGCAACAGACTGGCAATAGTTTTGGCGTTCATCATCTCCGCCTGTACAAAGGTCATGTACCCCACCACGCCGGCGAAGGCGGCGCAGACGCTGGAGATATAGCCGGAGAAGATGGCATTGCCCATCATGTCGTTGGCCGCACCGATGAGTGCAAAAGACGACAGGAAAATGGTCGAGGCATACACCACCGAAAGGGCGACGATTTCGAAAATGCGACGAATCGGTGCAAACCAACCATGTTTGAGGTTCAATGAACGTGATTTGCGCGCATAGCCAATAATGAAGGAAATGACGCCGCATGCCGCCACGATGCCCGAACATACCATGAATCGGCGTTGCGTCAGCTGCCAGATGGCCGGCGCGTATTCCATGTACAGGTTCATCGATACCGCGCCAACGACGGCGCAAATCAAGAAGGAGATGAGTCCGGAGGTTTCTGCACGCTGATGACGTCCCATGCCGGGCCTCCCCTATCTATTCGATGCCGCGTTATCTTTCAACAACAAACAAAACTCCCCCCGAGGACAACGCTTTACTAGCAAGCCAGCGGGATTTGGCTGTCGCCATTCTACTGAAAATCTGAAACACTACAAAAAAACGATTATGTACGGGCTTCTTAGCCTTTGCGACTATCGTTACCGCCTTGCCGAGTACCGTTGTTCATGCAGAAAGAAAGCAGTATTGGACACAATCGAATGAGCGTGTCAGTATCGTTGAAAAAGTAATGAATGACGGTTCTATCGGTTCAACCTTTAAGGGACGAACCAGCCGCGGTACCATGGCGCTGATGCATGACTATGCCGAGCTCATCAATGAATTACGTCCGACAGCAGAGCAATTCACCGAGATCGAGCAATACTGGGTCAAACGAATTCAGGCGTTCTTCACCAGCAAACCATTCAAGCTGGAGTCCGACAACTCGCTTTCCGTTGATGCGGCCGTGGAACATCTGCTGCGGCAGGCAGCGCAGCGGCGAAGGGAGAATCCGGGCACCATGTACGTCGGCACCGTCCTGCAGCATCTCGTCGCGGCAAAGCTCACCATCGTTGCTCCGGAAGTGGAAATCAACGGCGCGTCCGTTGCTGATGATCCGAGTCCGCGGCTTCCAACGGTGAGGCCGCGGACCGTCTCACAAAACCGTCCGCGGCTCCGCCCTCCTGTTTCGTCGCAACTGACTACACCGACGGGTTCGGGCGCTTCGTCACGAAAACGCCATTGCGATGCACCGTATACGCGCCGCCGTCACTGCCCCGTTCCGCCCGGAACAGGACGATCGGCTCCCCTGCGATGTCGCGCAGTTCGACATCCGATCTGCCACGTGTCAGATAGAAGTCGAATATGGCGTCGTCGGATTGACGCACGGTGTGCAGAACGTCAGAGGTCACGCCGCTGGCGGGCGACCGCAGGTTGGCTTCCGGCTGCCGGCCATCCTGCGGCTGCGCGGCAAGCCAGCCTCCCACGAATCGCGTCAGATCGCTCACGCCCAGATCGCAGCCGAGGAAATACGCCTCCCCCGCGCCGTATGCGTTGCGGGTGAGCGCGGCCGTGCCATCAAGCTCCCACTCATCCGCTTCTTCGCCGGCATACGAGGCAAGCACCTGCACATGCGGTCCGGCGACGGTCACGTCACCGAGCTTGTCGATGACGCGATCGAGCCAGTCGAAATCCCAATGGTCTTCGATGGGCTGGAGGCGATCTCAGCTGAAGATGGCAAGGGCCACGGTGTTGACGCCGGCCTGGCCCATCAGGCGGATGTCGTCATCCCAGATTTCCTCCGGCCATTGGTCGGGACTATAGTCGCCACCGAAAGCGATGCCGCGTCCGTCCGCGGTCAGCAGTTTCGGCCATGCAAAGTCACGTCGCGCGCGCACGGTTTCCTCCCTTGGCGATTGGCAATGAGGCCACGGCTTCATATCGGATACTAGCTGATACTAGTTGATGGAGGCTCCTGACCGACAGGTGACACACCGCCGGTTCCGACCTCGATGGCTTGCCGCTCTTCCTGACCGTGCTCGATGGGACCGGTCAGGGAAAGGATGACCGTCATCATGATGAACGTACCGGAAACGCGAACGTACCGGAAACGTAGAAGATCGCCGACGCGCCGAAGACCAGAACGATGTCGCCGCGAAACGGGCCGAACATCACGTAGGCCACGATCACGACAATCATGACGCCAATGCGCAGGTGGCGACACGGCAAGCCATCGGCGTCTTCGGCATTGGCGCGAAGCGTGCTTCGGTTTTCCTTGATTCGACGAGCGAGCAACCAGTACCGCGGGTTCTATATCAGGCCCAGCTATTGGCTGCTCGCTCGTCGACAGGTTGCACACCGGTAATCGGTTAGTGCGAAAGGTGATGCTTACGCTTCACGAGCACAAGCACGCCGGCCAACAAGATCGTCATCATCGCGATAACGACGATCGGGGCCACATCGGCACCAGTGGAGGCCATTGCCTCCGGGCCGGCATTCGTCTGCCCCTTGCCATGGCCATCGCCCTTCTGCCCTTGTTGGCTTCCGGACTGTCCACCCTGATGCCCACCTTGGCTTCCAGTCTGATTGCCGGCACCGGGCTTGGTGTCGGGCTGTTCCGGCTTGGGGAACGCGGCATTGTATGCGGCGGCGAGTCTGCCTGCCAGAGAGCCACTATCCGACGGATCACCGAATTGCGCTTTCACATTATCCGGCAATGCGGCCAGAGCAGTATATAGTTGCCGTACTTCGCTCGCCGGCGTCTGACCATTCAACGCACCGATGCCGCGCACCAAGGAGATCACCGACTGCTGCGTGTCATAACCGGAGGAATGTTCGTAACCGGCGAATCGTTTGGCGAAATCGAACGATCCGTCATAGGTGTTGCCGACACCGGTCAGGGAGTTGACATCGAAGAACGAACGCTCGGCCGCGGGCAGCGATGCCGAGTATGGTGAATACGTACGCATGGTGATCTTGTTGTTCGCTTCATCCATGCCGACGTACTGGAAGAACGCATTGCCGCCGTTATACGCGAACTGATAGTCGGACAACAGCCCCAGCACCGGATTGCCGGCGTCATTGGTCAGGGTCATTTGTCCGGATCCGTGATTGTGACCGGAGTACATCATGAATACCTGGTTGTACCGTTTCACGATGTTCCAGATTTTCGAGCCGGCACCTTCATCGTCACCGGCTTCACCGTTGTATCCGGAATCGTCATCGAGGGAGATTTCATTCGGACGTGAATCGGAGCACTTGAAGATATCGTGGCTCACCACCACAGTCGGGTTGTTCGGGTGGTCTTTGAGCACCTGCTCGAACCATCGCATATCGTCATTGCTTGCCGAGGACGAGTTGCTGACCACCGCGCCCATGTCGATGTTCATCACCAGATACTTGTAGGAGCCGTTGTCTACCAGATGGTATGAGGACAGGCCATCGGGCGAGTATGCAAAACCATGTTCTTTCTGATACTTGCCGAAATCGGAGTCGGGTCCGAAGTGTTTCAGGTAATTGTCCGCCTTGCGCAAGCTGGGCACTCCGTAGCCATGCCTGCCTCCATTGTAATCATGATTGCCCGGCTGCTCCAGGAAGGGGACGCCCACTTTCTGCATACGCCCGAACACCTTGGACGATGCCTGCCATTGCGCGTCACTGTCCCAGTTATCCACCACGTCACCGAGGGACACGATGTTGGTCAGATTAAGACTGGAATCTTCCGAATCGAACTGGTCGATGGCTCGGCCCATCACCGTGGGCACCCAACGGATGGCATTCTGCGTGTCCGGCAAGAAAGCCATCGTATGTACGCTGGGGTTGTCCAGCACGAAACGATCGTTGGTACCGTAATCCTTGAGATACTCGGTCGGGTTGGGCACGATCCAGTTGCCCTGTGCCAGCGCACCGCGGGAGAATCTCACCTCCTGCAGGTTGCCACGCAGGAACTTGTCAAAGTCGTCCTTGTTGTATTGGCTGGTGTCGAAAGTGTCGTTGAAATACGACGAGCCGATGCGGAAGCGACCATCGGTCGGATCGGCATACAGGCCATTGCCGTTCTTGTTGATATTGCGGAATGCTTTGGCACCGTTGGTGTATGTCACCACGTTCGTGCCATCGGATACGACGGCGATGTGATACCAAACGCCACCGTGATCCATGGTGACGCCCCAGCTGGTGACGCCGTTGTTGGGATCATCGGTGTTCATGGTCGACTCATTGTCCTTGTTGGCGGCCTTGAACTGGGTTTCCTTGCAATTGGAGATCGACAGGCTCATCGACCCCATCTCGTGTTCATCCATGTTGCTGTTTGTGGATTGCCTGGCCGCAAGCCCCATCCACGAATCGGTACCGGCGTTGAAGTCATCGGGAAGGTAGTACACGAACTCCATGGTGTATCCGTTGGCAAATTGCTCTTTGTTGATGGGAGCGCCGCTCGCGGTGATGAAATCCGCGCCCTTGGGATCTCGCTGCTCGGGATGATCCTTCTTATGCGCCAGATCGCTGTCGCCGTTGAGCTTCAGGCTTCCACCACCGTCACCGTTCATCGAATTCGACGACCAGTTGACATAGTCGCTGAGCTTGTAATCATTTTTCCCGTAGGTCTGCATGTGCAGATCGTTGCCGTTGCCCGACATATCCTTGATGACCAGGTCACCACCGTCGATGGAACCGGTGGAATGCGCCTGCTGGAATTTCCAATCGGCCACCACATCCAATGGGGCACCTTCACGTTCAAGCGCCGCGGCGGAGACTACCGTACCCGGCGCGGCGAACACGGCAAGCGCTATGCACGCCACCGCTGGTTTGATGATATTGCGTATCTTTCCTATATGCATGACCAGGCTCTCCCTAGCACTCTCCTATTTCAACGACGATGCGAATGTGCCGTTGCAATGCGCCTACGCATCATGGCCTTTACAAGGCTATCCGCCGCTTTTCGGAGACGATGGCTGATTCAGGCACTGTTCATGGTGCGCGCATCAGATATCATTCGTCGTTCAACTGATGTTCAATGTGCGATGAACCGTATGAACTTGTTATGGACCGTCCCTATACCGGTCGAGTTGCCGTGTCGTGGCGGTACCGCCGGTTCCGGCCTCGTTGCCGGAGTAGGCATGGGGCATGTCCATGACCGCCGACCATATGAACGAACAGGCCCGTCCGCTGTGGACCTCATCTTGCGGTTCATAGCGGACGGGCCTGTTATATGGGAGGGGTGGCGGCGAACGGCGATGGCGCCACCAGGACTTCGGCTGCTATGGGGTCGAGCTCATGGGCCTGGCGCCGCGCGTGGCGTGCGCGGAGCATGGCGTGGTGGCCGCCCAAGTGCCGTGGGCGGAGCCGGACAGCCGGCTCACCAGTGGTTTCGAGATGGAGTGCGCGTGGCCGGCGGCGGTCGCCAGCCAGAAGACCGCGGGCGGATTCCCACGCATCGCGTGGAGGACGGCCGGCCATATCGCGCGCAGGGTCGCCGCCCGCTTGGAATCCTCGATGCCGTGCATGTTCGACGGTCCCACCGCGATAGGCGTGGACGAGACCAGCTGCAGGAAGGGGGCACACGTACATCACCGTGGCCGTCGACCACAAGCGCAAACGGGTCGTCTGGGCGCACGACGGATACGGCAAGGAGGTGCCCGGCCTGTTCTTCCGGCAGCCGACCGACGAGCAGCGCGCCTCCATCAGGGCAGTCACCGGCGACGGAGCCGAATGGATCGACGCCAGCGTGAAGGAGCGCCTGCCGAACGCCGAGCGCGTCCCGGACTCGTTCCACATCGTCTCCCGGATGAGCGACGCGCCCGACCAGGTCAGGAAACGGTTGCGGAGCCAGGCCCGGCGCGGCAACGACAAGACGGCCACGGAGACGATGCGCGGCGTCAGATACGCCGTGCCCAAGAACCCGGAGGATCTCACCGAACGGCAGGACACGGATCCCAGGGGCCAGCCCTACCGGTCATGGCAACTCAAGGAACTCCCCAGGACGCTCCCGCACCAACCCGTCGGACAAGCCGAAGCCGAATTGAAACGATGGATCTTCCGGGCCTCCCACAGCCGCATCCCCGAGATCGTCGAACCATGCAGGAAGACCCGCAGACGCAAGGACGACATCCCCAAAACCATCAGACCCGACCACTCCAACGCCAGGCCCGAGGCATTCAACAACAAGATCAAGGCCACCATCCGCATGGCCTACGGCTTCCGACACGTCGACAACCTCATCGCCATGATCAAACTCCGATGCAACGGCCCACCCATCCACCTACCAACATCCATCCCCTAACCCACGAAAACAGCAGAAGGCTCATATTTTTGAATGGTTCTTGCGAAGATGTAGATCCGAAATCGTGGCTACAGCGGAAAGTGGCGTATCACGGAATTTGGGAGAGCGGGAAAATATGGCAGATAATGCTAACTGATTAACAGGGCAGATTGCCATGCCACGTCAAATCATTCACTGTCCCAGCACTCCCGGAACCATTCAACTACCAAAATTCGAATTCTGCCTACGAATAGAATCTGGTCAAATCAAGCAACGATGCTGTCCTCACTTTGCAAAAGCGCCGACCATAAGGCGCGAATTGATGCATCGTGTTCAATGGCGGACAGCCGATACCGCACCCCGCCATCAGCCGGC
>ENA-OPBL01003068-OPBL01003068.1-human-gut-metagenome-genome-assembly--contig:-NODE-3068-length-11022-cov-4.228230_pt1 | contig 11022 bp, 8 predicted proteins | sample MGYA00241073_ERZ501461 | MGnify/ENA primary metagenome ERZ501461 (study PRJEB25962, sample SAMEA2042630) | human gut metagenome | biome: human gut; feature: human-associated habitat; material: faeces... | reverse complement strand
AGTAATTGTTCAATTTGCATATACAATAAAGATAAATTATGAGTTTCGCAATTAACTATTATCAATCAACAGAAAGGAGTGCAACATGGCATTTACACATCTGCATGTACATACGGAATATAGTCTGCTGGATGGTTCAAGTAAAATAAAGGAACTCGTGGCACGGGCGAAGGAACTCGGTATGGACAGCCTTGCAATTACCGATCACGGGGTTATGTATGGAGTCATTGATTTCTACCGGGCGGCGAAGGATGCCGGAATAAAACCGATTATCGGCTGTGAGATCTATGTCTCGCCGGGCTCAAGATTTGAAAAGGAGACCGGGCATAATGAGGACAGGTATTATCATCTGGTGTTGCTTGCGGAAAATGACAAAGGTTATCATAATCTGATGAAAATCGTATCAAAAGGATTTACGGAAGGTTATTATTATAAGCCGAGAGTGGATTATGAAGTATTAGAACAGTATTCGGAAGGCATTATAGCACTGAGTGCGTGTCTTGCGGGAGAAGTCCAGAAATACCTTGCCAGAAATATGTATGATGAGGCATGCAAATCCGCCCTCAGATATCAGAAGATCTTTGGAAAGGGGAATTTCTTTCTGGAGCTGCAGGATCATGGCATTGATATGCAGAAAAAAGTAAATATGGATTTGCTGCGGATGAGCAGCGAACTGGGTATCGAGTTAGTTACGACGAACGATATCCACTATATCTATGACACGGACTACGAGGCACATGATATTCTTCTGTGTATACAGACCGGAAAAAAAGTCATGGATGAGGACCGTATGAGATACGAAGGCGGTCAGTATTATTTAAAAAGCGAAGAGGAGATGCGGGCCTTATTCCCATATGCCCTGCAGGCAATCGATAATACGGCTAAAATAGCCGCACGGTGTAATGTGGAGATAGAATTTGGCGTCCGCAAACTTCCGAAATACCAGGTGCCAAAGGAATTCTGGGACAGTGAGGAAGAAGAAGGCGAGGCGTCCTGGCACTACCTTCATCATCTGTGTTATGAGGGATTAAACCGGAGATATGGAAGTGAAAAGCCGGAACTGACGGAAAGACTGGATTATGAATTATCTGTCATCCGGAACATGGGATTTATCGATTACTTCCTTATTGTATGGGATTTCATTAATTATGCAAAGACAAATGGAATCATAGTAGGTCCGGGAAGAGGTTCGGCAGCGGGAAGTATCGTTGCATATACACTGGCAATTACCGATATTGATCCGTTAAAATATGACCTTCTGTTTGAACGTTTCCTGAATCCGGAGCGAGTCAGCATGCCCGATATCGACGTGGATTTCTGCTACGAAAGACGTGGGGAAGTAATTGACTATGTAGTATCAAAATACGGCAAGGACAATGTGGCACAGATTGTAACCTTTGGAACACTTGCCGCAAAGGGTGTTATCCGTGACGTGGGGCGTGTGCTGGATATGCCATATGCACAGGTGGATGCCATTGCAAAGATGATACCAAAAGAACTCAATATCACCATTGACAAGGCATTGAAAATGAACCCTTTATTAAAGAAGGAATACGATGAAAACAGTCAGATAAAATACCTCATCGATATGTCAAAAAGGCTGGAAGGACTGCCGCGTCATACTTCCATGCATGCTGCCGGCGTATTAATCAGCCAGAAAGCAGTAGATGAGTATGTGCCGCTGTCCCGTTCCTCGGATGGAACGATTACAACCCAGTACATCATGACCACACTGGAAGAGCTGGGACTGCTCAAGATGGACTTCCTCGGACTGCGTACCCTTACCGTCATTCAGGATGCCGTAAATCTCGTGAAGAAAAACAAAGGAGTCACGATAAATCTGCATGATATAGATTATAACGATAAACAGGTGCTGGATTACATCGGAACCGGTAAAACCGATGGAATATTCCAGATAGAAAGTGCCGGCATGAAGAGTTTCATGAAAGAATTAAAGCCGGAGAGCCTGGAAGATATCATAGCCGGAATCGCATTATACCGTCCGGGACCGATGGACTTTATTCCAAAGTATCTGAAAGGAAAAAATGACCGGGATTCCATCACCTATGACTGTCCGCAGCTGGAGCCGATTTTAAAGACAACACACGGGTGTATCGTTTATCAGGAACAGGTTATGCAGATCGTAAGGGATCTGGCTGGCTACACCCTGGGACGAAGTGATCTTTTAAGAAGAGCAATGTCAAAGAAAAAGCAGGCGGTCATGGAGAAGGAAAGGAAAAACTTCGTTTACGGAAATGAAGAAGAAGGTGTGGATGGCTGTATTAAGCGGGGAATTGACGAAGCAACGGCAAATAAAATCTATGACGAAATGATCGATTTTGCAAAGTATGCATTCAATAAGTCCCATGCGGCAGCCTATGGTGTGGTATCTTACCAGACAGCATATCTGAAGTACTACTATCCGGTAGAATTTATGGCATCCCTTCTGACCAGCGTCATCGACAATTCATCCAAAGTAATTGAATATGTGCAGACCTGTAAAGGCATGGGCATTGACATATTGCCGCCGGATATTAACCAGAGTGAACGGAATTTCACGGCACAGGGCGGTGCGATCCGCTATGGTCTGTCAGCCTTGAAAAGTATCGGAAAGGCCATGGTAGATCAGCTTGTGGCGGAAAGAAATGCGAGAGGGCCATTTCAGAATCTTCAGGAATTTCTGGAAAGAATTTCCGAATGTGACCTGAGCAAGAGAATCGTGGAAAGCCTGATCAAGGCCGGAGCATTGGACTGCCTGGAAGGAAACCGAAGGCAGAAAATGATGATTTACACATCGATTATGGACAATATCTCACAGTCAAAAAAGAAGATGATGGCAGGACAGATGTCCCTTTTTGACATCGTGGACGATGAATTAAAGTCAGATTTTGAAATAAAATTTCCGAAAGTGAATGAATTTTCAAAACAGGAATTACTTGCCTTTGAGAAAGAAGTCATCGGATTATATGTCAGTGGGCATCCTCTGGAAGAATACCAGAATATGTGGAAAAAGAATATCACAAGGACAAGTCTTGATTTTCAGCTGAATGATGAGGATGAAACCGCCGTGGCAGACAATGCAAGGGAGATAATCGGAGGAATTATTTCCGAGGTTACCGTAAAAGTAACAAAGCAGAATTCTGTTATGGCATTTGTCACAATTGAAGATTTATATGGAACAGTAGAAGTATTAGTATTTCCTAAATTGTACGAAAAATACAGACAAATCATTGCAGAAGACAATAAAGTTTTTATTACCGGACGGGTGACATCCGGCGGTGAAGAAAATGCAAAGATGATTTGTGAGACGATTACATCGTTTGATGATAAATCGTCAGAATTGTGGATTCGTTTCGAAAATAAGGAAGAATATGAGGAAAAATACCCGCAGCTTCTGGAAAATATAAAGCTTTCCAATGGAAAGGATAAAATCGTGATTTACCTGAATCAGGAGAAGGCGAAAAAAATACTTCCTGCATCCTGTAATGTAAACGCAGATCAGCAGTTTCTGCAGAAAATGCAGGCTCTGTTCGGAGAAAATAATGTGCGGATTGTTTCCTGAAAATAAATGTTGAAATTGGTAATAAATAGTATTAAAATAGGAAAAAGAGCATATCTTGAAAACCTGAATTAGGAGGGACTTTATTATGGCACATGAAATTAATACAATAGGCGTACTGACAAGCGGTGGAGATGCACCTGGAATGAATGCTGCGATTCGTGCAGTAGTGCGTACCGCACTTTCCAAAGGAAAAAAGGTAAAAGGAATCATGCGTGGATATCAGGGACTTCTTGAAGAAGAAATCATTGACATGGATGCACACAGTGTTTCTGATATCATCCAGCGGGGCGGAACAATACTTGGAACAGCACGCTGTATGGAATTCGTAACACCGGAAGGTCAGCAGAAGGGTGCAGATATCTGCAGAAAGCATGGAATTGACGGACTGGTTGTTATCGGTGGTGATGGTTCATTCAGAGGAGCACAGAAACTTGCCCATCTTGGAATCAATACCATCGGTGTACCGGGAACCATAGATCTGGATATCGCATGTACAGACTTTACCATTGGTTTCGATACTGCGGTAAATACTGCCATGGATGCGATTGATAAAGTAAGGGATACATCCACTTCCCATGAGAGATGCAGTATCATCGAGGTTATGGGCAGACATGCCGGATACATTGCACTCTGGTGCGGTATTGCAAACGGTGCGGAAGATATTCTTCTGCCGGAGCGTTACAATCACGATGAACAGAAGTTAATCAACCATATTATAGAATCAAGAAAAAAAGGAAAGAAGCACCATATTATTATCAATGCAGAAGGAATCGGACATTCCGCTTCCATGGCGAAACGAATCGAAGCAGCTACCGGTATGGAAACAAGAGCAACCATTCTCGGACATATGCAGCGAGGTGGTTCACCGACCTGTAAAGACAGAATGTATGCTTCCATTATGGGTGCATATGCGGCTGATCTGCTCTGCCAGGGAGCAAGCAACAGAGTAGTTGCTTACAAAGGCGGCGACTATGTAGACTTTGAGATTGATGAAGCACTGGCAATGACAAAAGATATTCCAGAGTATCAGTACGAAGTAAGCAAGATGCTGTCAAGATAAAAAGGAGAAAATATGTTTATCAGCTCATTATCAAACCAGCATATCAAAGATATTAACCGTCTTCAGACAAAGAGTTCTGCAAGAAAAAAGGAAAAGCTCTTTGTGGCGGAAGGAATAAAACTTTACCGGGAGATTCCGAAACAGGATATTGTAAATACCTATGTTTCTGAGTCATTTCTGAAAGAAAATAAAGATACGGTAAAAGGAAGTTATATCATTGTCAAAGACAATATATTTAAGGATATCAGTGATACCGTTACTCCACAGGGAGTTATCTGTATTGTCAGACAAAAAGAGTATAATTTAAAAACAATTCTGAATAAAAGTAAAAAACAGACATTTATTCTGCTGGAATCGCTGCAGGATCCTGGAAATCTCGGGACAATTATGCGGACAGCGGAGGGTGCAGGTGTGGATGCTGTCATCATGAATAAACAGACGGTGGATTTGTTTAATCCGAAAGTAATCCGTTCCACCATGGGATCCGTATTCCGTGTACCGTTCCTGATATATGATGATTTGGGAGAAGCCGTAAATGAATTAAAAAAAGATGGCGTGAAAGTGTATGCGGCCCATTTGGATGGGAAGAATAATTATGACGAGGAATCCTACGAAACCTCCAGTGCATTTCTGATTGGAAATGAATCAAAAGGATTGTCGGAACAGATAACAGCCATGGCAGATTGTCTGGTGAAGATACCGATGGAGGGGCAGCTGGAGTCGTTAAATGCTGCTGTAAGTGCCGCACTTTTAATGTATGAAAGCAGGAAAAATAAGCGGAAATAGTGGAAAATACGGGAAAAAAGCAAATCTCTGTCTGAAAAAAACGTAAAAAAATTTTCTGTTAGGGTTGACAAATCAAATTTAATTTGTTATTATGCTGAATACAACTTGCAATAAATTTAACAATTATGTAATAAAACGCAGAAGAAAACAGAGTGTATCGTCGCTCTCGAGTTTACAAACACAGAAAGCAGCGTTTTATTATATGCTGGAGACAGCGGATTGGAGGACTTTATGAAGGCTATAAAGCACGATAAGGCAGTTGCATTGCTTGCATGCGGTTTTATGTTTGCAGCAACAGCCGGACTTGTTGTCAGTGGCTTAAACAAAAGTGAAGAAATAGCGCAAACGGCAGGTGTTGAATCGTTTGAAAAAGTTGATTCGAAAGAAATGAACAACGTTTTATCACTTGAGAGAATGGATAACATTCTTGTGGGAGCTACACTGGAGGATTTCTACGGTGCATCAGGCATGGCAGGAAAAGAAACTCCGGAAGAAACCACTGAAGAGGAAACGACGGAAACAGAGACACAGCAGGAAACAGAGGCAGCGACTGCACCGGAGGAAACAACGGAAGCAGAAGAGCCATATGCTTATGCAGACTTTTTCATGGTAAATGTGTCGGATTATCTGAATGTCAGGGCTGAACCATCGGAAGATGCGGAAGTAGTAGGGAAAATTTATGCCGGCGGTGGCGGACAGGTACTTGCAAAAGGCGGGGAATGGTCCGGAATACAGTCGGGAAATGTAACAGGATACATCAAAAATGATTATGCATGGTTTGCACAGGATGCGGAGGCAAATATTGCCAATGTATGTCCATTAATCGCAACGAGTAACGTAGAAAGCCTTAGACTCAGAAAAGGTCCGGGACTTGATTACGGAATTGAAGACGTTATGGAACAGGGTGTGTGCATGACAGTCATGGCAGATTATGGTGAATGGCTTCTGGTCAGCTATGCCGGTGTAACCGGATATACTGCAAAAGAATTTGTTTCCATGCAGTATGATATCGGAACCGGAATTACGACCGCGGAAGAGCAGGCACAGCTTGCAGCAGAACAGGCAAGAATTGCAGAAGAAGCTGCAGCACAGGCAGAAAAACAGGCACAGGAAGAAGCCGAAGCAAAGAAAGAGCAGGCAGAAACCGTATATACTTCAGCATATCAGCTGGGTGTAGAGGACAGTTACCTTCTGGCAAGCCTTGTAATGGCAGAAGCAGGCGGTGAGTGTTACGAAGGAAAGCTCGCTGTGGCAAATATTGTGTTGAACAGATTGAATTCAGGTAAATACGGAAGCAGTATAAGCGATGTTATATATGCCAGCGGACAGTTTTCGGTAGTGCGTAACGGTGCTTTGGATAAGGCAATCGCAAACGGACCGAACTCAGGATCTGTACAGGCGGCAGAAGAAGCATTATCAGGAGTGAATAATGTTCCGGATTATACTTCGTTTTGTACACTTGCAGTTGCAAAGTACAGCAGATACAGTGCGTACTCTGTGATTGGAAATCAGGTATTTTACCGTTAAAATAAAAATAATATAAATTTTAGCATGTTGTATCCCCTGTTTTTTAACAGGGGATTTTGTGATACCAACGGATTGTTCCGCGCTGCGCACTCCCACAATCCGCATCCCCCAATATTCGCATATCGTGAAGCTGACGCTCCACTTTTATGCTCATATCGGGGGCGGGTCCCAAAGTCTTTCACCCCCTTATGAGCAAGCTCATGTGGGTTTAGACTTTTTGACCCTGGTATCATAAATATAAACTTTTCAGAAACTCCTTGAAAGTATGCGTCAAATATTGTATGATAAATATAAATATTATGAGAGGGAGGGTGAAACCGTGGAATCTTATTTCTGGCTGATTCTGTTTATTGTTTTCCTGATTTTTGAGGTAATTACCTTAGGACTTGCAACTATCTGGTTTGCCGGAGGAGCATTTATTTCTTTCTGGATGTCGGTTGCCGGTATTGGTTTTATATGGCAGATTATAGTATTCTTCCTGGTGTCCGTGATACTGCTCTGTACGACACGGCCGCTGGCATCGAAGTATCTGAATAAGAATACGACAAAGACAAATGTGGAAGAACTGATCGGGAAGCATGTAAAGGTTTCAGAGACGATTGATAATATCAATGAAACGGGGCATGTTATGATTAACGGTGTGGAATGGCTGGCAAGGGCAAAACATGACGGGATGCTGATACAGCAGGGTACGGTGGTATGTATTCTGGAGATTAACGGCGTGAAAGCGATTGTGCAGCCGGTAAGTATGATGAATCATCCGGTACAGGAAAAGAAAGAAAATGATTAGAAAAAAATTGGAGGTAGAGCAATGACAACAGGATTTATAGCAACGATAGCCATTATTGTAATTGTAATCTGGATTATCGCAGGATGTATTAAGATTGTGCCGCAGGCACAGGCATTTGTAATTGAAAGACTGGGTGGATACAAGGAAACCTGGTCCGTAGGTCTGCATTTTAAGATGCCATTGATTGACAAGGTAGCAAAGAGAGTGATTTTAAAAGAGCAGGTAGTGGATTTCCCGCCGCAGCCGGTTATCACAAAGGATAATGTAACCATGAGAATCGATACCGTAGTCTTTTTCCAGATTACAGATCCGAAGCTTTTCTCATACGGAGTAGAGAATCCGATTATGGCGATTGAAAATCTGACGGCAACAACACTTAGAAATATCATCGGTGATCTGGAACTGGATGAAACACTGACATCCAGGGAAACCATTAACACGAAGATGAGATCTTCTCTTGATATGGCAACCGATCCATGGGGAATCAAAGTCAACCGTGTGGAACTGAAGAACATCATTCCTCCGGCAGCAATCCAGGATGCAATGGAAAAACAGATGAAGGCAGAGCGTGAACGCCGTGAAGCGATCCTTATTGCAGAGGGCGAAAAGAAATCAACCATTCTTGTGGCAGAAGGTAAGAAAGCTTCTGCTATTCTGGATGCAGAAGCGGATAAACAGGCACAGATTCTTCGTGCGGAAGCAAAGAAAGAAGCTACGATCCGTGAGGCGGAAGGTCAGGCTTCTGCTATTCTGGCAGTGCAGAAGGCACAGGCAGATGGTATCCGCTTTATTAAGGAAGCAGGGGCAGATGATGCGGTTATCCAGTTAAAGAGTCTGGAAGCATTTGCCAAAGCAGCGGACGGTCAGGCAACAAAGATTATTATCCCGTCAGATATACAGGGACTTGCAGGAACGGTCAAATCCATTGCAGAAGTGGCAAAGGATGCTTAAAAAGAATGATGGGGACAAAAGGTATTTTGTCACCGGTGCGTAACGATATAAAATCGGTCGGAAAAATCTGACCGGTTTTTTTCGCCGTTTTCTTGACAAGCCGTAAGTCCCTAGTATATAATGATACGATGCCGGGGTAAAAAAGGCAAAAGCCGTTTCACCCCAATTTTATGAATATATCTAAAATGAAATTTAAATAAAAGGAAGGTTATTGAAATGACTGAAAAGAAAAGCATGCTTACAGGCGAAGGCCTTAAGAAATTACAGGATGAATTACAGGATCTTGAGGTAGTACAGTTAAAGGAAGTTGCCCAGAAGATTAAAGAAGCAAGAGAACAGGGCGATTTATCAGAAAATGCCGAGTATGATGCTGCAAGAGAAGAACAGAGAGATATTGTTTCCAGAATTGAAGAGATTAAGGAAATCCTTAAGAATGTAGAGGTCGTAGATGAAGACGATATCGATATTGCAAAGGTAAACCTCGGATGTACAGTAAAATTACTGGACAAGGAATACGATGAAGAAGTAGAGTATACTTTAGTTGGTTCTACCGAAACAGACAGTTTAAATAATAAGATTTCCAACGAGTCACCGCTCGGAAGAGAATTAATGGGAAAAACTACCGGCGATATCGTCGTAGTAGAAAGCTCATACGGAAACGCAGAATATGAAATTCTTGGAATTACAAGAAATTAAATACAGATATTGGAGGAAAACAGGCAATGGCTGAACAGAATGCAGGACAGGACATCAACCAGTTATTAAAGGTAAGAAGAGAAAAATTAGCAGATTTGCAGGCGAATGGAAAAGATCCGTTCCAGGTAATGAAATACGACAGAACACATCATACTTCTGATGTAAAAGAGTTATATACTGCCCATGAGGAAAAACTTTTGGCCGGAAGAGAAGAAGTAAATACAGACGGCATGGAAGAAGCAGAAGCAAGGGAAGCACAGAAGAAGGATTATGAAGAGAGAAGAAGCATCATGGATGCAGATCCGATTCAGGTATCCATCGCAGGACGAATGATGTTCAAACGTGTCATGGGTAAGGCTTCGTTTGCAAATATCCAGGATTTAAAGGGAAATATCCAGATTTATGTTGCAAAGGATTCCATCGGGGAAGAATTATATGCAACATTTAAGAAATCCGATATCGGCGATATCTGGGGTGTAAAAGGCTATGCATTCCGTACAAGAACAGGAGAAATCTCCATACACGCAGAGGAGATGACACTTCTTTCAAAGTCACTGCAGATTCTTCCGGAGAAATTCCACGGACTGACCGATACCGATATGCGTTATCGTCAGAGATATGTCGATCTGATTATGAATCAGGACAGCAAGGAAGTATTTATCAAGCGTTCTAAAATCATCAGCGAAATCCGTAAATTCCTGGACGGACAGGGATTCATGGAAGTGGAAACACCTATGCTTGTTGCAAATGCAGGCGGTGCGGCTGCAAGACCATTTGAAACACACTATAACGCATTGGATGAGGACGTAAAACTGCGTATCTCACTGGAATTATATTTAAAGAGATTAATTGTCGGCGGACTTGAAAAAGTATATGAAATCGGACGTGTATTCCGGAATGAAGGTGTGGACACAAGACACAATCCGGAATTCACATTGATGGAACTTTATCAGGCATATACCGATTACAATGGTATGATGGAACTCACAGAAAACCTGTATCGCCATCTGGCACAGGCAGTACTGGGAACAACCACGATTGTATACAATGGTGTGGAAATGGATCTCGGAAAGCCATTTGAAAGAATCACTATGGTTGATGCTGTCAAGAAGTATGCAGGTGTTGATTTCAATGAGATTCATACATTAGAAGAAGCAAGAGCAGCAGCAAAAGAACATCATGTCGAATACGAAGAACGTCATAAGAAGGGTGACATCTTAAATCTCTTCTTTGAAGAATTCGTAGAAGAACATCTGATTCAGCCAACCTTCCTGATGGATCATCCGGTAGATATCTCTCCGCTTACAAAGAGAAAACCGGAAAATCCGGAATATGTAGAGCGTTTTGAATTCTTCATGAATGGCTGGGAAATGGCAAATGCTTACTCCGAGTTAAACGATCCGATCGACCAGAGAGCAAGATTTGCCGCACAGGAAGAACAGTTTGCAGCAGGTGATGAAGAAGCAAACCATACAGATGAAGACTTCTTAAATGCACTGGAAATCGGTATGCCGCCTACGGGAGGTATCGGTTTCGGTATCGACAGAATGGTAATGCTGCTTACAAATTCCGCTGCAATCAGAGATGTATTACTGTTCCCGACAATGAAGTCTATTGATAAGTAAGAATGCAGGAAAATCAAGGGTTTCA
>ENA-OPBL01003060-OPBL01003060.1-human-gut-metagenome-genome-assembly--contig:-NODE-3060-length-11050-cov-2.369077_pt1 | contig 11050 bp, 11 predicted proteins | sample MGYA00241073_ERZ501461 | MGnify/ENA primary metagenome ERZ501461 (study PRJEB25962, sample SAMEA2042630) | human gut metagenome | biome: human gut; feature: human-associated habitat; material: faeces... | reverse complement strand
TTTTTGCCCTTTGTCGACGCAACCTTGCGGAAGGTGCCGTCGCGGAACGGATTCTCGAAATCCTTGTATGTCTTTGTCTTGTATGCAAAGCCTGCGCCGCCGTCGGTCCATGCCTCCGTGCCGTTGCTCTCCGCATAGGCGCCGGCTGCAAAGCCGCCGTTGTTGTCCACAATCAGCTCGGCACGGCGCGTGTCGCGCTCGCGCGGACTCATCACATAAGCGCCGGCATTCTCAAGCATCGGCATGAGATACGGCATTACAAAACTCTGTGTGTAAAGGTCTTCTACGGTCTGGAAGATGCGGGCGCGCTGCCACTCCCAACGATTCAATTTCGGCTCGAAATAGAAGCCATGGCTCTGCCACATGGCGATAACCTTGCCGTCGAGACCTTTCTTGGGGTGACGCGTCTTGTCGAGGGCGTAGACAAACGGAGCCTTCTCCGACTTGCGGACGTAGGAATAGCCGGCGTCGGAATACAGACGCTCGACAGGCACTCCGCCAACTGTCACTTCTACGCTGTAAGGCTTGTCAAACATCATTGCCACCTTGCTCTTGACCGTCGCGTTGTAGCCGGCAAGTTCCGGCACATAGCCATACGCGGCATTCATGTCGAGCTTCAATTTTGAATTCTCAACATCAATCATTGCCGAGTCAACGGCAACCTTGCCTATGCCAAGACTGGCTGGCAAATTCTCGTTCAAAACAACGGCAATACGCCCCTGTGTGGCGGCGTCAAGCGGCTTGAATTCCGCATTGACCACTCCCACTGTGGCAATCGTTGCAGCTGCCAGTAGCAAAACCTTTCGCATCGTTCCTTTTTTTTGAGTATTATTGTTTGATTTTAAGTAGTATCTGCTTTATTTGCAAATTTACGATAATATGCCTATTCAAGAAAAATTTATTGATTCAAATCTTTATCGGTAAAACATTATTTAATATTTCAACACAGATTTTTAGAACCATTTCCCTCAAAAAAAAGCCGGCCGAAAGCTTTGCGAGTGTCGCCAAGCGTCCGTGCCGGCAAGTTATCTGTCTGTAGAATGATACTTAACAAGCCCTGGCATCGAGCTTGGTGCGATTTTTTTAATCTTTATGTTGTAGGAATCTGCAACTTCGGTCAGCACCCCGCTATAGGCGCACGCATTGGAGCCGACAAAGCAGACGGTCTTGCCCTCATAGTCATACTGAAGCACGTTGCGGCGGAAGAATGCGTCAATGGCATGGCGCACAAGACGATAGACGTAGTCCTGGTCGAGCTTGTCCATTAAGAATCGGGAATAGACACTCAACGTGTTGCTCGGAAGCGAATGGTCGTAGATTGCCGACATTATCTCGTCGGGCGACAGATTGATATACTCGAAAAAGTCGTTGACAAGCTGCGCAGGAGCAATGTCCTTCAGACAGTCGCTGAGAAATCGCTTGCCGATATACGCGGCGCTGCCCTCGTCGCCAAGAATATAGCCGAGCGAGCGCACATTCTTCACTATCGCGCGGCCGTCGTAATAGCACGAGTTGGAGCCGCTGCCGAGAATACAGGCTATGCCCGCCTCGTTGATCAGAAGCCCGCGGGCTGCGCCGAGAAGGTCGCTCTCGACGGTGACCGGAGTCTTGAACTGCGCGACAAGCGACGCCTCGACAATCTTCTTCTTTTCCGGACTCGTACAGCCGGCTCCATAGAAATGGATTCGCTCCCAGCGACGCTTGAAAAACGCCTCCGGAAGTTCAAGACGGATGCTGTGGCTGATGTCGCGGCGGGGGGTGGAAAAACGGATTCAAGCCTTTTGTAAAAGCATGTTCCACCACGGTTGCGCCGTCGACCAATGCCCATTCTGTACGTGACGCGCTGCTGTCTGCTATTATTTTCATCTCCTTGTCAGGTCTTGTTTTAGGTTTCGTTCAAATGGTTGTCTCATGCAAGAGATATCAAATCCTAAGGCTTCATATTGATGACTCCTTGACAAAATGCTCCCCCTTATTGCACATTTACACCACAAATTTAGTATAAAAAATTGGGATGCCGCCATGACATCCCAATTTTTTATCTTTATGTCAGTTTTATACAATTTCCGCGTTTCATTCAAACGAGGACAGTGCGTTTGGACAAACGCTAAAGCGGGGCGACTCCTTGTGGAGTCGCCCCGCTATGTTGACTGCTACAATTGTTCGGTTAGAAACCTGCTGCGGCAGCGTGGTTAAGCGCTGTATAGATGCAGCTTGCAAGTCCTATAAGGATGATGCCTGCCACGCAGACCACCAGTCCGGCACGCTCGCTCCAATGGCTCTTGAACGTGGCGATTGGATTGTCGTTCGGATTGATGAACATCGCCTTCACTACAAGCAGATAGTAGTAGAGGGAGATAATCGTGTTGAGCAATGCTATGAACACGAGGACGTAGACGGCAACGCTTCCTCCCTCCAGCGCGCTGGAGAAGATGAAGAACTTGCTGAAGAAACCTGCGAACGGTGGGATACCGCCAAGTGAGAACATGGCGAGCATCATGGCGAACGAAAGTTTCGGATTGGTCTTGTAAAGTCCGTTATAGTCGGTCATGTCAACCTTGCCTGTGGCGTTCTCAATTGCCTGGATAACGCCGAAGGCTGCAAGGTTTGAAACTACATAGACAAGCACATAATAACTCAACGACGCAACACCGGTGGCGTTGCACGCTATCACACCGAGCATGATGTAGCCGGCTTGCGAAATCGAGGAGAACGCAAGGAAGCGCTTCATGTTGGTCTGACGGATGGCGAAGAGGTTACCGAGTGTGATGGTGAGGATAATCAACGCGTAGAGCATCCATTCCCAAACCTGGCTGTAGACCGCGCCGAAGGCTTGTGTCAAGACTACGAACGCTGCAAAGGCTGCCGCGCCTTTCGACACTACCGATAGATAGGATGTGACCGAGGTTGGCGCGCCCTGATATACGTCGGCTGTCCACAAGTGGAACGGAACAAGGGATATCTTGAATCCGATGCCGGCGATTACAAACGCCATAGCGACATAGAGCAGGAACTGCCCGTCGACAAGCATCACCGATGCAGCGATGTCGCTGAAATACAGAGAGCCTGTGAAGGCATAGACAAACGACAGTCCGAGCATATAGATTGCCGACGAGAAGACGGCTGTGAAAAGATATTTCACGGCTGCCTCGTGGCTCTCATACTGCTTCTTGTCAAACGCCGCCAACGCTGCCAATGGCAGTGAGGCTGTCTCAAGACCGATGACAAAGATAAGGAAATGGCGTGCCGACACCATAAGGTACATGCCGAACAATGTGACAAGCATCAATTCCAAAAATTCGCCGCGGCGCACTGACTGCGTCTCGCTGTTGTTCCATTTGATGGACTGCAACAGGACGATAAACATACCGATGTTGAGAATATTCTTAATCGACGCTACAATAGGCGACGTTGCATACATCCCGGCGAATGCCGCGCCTGTCTGCTGCGGGGCGAAGAAGCCATAGACTGTGAAGGCTCCGAAAAGCACCAATGCGGTCACCGAGAGCGAACCCTGCACTTTCTTGCAACCGAAAGTATCGAACAGGAACACCAGAATGAACACGATGAGGAGTCCGATTTCGTGGTGCATCAATAAAAACTGTGAATAATCCATAATTTCAATTTCTTTTATAGTCCGTTACTTTATTGTTACTGTGCATAAGTCATTATGTGTTCTACAATCGGACCGAAGCTGTCGCGAAGGATAAGGTTGGCCATATCCGGGAAACAGCCGATCGCTGCGATGGCGAGCATCAATGTGACTGTAGAGAACCGCTCATACCAATGTGCGTCGTCGAGCTCGCGGTGGTGTTCGTTCTGAACCTTGCCGAAGAGCAACTTGCCGACAACTCGCAGAATGTAGACTGCCGTAATCACAATCGACGTTGTGGTGACAATCGCAAACGTGTGACGGAAGAGGTTGCCGTCGCCGAGAACGGCGTTGTAGATTGTTGTGTTCTCAAACGAGCCGAAGAAGATGGTCATCTCTGCCACGAATCCGCTCAAGCCCGGCAAACCGAGCGATGCAAGACCGGCGATGATGTAGCCAACCGAAAGGAACGGCATTATCTGCATCAAGCCGCCCATCTCGCGCACGTCGCGGGTGTGTGTGCGGCCATAGATCATACCGATGAGGGCGAAGAACAACGCTGTCATCAAACCGTGTGAGAGCATCTGCATTACGGCACCGCTCATCGCTGTCTGGTTAAGCATCAGAATGGCGAAAAGCACCAAGCCGCAGTGGCTGACCGAAGAATATGCGTTGATATACTTCAAGTCGGTCTTGACACAGGCGGCAAACGCTCCGTAGACCACGCTGATACCCGTAAGAATCATGAATATCCAACCGAGCTGCATGGCTGCATGAGGCATCAGATAGATGGCGATGCGGAAGCAGCCGTAGCCTCCAAGCTTCATCAACACGCCGGCGTGGAGCATTGACACCGCTGTAGGCGCCGATGCATGACCGTCGGGCGACCATGTGTGGAACGGGAACATCGCGCCAAGCACGCCGAATCCTACGAATGCGCAAACAAACAATGCGTTCTGCCAGTCGAGGTCTACGCCGTGTTGTGCAATCTCAACAAGGTTCATCGTATGGCCTGCGTGATAGTAGATGCCGAGGATGCTGATAAGAAGCAATGCCGAGCCGCCCATAAGCATAAGGGTCAGCTTCATCGCAGCATAGTTCTTGTTGCCGCTGCCCCACACTCCGATGAGAAGATACATCGGGATGAGCGCAACCTCATAGAACATGAACATTGTGAACAGGTCAATCGAGATGAAGAAGCCGAACACTCCGGTTGAAAGAAGGATGAACCAGAGGAAATACTCCTTTGTCAGAGGCTCGATTTTCCACGAAGCGAATGTGCCTGTAAACACGATGATTGCCGAAAGCATTATCATCAAGACGGAGATGCCGTCTACGCCAACTGCCAGATGGATGTTGAGCGGCTCAAACCACATATAACTGTCGGTGAAGAGCATCGGTGCGTCCGGATTGGCGGCACGCGCGCCTACAAACTCGTAGCAGAGATACGCCGCCGCAATCAGGAGCAGCGACGCACCGGTGGCTGCCACGGCGCGCACCTGCTTGACGTTGCGCGTCAGAAACAGCGCGCCGAGCGTCAGCACAGGAATTATAACGAATAAGAAAAGTATATTAAACATAACTTTATTTTTTATCTATTCCGTCAACTTTAAATTAATACTACGAATGTCACTGCCGCCAAAAGCAATGCGCCGATCAGGTAGACCCAAACATACATCTGGATGGATCCCGACTGAAGTTTGCGGATTGCGAAGGATGCGCGGTTTGTCACGGCTGCAAGGGCGTTCATCGTGCCGTCGACAATCGTATGGTCAAACCATGCGATGCTCTTACAGATGATGCCGAAGATGATTTTATGTGTGACAAACTGATAAATCTCGTCCATATAGAAGCGACGGTAAGCCGCACGGTGAAGGGTCTTCATCGAGCCGGCGATACGGTCGGGCATCGCGTTCTCCTTGCGGTAGAGCACTGTGGCAATCACGATGGCAACCACTGCCACTACTACGCTGGTGCCTGCCACGCCCATATCAAGATGGGTGATGAGTTCCTTGCCGTCGTAGGTGACGAAGCTGCCGAATGGAATGAAGCCTGCCACACACGAGATTACCGCAAGAATAATCAGAGGAAGGGTCATTACCCACTCGCAGTCGTGCGGTGTGTGGTGGCTGTAGTCTGGTTTGTTCCACCAGAAGATGCGGTAGTAAAGACGGAACATGTAGAATGCTGTCAAACCTGCCACTGCCGACATCCACACTCCCCAGAACGGGCTGTACTGATAAGCGGCGACAAGAATCTCATCCTTACTGAAGAAGCCTGCAAACGGAGGTATACCTGCGATAGCGAGACATGCGATAAGGAATGCGATGTGGGTTATCGGCATATACTTGCGGAGGTTGCCCATGGCGTCCATCTCGTTGCTGTGCACCATGTGGATAATGGCGCCGGCGCAAAGGAAGAGCAAGCCCTTGAACATTGCGTGTGTAAACAAGTGGAACATTGACGCCATATAGCCTACGCCCTCGTGAAGTTCCGGACGGGCTACGCCGAGCGCCGTAAACATAAAGGCAATCTGTGAAATCGTTGAGAACGCGAGCACGCGCTTGATGTCGGTCTGCGCGCATGCCACAACTGCGGCATAAAGCGCGGTGACTGCACCGGTGACGGTGATCAGGTCGAGCACCTCCGGTGTGCCGAGATACATCGGGAACATACGTGCCACCAAGAACACACCGGCAACAACCATCGTTGCGGCATGGATCAACGCCGAAACTGGTGTCGGGCCTTCCATTGCGTCTGGAAGCCAGATGTGCAACGGGAACATCGCCGACTTACCGGCACCGCCGATGAAAATCAGAGCCAACGCCCACGATGCGGCTGAACAGCCCATAAACGTAACGCCTGCCGAGCTTGTGAGGATTCCCGTTGGGTTCGACATCAGCGACTTGAAGTCGAACGTGTCGCAATAGTAAGCCAAAAGCATTATACCGATGAGGAAGCCGAGGTCGGCGAAACGAGTCACGATAAACGCCTTCTTCGACGCTGCCACTGCGGCTGCCTTCTCATAGTAGAAGCCTATCAGAAGATATGACGACACTCCCACCATCTCGAAGAAGATAAACATCTGGAAGATGTTGGTGGCAACAACGAGTCCGAGCATCGAGAACGTAAACAATGAAAGGAACGCATAATAACGCTGGAATCCCTTCTCGCCGTGCATATAGCCGAGACTGTAGAGATGCACCATGAACGAAATCGTTGAAATAACGATAAGCATCATCGCCGAAATCGGGTCGATATAGATGCCGAGCGTCACCTTCAAGTTCTCGCCGAACGTAAGCCATGTGGCATCATAGACCACCTGAGCCTGGCGAACTCCGTCGACAATATACTCTGGGCTGAAAAAATAGCTCAACGCAACTCCATAAGCCACAACGGCTGTGACGAGCATAGAGAGCGTTCCGAAAATTCCCGCAGTCTGCTTAGGCATCTTCATGCCTACAAGGCCGAGCACGAAAAACGTGAACAACGGCAGCAGAATTGTGATTATTGATAATGACAAGTCCATGAGCTTAATATTTCATTTTAGTTAAACTTTGGATATCAACATTCTTCACTGCGCGGAATATGTTGATCACAATCGCAATCGCCAAAGCTGTCTCTGCCGCCGCGATGGCTATCGCGAACAGGGCGAAAAACATTCCCTCCATCTGCCCCGGGAAAAGAAAGCGGTTGAAAACCACAAAGTTGATGTCAACAGAGTTGAGCATCAATTCCAAAGAGATAAGGATGGCGATCAAATTCTTACGGGTGATAAAACCGTAAACGCCGCAGGCGAACATCACCAGACTCGGCACCAAATAATAAAGCATTGTCAAATCCATTGCAATTATCTTTTACGGGCGATTACCACACCACCGATTATACATGCCAATAACAACACACTGATTGCCTCAAAAGGCAAAAGATACTCAAACTTCTCGGTGCCAAGCAAGGCATGTCCGATTTTCTCCACCGTCACATCGCTGGTCGTCGACAGCAATGACGCTGTCTCTCCACCAAAGAATGAGAACAAGGCGTAGCCACATACGGCAACACCGGCAAGGGCTGCGATAAGTCCGAGTGTTTTACGTTTGGATGCCAAACGCTCGGCATTGTTGCCGGGTTTGCTTGTGAGCAGAATCGAGAATACGAACAGCACCAAGATACCGCCTGCATACACTGCTATCTGAACCGCGCCGAGAAACTCATATCCTAATTGGAAATAGAGTGCCGCCGTGGCAAAAAGAGTGAAAAGCAAGTAAGTGGCCGAACGCAGGATTTTGCGCGAAGTAACCGACAAAACCGAGAATACGATGATTGACAGTGCAATCACGCAATACACGATTGAATTACCTACTACATTCATATATACTTTATATTAATTTTTCTCTGTTGTTTCATTTTTAGGTGCCTCGGCGGCTTTCGCCTCCGCTGCTTTGGCTGCGGCCTCTTCCTTGGCCTTCTGCTGCGCCTTCCAAACCTCTACTGGGTCTTTTTCCGGAAGATAATTCAGCTGTTTCACAAGTTTCGAACGCGTATAAACCGCATGCTCAAACTTGTTGGTGAAGTGGATTGCGTGATGCGGACATGCAGAAACACACATCTGGCAGAACGTACAACTGCCAAGGTCGTACAAATATTTCACCAATACTTTTTTCTTCTTCCCGTCGGGCAGCTCCACCATCTTCGACTCGATGTGGATTGTCTGGTTCGGGCAGTTCATTTGGCACAATCCGCAAGCAATACACTTGTGGTTGCCTTTTTCATCATAGATGAGCTCCAACGTGCCACGAAAACGTTCGCCTACCGGCAAATTGTCTCTGTTGTCAGGATATTCCTCCGTCACCTTCTTCGTGACGAACTCCTTTCCTGTCACTTCCATTCCCTTCAAAAGGCTGACCATACCTTTGCCTAATCCGGTGAAGTAATCTTTTACACTACTCATAACTCTATTGTGTTCAGTCAACTGTTTTTTCTCATACCGGCATTCATAAAAATTCATTAAAAACATCCGGAAGGAGGTCCGGTATGTTTGCCTCCTTCCCGATGTTGTCTGTCATGTACTATTTCTCAACCTGGCCGCCGAGTATGTCGAGCAATTCTGTCGTAATACCCTGCTGACGCAGCTTGTTGTATTCCAATTTCAGAGAGTCGTGCAGCTTTACTGCATTGTCGTTGGCACTCTGCATTGCCATCACGCGCGCTGCCTGCTCTGAGGCGGCGTTCTGCCCAAACACTTCCTGCACAAGCGACAAAACGTAGAGCGGCAGAATAGCGTTATAGATCCGGTTGGCGTCGGGTTCGAAAAGATACGGACGGTTTGTCGGGCCATCGGCTTTGCCGAAGGATTCTGCCGACACTGGCAGCAACTGCTGCACGGTGAGCCGCTGCCGAAAGAAACTTCATCGACACCACCTCTACGCGGTCGGTCTTGCCGCCGACATAGTCGGCTTTAAGAGTGTCCACAAGACGGCGGATGCCGTCGATGCCCGATTTCGGACTGGCTTCGGTGCGCTCAACCGAAACACCGTCGCCGGCGACAACAGCGGATGCCTTGACAATCTTCTTGCCCACTGGCACCACGTTTATCATTACCGACGGGTTGGCTTTGCGCAATTCATTGATATGTCGGAGCAAGCCCTTGAAGATGTTGATGTTGTAAGCGCCGCAGAGGCCCTCGTCGCTGCCAAGCACCACTATTGTCACCGTCTTCACGTCTCGAACGTCAGTCAACTCGGAAGTATACTCGGCGTCGGTCTGCATAAGGTTGCCCATTATGCCCTGAAGCTGATTGCGGAAAGGCACCAAGCGGCTCAAATTCTGCTCCGCCTTGTGCATCTTTGCCGATGAAATCATCTTCATGGCGCCGGTGATTTTCTCCGACGACGCCACCGAACTGATTCTTCCCTTAAGTTCTCTTAACGTTGACATTACCTAATTCCGTTTCTTTATTGAGCATATTTAGCAGAAACTGCCTTGGCGGTCTCGGTCAGAATGCCCTCTACCTCGGCGGTCAACTGACCTGAACGAAGCACGTCGAGAACATCCGACTTGTGTCCTGCCTGCAGCATCTGGATAAACTCTGTTTCAAACTCTGCGACTTTGTCCATCGGCACTGCCGACAGCAGTCCGCGCGTTCCGCAGAAAATCACGGCAATCTGCTCCTCCACGGCCATCGGATGATACTGCGGCTGGATGAGCAGGCGTTCGTTCTTGCGTCCCTTGTCGATTGTGCGCGCCGTAACAGGGTCGATGTCGCCGCCAAACTTGGTAAACGACTCCAACTCGCGGAACTGCGCCTGGTCAATCTTCAATGTGCCGGCAATCTTCTTCATCGCCTTGATCTGAGCGTTGCCACCAACACGCGACACCGAAATACCGACATTGATCGCCGGACGGATACCGCTGTTGAACAAGCCCGACTCAAGGAATATCTGACCGTCGGTAATTGAAATCACGTTGGTCGGGATATACGCCGACACGTCGCCGGCCTGAGTCTCGATGATTGGAAGTGCCGTGAGTGAGCCGCCGCCCTTGACGATGGGCTTCAGTGCCTCAGGAAGGTCGTTCATGCTCTTTGCAACCTCATCGTTGTCGATAATCTTCGCTGCTCGCTCCAACAAGCGGGAGTGCAGATAGAAGATGTCGCCTGGATAAGCCTCACGTCCCGACGGACGCTTCAAAATCAACGACAGCTCACGATAAGCCACCGCCTGCTTCGAAAGGTCGTCGTAAACAATCAGCGCGTCGCGGCCGCTGTCGCGGAAAAACTCGCCGATAGCCGCGCCGGCAAACGGTGAGTAATAGCGCATCGCGGCTGAGTCGCTCGCCGATGCCGCCACAACAACCGTATAGTCCATAGCGCCATATTTCTTAAGCGTGTTGACAAGCGAAGCAATCGATGAAGCCTTCTGTCCGATAGCCACATAGATGCAATAAACCGGCTTGCCCTGCTCATAATTCTGACGCTGGTTGATAATCGTGTCGATAGCGATGGCGGTCTTGCCAATCTGACGGTCGCCGATGATAAGCTCGCGCCGACCGCGGCCGATAGGAATCATCGAGTCGACTGCCTTCAAGCCCGTCTGAAGCGGCTGCTTCACTGGCTGACGGAAGATTACGCCAGGAGCCTTGCGGTCGAGTGGCAGACGCATCAAAGAGCCCTCGATGGGTCCTTTGCCGTCAACCGGCTCGCCAAGAACGTTGATCACACGGCCCAACAGTCCTTCGCCCACAGGTATTGATGCGATTTCACCAGTGCGGCGAACCGACATGTTCTCGGTCACTTCATTGACTTTGTCAAGAAGCACAACGCCCACGTTGCTCTCCTCAAGGTTCATGGCAACACCCGTAGCGCCGTTGTCAAACACCACGAGCTCGTTTGCCTCCACATTGTCGAGACCATAGACGTGATACTTCCATCAGCTTACGTGTCTGCGTTTCCACACCCTTTGC
>ENA-OPBL01003054-OPBL01003054.1-human-gut-metagenome-genome-assembly--contig:-NODE-3054-length-11071-cov-3.447985_pt1 | contig 11071 bp, 10 predicted proteins | sample MGYA00241073_ERZ501461 | MGnify/ENA primary metagenome ERZ501461 (study PRJEB25962, sample SAMEA2042630) | human gut metagenome | biome: human gut; feature: human-associated habitat; material: faeces... | reverse complement strand
CAGTATGCGAAGTGGTTTGCAGGAATGGCGACCGGAGACATGGGAAAGAGCTATGTGTCCAAGAGAGATGTCTATGAGACCTTTATAGAAAAACTCCCGGCAACAATCCTGCTGACCGTATCCTCCGTGCTGCTGACGATGCTTGTTGCAATCCCGCTTGGTATCCTTTCGGCAGTAAAGCACAATAAGTGGAGTGATTACCTGATACGATTCCTGAGTTTTATCGGAAATTCCATGCCGAACTTTTTTGCAGCGTTGGTGTTGATGTACTTCTTTTCCATCAAACTTGGATGGCTTCCGGTCATTACCAATGATAATGTGGCTTTAAGTCTTGTCATGCCGACGCTGACGCTTGCAATATCCATGGCATCCAAGTATACCCGTCAGGTGAGGGCGACGATACTGGAAGAACTGAATAAGGATTATGTGACCGGGGCAAGAGCAAGAGGCGTAAGAGGAAGCGTGATCATATGGAAGAATGTTATGAAATCTTCTATGCTTACGATCATCACACTGCTGGCATTATCAATAGGAAACCTCCTGGGAGGAACCACAATCGTCGAAACTATTTTTATGTGGGACGGTGTTGGCAAAATGGCAGTAGATGCCATCACAATGAGAGATTATCCTATTATTCAGGCGTATGTGGCATGGATGGCGATCATTTATGTGGTGGTAAATCTGATCACAGATATCATTTATCATTATCTGGATCCTCAGGTAAGATTAGGAGGTGACAGGGCATGAGTGATATAAACCAAAATGTGACAGTCCGCAAACAGAAAATCAGGAAAAATCATGTCAGGGCAAAGCTGATATTTTTCACAATACTGGTTCTGATCCTGCTTGTCATCGCGGCTTTTGCACGAAAGCTTTGTCCGTATGATCCGGATATCCAGGATCTTCTTATGGCACAGAAGCCGCCGAGTGCGGAGCATATCATGGGAACGGACCGTTATGGAAGAGATATGTTCTCACGTGTCCTGTCAGGAAGCACGACCAGTATTTATGCGACATTGCTCCTGGTAGCGATCGTTACCGTAGTTGGAACCACAATTGGTATTATCTGTGGCTGGTGCGGAGGAATCGCGGATACGATTCTGATGCGAATATCGGATCTCTTCCTGGCATTTCCAAGCCTCGTTTTTGCACTGGCAGTAGCAGGCGTGCTTGGCGGGGGAATCCAGAATGCGATCATAGCTCTTGCGGTGATCGGATGGCCGAAGTTTGCCAGACTTGCCAGAGGCCTGACGCTTGCCCAGAAAGATTCCCCATATCTGATGGCAGTGAGGTTATCGGGAAGCAGTACATTCAAGATTATGTTCAGGCATATTTTGCCGAACATTGCAGGTCCCATACTGGTGACCGCTGTTCTTGATATCGGAACCATGATGATGGAGCTTGCAGGACTTTCCTTTCTGGGTCTTGGAGCGCAGATTCCAATGGCTGAGTGGGGAAGTATGATGAGCAGTGGACGAAGTATGATCCAGACATATCCCTGGGTGGTTCTGTCGCCGGGAATTGCGATTTTTATATCGGTGGTTATTTTTAATCTGCTGGGAGATACCGTCCGGGATTACCTGGATCCGAAGAATAGCCGGATCAAGTGATGCGAGACAGTCAGAGGCTGAAATACGCGGCTTCCAAAACACAATTTTGGACTCTTTTGTGCTGTCAAAGCGGAAATGAAATATGTAAGCTTTGGAAAAAAAGCATGTTAAATATAAGAGTATGAATAAACACGAGGAGGAATGTAAATGAAAACAAAGAAGATTCTTGGAATTGCACTGGCTGCCTGTATGACAATAGGTTTGACTACAGTGCCCGCAATGGCGGAAGATAAGAAAACATTTGTATTTGGTGATACCACCTTTAATGCGGAAAATGAAGAGGCGGATATCAATCCACAGAACACCTACGCCGGCTGGGCATGCATCCGCTATGGTGTCGGAGAAACACTGTTTCGTTATTCCGATACCATGGAAATTGAACCATGGATTGCCAAAGAATATGAAAATGTAGATGAGCTGACCTGGAAAATTACTTTGAACGATGGTGTTGTATTTTCCAATGGGCGTGTCTGTGATGGACAGGCGGTAAAGGAAAGCCTGGAGTCTCTGGTTGAAAATCATGAAAGAGCAGCGGGGGACCTTTGCATTGACAGTATTGAGGCAGATGGAAATGTGGTTACCATTAAGACCACAGAGCCGAAACCGGCATTGATCAATTATCTGTGTGACCCGTATGGATGTATTATTGATGTGCAGGCGGGAATTACCGATAATGGCATTGTAATCGGTACAGGTCCTTATGTGGCTACAGACCTTGTAACAGACGATCATGTTGATCTTGTAAAAAATGAAAACTACTGGAATGGCGATGTAAACGTAGATGAAATTACCGTCCGCACCATTTCCGATGGTGATACACTGGCATTTGCACTTCAGGCAGGTGAAATCAATGCTGCCTATGGTATGGCATATGCAAGCTATCCTTTATTTGAGAATGATGATTTTACGTTCTCCAGTGCTGCAACAAGCCGCGCATTCTATGCATGGATGAATTTTGAAAGTACGGTAACTTCTGATCCTGCAGTCCGCAAGGCAATTGCCATGGGAATTGACAAAGAGAGCTTCGTATCCGTACTTCTGAATGGATACGGATATCCGGCAGTTGGTGCATTCCCGGATACTTTTTCATTTGGCGGACAGAATCTGACTACAGAGAGCTATGATACGGATGGAGCCAAAAAGGTTCTGGAGGATGCAGGCTGGGTTGATTCAGATGGTGACGGAATCCGTGAAAAGGATGGCGAGAAGCTTGTAATCCGCTGGCTTACCTATCCAAGCCGTCAGGAGCTTCCGCTGCTGGCAGAATCAGCCCAGGCAACTCTGAAAGAGATTGGTATGGATGTTCAGGTTAACTGCACATCTGACAGCAATACCATCCGCAAAGATCCTGCGCAGTGGGACGTATACGCAAGTGCCATGGTAACAGCCCCAACAGGAGATCCGGAGTATTTCTTCACAACCTGTGCTCTGGATAACTCTGTTTCCAATAATGGACATTATCACAGTGATAAGCTGGAAGAGCTTGCAAAAGAGATGGGAAAAGAATTTGATGTGGAAAAACGTTCCGAACTGGGAATTCAGATGCAGCAGACCGTTCTGGACGACAACGCTTATGTGTTCTGTTCTCATCTTAAAATGAGCATGATCATGCAGTCAAATGTAACCGGTCTTGTGTCCCATCCTTGTGATTACTATGAGTTGACAGCAGATCTGGATATTAACTAAGGAAAAATACGCTTTGTGAGTCTGACCTGCCTATGGTGTAAATGAGAGCCAGCTGCCATGTATGGATAATACAGGCAGCTGGCAGAAATATTTTTTGGATATCAAGGAGGAGTTTGCACGACAATGGAGAATAAAATACTGATCTATGATTCGGTGGAGATATCCTTTGATGGGGAAGCGGTAGTCCATGATGTAAGCTTCTCACTCACACCGGGCGAAATCCTGGGGCTTGTAGGAGAATCCGGAAGTGGTAAAAGTACACTGATCAAAGCTGCTATGGGACTTCTTGGTTCAGGAGGCCTGGTAACCAGAGGCGACATCTGTTATATGGGACAGAATATTCTGGATATTTCAGAGAAGGAAAAAAGAAAAATCCGGGGATCAGGAATCGGCATGATTTTTCAGGATGCAGGAGCCTCTCTTTGCCCTATCCGTACGATTGGTGACCAGATTTATGAGAGTATGCGCGCCCATAAGAAAGTGAGCAGAAATGAAGCAAAGGATCGTGCCATGGAATTGTTTGAAAAGCTGAATTTTAAAGACAGCCAGCGCGTGTGGGACAGCTATCCCTTTGAATTATCCGGTGGAATGAACCAGAGAGCAGGGATTGCCATTTCCATGCTGATGAATCCACCGATTCTTTTGGCTGATGAACCTACAAGTGCATTGGATGTATCGGTTCAGCGCCAGGTAGTAAGAGAAATGCTAAAGCTCAGGGAATTGTTTGGAACTGCAATTATAATTGTCACCCACGATATTGGTGTAGTTCGTGCAATGGCAGATACTGTTCTGGTTCTGAAAAATGGAAAAATGGTGGAATATGGAGAAGCGGAAAAGGTGTTGAACCATCCACAGGATCCCTATACGAAGAAGCTGCTGGCAGCAGTTCCAAGGCTTAAGAGAAAGGAAAGATCATGAACACACTTTTGGAAGCTGAACACTTAACGAAGGTATTTGCGCAGAGGGGAAAAGAGCCTTTTAAAGCCGTGGATGATGTAAGCTTTTCTTTGCAGGCTGGAGAAACACTTGGAATCGTCGGCGAATCCGGCTCCGGAAAAAGTACACTGGCGAAGATGATCACAAGGCTGACAGACATTACAGATGGTACTTTGAAATTCCAGGGAAAAGACATTACGAAATTGAAACAGAGCCAGTTAAGGGACGTATATGGAAATATCCAGATGGTTTTTCAGAATCCGGCAGGTTCCTTTGACCCAAGAAGAACTTTGGGGGACGGAATCGGAGAGAGCCTTCGAAATCGTGGCATGAAGAAGACTGATATCGCAATAAGGGTAAAAGAGCTTCTGGAACAGTGTGGCCTTGATGGAGAGTTAGCAAAAAGATATCCACATGAGGTCAGTGGAGGACAGTGTCAGAGAGCCGCAATTGCAAGGGCACTGGCCGTAGAACCGAAGGTGCTGATCTGCGATGAAGCTACCAGCTCACTGGATGTGACCATTCAGAAGCAGATCATGGAGCTTCTGGAAGAGCTGAAGGATACACATGGCTTATCCTTTATATTTATCTGCCATAATCTTGCACTTGTACAGAGTTTCTGCGATAAGGTGCTGGTTCTGTATGACGGAAAAGTGGTGGAGAGCGGGAAGCCGGATGATATTATCAATGAGCCGAAAGAGGCGTATACAAAGAAGCTGGTGGATGCAGTATTTGAGTAAAATAAGCACAGAAGAAAGCCCTGCCGGGCAGGATTGCACTGCGATGAAAGGGGAGTTGCCGTTCGAGGCAGCCCGCCGCAGTCGGAGAATCCTGCAAGCAGGATTTTTTTTCTTGAAATTTCCTTGTAAGATATTCCATAAAAGCAGAAAAATATGCAAAATGGGAATGGGTAAATATCCCCCTGGGGAGCTTGTGATACCTGTTGATTCTGGTACAATAGGTTTCAGCAGCAAGGCAGAAAACGCCTGAAATGCGAATTTTTATACATAGTTACATGTAACACCTCCACTCATTATTACATGTAAATACAGACCTTCTATAGAAAGACAGTTATAGGACAAAAGCTTATAACTGCCTTTCTTATCTGGAGCGTATTTGAAAAAATTCCGCAGTCTGCACGCCCCACTTTGCGGTATATTTCACCCGGATTCGGGCAAAATCTCCACAAATTGTGATGTACATCTTGCAGAAAGCCTTTTTCATACACGCGCTGAGAAGAAATGAGGGATGGGAGAAAAAAGAATCAGTAATCTTCAGAAAATAATATTTCTGCTGATAATAAAAACAAGAGGGAGAACTGCTATGAAAATCAAGAAAGTAATCAGTTTATTATGTACAGCGGTCATGCTGCTGGCTGTACCAGCCGGGAATGTTTATGCGGGTGCGGAGGATCAGTCTGTGGTAGTTACAATGCCAACCACATCAGAACCGGAATCCGGTTTTGATCCGGCTTACGGATGGGGAGCCGGAGAGCATGTTCATGAGCCATTGATCCAGAGTACCCTGGTTCGTACCACCAAGGACCTTGGAATTGAAAATGATCTTGCCACAGAGTATTCCTGCAGTGACGATGGTCTTACCTGGACAGTAAAAATCCGTGATGATGTGAAGTTTACAGATGGAGAGCCATTGACCGCCTCTGATGTTGCTTTTACCTTTAATACCTGTCGCGATGAAAGCTCTGTAAACGATTTTACCATGCTGAAGGAAGCAGTTGCAGTGGACGATACGACAGTAGAGTTTCATATGAATGAGCCATATTCCATTTGGCCATACACCATGGCAATTGTAGGAATCGTACCAGAGCATGCCTATGATGAAAATTATGGACAGAATCCAATTGGTTCCGGACGTTATATTATGAAGCAGTGGGACAAAGGACAGCAGGTTATTTTTGAAGCAAACCCGGATTACTACGGAGAAGAACCAAAGATTAAAAAACTGACCGTGCTGTTTATGGAAGAAGATGCAGCCATGGCAGCGGCAATGTCCGGACAGGCAGATGTAGCTCACACAGCAGCATCTTACAGTGACCAGGAAATTGACGGGTATGAACTCCTGAGTGTGGCAACTGTGGATAACCGTGGCTTTAATCTTCCTTGTACAGAACCAGAAGAAAAAGACGGTATCACATATGGAAACAGTCTGACTTCCGATGTGAAGGTGCGACGTGCAATTAATCTTGCTATTGACCGCGAGGAGATGATTGAAAATGTACTCAATGGTTATGGAACAGTAGCCTATAGTGTTTGCGACAAAATGCCATGGTACAACGAGGAGGCTGTTACAGAGTATGACCTTGATGCAGCGAAGGCTCTGATGGAAGAAGCAGGCTGGATAGAAGGCGATGACGGGATAAGAGAAAAAGATGGGGAAAAAGCAGAGCTTACCATTATGTTTTCAAATGGAGATTCTGTGCGCCAGGCACTTGCAGAAGACTCTGCGAATCAGCTGCGTGAGCTTGGAATTGATGTAACTACTTCTGGTGTTGGCTGGGATACCGCCTACGATCAGGCACAGTCAGAACCGCTTATATGGGGATGGGGAGCACATAGCCCTATGGAGCTTTACAATATTTATCACACCATCAAAGATACCGGAAGTGCGGAATATTCTCCATATGAAAATGAGACAGTTGACAAATACATGGACGAAGCACTTGCAAGCAGCAACCTGGAAGAATCCTACGATCTCTGGAAAAAAGCCCAGTGGGACGGAACCACAGGAATTACACAGGAAGGGGATATTCCGTGGATCTGGCTGTGCAATATTGATCATCTTTATTTTGTACGTGATGGTCTGAAAGTGGCAGATCAGAAATTACATCCTCATGGCCATGGCTGGTCTATTGTAAACAATGTAGACCAGTGGGAATGGGAATAAAGAGTAAGAAAAAACGAAACGGATAAATTAAGATGAAACGCATAGGTATTTACGCAGGAAAGAACCTGCTACGAATCATATTACTGCTTTTTGCAGTAAGCATTCTTACCTTTGCCCTTGTATCAGCTTCCCCCATTGACCCGTTACAGGCCAATGTGGGGCAGGCTGCTCTGGGCAGTATGAGTGAAGAACAAAAAGAAAAGCTGCGCTCCTACTGGGGCGTGGATGAACCGCCAGTGCAGAGATATCTGAACTGGCTGAATGCATTTATAAAGGGAGATGGAGGAATTTCTCTGTTATACCGGCAGCCGGTGACAAAGGTCATTGCAGTGAAGCTGGGAAATTCTCTTTTTCTTATGGGACTGGCGTGGGTGTTTTCCGGACTTGTGGGCTTCCTTCTGGGAGTACTTGCAGGGGTGTTTCAGGGCAGGCTGCCGGATAAGATCATAAAAGGCTATTCGCTGGTGATTGCCAGCACTCCTTCTTTTTGGCTGGCACTTTTGCTGTTGATCATTTTTGGAGTCTGGATGAAAATCCTTCCCATTGGACTTAGTGTTCCTGTTGGAGTAGAAGTCAGCGGTGTTACCTTTTTGGACAGAGTGCGTCATGCCATTCTTCCGGCAGTCACTTTAAGCATAACCGGAATTTCGAATATCACATTACATACCAGGGAAAAAATGATTGATATAATGGAAAGCGATTACATCCTTTTTGCAAAGGCGCGGGGAGAGAAAACCGGAAGCATCATTTTTCACCATGGCATTCGTAATGTGCTGTTTCCGGCCATGACCCTGCAGTTTGCATCTGTCAGTGAGATCATAGGAGGTTCCGTTCTTGTGGAGCAGGTATTTTCCTATCCGGGACTGGGACAGGCGGCTGTAGCGGCGGGAACTGGCAGTGATGTGCCTCTCCTTATGGGGATTACATTAATAACAGCAGCCATTGTTTTTCTGGGAAATTTCCTGGCAAATGTACTGTATGGAGTTGTTGATCCCAGAATCCGGAAGGGAGGGCTGGGACTATGAGCGAAGGTGTAATGAGAAACAGTTGTTCAAAGGGCAGCTCGGGAGTCGTGGAAAAGCAGAGGAAAAGGCTGAATCAGCGGCAGAAAGCAAGGATTTTGCTGGTTTTTTCTGTAGCTTTTCTGGCGGTGATAGCCATACTTGGAGTGGTGCTTCATGATGCCGCTATGGTGACTGATTTTTCCAGAAAAAATATTGCTCCCTGTCTGAAATATCCTTTTGGTACGGACTGGCTGGGCAGAAATATGTTTTACCGTACTCTTACCGGTTTATCTATGAGTATTCTTATTGGCGTGCTGGCAGCAGGTGTAAGCGCAGTTATGGCACTGATTCTTGGAATTTGTGCAGCAACTCTTGGGAAAAAGGTGGACTCTGCCATCTCTTTTGCAATTGACACTGTTATGGGAATTCCGCATATTCTGCTGTTGATCCTGATTTCCTATGCTATGGGAAAAGGGGTGAAGGGAGTGATCGCAGGTGTGGCGCTGACACACTGGACATCTCTGGCAAGGCTGATCCGAGGTGAGGTTATGCAGCTTCGGGAAAGTGAATATATTCAGATCGCAGGAAAGCTTGGGCTGGGCAAATGGGAGATTGCGAAAAAACACATAGTTCCCCATGTTCTGCCCCAGTTTATTGTTGGGCTGGTATTGCTTTTCCCACACGCAATTCTTCATGAGTCCAGTATTACATTTCTGGGCTTTGGGCTTTCCACGGAGCAGCCGGCGATTGGAGTTATTTTATCAGAAAGTATGCGCTATCTGATCATGGGCAAATGGTGGCTGGCTGTATTTCCTGGAATGATGCTGGTTCTTACGGTTGTGCTGTTTGAAAAAGGCGGTACAGCTCTTCGTCAGCTTCTGGATCCGGGAAGTGTTCACAAATAGAGAATAGCAGGAGGGACTGTCCGGTAAGAGACAGCAGCGTATGAAAAAATATGAGTTGTACAAATAAGAAAAAAATACTGGAAATAGAAGAGCTTTCCGTTTCCTTTCTCCAATATAAAGGGAAAACCAGCAGACAGAGCTGGCTTCCCGTGATTTCAGGTCTATCTGTTGCAGTGAGGGAAGGGGAACTGGTGGCTGTAGTCGGCTCCAGCGGTTCCGGAAAAAGTCTTCTGGCACATGCGATTTTGGGAATTCTGCCTTATAATGCAAAAGTATCCGGAATTATGAAGTTCCAGGGTGAATTGATGGACGAAAAGAAGATCAGTGAACTTCGTGGAAAGGAAATTGCTTTCGTACCTCAGAGCACCTTATATCTGGATCCGCTTATGAAAGTGGGGAAACAGGTCTGTGGAAAAAGAGGGAAAAAAGGGGCAGAAAAGCAATCGGAATTGTTCCGCAGGTATGGTCTGCCTGAGGAAACGGAAACGAAATATCCTTTCGAGTGTTCTGGAGGAATGACCAGAAGAATTTTGCTGTCTACTGCATTAATGGAAAATCCAAAGCTTATTATTGCGGATGAACCTACGCCTGGCATGGACCTGACACTTGCGAAAAAGTCTATGGAGGATTTCAGAAAATTTGCAGATGAAGGAAATGGAGTTCTTCTGATTACTCATGATATTGAGCTGGCACTGGAAGTTGCTGACAGGATCGTTGTTTTTTATGCAGGAAAAACAGTGGAAGAGGCCCCGGTTTCGGATTTTCGTTCAGAAGAGACCTTGCGACATCCTTATACGAAAGCATTGTGGCGGGCACTTCCGCAGAATGGCTTTACCCCTCTTGACGGAACCCAGCCTTATGTGAAAGACATGCCGCAGGGATGTCCTTTTGGACCAAGGTGCAGCTGGTATCGGGAAGAATGCAAAGGGGAAATACCTATGGTGGAGGCTGGATGCGGAAGTGTCAGGTGTATCCGGTATTGTATGTAAAACGGAAATACCACCTATCGGCGACATTACTATATAGGAAAGTCAGCTGTTGTGTGCCTGTGGCACTCCCACAGCTGCCGACAGCATTCGTAATCCGGGACTTTCATAGTAAAGTCAGATAGGGGATAACTTTAATGCATATTGCCTACTGAATAGTTATAACAGGAGATGTAAAATGATTCTGGAAGCACGAGATATTTCATTTTCTTATGAGAGAAAAGGTGCAGAACTTTTTTCAAATATAAATTTTAAAGTGGAAAACAACGAAAGAGTGTGGGTGCCAGGACCAAGTGGCTATGGAAAAACCACATTGTGTAAAATTCTGGCTGGCTATCTGGAACCTTGCAAAGGACAGATTTTGCTGGATGGAAAGCCTTTGCCGAAGAAAGGGTATTGTCCGGTGCAGATGATCTGGCAGCATCCGGAAAGGGCTGTGAATCCCAGACTGAAAATGGAAAATATTTTGTCTGATGGAGGGCAGGTTGAAAATCGGATCATAGAGGAGCTGGGGATAGAAGAAGATTGGTTGAACCGGTATCCTCAGGAATTATCCGGTGGGGAATTGCAGCGTTTCTGTATTGCAAGAGCACTGGGAAAAGAGACAAGGTTTCTGATTGCAGACGAGATCAGTACCATGCTGGATCTCATCACGCAGAGCCAGATATGGAATTTCCTGCTGGATGAAGTAAAAAGGCGGGAAATCGGGTTGATCGTGGTATCTCATAGTGAGGCATTATTGAAGCAGGTTGCAGAGCGAAAACTGCCTTTTACGGCAGAGAAGACAACTGCCTGAAAATTTTGAGTGATTCATTTATTTTATACTTCCATTTTCCAAGAAAAACAAGAGCAGATTTTAACAAAAAAATCCCTTAAAAAAAAGTTATGTTTGGTTAATCATAATTGAAACAAGTGACTATAATAAGGGACGTAAAAAGAAAAAAGAAGTACTTAACAAAACCTCTTTGTTGAAGGCTGCTAAGCGTTTCAGAATTTTGGAGGAAAAGATAAATGAATACTTTAAAAGCTGAAAAAAGAAG
>ENA-OPBL01003046-OPBL01003046.1-human-gut-metagenome-genome-assembly--contig:-NODE-3046-length-11093-cov-2.293078_pt1 | contig 11093 bp, 9 predicted proteins | sample MGYA00241073_ERZ501461 | MGnify/ENA primary metagenome ERZ501461 (study PRJEB25962, sample SAMEA2042630) | human gut metagenome | biome: human gut; feature: human-associated habitat; material: faeces... | reverse complement strand
AGTGAATCCATCAGGATGTTGTAAATTTCATCGGTATCTAAAGTGCGGATTGCAGACGAAAGAAAATTTTCTAAGATCATATCTTTTTGTTCTGGCATAAGGTAAGGAGCCTCCGGAAGTGATTTTTCTTGAGAATGTAGCAATATTATACTATAATGCTTTTGATGTGACAATGGTGCTTTTGATATATTCATTGCAGAAGAAAGACGAGGAAAGAAAATGAGACGCGAAGAGTTTAAAATGGAGCGTACGGGATTACTTGAAGTTGGAGATGTTTTACCGATCACAGAGGGAAAACTTCCGGGTTCCTATTATTATACGCTTGGGAAAGCATATGCAATGTCTGCTAACTATGCGGTAAGTGAACGGATCAAATCAGGGGAAGGAAAGGTTGTAGATGTCAAAGAAACCCCAAAAGGGTACTTTGTGACAGTTGAATTTGATGAATAAATGTTATAAAATAAGTGTATTGTAATTTGAAAGGAAACGTACATGCGCTATATACCGACAAGCAGGTTAAGGCCGGGAATGGCTCTTGGACAGGATATTTATGATGGAGCGGGAAGACTGCTTCTTGCAAAGCATCTGCTTCTGACGTCAGAATATATATCCAACCTGGAGTTTCTCGGATATCCTGGAATATACATAGATGATGAATTTACATGCGGGATTGAGATACAGCAGGTGCTCACGCCGCAAGTGCGCTGTCATGCATTGAAGCTGATACATGATCTGTTTGATTTTGATACGGATGAAAGTGAATTGCCGGTAGATGAAGTAAAATTGCGTATGACTGTGAAAAATGTTGTGGAAGACATCTTGAAAAATGGCGATGTAATGTTTAATATGATGGATATCCGCAACTATGACGAATATATTTATTACCATTCCGTAAATGTCGGTGTGCTTTCGATCATGGTGGGTGCAAGATACGGATTGGAGCGAAGCAAATTATACGATCTTGGAGTTGCAGCAATGCTGCATGATATAGGAAAGAAGTTTTTACCGGAAGAAATTGCCAACGGAAAATGGCCGCTTGAAGGGGCTGAACGGGAAGCGTGGAAGAGTCATCCGAAACTTGGTGCTGAATATTTAAGGACATCCTATCATTTTCCGGCCGTTGTTTCTGCCGGAGTCATGATGCATCATGAATGGTATAACGGTGAGGGTTATCCGATCGGAAAATCCGGAGATGATATCCCGTTATATGCGAGGATCATTAAAGTCACGGACAGTTATGATGCGATGATCTCAAAACGTCCCGGCAGAGAACAGCTCTCGCCGGCGGATGCAATCGAATATATGATGGCGATGGCGGGAGCAGAATTTGACCCGAAGTTAGTCAATATATTTTTACGCAGAATGGCGGTATATCCGATTGGATGTGAAGTATTGCTGTCGAACGGGCAGCATGGTATTGTGGCGAAGAATTTCAGGGACTTTTCGTTAAGACCGCTGGTACGGATCGTGGAGACGGGCGGGATGCTCAATCTGCGGGATGATCCGGAAGGACTTAGCATTACCATTGGAAGAATGATTATGTAAGAAAACTTTGAGGGAGATATGACTGGACAGGGAAAGAGCGCGATAGATACGCTTTTGGCAGAAAGTTTTAAAGAGCTTGCATTAAAACATCCGATCGAGAAGATTACGATCAAAGAGATTACAGATAAGGCAGGCGTGATACGGCCGACATTTTATAACCATTTTCAGGACAAATACGAACTTTTGGAGTGGATCATAGATACACAGCTGATCGCTCCGGCAGAGCCGCTGATACAAAACGGAATGGTAAATGAGGCACTGGTACTTTTGTTTTCCAACATTGAAAAAGAAAAGGAGTTTTATCAGAAGGCGAGCCGTCTGGAGGGACAAAATTCGTTTGAGAGCATTGCACAATCCTGTATTATGAAAGTGTTCCTGCGGGTGTTTGAACGTTCGGCAGCCACGAAGAAACCAAAGTATGTCTGGCTGACACCGGAACGTATTGCTGCGTATTATGCACAGTCCATGTGCTATATTGTCATGAACTGGATTCAGTCCGGGATGACGATCTCAGCGAGGGAGTTAGCAGAGATCTATGATTACATCATAAAGAGATCCATGGAAGATATTTTAGCGGAACTTTAACCTTTGTTCCATATATACAATCAGAATCAAATGTTAACTTTAATATACATTTTGGGCAATTTGTATAATAAGATACTACAGAGAAATTAGATTGAATCTTTTCAGATTCAGTCTTTTTTTTTACACTAAAAGAAATTGTGGCAGGGAGAAATGTATGCCACAGGAAAATAAAAAGAAAGAAAGAGTGAAAAAGATGATTAAGTTTGGAAAATGGGTAGTGAAATTCCGTATTCCGATTCTGATCCTGAGTTTTCTGTTATTGATACCTACCGGGATCATCTACATGAATACGCGAATCAATTACGATATCCTCTCATATCTCCCGGGAGATATTGAGACGATGAAAGGACAGGATATCCTGTTAGATGAGTTTGGAACAGGTGCTTTTTCCGTGGCGGTCATAGACGGCATGCAGGAAAAAGAGATTTCACAGTTAGAAGATAAGCTAAAAGAGATCGATCATGTGAAAGATGTTTTATGGTATGGCGCACTCGCTGATATCTCAATCCCGATGGATATGCTGCCGGATGATTTAAAAGATTCCCTGCAGAATGCAGACACAGGCAGCCAGCTTATGATCATTACATTTGACACGTCCATGTCAGCAGATGAAACACTTGATGCCATCGAGGAGATACGGGGACTGACCAATGAACAGTGTCTTTTGAGCGGTATGTCCGCAGTCGTTACCGATATCAAAAAGATCTGTAACAGTGAGGTCATCATGTATGTTGTGATCGCAGCAGGATTATCCGCACTGGTGCTTGCACTTACGATGGACTCATTCCTTTTACCGTTTATCTTCCTTCTGAGTATCGGTATGGCAATCGTATACAATCTTGGAACAAACTTTATTGCCGGAGAGATTTCTTTCGTCACACAGGCACTTGCAGCAGTGTTACAGCTCGCAGTAACGATGGACTACTCCATTTTCCTGTGGCACAGCTACTTAGAGAACCAGGAACGCTACCCGGATGACAGGAAACGTGCGATGTCCCATGCAATCTCACAGACGTTAACTTCCGTAGTCGGAAGTTCCATCACGACGATCGCCGGATTCCTTGCAATGTGTTTCATGACATTTACACTTGGTATGGACCTTGGTGTTGTTATGGCAAAAGGTGTTGTATTTGGTGTGATCGGATGTGTAACGATTCTTCCTTCCATGATCCTTGCAATGGATAAATGGATCGAAAAGACAAGACATAAAGCCATCATACCAGATCTTGGACGTATCGGTGGATTTGTGACAAAACATTACTGGATCTTTATTATTTTATTCTTAGTGATCATCGGACCTGCCTTCTACGGACAGAACCACAATCAGGTATATTACGATCTGATGGGAACACTTCCGGATAACTTAGAGAGTGTAAAAGCAGGAAACGCACTGGAAAATGATTTTGATATGGGTGCGACACATGTGATCCTTGCAAGCAGCGATCTAAACTCCAAAGATGCAAGAAACCTGGAAAATGAGATCTCTGATGTGGACGGTGTCAAACTGGCATTGGGACTTGATTCCGTTATGGGACCGACTGTACCGAAGGATATGATCCCGGATGATATCAAAGAAATGTTGGATAACGGAAAATATCAGATGATCTATGTAATGTCCGAGTACAAGACAGGATCGGATGAAGTGAATGCACAGTGTGATGCAATCCGTGATATCATTAAAAAATACGATGACACTGCAATGTTAATCGGTGAGGCTCCATGTACAGAGGATCTGATCACCATCACGAATACAGACTTTAATACCGTAAATGCGGTTTCCATTATTCTGATCTTCATTATCATCGCATTTGTACTGAAGTCAGTTTCATTACCGGTCATCCTTGTTATGGTCATTGAGTTTGCGATTTTCATCAACATGGGTATCCCGCATTATACCGGAACGGTTCTTCCGTTTATCGCTTCTATCGTAATCGGAACGATCCAGCTCGGTGCAACCGTTGACTACGCAATTCTTATGACAAACAAATATAAGAGAGCAAGAAACCACGGAGCAGAAAAACGTGATGCGGTAAGAACCGCATTAGACAGTTCCTTACAGTCTGTCATCGTCAGTGCATTAAGTTTCTTCGCAGCAACATTTGGTGTAGGAATGTATTCCAGTATCGATATGATCAGTTCCTTATGTATGCTTCTTGCAAGAGGTGCATTGATCAGTCTGGTCGTCGTAGCATTTATCCTGCCGGCAATGTTTATGGTATTTGATAAATTAATCTGTGTGACAAGTGCAGGTTTCCGTTATAAAAAAGATTCGTCAGTTCAGTAAAATAGAGGAGGAAAAAAAGATGAAATTACCAGAATTAAAGAAAAGATTTACAAGAAAATATGTGATCCGTATTATTGCAGGTGTGTTAGTCGTTGGAATGGTCGGAACAGGAGTTTCCACGGCAAATGTATTTGCAGCAAAGACAGCACAGGAGAGTACTGAAAGTACAGAGAGCACCGAAAAAGACAGCGAAAAAGATGATTCTGATGCTGAGAGCAAATTAAAAGATGCATTAGATGACAGTATCAAATTCAGCGAGAAAGAGATTGGCAAAGAAGAAACGGTATATGTTCTTGCAGACAGCACCGGAAAAGAGCGCAAAGTGATCGTTTCCGATCATCTGATCAATGATGAAAATAAGGATACGATCGAGGATGCTTCTACCTTAAAAGATATCGAAAATGTAAAAGGTGATGAGACATTCAAACAGGATGGCAGCAAACTGACCTGGCAGGCAGACGGCAACGATATTTATTATCAGGGAACCTCCACAAAAGAGACACCGGTATCCCAGACAATTACCTATTCTTTGGATGGTAAGGAAGTAAAGCCGGAAGAACTTGCAGGAAAATCAGGAAAAGTAACGATCCGTTTTGATTACACCAACAATGAGACGGTAAAAACAAAGATCGACGGAAAAGAGGAAGAAATCTATGTCCCATTTGCTGCGATCAGCGGAATGGTATTAGATGACAGCTTTTCTAATGTAAAAGTTACCAATGGTAAAGTAATCTCCGATGGCAAAAATAATATTGTAGTCGGATATGCACTTCCGGGATTAAAAGAGAGCTTAGATGTGGATGATTCTGATTTTGACGGAGATGTATCGATCCCGGATTACGTGGAAGTAACTGCAGATGTGGAGAATTTCTCATTAAGCACCACAATGACAGTTGTGATGAATGCAACAAACTTTATCAGCAAAGACGGAGATGCAGATCTTTCTGAAGTTGATGATATGTTAGATACTTTAACAGATGCAACAGATCAGTTAAAAGATGGTTCCGGTGAGCTCGCAGACGGTGTAGATACTTTAAAATCCAAGATGGGTGAGTTTAAAGACGGTGTCGGAACATTAAAGAACGGTATCAAAGATTATACGGATGGAGCTTCTACTTTATCCACAGGAATCGGAACATTAAAGAGTGGTGTGGATACCTTAGCAGGAAGTGTACCAACACTGATCAGTGGTGTGGGAACCTTAAAAGATGGTTCAGCAAGTGCAGCAAAAGGAGCATCTTCCTTAAAAGACGGAGCAGGAACCTTAAAGAAAGGTGCAAAAGATGTATCTACCGGAGCGAATACACTTTCCAATGGTGTGAAAGATCTTTCTACCGGAGCAAATACCTTATCAGGCGGAGCAAGTGATCTCTCCACCGGAGCAGATACGTTATCTGCCGGAGCAACATCTCTTTCCGATGGTGCTAATACGTTATCGAGTGGAGCAGCCAGCTTAAATGATGGGGTGCAGTCGATTGCAACAAATATGAAAACGTTAGTTAGTGGAACACAGAGTGTATCGGATGGAGCGGCTCAGTTAAATACAGGCGTGGGAACATTGATCGGAACGTTGAACAAGATGGGAACTGACCTTGCAGAGACGAAAGCATCAATTGGTGAGATATCGGAAGACACAGCAAATAATGCGGTTCTGCAGTATGCATCACTGCAGAACGCATTAATACAGGGTATTGTTGCTGAGACAAAAGGTGACACAACCGCAGCGAACGATATTTATGCACAGGTAGTTTCGCAGATTGGCGGAACAATAGGAGTTGATTCAATTAGTGATGTAGCAGGGGCATCTGCTGCGATTCAAAAAATATCTTCTTTAATTTCGCAAACGAGTCTAAAAGTTGGTGAAGGTGTAGGTATGATAGGTGTAATTGACACAGTGTCGAGAAAACTTACGGAACCGGATACACAGGAGCAGATTACTAAACTTCAGCAGGGAGCGGCATCTCTTGCAGAGGGAGCAGGAAAAGTAGCACAGGGAGCAAGCCAGCTTTCCACCGGAGCAGATGCAGCAGCAGCCGGTTCTGCCCAGGTAGCACAAGGAGCAGCAGACCTTGCAACCGGAGCCGGAACCTTAAAGACGGGAGCAGCCGATCTTGCAACGGGAGCTGGAAAAGTGGCAGACGGAGCATCTACACTGCACAAAGGAGCATCTGATCTTTCCGATGGTTTAAATACCTTAGACGGTGGTATCGGACAGTTAAAAGAGAAAGCCGGATCCCTTTCTACCGGAGCTGACCAGTTAAAGAGCGGTACAGACCAGCTTGCAACCGGAGCATCCACACTTGTTTCAAATAACCAGAAGTTAAACGATGGTGCAGGCACTTTAAGTGATGGTACGGATGCGATCATTGATGGTGTGGGAGAACTTTCTGACGGAGCACATAAACTTGCAGATGGAATCACTGAGTTCAGCGAGGATGGAATCGATGAGATCATCAATTCCTACAATGGCGATATCGAGCCGCTTGTTGACCGTATCCAGGCTGTATTAGATGCCGGTGCTGATTACCAGACTTATACTGACATTGCAGATGGCGTGAACGGAAGTGTTAAATTTATTATCAAAACGGATGCGGTAAAAGCAGAAGACTAAAGAACCGCTTTTAGGAGGAGTAAGATGAATGCGTTGGAGAATCTGCTGATCATAGCAGGCATATCGCTGGATATATTTGCAGCCATGGAGTGTCAGGGATCACTGGTAGCAAAGATCGACAAAAAACAGCTTGTCAAACTGTGTGCACTGATTGCTGCATGGCAGATGGCAGCGCTGTTCGTCGGAAGCTACCTGTCAGGACTTTTGTACCGTAACACCATAACGCACAATGAAAAAGTGACCGGGTTTGTCATTGCAGCAGCCATCTTTTTCTGCCTGGGAGTGCGGCTGGTTGCAAAAGCCATAAAAAATGAGCGCATTGTAGAGCACTGTGAACAGAAGCTTGGATGGAAACAGTTACTGGCGATTGCGGCAGTTACCAGCATTTATACCCTGCTGACCGGTATTGCATTTGGCTTTCTGGGAACAAATCTTCTTGTCATGCTCCTGATGATCGCAGGACTTACGATCGCGGTTGTTGTGACCGGTATCTATACCGGATATCACCTTGGATTTGAGCATAAGACAAAAGCATATATTGCGGGAGCAATTCTTCTGTGGATTGCAGGGATAGACGTTATTGTAAGACATATTTTGCGGTAGATAATAGATTGTACGCTTTTGTGCAATTTGACAGACCTAAAATTGAAAACCACCTTTTGACACCCGAATCTATGAAGAAAAGAAAATCCGGTTTCACACTGTCAGGTAAAAATCTGGCAGCGGAGAACCGGATTTTTTTGTACGTTGCAACAAGGTTTTTTCTTCGCTATAATGAAAAAAATGGAGGCAGAAAACAGATGAAGATTTTACTTACGGCGATCAATGCCAAATATATACATTCTAACCTTGCCGTGTATAATCTGCGTGCATATGCCGCACATTACGCAAAAGGCATGGCTGATTCCGATACAGTAGAGATCGGGGAATATACGATCAACAACCAGATGGAGGATATTTTAGAGGGAATCTACAAGGCGAAGCCGGATGTTCTTATGTTTTCCTGTTATATCTGGAATATTGCATTTGTGGAGGAACTGGCGGAAGAATTTCACAAGCTTCGCCCGGAAGTGCCGGTCTGGGTAGGAGGTCCGGAGGTTTCGTATGAGACGGAGAGTTTTTTGAGAGAACACCCGCAGATCACCGGTGTGATGATCGGGGAAGGGGAAAAGACATTCTGTGAGCTGGCGGAGTATTATGCCGGGGAAAGCCGGAGAGACAAAGAAAAGCAGAAAATACAGGAAACACAGAGGACAGGAGAGGGTAAAAGCACGGAGGAAAGATCGAAACCTGGAGAAATCCCAGGGATCGCATACCGGAACGGGGATGAGATCATCTTTACCGCACCGCGGGAAATGCTCGATTTAAGTGACATTCCATTCTGCTATGACAAGGCGGGCGATTTTAAAAACCGTATCATTTATTATGAGTCGAGCCGTGGCTGTCCGTTTTCCTGCAGTTACTGTCTTTCCTCTGTGGAAAAGCAGCTTCGTTTCCGGGATGCGGAGCTTGTGAAAAAGGAACTGCAGTTTTTTATTGACCGGGAAGTGCCGCAGGTAAAATTTGTGGACAGGACATTCAACTGTAATCATGCGCATGCAATGGAGATCTGGTCTTACATTAAGGAACATGATAACGGAATCACCAATTTCCATTTTGAGATCTCTGCAGATCTTTTGAGGGAAGAAGAACTTGCATTGATCGGAACAATGCGGCCGGGGCTGATCCAGTTAGAGATCGGTGTGCAGTCGACGAACGGGGCGACGATCAAAGAGATCCACCGCATCATGCAGTTAGAACGGTTAAAGGAAGTTGTGAAAGAAGTTCAGAAACATGAGAATATCCATGAGCATCTGGATCTGATCGCAGGACTCCCATTTGAAGATTATGACACGTTTGCAAAATCCTTTGATGAGATCTATGAACTCCGCCCGAACCAGCTCCAGCTTGGATTTTTAAAGGTGTTAAAGGGCTCCTATATGTATGAGCATGCGAAAGAATATGAGATTGAATACCACAGCAGACCGCCCTATGAAGTGCTGAAGACAAAGTGGCTTCCCTATGAGGATGTCTTAAAGATACGTCAGGTGGAAGAGATGCTGGAAGTGTATTATAACAGCGGGCAGTTTGAAATTACGATGAAGGTGCTCGGAGTTTTATTTAAGAGCGCATTTTTCATGTTTCAGGAGCTTGGAAAATATTATGAGAGAAACGGCTATTTTGGCATGAGCCACGCGAGGATCCGGCGCTCGGAGATCTTGCTGGAATTTATCAAAGAAACATTTGCCGGAGATATCACTGCCGGAGAACAGCGGAATATTACGGAGGCAGGGAAAAAAGCTGATCATCTGGAAATCCTGGATATCATAAAAGAAAGCCTGATCTTTGATCTTTATTACCGTGAAAACTGCAAGAGCAGGCCTGCCTGGGCAAAAGATTTAAGTGTATGGAAACAGGTGACGCGGGCATACTGCAAAAATGGAAAGCAGTCGCATGTGGAGTGTTTTTCCTATCGTTTTCCGGATAAAGGGGAACGGGTATTAAAAGAACTGCCCAAACGGGCAGGAAAACCATTGTATGCGCTGTTCGATTATACGGACAGGGATCCATTAGACCATCAGGCGAAGGGGACGTGGATCATGGAGGATGAGGATGCAGGATTATGTAGTCATTGATCTTGAAATGACAGGTCTGAATGCAAAGACCGATCATATTTTAGAAGTAGGGGCAGTCAGAGTCCGGAACCATCAGGCGGTCGATAAATTTGGTGCAATTTTATGCCAGAACGTAAAGATACCGGAAAAAGTGACTGAACTTACCGGGATCACGGAGGCGATGGTGCAGGGCGGCATGGAAAAAGAAGAGGCAATGCGGCAGTTCTTTGAATTTATCGGAGAGGATATCATCGTTGGGCAGAATGTGATTTTTGATTATGGATTTTTAAAGCAGTGGGCGGTAAATCATAATATGCCATTGGAACGGAATGCGGTTGATACCTTAAAACTTGCAAGGAAATTTTTGCCGAAAGAGCAGAAAAAGGATCTGGAAAGCCTGTGTGCCTGCTTTGGGGTAAAAAGAGAAAATGCCCATCGTGCATTTGACGATGCATATGAAACATGGCAGGTTTACGAGGCACTCAGGGAACGATACGAGGAGGAATCTGCCGGAGATTTCATGCCAAAGCCGCTTCTTTATAAGGCGAAAAAACAGACGCCGGCAACGGCACGGCAGATAAAATACTTAAGAGAATATGCGGCGCATTATCAGATCAAACTGCCGGAAAATTTCCCGGAGATGACAAGGAGCGAGGCGTCAAGACTGACGGACCGGCTGATCGCCACCTATGGGAAAATGCCATAAAATATTATGTGTGGAACGAGCCGGATGTCTATGAAGCATGATACGGATCATTGTACCGGCGTATTTGCGGTATCTTCCGGGAGCATGGCGGTCAGTTTTTCTACGATCGAACGTTTCATCAGAGAATCAAGCTGTTCCGCGGATGCAAGGAGTTCCCGGATCCGTTCGGTTTCGCCGGAAGACTGATAGATCTTAGCTAAAAGCAGATAATTCTGGCTTAAGTCGGAGCCGATACTGATACCATATTCTAAAATTGTACGGGCATCATCGGTATGACCGAGTTCGAAAAGCTGCCCGGCATAGGCGGTAAGCGTCTGACAGAGTGTGGTAAAATTTTGTTCGTATTCCGTCAGGGCAGGGAGACTGGCAGTACCGTAAGTGATCTTCAGATCAGTATTGGTCTGTGTGCCGAAATTGACGATCTTTTGCCCGGAAAGCGTCTGCAGGGTATTTTCATAATTTTTTAATAAATCATATTGGAAATTTGTCAAAAGGTATGGTAATATAGGGGAGTCCGCTTAAATCCTGTAAGCGGGTGTTGTTTGCGATGGATTCCCTTTTCCAGAAGCGGTCAGTTACGTTCTCCTGGGAGCGGTTTGAACGTTTACGGAAAAATGTGAACAGGCAGACAACTGCAATGAATAAACCTAAAAATGGCATGTGAAATCCTTTCCGTGCCGTGTTTTTTGAAATGGAGGTACATTTATA
>ENA-OPBL01003018-OPBL01003018.1-human-gut-metagenome-genome-assembly--contig:-NODE-3018-length-11175-cov-4.906205_pt1 | contig 11175 bp, 10 predicted proteins | sample MGYA00241073_ERZ501461 | MGnify/ENA primary metagenome ERZ501461 (study PRJEB25962, sample SAMEA2042630) | human gut metagenome | biome: human gut; feature: human-associated habitat; material: faeces... | reverse complement strand
CAGCACCCACAGCAGCACCGGCAGCCAGCCGAAAGCTGCGGCCTGAATGGCACCGGTGACAGGGCCTGCACCAGCGATGGAGCTGAACTGGTGGGCAAACACCGTCCAGCCATTGGTGGGCACATAGTCCCGGCCATCCTCGTGGACGACAGCCGGAGTCTTGGCTGCGGGGTCGATGCCCCATTTGTTAGCCAGCCAGCGGCCGTAAAGCACATAAGCGCCAAACAGGCACACCGCTGCGATCAATACGATGACCAGCGTATTCATAGTTTTCTACCTCTTTCCTTTTTTCACTCCGCAACAGGTTCGGAACGATAGGATGCCGTCCGGCAAAGCGCTTCCCCGGAGCGTAAAAAACCTTCGTCCTCAGCACATGACCGGGCTTTCCGGCCACACTCCGAAGACGAAGGCTTCTGCTCCCGCCTACCAGGGCAGGAGCAATACTCCGCGGTACCACTTCGCTTGCTGTGTTAAAACAGCCACTCTCCCACGCATGGTATACTGACCATGCTGCCCGATAACGTGGGCTGGACGGCACCATGCTACTTGGGGGCACAAAACCCGGTTCACACAGGCTGCTCGCAGGCGAGGGTCCTCTGCTCCTGACTGCCGCTTTTTCACCCGAGAAGCGGCTCGCTGAAAGAGGGTGATGCAGAAGATCATGTCCTGTTCCTTGCATTTGCTGAATGATTGTGTCCTACTTTATTCCCGTTTTCATCAATTGTCAATATTTCTGTAACAAGTTCAGAGGATACGCCAATTCAACCCATTTTCCGGGAATAATTTTTAGATGATTTTCTTTCATGTGTGAAGAGAATAAAACTGAATAGCACTTTAATTGAAAACCATTCACCCACAGGTCTTGACTTTCGCACTTTGAAGTGCTAAAGTAGTAGCGTACAGAATATTCCGTGCGGCAGTACCGGCCGCTTTGCCCGCTGCCGCCGCTGTTATAATAAGGAGAAAAACAATGGCTGAAAAAAATTCCAGAAGAAACGAGACGACGGATGCACTGTTTGACGCTATCCTCAGTCTGGAGAGCCGGGAAGAGTGCTACGCCTTTTTTGAGGATCTGTGCACTGTAAAGGAGATCTCGGATATGGCGCAGCGCCTGCAGGCCGCAAAGTTGCTGCTGGACGGTGCCACCTATGAGCAGATCGTCAAGGCGGTGGAGATTAGCACCGCCACCATCAGCCGCATCAACCGCTGCATCCAGTACGGTTCCGGCGGCTACCGCGACACCATCGAGAAGGTGCGCGCGCAGGCTGAAAAGCAGTAACAGCCGCACCCGCCGCAGCATAGGATAGGGCACACGACCGGAAAGGAAGGTTTTGCCCTATGATGATCGATACACCATGCGCCCGTTCTCAGTGTCCGGAGATGCCCAAGGTCAGCTTGGATCAGGCCGTTGTGGACCTGATGGAAAGCATTGCCTTGCAGGAAACGGCGCTCAGCCACATTTTGTGTGCCGAAAGCCGGAAGATGCAGAAGGCCATGGATCTGGATGGCCTGGATCTTTGCAAGCTGCTGGAGGTGAACGACTCCGCCACCAATATGGTGCACGCCGTCGCAAACCTTGAACTGGTGCTCAAGGATAAGCTGGAGTTCGTTTCCAACAACCTCTATGTCCCGGGGGACAGCGGCTGCCCATCACCTGCGCAGTAATGTTTTTTGCGTGGGACGATCTTTACTGCAATCTAACCCGTGAAAATGCAATGTCGGGCAGCCCGCAGGCTGCCCGACATTGCTCTGAATCGTTCTGCCGCAAGGGAGGCTGCTGCACAAAACAGGGTGCAGCAGCCTCCCTTTTTATGAAAATCCTGCATAAGAGACAGAAAAATCTTTTGTTGGAATTGCTGATGTATCAAATCTGTGCTATACTATTGGATGTATCACCATGAAAGCGAGGAATAAAATATTGCTGCATTATGATGCGATCCTATTTGATGTGGACGGGACGCTGATCGATTCAGCCCCCGGTATCATTCATACATTGCAAGAGGTTTTCTGCACCATGGGTGTGGATGTATCCGGCGTAAACCTGCGCCGGTATCTGGGTCCGCCCCTGCGCAAAAGCTTCGGCGAGCACTTTACCGACCCGGCGCTGATCGAAAAGGCCACCGACCTTTACCGCACGAGCTATGCGGTGAAGGGCAGCCACGAGTGTGCCGTGTTCCCGGGTGTTCCGCAGATGCTGCAAACCCTGAAGCAGGCTGGTTTTATTTTGTGCACCGCCACCTCCAAGCCCACCAAGGTGGTCACCCCCATTCTGGAAGAACAGGGGCTGGCGCAGTATTTTGATTTTATCGGCGGTGCCTCTATGGACGAGAGCCGGGACACCAAGACCGAGGTCGTGCGTTATGTGCTCGGTCAGCCTGCTTTGCTGGGCAAGCGGGTGCTGATGGTGGGCGACCGCAACGATGATATGCGGGGCGCTGCCGACTGTGGTCTGGATGCTGCCGGTGTGCTGTACGGCTACGGCAGCCGGGAAGAGCTGGAAGCTTTCCATCCGGTGCTGCTGGCCGAAAGCTGCGCCGACCTTACCGACCGGCTGCTGGCAGCCCGGGTATGACAGGAAGTTTCATTCCTTCGGAAGGAGAATGGATAGAATATGAGAAGCAATAATCAACAGGAGAACAAGGCGCTGACCCCGATGCAGAAGCAGGCGGTGCTGGTGTGCATCGTGTGCGCACTGGCGGCGCTGCTGACCATCGGCATCACCCTTACCATGCTCAAGCGGGGCAAGAACCCGACGGAGCAGCCGGGGGATTCTTCCATTATTACCCCCGCGCCCGCTCCGGAAGGGGAGGAGGATATCTCCGACCACTACCAGATCAACGAGACTTCCAGTGCACTGCTCACCGGGACTGCTGATGCTGGTGACGCCTATCAGGAGCAGACCCTTTTTATCGGCGATTCCAACACGGTGCGTTTGTACGCCAACGGTCTGATCTCGCTGCAGCAGTTCTGCGCCAAGGAAGGCATTGGCACCAGCGCCGCCCTGAACGAGGGCATCGTTACCTTTAAGCGGGACGATAACCGCTACACCATCGCGCAGGCGGTGGCCAAAATGAAGCCCCGCCGGGTGGTCATTATGCTGGGCACCAACGACAACGGCATGAATACCGAGGACTTTATCAGCAACTACACCGCGCTGGTACAGGCCATTCAGGCCAGCTATCCCTATACCGATATCATTGTCAACACGGTGCCGCCGGTCCCGTCCAACCACTCCAACTACCCCAATATGGATCAGACCCGCATTGATGATTTCAACATGGCGCTGCTGACCATGTGCGAGCAGCTGGGCGTCAAGTTCCTCAACTCTGCCGAGGCACTGAAGGACGCCAACGGCTACGGCAATGTGGATTACTACCAGAGCGGGGATATCCACCTCAAGCCCGCAGGCCTGAAGGTGCTGCTGAAGTATCTGCGCACCCACGCTTACGAGACCGAGGATCGCCGCCCGGATACCAATAATATCCCCACCCGTGCCGAGTATACCGCCAACCCCAGCTCTGCGGTGGAGGCACCCAGCAGCTCGGAGACGGTCTCCTCCTCTGTTGTTGAGGAAAAAACGGAGTATCAGGCGGACTATCGCGTGGACAAAACCGGCGGCGGCTCCCTGACCTGCGGCGACGAGAGCGGCAAGTCTCTTACCGTCAAGGTGACCAGCGCCGCCCAGAGCGTTAAGGTGACCGCTGTGCCGGAGGACGGCTATGTGTTCGTCAAGTGGAGCGATGGCGTGACCAAGCGCACCCGCACTGATACCAATTTTGACCAGAACGTGGATGTGACCGCTGTGTTTGCAGCGGCCTCTATCCAGATCAGCAGCAGCGGTAAGGCTGGGCTGGGGGATTCCTATACCTTTAAGGCAACCCTCAAGGGCAAGTATCTGGATGCTTCCAGCATCCGCTGGTATGTCAACGGCAGCGAGGTAACACAGGCTGCCGGTAAGACCACCGTAAAGGGCGAGGTAGACCCCTCCATGGTGGGCGGCACCTTCCGGGTGTATGCCACCGCCAGCTATAATGACTGCACCGTCACCAGCAACAAGCTGGAACTTACGGTCAGCGGTGGAACGTCCGGCAGCACCAGCAGCTCCAGCAGTTCCAGCAGCTCCAGCGCTTCCTCTAAGGAGGATAAGCCTGCATCCTCCAAGGAAGAAACGTCCTCCTCTAAGGAAGAAAAACCGGCCTCTTCCAAGGAAGAGAAACCGGCTTCCTCCTCCTCGAACGGTACTTCTGAAAGCGCCGGCAGCTCCTCCAAGGTGGAGAAGCCCGCCTCCTCTGCGGCATCTTCTAAGGAAGAAAAGCCCGTCTCTTCTTCGCAGAGCAGTTCCTCTTCCGAGGAGGAAAAACAGACCTCTTCTAAAGAGGAAAAGCCCGCTTCCTCCAAAACCGAGGTAAGCGCCAGCAAGGAAGCTGCCAACTAAGGGCACATTTCCTCTTTGCGCCGCATAGGCTGGCGGGAGAGGAAGGTGGAGCCCTATGTACTGGGAAGCGATGCGCACACCCTCCCTGCCCGGGGAGAATGACGTGACCAACGGCAGCGTGGATTACTATGATACCGACTGGGAAAACGTGGATAACAGCGCACTGGAGGAAGAAATGCAGAAATGCAGTCTGACGCCCTGCGAGGGTAAAACAATGTGTCCGGACAACGCCCCGGCACAAACAGACCTGTCTGCGTATGAGATCGTTTCTGAATAATGGGAAGCCAGCTCTGCCGGGGGTGGGGCTGGCTTCTCCCTGTTGATACACCAAAGTGGGAAATGCTGAAAAGAAAGTGAGATACTATGGCAAAATATTATTGCATCCTGTTCGATGCGGACAATACGTTGCTCAACTTTGACGCAGCGGAAAACAAGGCGCTGGCCGAAACGCTGGTGAACTACGGCATCGAGCCGGACGCCGAGACCGTGCAGACCTACCGCACCATCAACGAGGAACTGTGGCGGCAGCTGGAAAAAGGCCAGATCCGCCGCGAGAAGCTGTTCAGCGAGCGGTTCAGCCGCTTTTTAAAGGCCATCGATGCCGCCGGTGACGGCGTGGAGATGAACCGCTTTTATCTGGAGCAGCTGTCCACCCACCCGGATCTGATGAGCCCGGAGGTGCTGGACGTGCTGCGGGAGCTTTCCGAGGTGGCAACGCTGGCCATCGTCAGCAACGGTGCCCAGATGGTGCAGACCCGCCGTCTGGCAGAAAGCGGCGTGATGAACTTTATGGAGGACGTGTTCATCTCTGAGAAAATGGGCTGCGAAAAGCCCAATGCCCGCATCTTTGATGCGGCTCTGCGCGCACTGGGCGTGGAGAACCGGGAGCACGTTCTGATGGTGGGCGACAGCCTGGCCAGCGATATTCAGGGCGGCAGCAACGCCGGGCTGGATACCTGCTGGTATAACCCCAACCACGCCGAGAACCCCGGCAAGGTGATCCCCACCTACGAGATCGCCAGTCTGGAGGAACTGTATCCGCTGGTGATGGAGCAGGAGGAACTGGCCAACGTTGGCCTGAAGAACCGCCGCCACCAGTGCTGAAACTTGAAAAAACGGATAACGGAACAAAATTATGCTGATACATTTGGAAAAACTGGGTAAGACCTTTGGCGAAAAGGTGGTGCTGCACGATGTGACCGCCAGTGTCGAGCGGGAAGATCGCATCGGCATTGTGGGACAGAACGGTGCAGGCAAGACCACTCTGCTCAAGATTCTTACCGGCGAATATCAGGACTACGAGGGCGAGTTCAGCGTGACCCACGGGGTAACACTGGGCTATCTGGAGCAGAACGCAAAGCTGGACGCCACGCTGGATATCTACGGCGAGATGCGCGCCACTTTTGCCCCGGTGCTGGATGCCATGGCGCAGATGCAGATCTTGGAACGCCGCATGGCTGCCCAGCCCGATAACGCCGACCTGCTGGCACAGCACGATGCCCTGCAGAATATCGTGGATGCCGCCGACGGCTACAACATGGACGTGAACATCAAAAAGGTGCTGTCCGGCATGGGTTTTGCACAGGATACATGGCAAAAGAACATTGCAGTGCTCTCCGGCGGCGAGCTGACGCGGCTGCGCTTGGCAAAGCTGCTGCTGGAAAAGCCCGATGTCCTCATTCTGGACGAGCCCACCAACCACTTGGACTTTGCCACCATGGAATGGCTGGAAAATTACCTCAAGGGCTACTCCGGTGCGGTGCTGGTGGTCAGCCACGACCGCTATTTCCTCGATAATGTCTGTACAAAGATCTGGGAGGTGTCCTTCCAGACCATGACCACCTACAAGGGCAACTTCTCGGCCTATCTGCCCCAGAAGGAAGCCGCCGATGTCCTGCGCCAGAAGCAGCACGATGCCGACGTGGCACTGGCTGAAAAGCTGCAGGACTATGTGGACCGCAACCTTGTGCGCGCCTCCACCACCAAAATGGCACAGAGCCGCCGCAGGCAGCTGGAAAAGCTGGAGATCACCGAGGCGCCCAAGGACGAGACCAACCAGCTGAAGTTCCGCTTTGAATATGACGTAGAACCGTGGAATGAGCTGGTGATGCTGAAAAATCTCAGCATCAAGATCGGGGAGCGTACCCTGCTGGAACCCTTTACCTATACGGTCTGCCGCGGGCAGCGGCTTATCATTGCCGGCCCCAACGGTGCGGGCAAATCCACCCTGATGCAGGTGCTGGACGGCAAGCGCCGCCCCTCCGGCGGCATGGTGCGGCTGGGCACCGGAGCACGTCCTAGCATCTTTGCCCAGCAGCAGAACCGTCTGGGGCAGGGCAGGGGCATTGACGTCATCTGGAACAAGTACCCTCGCATGACCGAGCTGGAAGTACGCAGCCACCTTGCGAAGCTGGGCTTCCGGGGCGATACCGTGTTCAAGCCCTGCGAGGCATTGTCCGGCGGTGAGCTGGCGCGCCTGCGTTTTGCAGAGATCGTGCTGGAACGGCCGAACCTGCTGTTTCTGGACGAGCCTACCAACCACTTGGACATCTATACCCGCGAAAATCTGACCGAAGCACTGATGGCCTACACCGGCACCCTGCTGCTGGTCACCCACGACCGTCACCTGATGAACAGTCTGGCCTGTCCCATCCTCTATCTTGAGGACGGCAAGGCTGTGCTCTACCCCAGCTACGATGCCCTGATGGGACGTGCTGCCCCGGTGCAGGCCGCCCAGAAAGCTGCCGAGCCTGCCAAGACCGGCTACGGCAAGGAGCAGCGCCGCCGCCGCGCCGAGCTGCGCGCCAAGATCAAGGCCTGTGAGGACGAGATGGAGGCCTGCGGTGCACGCGAGGTGGAGCTGGACAACGAGATCAACTCCCCGGAGGTTTACAACGACCCCGACCTGCTGCGCCAGAAAAGCGATGAGCTGAGCGACCTGCGCTTCCATCAGGAAGAGCTTTTTGCCGCATGGGAAGCCGCTATGGAAGAGCAGGAAGCCTACGAGCAGACGCAGCAGCCCGAAGAATAAAGGAGCGTATCCTCTATGCCTAAAAATCACCGCAACTATCAAAAAACGCGGCACATCGCCCTGTCCGGTCTGTTGTTTGCGCTGGCCATGGCGCTTTCCTTCATTGAAGGCACGCTGGTCATCCCGGGGCTTTTGCCGGGCATGAAGCTGGGGCTTGCCAACATCGTGGTCATGTACGCGTTGTTCTTCATGGGTCCCCGGCAGGCGCTGGTGCTGGATATACTCAAGGCATTGTTCGTCTTTCTGGTGTCCGGCTTCACGGCGGGCTTTCTCTCGCTGTGCGGCGGGCTTTTGTCCCTTGCGGTGATGTGGGTGCTGTACTATCTTCTGCCGGTGCGGCCCACATGGTTCATCCTGTCGGTCTGCGGCGCACTGGCGCATAACGTGGGGCAGCTGCTGGGCGCAGGGGTCATCATCTCCTCGTCCTTGTCGCTGTACTACGCGCCGGTCATGCTGGTGCTGGGGCTTGTCATGGGCGCGCTCACCTCGGTCACCCTGCGGGCGTTGCTGCCCGCGCTGGGCAAGATGGGCTTCAACACCCATGAAAACCGCCCCGAATGACCGACCATTTCGGCAGGGCAGTTGCATTTTGGCCGGAAATCTGTATAATAAGGAAACAACTGTATTTTTATCAAAAAGACCCCAAAGGATAGAGCTGCCGCAGCACAGGGATTCGAGCGGCAGTCGGGAGGTGTTTGTATATGTCTGAAAAAGTTACCATCAAGGTCGAGCGCAAGGAGCTCCATCTTCCCACCATCGCACTGCGCGGGCTGGTGGTGTTCCCCAACAACCTTGTTCATTTTGAAGTCGGGCGGGAAAAGAGCATTGCCGCTGTGGAGTGGGCCATGGCCAACAACTCCAACGTATTTCTGGTTGCCCAAAAGGAGATGGAGACCAGCGAGCCTACCCAGCAGGACCTGTACACCTACGGCGTAGTGGCCGAGGTCAAGCAGGTTCTGCGCGTGTCGGACGAGCTGGTCAAGGTGCTGGTGGAGGGCAAGTACCGCGCCAAGCTGACCGAGCTGGATACCACCGGCGATTTTCTGCTGTCTGCCGTGCGCTCCGCTCCGGTGCGCGCCGCAAAGCCCGAAGAGGCTGTGGAGACCGAAGCACTGCTCCGCGCCCTCAAGACCGGCTTTGACGAGTATCTGGGCATGAACCCGCGCCTTGCCAAGGACGTGGTGTTCACCATCGTTTCCAGCGATGACCCCATGTTCCTCACCGAGTATATGCCGGCAAACCTCTTGTTCCGCTACGAGGACAAGCAGGCCGTGATGAACGAGAACACCCTCAACGGCCGTCTGCAGCGCCTTGTGGAGATGCTGCGCCGCGAATGCCAGGTGATGAAGATCGAAAAGGAGATCGCGGAAAAGGTCAACGAGTCCATGGACAAGAACCAGCGCGATTACTACCTGCACGAGCAGCTGCACATTATCAACGACGAACTGGGCGAGGGGGACGATACCCACGCCGAGGCCGATGATTACCGCCGTAAGATCCGGGAGCTGCACCTTGCCGAGGACAGCGAGAAAAAGCTGCTCAAGGAGGTAGACCGCCTGTCCCGGATGCAGAGCAGCAATCAGGAAGCCACGGTCATCCGTACCTATCTGGATACCTGTCTGGATCTGCCGTGGAACACCATGACCGTGGATGATCTGGATATCCACCGCGCCCAGCAGATTTTGGATCGGGACCACTACGGCCTGAAAAAGGTCAAGGACCGCATTCTGGAAACGCTTGCCGTGCGCAAGCTGGCACCGGATGTGAAGGCACAAATCATCTGCTTGGTCGGCCCTCCGGGCGTTGGCAAGACCAGTATTGCGCGCTCCATCGCCGAAAGCCTTGGCCGCAAGTATGTGCGTATCAGCCTTGGCGGCGTGCGGGACGAAGCCGAGATCCGCGGTCATCGCCGCACCTACATCGGTGCTATGCCCGGCAAGATCATCAGCGCCATGATCACCGCCAAGTCCTCCAACCCCCTGATGCTGCTGGACGAGATCGACAAGCTGGCAGGGGACTTCCGGGGCGACCCGGCGGCAGCTCTGCTGGAGGCGCTGGACCCGGAGCAGAACAGCACCTTCAACGATCATTTCATTGATATCCCGTTTGATCTGAGCCATGTGCTCTTTATTACCACCGCCAATGATCTGGGCAGCATCCCCGGCCCGCTGCGGGACCGCATGGACGTCATCGAGCTGCCCAGCTATACCCGCGTGGAAAAATACAATATTGCCCGCAAGCACTTGCTGCCCAAGCAGCTTAAGGCCTGCGGCCTGACCGGCAAGGTCACCATGAACCAGAGCGCACTCTACGGCATCATCGACGGCTACACCCGCGAGGCCGGTGTGCGTAATCTGGAGCGCACCATCACCAGCGTGCTGCGCAAGTGCGCCCGCAAGATCGCCGCCGGCGAGGTGGAAAGCGTGGCGGTGACCGCCACCATGCTGGAGGAACTGCTGGGCCCCCGCATCGTCAAGCCGGACTTCCTCAACCGCACTAACGCCGTTGGCATCGCCAACGGTCTGGCATGGACCAGCGTAGGCGGCGAGACCCTGCCCATTGAGGTGCAGGTCATGGACAACGGCACCGGCAAGATCACGGTCACCGGCTCTCTGGGCGATGTGATGAAGGAGAGCGCACAGTTGGCAGTCACTTGGGTGCGCGTCCACGCCGAGGAATACGGCATCGACCCCGAGCGGCTGAAGAAGTGCGACCTGCACATCCACGCCCCGGAGGGTGCTGTGCCCAAGGATGGCCCTTCTGCGGGCGTCACCCTGACCACGGCACTGGTATCCTGCCTGTCCGGCGTTCCGGTGCGCGGCGATGTGGCCATGACCGGCGAGATCACCCTGCACGGCAATGTGCTGCCCATCGGCGGCCTGCGGGAAAAGAGCATGGCTGCCTACCGTGAGGGTATGAAGACCGTGCTCATCCCCAAGGACAACGAACCTGATCTTTACGACGTGGACGAGGAGGTCAAGAAGAATCTGACCTTCCTGCCCATGCAGAACCTCTCGCAGGTGCTGGCTGCCGCCCTGCTTAAGCCGAAGGCAGCAAAGAGCACCGCAGGCCGTCCCCGCACCAAAAAGTCCAAAGCAGGGGAAAGCCGCATTCCCGCCGCGCCTGAGAAGAACCAGCCGGGCGCTGTCTGCTGAAAAACAGAAAGGAACACGCCATGATCTTCAATAAAGCCGATTTTATTGCCAGCTATGGCATTTCCAGCCAGCTGCCCGAAAGTGACCGCCCGGAACTGAGCTTTTCTGGGCGCTCCAACGTGGGCAAATCCAGCCTGATCAACAAGCTGTGCAGCCGCAAAAATCTGGCGCGCGTGTCCAGTACGCCGGGCAAAACGGCTACCATCAACTTCTATTCGGTGGACGACTGCTACTTTGTGGACCTGCCGGGCTACGGCTATGCCAAGGTGAGCAATGCCGACCGCGAGCGCTGGGATGACCTCATCAACAGCTACTTCGAGGCGCCCCGCCACCACACCCTGCTGGTGCAGCTGCTGGACTGCCGCCATGCCCCCAGCGCAGACGACTTACAGATGCTGCGCTACCTGCACTACCACCGCATCCCCTATGTGGTGGCACTGACCAAGGCGGATAAACTTAAAAAGAGCCAGCTTGCCAAAACGCAGGAGGACTTTGAAAACATCTGCCGCCCCTACGGCTGCCAGAAAGTGGTGCTGACCAGCGGCGAAAACGGC
>ENA-OPBL01003011-OPBL01003011.1-human-gut-metagenome-genome-assembly--contig:-NODE-3011-length-11189-cov-2.938926_pt1 | contig 11189 bp, 10 predicted proteins | sample MGYA00241073_ERZ501461 | MGnify/ENA primary metagenome ERZ501461 (study PRJEB25962, sample SAMEA2042630) | human gut metagenome | biome: human gut; feature: human-associated habitat; material: faeces... | reverse complement strand
TATAAACGGCGGCAGGCTGGTAAAAACAGGCAGCCCCACGGAACTTTGTAGGCAGCTTGGCAGCTTTACGGCCGAATGGGACGCAGACGGTGCAAGGCAGTACCGCTTTTTTGCGCAGCGCAGCGAAGCGGCGGCCTTTGCGGCAGAGCTTGACAGCGCCGCCTTTATACGCCGCACCAATCTGGAAGACGTATTTATAGAACTGACGGGAAGGGCAATAAAATGATACAGGATATAGCAACGGTATTTTGGCGCGACTGGATTGTGCTGCGCCACAGGCTGTTAAAATTTATCTTAAGCCGCATGGTTGCGCCGGTGCTTTATATGGTGGCTTTCGGCTGGGGCCTTGCCCGCAGCGTTAACACGGGCGGCGGTTCATATCTCGATTTTATCGTGCCGGGCATTTTGGCGTTAAATTCCATGAACATTGCCTTTAACAGCCTTACGCCGCTGTGCACAGAAAGGGTATACCATAAATCGCTTGAAGAATACCTGTTGGCGCCTATTTCCGCCTCCGGGTTTATAATTGGCAAAATTTTGGCGGCAGTGCTGCGCGGGCTCATTTCGTCGTCAATTATTGTAGTGCTGGCATGGCTTTTTGGCGCAAAACTTGCCCTTACGCCTTTGTTTATAGCAGTTTTGGTATTAAACTGCGTAATTTTTGCCGAAGCAGGTTTTTGCGCAGCCCTTATAGTACGCAATTTTGAAGACATGGCGCGCTTTAACACATACCTGCTTTTGCCAATGTCTTTTTTATGCGGCACCTTTTTTAAAACCGACAGGCTGCCGCACGCCGCAGCGTTTGTTATAGAGCTTTTGCCCTTAACGCACGCCAGCAGCTTATTGCGTGGCATTAACAGCGGCGCGCCTTTCAGCATAACTTCGGCGGCAATACTGCTTGTTTATGCAGTGCTGCTTTTTGGCGCCTGCCACTATATTTATAAAAGCTTAAAAAACCAGTAAAAAATAAACCCCGTACACATACGGCAAATAAATTGCTGCTGTATGTATGCGGGGTTAAATTTTTTAATAAACTAAACGGCAGGCTTGGCAAAAACCTTAACCGGGTTCCAGCGTTCGCTTTTGTAATACCAGTATAGGCAGGCCACGGTAAACACCCACGTAATGGGGTATACCCATGCCACGCCGTCCGCAGTGGGGTTAAAATACATAATTAATTTTAATACACCTATGCGGATAACGCACATATTTACCAGAATAATAAACATCGTCGGCAAAGTGCTGCCGCTGCCGCGGATTGACGAAGCAAGCACCTCGAGGAAAACATATAAAAAGTAAAACGGCATAATAACAAAGGCAATGCTGCTGCCGATAGCGATAACCTCGGCGTCATCTGTAAACATGCCGAAAGCAAAATCTGCAAAAAACAGCACCAGGCTGATGCTTACTGCAGTAACCGCAAGGCCGAAATAAATGGAAATGGCAGTTCCGCGTTTGCTGCGCATAATTTTGCCAACGCCCACGTTCTGGCTGATAAAGGTGGAGCAGGCCTGTCCCAGCGCCATAATTGGCAGGTAAATAACGTTTTCTACCTTAAAGTAGGCTGCATAAGCCGCAATACTGTTTACGCCCAGCCCGTTAATGTTGGTTTGCACAACAATGTTCGAAAGCGTAATTACAATGGTTTGAATGGCTGCCGGTATGCCAATGCGGAAAATCTCCCGCGCCAGCGGCAAATCAAGGGTAATCTTTTTAAAACGCAGGCAGTAGCGCGCGTCCATATTATATAAATGGTAAATTACAAGCCCTGCCGCCAGCGTCTGCGAAACAACCGTTGCCATGGCAGAACCTGAAATACCAAAGTTCCAGTAATATACAAACAAAAAATTGCCTATAACATTGGCTATGCCGCCTATAAGCTGGTAAATCATCGGCGAAAGCGAATTGCCCAAAGCCCTTAAAATGCCGCTGCCAACGTTATAACTTACAATGGAAAACAGGCTCAGCATAAACAGGCGGATGTAAACAGTGCCCCAGTGCATAATTTCGGGCGGAGTGTTCATCAGCTCCAAAACAGTTGGCGCAAATATTATGCCAAGTATGGTAAACACAATAGAAAATATTATGGTAAGCCCCGCCGTGCAGTGAACAACGCGGCTGAGATTTTCAAACTCTCCGCGGGCAAATTCGCGTGCGGCTATAACGCCTATGCCAACGGAAAGACCAATAAAAAAGCCCAGTATAATGATAATTATAAAAGTGCTGGCGCCTACCGCGGCGGCCGCATCCTTGCCCAAAACACGCCCGACGAAAATTAAATCGACCGTGCTGTAAAGCTGCTGAATTAAACTGCCCGCAAAAAGCGGCAGCGAAAACCAAAACAGCTGCCTGCCGATAGGCCCGTGCGTTAAATCCTTGGTTTTATTTTTAGTACTGGTTAAAGCAGGCATTATTTAGCTCCTGTAAAATAAAAATTGCTGCCCAAAAACAGCCGCTACCGTTAGTGTAGCCGTAAACAACAGGCTTGTCAATACTGTACATGGTATGGCAGCAGTGTAAAATAAATTTAACAACAAAGCTGTTTTAATATAAAAATGCAAATAGCTTTGCATAAATTTTCAAACAAAAATTTTTAAAAACTGCTTGCGCATGATATAATAAAAGTGTAAAATCTCGCTGGGGGGAACTGCGCTTCGCGCAGAAACTAGAAAGAGAACCTGACGAGTAATTTCCTCCTCCACGTAACAACGGGAGGAGGTATTTTTATGAAAAAGAATTTACGCTCTAAAATTTTGTTGTGCGTTTTTGCAGGCGGCGTGCTGGCGGCAAATACGGCGTTGGCTAATTCTATTGGTACTGTAATAGTGGATGGCACACAAAAAAAGATAGATGTTAGCAGTGATTATTATTCAATTGGCAGCAATGATGCAGAAAATGTTCAAATAACATCTGATTCCGGTTATTCATTGAATATTACATCTCCGGCAAAAGGTACTATAAATGGGCAGCAACTAAATTTTAATGGCGGAATTTATTGTAGATATAATGGAGTTAAACTTGAAATAGGTACAAAAGGTGTTACAAATACAGTAAGTATAAATAGTAGTAATACACATGTTGTTTTTTCAAGTAATAGCGCGCAGGTAAATATAAATGCTGATAATATAAATATTAATTCACATGCTGATGGTGATGCTCCTGCTGTCTGGGTTCAAAAGGGTGGTTTTGTAAACCTTAACGGAGAAAATATTAATATCAAAGCTGAAAAATATGGTTTGGTTGCATTTTCCGAAGGGAAACTTGATATTAATGGTAATTTAGTCGTTAATGTTAAAAATAATGCAATTGACACCCGTGGTAATGCAATTATTAATATTAATACCGATGGTAAGCATACAACGGTTTTAAACGGTGATATTGTTTTTGAAACTCCTGCTTATCCGAATAGTGGTAACAGCAGCGGCAGTATAATTAATTCAAATGTAAATATTAATCTTTCCGGTGAAGAATCATCCTGGACGGGCAGGGCTTATCAGGAATATAATGTAGAAAATGAAAGCGGTGGGTATAAACTTATATATAGTGCAGAATTAGATGCTCCTGATTACTGTGGTGATGTTACCGGATTTAAAATGAATATTAATGATGGCGCTTCATGGAATATGACCGGCGACAGTTTTATTAATAATATAACTGTTGAAAACGGCGGTGTTGTTAATGTACAGGAAAATGTAAAAGCGTTTAACGTTGGCACCGCTGCTGATGCAGGTGGAATTACGTTAAACAATGGCATAGTTAATTTGCAGGGTGAGAAGCAACAGATTACTGCAACTGAATTAGATGGCGCAGGCGGCACTGTTAACACAAACAGCCTTAATAATAAAATGACTATTGATACTGTTGATGACAGCACTTCTTTTACAGTTAACGGCAGCGGCGAAATAGCAGATGCTATTTACGGTGGCGATGCAACAGCACAGGATTTGGCTGATGTTGTAACTACCGGTACTAAATCCGCAGCTTCTCAAATTACTACTGATGAAGGTATAATTGCAGGTAAAATTACTGCTGATGTAAATGCAGATGGTAAAATTACCAATACTGTTTATGCAAAAAATACCACTAATTTAGGCCTCAGCAACTTGACAGGCATTAATCTTATGACATGGCGTCAGGAAAACAATGATATGAACAAACGTCTTGGCGAACTGCGCGACAGCAAAGGTGAACATGGTGTATGGGCACGTATGGTACGCGGTGAAGTTGAATACGAAAGCATTAAAAACCAGTATAACTACTATCAGGTTGGTTATGATGAAAAGCTCAGCACCGACCCGAACTGGACTGTTGGTATGTTCTTAACCCGTACTGAAGGCAACAGCACATTTAGAACCGGCAGCGCAGAAAACAATCATACCGGTGTTGGCGTATATGGTTCTTACTTAAAAGATGACGGCAGCTTTATTGATTTGGTTGCCAAATATGCAAGAATTGACAGCGATTTTAATGCAAATGGCGGCGTAGGCAGCGGCGATTATAACACCAATGGTTACAGCATTAGTGCTGAATATGGCAAACGTTTTGAACAGGGTAACGGCTTCTGGATTGAGCCGCAGGTTGAATTGACCTATGGTACAGTAGGAGCTGTTGATTATACAACCAGTAACGGCGCAAAAGTACGTCAGGAAGGTATGGATAGCCTTGTAGGGCGTGTAGGATTTTCTATTGGCAAAGATATTAAAGCCGGAAATATTTATGCCCGTGCTTCCTATTTATATGATTTTGACGGAGAAACAGAAGTAACTATGAGCCATAGTGGTATCAGCGATGTTTATGAACAAGATCTTGGCGGAGGATGGTTTGAAGTCGGTTTAGGTGCAAATATTAATCTTAGTGATGCAACTCATTTGTATTTTGATGTAGAAAAAACTTATGGCGGCGATGTTGCTACTCCGTGGCAGTGGAGTGCAGGTATGCGCTGGACGTTTTAAATAACAAACAAAGCGCGTTTCCGTAAATTCGGAAGCGCGCTTTTAGTATCTTTACAGTTTTATATTTTTTTGTTACAATATGCAGGCAAATGTGCTGCTATAACGGTAGGCGGTTAGCCCTCTGCGGAGGGACTGTGACCCTTCGATGATATAGAAATCCGGCTTGAGCCGGAAATACTATGAAGGAGGGGATAGCGTGGATATTTTAGCATTGTTAATAACCTTTACTGGTTATACAATAGCTGTATTTTCCCGGGGCTATACCCTTGGGAAAGATATTGCCCGCAAAAACAAGTAAACCGCCACAGCCCTTCAATTGTGACGGTTTACTTTAAACTATAAGCAATATTTTGGGCTAACCGTCTATCGGCAGCCTTTTGTGTTTCTATTGTTATTATAACAAACATAGCGCAAAAGTCAAATAAAGCGTTAAGTGATTTTATTTTGCGCAGTAAACAATTTTTTACAGCCCGCTGTCCAAAAAGGCGCGCAGTTCTTTTTCCTTCATGCCGCCGATATGCGATTTGGTAATGGTGCCGTACTTGTCAACAATGTAGGAGGCCGGTATGCCCTGTAAGCCGTAGGCTTTAACAATGGCGTTTTTGTCGCCCCAGTACATTGGGTAGGCAAAGCCGCTTTTGCCTGCATATTTTTCGTAATCGCTGCGCGAATCATCAATGCTTACGGCAAAAAATTCAATTTTATCTTTGTAATCCGGGTAAATTTTGTTCATTTCGGGCATTTCCTGCATGCAGGGGCCGCACCAGGTTGCCCAGAAGTTTACAAACACTGTTTTGCCGCGCAGAGAAGAAAGTTTAACTTCTGTGCCGTCCATAGCGGTTACGGTAATATCCGGCGCTTCGGTGTTAACTGATTGTGCGGCGGCTTCGTTAATGTTGCCTGCCTGGTAATGCGTCCACACAAGTGCTGCGCCAATGCCTACAACGGCTGCGGCAGCGGTAATGAGCAAGAATTTTTTTAAAGTAAACATTTAACCACTCCTAAAATTTAGTTTTAAAATTTATAGCCCCTTCCGGGCAGATTTTTTTACATTCGCCGCAGTTGATGCACTCGCGGTCATTTACTTTTTGGCAGTCCATTTTGCAGAAACGCACGCAGGCATTGCAGCCGGTGCATTTTGCTTTATCTACCGTAATGCCAAAGGCAGAAAGTTTGTTAAACAGGCCGTACCATGCGCCGAGCGGGCATAAAAAGCGGCAGAACGGGCGGTAAATAAATACGCATGCGCCCAAAATTACAAGCATTAATAAAAACTTCCAGCCAAACAAAAGCCCAATGCCGTCACGCAGGTTTGCGTTAAGCGCCAACAGCGGCAGCCCTGCTTCCAGTGTGCCTGCGGGGCAGATGTATTTGCAGAACGCCGGAGCGCCGACGCCGTCCTGCCACCAGAAGTATACAGGCAAGATAAGCACAAAGATAACGGCAACGGCATATTTCAGCAGGCTCAGCTTTTGCGTAAAGGCATTTTTGTGCAGCTTGGGCGAGGGGATTTTGTATAACAAATCCTGCACCAGCCCAAAGGGGCACAGCCAGCCGCAGATGACGCGCCCTAAGCACAGCGCGAATAAAAGCAGAAGCCCCACAACATAAAACGGAAACTTTAACGCCGTACCCGCAAGAGTGCTTTGCAGCGAGCCTATGGGGCAGGCCCCCAGCGCGCCGGGGCACGAATAGCAGTTTAATACCGGCACGCATACGCTTTTGGGCTGCGCCTGCCAGATAAGACCGGTGATAAAGCCTGGCAGGTTGGCGTTATGCAAAAGCGCCGATACAAGCTGAACAACGCCGCGCCTAACCAATGCCGATGCACTCCAGGCAGATTAAAATTGCTTTGTTCAGTACTTCTATATATTCTTTTTGGTAAAGGCCTGCCGCCAGAAACGCAGCGGCAAGCAGCCATAAAAATATTTTCATTTCATCACCGCTATTATTATACAATAGCCTGCGCATACAGTACAAGGCGCGCGGCCAAAGAAAATATTAAAAATGCCGCGGCAATACGCGCCGCATAACTTATTGAAATGCCCGGCACGTTGTAGTATAATAATTAAATGTATTATGGTAAATTACCAGTTAAGTTTTTAGGAGGAATCAGTTATGTCCGGACATTCTAAATGGGCTAATATCAAACACAAAAAAGGCAAAGCCGATGCTGCGCGCGGTAAAATTACCACCAAAATCGGCAGAGAAATTACCATTGCTGTGCAGATGGGAGGCCCTGACCCTACCGGCAATATGAGATTAAAACTGGCACTCAGCAAAGCTAAGGCCAACAATATACCGAAAGACAACATTCAGCGTGCCATTAAAAAAGGACAGGGCGCTGCCGAAGGCGGCAACTACGAAGAAATTACTTACGAAGGCTACGGCCCGGCAGGCGTTGCCGTTATGGTATCCACCCTTACCAACAACCGCAACCGTACCGCTGCCGATGTGCGCCACGTATTCAGTAAATCCGGCGGCAACATGGGCGAAACCGGCTGCGTAAACTGGATGTTTAAACGCAAAGGCGTATTTACTATCGACGGCGAGGAAAACGAAAGCCTGACCGAAGACGATTTGATGATGATTGCCCTTGACGCTGGCGCCGAGGACGTTAAGAGCGAAGAAGGCGGCTTTGAAATCATTACCCAGCCGGAAGATTTTGATGCTGTTGAAAAAGCGCTTGCCGACAACAACGTTGAAGTTGCCATGGCAGAAATCACCATGATTCCGGATACTATGGCAGAGCTTGACGAAGAAGGCGTTGCCAAAGTGCAGAAAATGCTTGATTTGCTGGATGACCTTGATGACGTGCAGGATGTATACACCAACGCAGACCTGCCGGATGATGATGAAGAATAATTGATTTTTTAGGGGGCAGGCTTAAAAGGCCTGCCTGCTTTATATAAGACGGGAGTTTTGTTATGCTGGCAATCGGAATTGACCCGGGCACGGCAATCTGCGGCTTCGGGCTGGTTGAAATGATTGGCAACAGGCTGCGGCCGGTGCATTACGGCGCAGTGTTTACGGATAAATATATGCTGCCGGAGATGCGGCTAAAAAAGATTTACGACGGGCTTACGGAGCTGATAGACACCTATCACCCGGATATTATGAGCGTGGAGCAGCTCTTTTTTAACCGCAACGTAACAACGGCTATCAGCGTAGGGCAGGCGCGCGGAGTTGTGCTTTTAACCGCCGCCAACCGCGGGCTGCCTGTTATGGAATTTACGCCGATACAGGTTAAACAGGCCGTTGTAGGCTTTGGCAGTGCCAATAAAGAACAGGTGCAGTTTATGGTGCAGCATCTTTTAAACCTGCGCGAAAAACCAAAACCTGACGACGTTGCCGACGCGCTGGCGATTGCCGTTTGCGGGCTGCATACGGCGGCAACAAGAAGATGGACGGAGTTAAAGTAAATGATTGGTTCAATAAAAGGCAAAGTTGCAGAACTGGCAAATGAATATTGTTTAATAGAAACGCCGGGCGGGGTAGGCTACCGCGTGTTTATGCCTTCGGCCAATCTGGCGGCGCTTTCCCTTGGCAGCGAGGTGCGCGTGCATACTTATACTTCCGTGCGCGAGGACGCCATTTTGCTGTTCGGCTTTCTGCAAAAGCAGTATTACGATTTATTCGTGCTGTTAATAGCGGTCAGCGGCGTTGGGCCTAAAGTGGCGCTGGGTATTTTATCGGCTGTAAAGCCGGATGATTTTTATATGGCGGTGCAGAACCGTGATATGAAAGCACTGACCAAGTTGCCGGGCATTGGCAAAAAAACGGCTGAAAGGCTGCTTTTGGAGCTGAAGGATAAAATTTCCGGTGGGGATGAAATTATTGATACGGTATTTTACCCGCAGGGCGGCGATGTGCCCGAAACGGCAGTGGGCGAAGCCATTGAGGCTTTGCAGGCGCTTGGTTACAGTAACAGCGAGATTGTACCGGCACTGAAAACCGTTGAAGGCTACGAAAAAATGCCGTGCGAAGAAATTATTAAACATGTGCTTAAGGTATTTGCCGGGAGGAAATAATGAACGAGCAGGAAAGAATTATTACCGGCAGGGAACAGGATGCCGACGGCTGGCAGTACAGCCTGCGTCCGCGCCGTCTTGCCGAATATATCGGGCAAAACCAGGTAAAACAGAATATGCAGGTTTTTATTAAGGCGGCGGCAGAGCGCGGCGAAGCGCTTGATCATGTGCTTTTGTTCGGGCCTCCGGGCCTTGGCAAAACCACGCTTGCCAACATTATTGCCAACGAGCTTAACGTAAATATCCGCATAACAAGCGGCCCGGCTATTGAGCGTCAGGGCGACCTGGCGGCGATACTGACGAACCTTGGCGAAAACGACGTGCTTTTTATCGACGAAATTCACCGCCTTTCCAAAACGGTAGAAGAAATTTTGTATTCTGCCATGGAGGATTTTGCGCTGGATATTATTATCGGCAAAGGGCCGAGTGCGCGCAGTGTACGCCTTGATTTGCCGAAGTTTACGCTTATTGGCGCAACTACCCGCCTTGGCGCTATTGCTGCGCCGCTGCGCGACCGCTTTGGCGTGCAGTGCCGTTTGGAGTTTTATAAACCTGATGAATTATGCTTTATTATAGAGCGCGCTGCGGAAATTTTGGGCGTAGCCATTGAACGTGAAGGCGCGCAGGCCATTGCAAGGCGCAGCCGCGGTACGCCGCGTGTTGCCAACCGTTTGTTAAAGCGCGTGCGCGATTTTGCACAGGTGTCAGGTGCTGCGGTTATTACTGGACAAATGGCAGATGAAGCTTTAGCACGCTTAGAGGTTGATCGTTATGGCCTTGACCGCAATGATCGACGCATTCTTCAAACGATTGTTAAAACATTTTGCGGTGGCCCTGTTGGTATTGAAACCATTGCGGCTGCAGTAAGTGAGGAAACAGATACTATTGAGGATGTAATTGAGCCATATCTTATGCAACTAGGGCTGCTTCAGCGTACACCGCGGGGGCGGATTGCCACACGTGAAACGTATCGTTATTTGGGAGTGCCTTTCCAGGAAAAGGGATGATGTGATGAAACTGCTATTGCACGCCTGCTGCGGACCTTGTGCATGCTATCCTGCAGAGAAGCTGTTGGTTGACGGCAAGGCTTTTGATAATCCAAATATCCATCCATATAAGGAATTTAAACGGCGATTAAATGCTTTACGAGAGTTATGCGAGAAAAAACGTTATAAGCTGATTGTAGATAAAAGCTACCCTCTGGAAACTTGTGTGCAAGGGATGCTGGATGAACCTGTAATACGCTGCGCTTACTGCTACAGAGTGCGGATGCGTTATGCAGCTCAGTATGCCAAAGAAAATGGTTATGATGCTTTCTCAACGACTTTATTAGTCAGTCCGTATCAGAAGCATGAACTGATCATACAAATGGCTGAAGAAGCTGGGAAGGAATTTGATATCCCGTTTTACTATGAGGATTTTCGCAAAGGTTATCAGCGTGGTGTTGATATAAGCCTAGAGCTGGAGTTATATCGTCAGCCATACTGTGGCTGCGTATTCAGTGAAAGGGACCGTTATGAGAAGAAGCCTAAGGTAAAGTTAGACTAGTTTTAGAGAAGGGGGCGTCCTCATGAAAAAACTGCTGCTGCTTGTCGCATGGGTATTCTGTATCAATTGTGGCATAGTAATGGCTTCATCACCTGATATTGCTGTTGCTGTCGTACATGGTCAGTTTGCAGCTGAGCTTAGCTGTGAGGATGAACTGATGGTAAGAGTACCAGATACCGGAGAGGAAATGGTTTTGAAACCGGATAGGTATTTTGTAAATGCTGAGGGTGGTACTGTCAATTTGGGTGCGCAGAAGTTTGGCGCCAAAACGTTACGTTTTGTGGTAAAAGAAAATGGCAAGCCCATTGAAGTAAATAAAAAAGCTTACCGTGGCAGCTTTGAGGTACGTATTTCCGCTGACGGAAAGACTTTAGATGTGGTCAATGTACTGCCGTTAGAGCAGTATTTATATAGTGTTGTGGGCGAAGAAATACCTGTGATTTTCCCTGATGAGGCAATTAAGGCCCAGGCTGTAGCAGCAAGGTCGCTTGCTTATAACAGGCTTGGAAACCGCAGTCGTTTAGGTTATGATCTGAAAGCCAGTGAAGAAGGGCAGGATTATTATGGACTGACAACAGAAAAACAGGCTATTAATAAACTGGTCGATGTCACAGCGGGAATGGTAGTCACTTATAACGGGCCGCCAATTGAAGCTGTT
>ENA-OPBL01003006-OPBL01003006.1-human-gut-metagenome-genome-assembly--contig:-NODE-3006-length-11204-cov-10.665172_pt1 | contig 11204 bp, 7 predicted proteins | sample MGYA00241073_ERZ501461 | MGnify/ENA primary metagenome ERZ501461 (study PRJEB25962, sample SAMEA2042630) | human gut metagenome | biome: human gut; feature: human-associated habitat; material: faeces... | reverse complement strand
TCGTTCTTCACTTGTCTTGTTATAAGCCATTTATCTTTCCTCCGATCTGATTTTTCGTATAGAAATCAAATCGGAGCATGGCGGTGACCGAATATGTGGTGTCCCACAATTCTCGAAAAATATCGAATAAAAAAGTGCTGCAACCAGTTCGATCACAACACTTTGCTTTTTATTCCCATTTTGTTGTCTTAAGCACTTTCTTTGATACAAATATAATTCTTCTCCTTGTTATACCTCTTCTTAAAACACCACAAAGAAAAGTATATAAAAAAAGGCTGTCAAAACCGTGTTATATACCAGTCACTTAACAGTCATTTTTCGCATTATCCGACATCTTTCGACATTTCTTCTGAATCCGTTAATATCCAAATACTTTCTCACCTTCTTTCGTCCCTTCGGAATTATCTCACATTCTCAAAATCATCTTCAGAGCCTTCATACAGAGAACCTTCCACTGGCGGCTTTTCTTGCATACTTTGATATAAAAACTGCCAGGATTTTATCCCCGGCAGTCCACTTCTTCGATATTCAGTTATTCTGTTGGAAACATTGCTGTCTCCAGCTTGCTTCTTTCGGTTTCAGACAGCTCATACGTCCCAGAATGATTCTTTTCCACTTTTACAGTTACCATCACCAAATCTCCACACTTTTGCTATTCTTATTTTACAAACTCAGCCGAATAATAATACATATACTCATTATCTGTATCTATGTATTCTCCTGTATCGGCAACGAACTCACTCCTTGTTCGCCATAGATCAGTGCTGCCAATCCTTGCTCTGTTCCGTACTCTATCGTGCTTTTGTTCTCTATAGAGGTCGCAGATCTTCCATAATATTCTCTGTTTGCAACACCTTCCAAGATTGGCGTTTCTGTCATATATTTTGAATATTCATCTGCTGCAATAAGCTTTGCAGTAAAATTATCAAAATCCGGAGTGATGACAATCAATCCATTTTTTGCAGATTTCACGTCCTCATAGGAAAGTTCCAAAACTCGTTTATGAGAAACTCGTTTTCCAGAATGATATTCTGACAAGTAAACGTATAATGCTTGAAATGTATCTTTTGAATTGCATCGAAACATCATGGTTCCATCAATTCCGGACAACAATTCAGCCGTTTTCATTTCTACACTATCTGGATCTACTGCTTCTATATAATTTTGTGGTTGCCGCAATTTATTACATACCATGATTCCAAGAGTAATAGCAAATACTCCCACAGCAATAAGAAGTACAGCAATAATCTTCTTTAAATAACGCTGTTTATGACTACTATCTTTTGATATCTGTATCAGTGTATCTTCCGATTTTTTTTCTACATTAGTTACCTCAATATCTTCACCTGCCAAAAATTCATTTAGACTAATGCCTAATATTTCACATAATTCTAAATACACAGACACATCTGGTAAACAAATCCCACGTTCCCATTTGGAAACTGACTTATCACTCTTACCCAGTTTCTCAGCAAGCTGTTTTTGAGTCATACCAAGTTTTTTTCTTTTTTCTGCAATATAGCTTCCGATTTTCACAAGGTCCATAAATACTTCCCCCTTTCAGAATTATAGTATCTATTTTGTCCCAAAAAGTACACCCCTTAATGGTAGAATCGTATTATATAGGCAGAATCTCATCCAATTTCATAAAAAAATGATAAGATACTATTTCTCTGTTTTCCCATTACCCAGGTTGCATCCTATTACGCTTCCGTATCCGTTTCTACTTTCTGCACCCACTCTTTTTGCATAGCAGCAGCCAGAAAGCATTGAAGCAGTTTCATAGAAAACGCTCCACATTCACCATTTATAATCATCCTTACCGCTTCTCCATGTCTCAATTTGCGTTTATATGGTCGTTCACTGACCAACGCATCATAATCATCTACCAGACCGACCACCTGAGCACAGATTGGAATCTGATCTCCCTTTAATCCATCCGGATATCCAGATCTGTCAGATCTATCGAATCTCTCATATCTTCTTCCATGCAGCCGTCTACCAAGTGTTCCGTAAGCTTTTCACTTGCCAAGAATTCCTGTAACTTCTGGCGATCCTGTTCATGTACATATTGTTCTGTATACTTTTTTACAAACTCACCGTAGCTAGCTGAAGCACTTACTTTATCATAGACTTCATGTACATGGGAATAAATACACTCATATGTTTGATCCTTCAAATTCAGTTTTATAACTACATAAAAACGTCCAAAATATTCATCTTTACCCGGCTGAATAATATCTGATATTTTCACATTTTCCAGACTGTTATTATAAGTGTTCTGCAGATCCAGTAACACTTTATGTACTTTACAGCAATCCGAGTAATTTCTGGAACAGTATCCGTCCTTCTCCAGGCATCTGCTGATTGCCATTGTTGACTCTGTACAGTTAATAACATCCATAAGAGAAATTTCTCCCGGTCGTTTTTCCAGCATATAGCCGCCGCATTTTTACAGTGTTCGGGTCGTCGTAGACTTGCCGATAGGCAAAAAGAAAGCGGCGGCTCTGAAAATCAAAGCCGCCGTAATTTAGAAATGACGCGTGAAGATATGATATGCTCCCTTCTAAGTAGACAAGAGAAATAATAAAATCTTGTTTATTTAGAAGGGAGCTTTCTTTATCCTTTTAATCATATTGGGCAATTCTGTTTTTTTATAGCGTTTCCCTTTGTATATATGATGTTTTTAATATATTACTCTGCATATCGTATCCGATCAATCAAACTCAATTTTCGGAAATTTGCAGATACTCCATATGTGAGCAGTACCTGTAAAAAGGCAACCACACAAATCAAAAGCACTGCTGGGACCACTGGAAAATGATACTCACTGATCTGAAACATGTGTCTGGTTTTTGCATAAAGAAATGCACCATATCCTACAAGACTTCCAATGCCCACAGAAACTGCCAATGTTCCCAAAGTATAGATGATTCCTTCCAGTTGCAGCATACGGATCAACTGTTTTTCAGACATTCCTATCGCCTGTATCATTCCAAGCTCCCGCCTTCTTGTGTAAATACTGTTCATCATAGTGTTCACAAGATTCATGATTCCAATTCCACCCAGAATAATCAGAAATGCATAACACAAAACGCTCATCAACCGCATATTCTTTTCCCACTCCTGAAGTTGCTCTTCATAACTTCCTGTCACCAGGTATTCACTGTTGTCGGCAAGTGCCTGAAGTTCCTGATATGCACTGTTCTTTTTCTGATCATTCACTGTGATTTCCAGTGTGTAGTTCAGATTATTGGGATTCATTTTTTCTAACACTGATTGGGGCAGATAAAATGAACTTCCGCCAAGGCTTACATAGTAATCTCCGATGGCTCCTATCTCAAAAGTCTTTTCTACCTGGTCATCTCCCATATTCAAAACCATCTTCAGGGAATCTCCCACTTTCAGTTCCGGGAACCAGTGTAGCATATTAGCAGACATGAGGATTTTATCTCCTTTTTCCAATTCTTCATATGTCACATGTCCTTGTATCTCTCCTTTTTCCAGCGTTTCTGCATAAGATGCATCCAGTCCAATAATATCCGCGTCCCAAATTTCACCATCCATAGATAGTTTCGGAATTTTGCCATTCATAAATGTTTTTACCTTTACCTCTTCCACACCGTCTACATCACGAACCTGATCAATAAACGCTTTCGTCAAGGGGTTATTCTGCTGAACCTGTCTCCAGTCTCTGTCCGGATTCATTTTGTCCCCACCCCATGTTTCCAATTCAATTTTATAATCAGATTCAATATCCTTTCTTGCAATTTCTTTCGGTGCCGCGCAAGATAAAATAGTTGCCACAACCATGAACAGAATACCAGTTGCTCCTAATGTAACAATCGTAATCCCAGTCCTCTTTTTATTTCTTGCCATATTTGCTTTTGTCAAACGAAAAATCGTGAGATTCTGATAGCCTTTCCGTACTTTTTTCCCACGTTTTTCTAACCCCTGATAACGCATAGCCTCAATGGGCGAAACTTTGGCAGCAATTCGCATCGGTTTTGCCAAAGAAACTGCGGAAGTAAAGAGCACCGCCATAATGGTAATCGCATAAATCCACCAGTGCAATAAAGATACCTCACCATTTTTTACAAGTTCTGCTGCTACCTGCATTAGAGGGTCTTCGCCTGCCATAAAAGTAATCATCTGTTTCATAATCCATCTGGACAGGAAACTACTGATAAGCAATCCTACAGGGAGGGCAAGCGCCGTAACCAGCATTCCTTCACGGAATACCATCTGCCGAATCTGTCTTTTGGTGGAGCCTATGGCTTTTAATTTTCCATATTCCTGTACTTTTGGTATCATAGACACATAATAAATACTGTAAATAGTCAGGATTCCTGCTAAAACAACCATAACGATTACCACGATCATTCCTTTTACAAATGACGGATCCGTATAATTTGCAGCCAAATACTCTCTGTTTTCTACCACATTTCCCTCAGGTACACCAAAATCCTCTCCGATTTCTTTTCCCCTCTCTTCGATTTCATCTGTTGTCATATGCTCTGCATCTGCCAGACGGAACATCACACGATATTCTCTGTCTGCTTCCGGTATCATCTGTTTCGCATATTCCATGGAATTCATCACAAAATACATTTTCTTTTCTTTATTCAAATCAGAAGATTTCATAAAGCCACAGATGCGGAAAGTGTCTTCTTTCGCATATCCCATACCGTCTTTTTCGTAAATTTGGTATGGAATCGTGATTTCATCACCCAATTTCCCCTGAATTCCCAGTTCCTCTAAAACTCCCTTGGAAACAACAATATCTTTTTCATTTTTTGGGAAAGTTCCTTCTTCTAACTCCGCTTTGTTCAACCGAATCCCATTATTATCCATAGCGGTCATAATGATTGTGGCATCATCATCTATAATCTGTCCCAAATCCATTCTCAGACCGATTTCTTCTATATCATTGTGCACCTGAAGTGCTTTGGTGTTTTTCTCGGAAACTTGGCGGAACATAATATGGTAAGTTGGATAATAAGCATCCACCGATGCAAGCTGTACGCGGATCATTCCATATCCCACCGTTAAAACAACAAATATCAGAAACGTAGTCAGTGCAATGGCGCATCCACATAAAAAGTTTCTTCCTTTGTTCTGTTTTACATTGGCAAGCGCTGTTTTTGTTACTGTTTTCATGCTCTCACCACCTTACCGTCTTCAATGACAATCATACGGTCAGCCATCTGCGCAATGGTCTCATCATGCGTGATCATAACCAGTGTCTGCCCATATTCTGAAACACAGGATTTCAACATAGAAATCACTTCTAACTCCGTCTTGGAATCCAAATTTCCTGTTGGTTCATCTGCTAAAATAATCGCCGGGCGGGATGCCAACGCTCTTGCAATAGCAACCCGCTGCTGTTGCCCACCAGAAAGAGTATTCGGTAAGGATTTCAATTTATCCTCCATTCCGATTCTACAGATAATATCCATAACATACTCTGTATCCACTTTCTTTCCATCCAATCCAATGGGCAGCACAATATTTTCCCAAACATTTAAGGATGGTACTAAATTATAACTTTGGAAAATAAACCCAATCTTTCTTCTGCGGAACACTGCAAGTTTTTCATCTTTCAGTTGAAAAATATCTCTTCCTTCTATCAAAACCTTTCCGGAATCAGGACGGTCCAATCCTCCCAGCATATGAAGAAGAGTACTTTTTCCCGATCCAGAACGTCCTACAATTGCTGTAAATTCACCTGGTTCGATTATTAAATCTGTATGGTCAATAGCTTTCACCAAATTATCGCCTTTTCCATAATATTTCACAAGATCTCTTGTTTCTAATATTGCTTTCATAAACTTTGAAGCCTCCTTTTTCTTTGCTAATGTCATTCTATCAATCCAGTCTTACAGTAGGCTTACAAAAAGCATAACAATTTTGTAAGAAATCTTTTTTTCAGAAATCTATTTCTTTTGTAATGTCACCACAAAATTATTACCGCCTTCAGGTGCTACTTTTACACAAATCGTGCCTTTCTGCTCCTCCAAAATTTTTCTGGCAAGATAAAGTCCAACCCCAGAGCCCTCCTGTTTTTTTACATACTCTTGGTTTCCTCTGTAAAAACGCTGAAATACCCGATGCGCCTCTTCTGCCGGAATACCTGTTCCCTGGTCGATAAATTCCAGCATCATGCAGGTAGCAAGCTCTGTTACCCGAATTCGGATTTCTGTATGCTCCGGCGAATACTTTACTGCGTTGTCTAAAATATTTACGAACACTTCTCCTGTCCATTTCGAGTCGTGTACAATTTGCACATCCTGAAATTCATCCAGAGAAATATCTATGGATTTTTCATACGCTTTCATATACACACTGTTTACAGCCTGTACCAATGTATTTTTCAGACTGCCCATCTCTGGCTGAATCTGAATCATCCCAGATTCCAATCTGGACACATGAATCAGTGAATCCAAAAGATTTTCCAGTCTTTGAATTTCATCCCATTCCTTTTTATAAAATTCTTCCCGTTCCTCCCAGGTTAAATCGGCAGACCCCGCCAGTTCACAACTCATCTTCAATGAAGCAATCGGTGTTTTCAATTGGTGGGAAATATCTGTAATTAAAGATTTTGTATTGTTTTCTTCTCTGGAAAGTTTTTCTCTTACTTTTTCAAAATGATTCTGCAGTTCTATATATTTTTCCCGAAGTTCTTCCTGGTTATTTTCATCTTGCTGCCGGTCTCTTTTATTTCGCAAAAACAAAACCCATGAAACTCCAAGTCCTGCCACAAAAACCATCGCCATTCCTATTCCATATGCAGCAAAAGTTTTCACGCTTCTCCCATCAAAAGGAGTATACCCGTAACGCTCCTCCAGCTCTTTCCCCGCTTCCTCTTCCTGACGATTTCTTTGCTTTCCTCTGTCAAATAACTCTATATACTCCGTCTCCTGTTCCGGATGGGACAGCACTAACGCCCCTAATTTCCCCTGCTCTTCCTTGTATAAACTATTTCCTGCCAGAAACAGCAACAATATCTCTGTCACAAACAGAAAAAGCAGCCCTGCTGCCAGAGCTACTCCTGTACGCTTTCTTCGGTCCATATATATCCCATCCCCCTTACATTTTGTATATAATCATTCCCGATTTTTCCTTTCAATCGGCTGATATTTACAGGAACTGTATTATCGTCTACAAACTGCCCGTCAACATCCCAGACATACTCTAAAATCTGTTCTTTTGATAAAATCTGCCTTGCGTTTTCCATAAAGTAAATCATTATCTGAAGTTCCTTTTTACTTAATGTCAAAGGAGTCACTCCATCAGCATTTCGTTTTAACGCTCTCATTTCTCCATAATTTACTTCGATATTTCCCGATAAGATTCTGTTGTGTCCGCAGACTCCTTCCATTCTTCTCATAAATGCCTGAACTTTTGAAACCAGTACCATCAGGCTGAATGGCTTTGTAATATAATCATCTGCCCCTGCATCATAGCCGTTTACCATATCAATTTCCGAATCCATTGCCGTGAGAAACAGTACAAAGACTTTGCTCTTATTTCGAATCTTCCTGCAAAACTCCAGTCCGTTTCCGTCCGGCAGAGTAATATCACTGATTACCAGATCTATTCTATTTTCATCAAACAATTTTTCTGCCTCTGAAATCTGAAAAGCGGAAAAAACCTGATACCCTTCTTTCTGCAGTTTTAGTGCGATTCCACGGTTCAGATTCTCATCATCTTCCAATAACAAAATTGTCCTCATTTCATCTACCTTCCTAATCTCCTAACATGATAAACAATCACATTTTACCACACTCCTCCAAAACTGCATAGTATCCACCTGCTCTCCAGAAAAGAAAAGACTTACTGCTTCCATACCTCTGTCAAACCATTCTATACCCTAGTCTGCCTTTCCAAGTTCCGGACATTTCAGCACAATCTTCTCACCATAATATCCCGCTTTTTCCTGATCATTTTTATTTCCGACAATGGCAATATAATTTTTTACATTTTCAAATTTTCCATAATGAGCCATAAAGGAATCAAAACATTTCGGTTCGTCGAAAAAGTCTGAATGGATAATCTACTCTCCGCATTGACATCATTATCAAGGAGCTGATTTCTTCTCTTTTCGATGGTTCGATCGCCTGATTTTTATACTGTCTTACGCTGTGTCTTTCTTTCATGATTTCTAATATATCCCTCACAATATCCTCTCTTTCGTTCATCTGATTAAACCAAGTATATCATATCTTTCCGTAAAAAATTCAATGGTAAAGAAAATCAAGACAATCAAAAATAGCTAACCATGTTTCAGGTTATCTACTCTTAATTTCTGATTTTTCATTTCAGCTGGTTTTCAGTTACAAAATTTTATTAAAACACCAATTACAATTCCCTTAGATTTTCGACAATGCTTTGCCTCTTGCCGGCATGGTAAAGCACAGCAGGAATCAGCCAGCCCAGCAGGAGAAATACTGGTATAATCAGGATTACAGGCATAATGGTAAAATGGTATGTTACAAACCAGAACATAGCACTCATCATATTGCCAAGCATAGGGCTGAGCACCACTGAAAGTATGAGGGATGCTATGATGGAGCCCACCGCATAAAATAAACCCTCATAAATAAGCATGAGCTTTAGCTGTCTCTTGGTCATGCCCACAGACTGTAATACGGCAAATTCTCTTTTTCTGGACAAAATTCCTGTCATAATTGCATTGAAAAAATTAAGTATGCCCACAAGTCCGATGATAGCACAGAGGGCACCACCACAGATTAAAAACATATTTTTAAACCGGGTAAATTCACGTCTGATAGATGCCTTGCTCTCATACATGAGAGTAGATGTATCTCCTGCTGTGAGCTTTTGCAGATACTGTTCAGCGCTTGCTTCTGTCTGAGAATCCGGTGTGTCAAACATATAAAATTTTGGAATGACATCTGTACCGCTGTCCTCCTTAAGTTTCTCTACCGGCAAAACCATACTATAACCCAGACTTGTATAACGGAAGCTGATGGAATCAGGGACAGTCACAAGAGCACATACACTGTACTCCACCTCTTTTGCCTCTTCCTCATGGTACTCCAAATATTCCTCAGGCGTGGTCTGTTGGTCTGCCCGCTCGCCGGTTCGGCTGTCTATATCATATCCAATCTGGTAGTTTACGGTATAAGTGTCTCCCAGCTCAGGGTAGTTGTCCAAATTTACTATATTGCCGTAATCGTCTGTGGATACAGCTACAGCGATTGCGTGGCTATCCGGGTCAAATAGTGGCTCCAGGGAGCCTTTTACTACAGTAAGCTTGTCAAAAAGTCCATCGTCAAAGCCCTCTATACTGGCGTCGACAAGTATGCTGTCACCTTTCTGCTCGTAGTGAGAGAGTTCCTTCTGCAGCTCTTTGCCGCTTAGATAGTTTTCTGCCAATTTACTATACTGGTCTGTCTCCATCCACATCATAGGGGATATGTCTGCCAGGTCATAGCCGCTTCCAGAGACAGTCTCATCTGTGTTTTCCTTTATCTCATCAATGGTATCTGCTCCTATATACTCATCTGCCGTATTATAGCGGAAATAGTCTGTACTGCTCACGATAAAGTCTGCACAGGTTGACCTGTCCACATATTTATCCATGTCAAAGCCATTGACAAGTGAAAAAAGCACATTCAAAAGTGTTACGGAAAGTGTCAGTGAGACTACAACCAGGATGGTTTTCTTCTTATTTCTGCCAAGATTGGCAAAAGCCATCTGATATACCTTAGCCCCACGGCTGTGGCGTTTTTTCTTTTTGCCGGTCATGCCTTCTGTATATTTTGCTGCCTCAACAGGCGATACCTTTGCAGCCATTTTGCCGGGCTTCCTGCAGGACAAAAAGACAGTGATAATGGCAAATACAGCAGAACCGATAAAAATAAGCGGCGAGCTGCTGATAGCAGCCTTTGTGCCTATAATACTTGTGGTTTCTAATGCAATAGGAGTTAAAACCGCACCAATGCCATAGCCCAGAAGTAATCCTACCGGAATACCGATAATACACAAAAACAGAGCTTCCTGTGTGATTATGCGCCTTAATTGTCTTGGGGTGGTGCCGATTGTCTTTAGCAGGCCATAAAACCTGATGTCCCCTGTCACTGAAATCTGGAATATATTGTATATAATCAGATAGCCTGTAAATATAATAAGCAGGAAAAAGGCAATGATTGCAGCTACCAGTGAGAAATCTATGTCAGAGCTTACAGATGAGGCAGTAAGTCCCCAGTTCACACCGATTCTGGCACTGTTCTCCTGGTCTCTTGTATTCCAGTCATAACCTAAGTCTGTATCTATTTTTTCCATCTGCTCCCTGATATTAAGCTTGGAAGGAAGCATGACATTTAAGTCTATGTCAAGAGCTTCATCACCAGCGGCTATACACTTTTCGTTGATTTTATCTACATAGGCTTTTGATACGTTGATATAGTGAACAGGCATCAAATCGTCATACTCCCAATAGCCGACGAGGATAAAGCTGTCGGTCTGTGGTATCCCGGTGTCTGTTCCATTACCAGCCTGATAAGTAATCGTCACATTTGTTCCCAGCTTCGGTTCTACCCCAAGGAGTCTTAAGGCTGTAGTGTCCATAGCTATTTCATTTTCTTTTTGAGGCTCCTTTCCCGTGGTTGGGGTGGCATAGCTCCACTTGGTACAGTTTTTATCCATGTAGCTTACTTCCGCCGCTACCTTGCCGAATACGTCAGAGGAGCTGAAGCCGCACACGATACGCTCACCAGATGCCTTGATTCCCTTGTGGGCGGCTATTTTATCAGCCTGTTCTCTTGATAAATCCTTAAAGCTGCCATCGCTATAGCCACCTGCCTGTCTGAAATTGTAGGTCTCATAGCTTGAGTTTACAGACAGCATAATGGTAAATAATGATGTAAACATCAAAGTTGTGAGTGCTATAGCACAAATTGCAATAATATTTCTTTTTCTGGATGCCCACAGAGACTTGAAGCTAAGTCTGCGGATACATTTTCTGTTCTTTACTCTCATACTGCTCTCTCCTGAATATGTCCATCCTCAATTCTTATTATGCGATCCGCAAGCTGGGCGATTTCCTCGTTGTGGGTAATCATCACAATCGTCTGCGAGAACTTCTGGCTTGTCACCTTCAGAAGACCCAATACGTCCTGACTTGTACGTCCGTCTAAGTTTCCGGTGGGTTCATCCGCAAGAATTATGGCAGGGTC
>ENA-OPBL01003005-OPBL01003005.1-human-gut-metagenome-genome-assembly--contig:-NODE-3005-length-11209-cov-3.618612_pt1 | contig 11209 bp, 9 predicted proteins | sample MGYA00241073_ERZ501461 | MGnify/ENA primary metagenome ERZ501461 (study PRJEB25962, sample SAMEA2042630) | human gut metagenome | biome: human gut; feature: human-associated habitat; material: faeces... | reverse complement strand
GCGGCAGAACGGCTGGATGCGGAACAAAAAGGAGAAGGCTTCAAATGTTGACCTCTGGGAGAGGCTGCTTTTGCTGCTGGAAAAGCATCAGGTGACCTTCCTTTGGGTGAAGGGGCATGCGGACAACCCCGGCAATGAAAGATGCGATGAACTGGCGCGGATGGCAATCCAGAACGGAGCCCTGCAGGAGGACGAAAATTATGGGAAAATGTAATGCTTTGTCGAGCGAATCCCAAGTGATTCACTGGAAATCGGATTGACACTGACGGAAATTTATGCTAATATCAAACTGTAACAAATTTTTATCTATCTCAAGTAGGAGGATTTTAAAGAATGAAAAAAGGTACAGTAAAATGGTTTAACGCAGAAAAAGGTTTTGGTTTCATCTCCGTACCTGGTGAAGACGATGTATTCGTACATTTCTCCGCAATTCAGGCTGAAGGCTACAAAACACTGGAAGAAGGCCAGGAAGTTGAATTTGAAGTAGTACAGGGTGCAAAAGGCCCTCAGGCTGCAAACGTAACACGTGCTTAATCGATTCTATTTATTTGACCTAAGTGCGAAAGCATTCAGACATATATTTGAGCTTGGTTATGCAACAAAGAGGCTCTCCGTCAGGAGAGTCTTTCTTTATGCCGAAAAAGTGTATTTTTTTGGAAATTATCGGCAGATGAGGGCGTTTTTTTCTTTGGAATCGTTGCATCCGAGAAAATGGTGTGCTACAATTAAGTGTCACACAGAAGATAATGTAAAAGAAAAACTTGAAACGATTGGAGTAATTCTAAATGAGTCAGAATATTGAAAATATCAGAAACGTAGCGATTATTGCCCACGTTGACCACGGCAAAACCACATTGGTGGATCAGCTGCTCAGACAGAGCGGTATCTTCCGTTCCAATCAGGAGATACAGGAAAGAGTCATGGACAGCGGCGATATTGAACGGGAAAGAGGGATTACCATTCTTTCCAAAAACACAGCCGTAAACTATGGCGATACCAAAATCAACATCATTGATACCCCCGGACATGCCGATTTCGGCGGCGAGGTAGAGCGTGTGCTGAAAATGGTAGACGGCGTTGTGCTGGTGGTGGATGCATTTGAAGGGCCTATGCCCCAGACAAAATTCGTTCTGCGCAAGGCGTTGGAGCTGAATCACCCTGTTGTTGTTTGCGTAAATAAGGTGGATAGACCCGAAGCACGCCCTGATGAGGTTGTGGATGAGGTTCTGGAGCTGTTCATGGAGCTGGATGCAAACGAAGACCAGCTGGATTCTCCCTTTGTATTCGCATCTGCAAGAGGCGGCTATGCGTCCGAGGATGCCAATGCAAGAGAAGGGGATATGAAGCCCCTGTTTGAAGCAATCATCAATCACATTCCTGCACCCAAGGGGGATGTGAATGCACCGGCACAGGCTCTGATTTCCACGATTGACTACAGCGAATATCTGGGTCGTATCGGCATCGGTAAGATTGAAAACGGCGTACTGCGCGTCAATGACGAGGTTGTCGTTCTGAATATGCACAATGCGGAAACACAGAAAAAGGTTCGTATCACAAAGTTGTACGAATTTCAGGGCTTGCAGAGAGTGGAGGTAAAGGAAGCGAGCGTCGGCAATATTGTTGCGCTTAGCGGCATTGAAAATATCATGATTGGGGATACCATCTGTTCCCCCGAAAAGCCTGAACCTCTGCCCTTTGTGAAGATTTCCGAACCCACATTGGCAATGAATTTCTCCGTAAATGACAGCCCCTTTGCAGGGCAGGAGGGGAAATATGTTACCTCCAGACAGATTCGTGACAGACTGTTCAAGGAGCTGAATACAGATGTCAGCCTGCGGGTAGAGGATACGGATAATTTGGACAGCGTGAAGGTTTCCGGCAGAGGGGAGCTGCATCTTTCCATTCTGATTGAAACACTCCGCAGAGAAGGCTACGAATTTCAGGTTTCCAAGCCGGAGGTGCTGTTCAGAGAGATTAACGGCAAGAAATGCGAGCCTATGGAGGCGGTAACGATTGACGTTCCTGAGGAATTTGTCGGCAATGTTATCGAAAAGCTGGGCAGCAGAAAGGGCGAAATGACAAATATGTATCCTGCAAAGGGCGGCTATACCAGACTGGAATTTTCGATTCCTGCAAGAGGTCTGATTGGCTACCGCAGTGAATTTATGACGGATACCAAGGGCAACGGCATTATGAACTCCCTGTTTGACGGCTACGAACCCTATAAGGGGGATATCGTGACCCGTTCGCAGGGCTCTCTGGTTGCGTTTGAAAGCGGCGAAGCAATCACCTATGGTCTGTATAACGCGCAGGAACGTGGGGATCTGTTCATTGGCGCAGGCACAAAGGTTTACGAGGGCATGGTTGTCGGCAGAAATGCCCGTGCGGATGATATGGATATCAACGTATGTAAGAAAAAGCAGCTGACAAATACCCGTGCGAGCGGCTCCGATGATGCGCTGAAGCTGACACCGCATATCACGATGTCTCTGGAGCAGTGCATGGAATTTATCAGTGATGATGAGCTGCTGGAGGTAACCCCCCAGAATCTGCGTATGCGGAAAAAGATTCTGGATAATACCCAGCGCAGAAAGGCGAAAAACCGCGCAAACAGCTAAGAAGCGGTTCTGATTAGGATTTTTTGGAAAGAGGTGCACCATGGCGGCAAAAGCGAAGAAAAAGGGCGGCAGCTTCGTAAAACAGGCGGCAATTCTGGCGGCAGCCAGCCTGCTGGTACGTTTTTTGGGCTTTATATACCGTTGGCCTTTAACCAATATGATTGGGGACGAGGGCAATGCAATTTATGCCGGCGGCTACTACATTTATACCTTTCTGCTGATTTTGTCCTCGGCAGGACTGCCTGCAGCAATTTCTAAGCTGGTTTCCGAGCGAATCGCACTGAAGCAATACCGAAATGCGCATCGTGTCTTTCAGGCGGCATTGGTGATTTCCACAAGCCTTGGTGTGTTCTTTGCCCTTGTGATGGGGCTGGGCGCACATCGACTGGCAAACATGATTCAGATTCCGGACAGCTATTATTCCCTGCTGACGCTTTGCCCGACTTTGGTGATTGTTGCCATCATGTCCGTATTTCGTGGATATTTCCAAGGGATGCGCACCATGGTGCCGACCGCGATTTCTCAGGTTGTGGAACAGATATTCAATGCCTTTTTCAGTGTGTATCTGGCATGGGTGTTTATGAGCATCAATATTCCGGAAGGGATGACGAAAAACATTCCTCTGGCATCTGCCGGCGGCACGATGGGGACAGGCGTTGGTGCATTGGCAGGTCTGGTTGTGGTAGTCTTTGCCTACTGTCTGATTCGCCCGTATCTGCTTTGGAGAGCAGAGCGATGCAAGCAGCCCTACGAGGAAACGAAGCGTGAGCTGATGGGCAGAGTTTTGCAGACGGCATGGCCCATCATCGCAGGTACGGCGGTATTCAGCATTACCAACCTGATTGATATGGGGATGGTGGTAAGAATTCTGCAGCAGATTGGATTTTCCGAAGTGGATGCGAAGGCGTTGTATGGACAGCTTTCCGGGAAATATGTCACGCTGACCACATTGCCCGTTACGATTTCTACGGCGGTTGCAACAGCGGCTTTGCCGAGCATTGCCACATCGGTAAAATTGAAGGAGCGGAAGCAGGTACGCAGAAAAATGGCACTGACCTACCGCATTTCCATGATTATTTCTGTGCCTGCGGCGGTTGGTATCAGTGCGCTTGGGCCGCAGATTATCCACATGCTGTTCCCCAGTGCAAGCGACGGCGGTACACTGCTGACGGTTGGCGGCGTTTCGATTATCTTCCTTGCGCTCTGCCAGACCTCTACGGGGATTTTGCAGGGGATTGGACATATTAAGGTGCCCGTGGTCGGTGCGATTCTGGGTGCCATTACAAAGGTGATTCTGAACATGGTTCTGATTCGGATTCCTTCTATTAACGTTCTGGGGGCAGTGCTTTCCACAACGGGCTGCTATCTGGTTGCAGGCGTTTTTGATGTAATCATGCTGAGCAGACTGACGGGAACGAAATTTGATATCATGGGTAGCTTTCTCAAGCCGATTATCGGCTCTGCTGCCATGGCGGCGGCAACGCTTGGCAGCTATCATGTGTTCTATCAGCTTTTGCAGAGCAACACCATCGCGACACTGCTTGCAATCTGTATTGCGGTTGCGGTGTATGGTCTGGTGATGCTGCTCATCAAGGGTATCGTGGAGGAGGACTTGCAGACGGTACCCGGCGGCGGCAAGTTGATTCGCGTTTGCAGACGGCTGCATTTGTTATAAAAACAGAAATCCACCGAATGATTTTGCGGAAGATTCGGTGGATTTTTCTATAAAAAGGGATTTTTTTGGATACATTTTGAAAAAATATAAAATCTGTTGTTGACAGAAAGAATATCCTGTGGTAACATGTAAAAGTCGCTGAACAAAAGCGGTAAAAAATATCGAGGCGTGGCTCAGCTTGGTAGAGCGCTACATTAGGGATGTAGAGGTCGCAGGTTCAAATCCTGTCGCCTCGATGGCAGTTTAAGAGACGAATATGATTCGTCTCTTTTTTCATATTCGGCAGTGATTTGAAAAAAATTGGAAAAAGAGAGAATCGGCACGGCCTACGGAGGTGAACCGTTTATGACCGACCAGAACGAGGCACGATTGGTCAAGAGGGCGAAGCAGGGGGACATGCACGCCTTTGAGGAACTCATTATACAGCATGAAAAGATCGTTTATAACGTGGCACTGCGCATGATGAACCACAGCGAGGATGCGAAGGATATTTCGCAGGAGGTGTTTCTGAAGGCGTATCGGAATATCGGGAATTTTGACGAGCGGTCGCAGTTTTCTACCTGGATTTACCGCATTACGGCGAATACCTGCATTGATGAAATGCGAAAGCGGAAGGGCAGGCAGAGCTTTTCGTTAGAGGAAGAGCTGGAAAGCGAGGAAGGCAGCATGCAGCGGCAGGTTGCGGATGCGGGCGAAACACCGGAGGAAAGCATGCTTCGAGAGGAGCAGAAAAGCGAGATTTTACAGGCACTGGAGAGCCTTTCGCCGGAGCATAAGGTGGCGGTTATCCTGCGGGATATCAAGGGGCTTTCCTACGAGGAAATTGCGGAGATTCTGGAGCTTACGCTGGGAACGGTGAAGAGTCGTATTTCCCGTGGGCGAAATCAATTAAAGCAGGAAATTTTAAAATTACGGGAACAAGATGCACATTTTATTCGTCATAAGAGAGGAAAGGAGGGAAGGCAATGAATTGTGATAAAGTGAAAGAGCTGCTCTGGGCGTATTTGGAAAACAAAACCACGGCAGAGGAAACAGCAGAAATCGAAACGCATTTGGAAGGCTGTGCGGCTTGCAGAGAAGAGCTGGCGCAGCAGAAGGAAATCAAAAACGCTTTGGCGAGCCTTCCTGACGAGGAACTCCCTGAAGGCTATCATACAGAGCTGATGCAGAAGCTGCAGGCGGAACGCAAGATTGTGCCTTTCCCTGCAAAGAAGAAGCATGGCTGGAAGCAGATGAGCATGATCGCGGCGGCGGTGCTTGTGGTTGTGGTGGCAGGCGGCACGAGGGGGATGCTGGAAATGCGGCAGAACCAGAACGAGGAGATAGAGCAGATTCTGTTTGAGAATACTGCGCTGACGGCGGATACGGGCGAGGAAGCGGCAGAACAGATTGCGGCGGACAGCGCGACAGAGAACAATGCGGCGGAAAAATCCGATACCAAGGAGGATTTTTCTGAGCAGGAAACAAAGAAAGTAAAAAAACCTGTTTCGCAGAAAACGGCACCAAAAGAAACTACACCCAAAGAAGCAACTCCGAAGGAAACAACTCCGAAGGAAACGGCAAAGTCTTTTCGGTCGGAGGGAGCGGCAACCATGCCGAAAGCAGCTTTATATGCAAGTGAAGCGGAAAATGCGATGGACAGCGAGACATTGGTGAGCGGCACACGCGCTGCGGACAGCAATGCGGCGGACAGCATGACACTTCAGGTGGCAGAAAAGGAGACAGCCTTGCAGGCAATTCGTAAGAGCATAGAGGAAGCCGGCGGTTATGAGGGAAGCAGTGCGGATGATGTGATTCAGGCGGTGATTCCTGCGGCAAATTATGCAGATTTTCTGGAGCAGGTCGGCAAGCTGGGCGAAATACAGGCACTTTTCCAAGGCGAGGCGGACGGCGCATCGCACACAATCAACATTTCGGTAACGGAAAAATAAAAAGGGACACGGTGGATTTTTACGAGAAAAGCCGTGTTCTTTTTTTGCTGAAATTTTCTCGTGGACAGAGAATTTTGATATGTTTTGCAAAAAATAGCTTGACAAATCTCTGACAAACGCATATACTGGTCTCGTAAATAAATAGAATCTTCAGGGCAGGGTGAAAGTCCCTACCGGTGGTATAGCCCACGAGCCGCAAGGCATGATTCGGTGAAACTCCGAAGCCGACAGTATAGTCTGGATGAAAGAAGATGGATGAACGTAGGAAAAGTGTTTCTTTTCTGTGTCTTTTTGAGATATCTGCTCTGGATTGTTTTTGAACATTCCGGAGCTTTTCTTATTTGGGCACAGGGAGTCTTTTGGTGTGTGTTTCTGATGCTCTGAGCGATTCTGTTCGGAGCATTTCTTATTTTGTATTTTTGAAATCTGTCTGGAGGGATTCTATGAAGGATTCAGAATATATGGAGCTTGCACTCATGCTTGCGAAAAATGGGCTCGGATGGACGGCACCGAACCCGATGGTAGGGGCAGTGCTTGTGAAGGATGGTGAAATCATCGGTCAGGGGTGGCATGAAAAATGCGGTGAGCCGCATGCAGAGCGAAACGCATTGGCAAATTGCAAAAAATCGCCGCAGGGCGCGACGCTTTATGTCACATTAGAGCCTTGCTGCCATCAGGGCAGACAGCCGCCCTGTGTAGATGCCATTCTGGAGGCAGGCATTCGGCGCGTGGTGGTCGGTTCGGCAGACCCCAATCCGCTTGTGGCAGGAAAGGGAATTCGGATTTTACGAGAGCATGGCATAGAGGTAACGGAGCACATGCTGGAGGAGGAATGTGATCGCTTGAATGAGGTGTTTTTCCACTATATTCAAACAAAGCGTCCCTTTGTGGTAATGAAATATGCGATGACGATGGACGGAAAAATTGCAACCTACACAGGTGCATCTAAATGGATTACATCGGAAACGGCAAGAGCACATGTGCAAGAGCAAAGGCATAAATATACTGCAATCATGGTGGGTGTTGGAACGGTTTTGGCAGATAACCCCATGCTGAATTGCAGAAAAGAGGGTGGAAAAAACCCGATTCGCATTATTTGCGATACACACCTTCGCACACCGCTGGATACGCAAATTGTTGCAACGGCGAAGGAAATACCGACCATCCTTGCAACCTGCTGTGCGGACAGGGAAAAACAGGAGGCATATCTGGCGGCAGGCTGTCAAATCCTACAGGTGAACGAAAAAAACGGGCATGTTGATTTGCAGGAATTGATGCAAAAATTAGGTGAGCGGGAAATTGACAGCATTCTGATAGAGGGCGGCGGCACACTCCATTGGACAGCATTGGAGGAAGGCATTGTGCAAAAGGTGCAGGCATATATCGCACCGAAATTATTTGGCGGACGGACGGCAAAAACCCCTATCGAGGGACAGGGCGTTGCAACGCCGGCAGAGGCATTTTATTTAAAGAACAGCAAAATCATACCTCTGGGAGAGGATTTTCTGATAGAGAGCGAGGTGAGCGGAGATGTTCACGGGAATTGTTGAGGAAATCGGAAGGGTTGAGAGAATCAAGCACGGACAGCATTCTGCGGTCTTGACCATTCATGCGGATACGGTTTTGGAGGGAACCAAAATCGGCGACAGCATTGCAGTCAACGGCATTTGCCTGACGGTGACGGAGCTGTTTTCGCACGGCTTTTCGGCGGATGTGATGCACGAAACGCTGAACCGCTCCTCTCTGGCAGGGCTGACAATGGGAACGCCTGTGAATCTGGAAAGAGCCATGGCGGCAGACGGACGCTTTGGCGGGCATATCGTTGCAGGCCATGTAGACGGTGTGGGAAAGGTGATCCGCGTGCGTCGGGATGATACAGCCATTTGGTATACCATACAGGCGAAGACGGAGCTGATGCGATATATCGTTGAAAAGGGCTCCATAACCATTGACGGCATTAGCCTGACAGTGGCGGAGGTCGGAGAAAGCGAGTTTTCCATTTCTGCCATTCCGCATACGGTCAGCCAAACCATTTTGAAGAACCGCAGAGAAGGCGATTTGGTAAATCTGGAAACGGATATCATTGGGAAGTATGTAGAAAAGCTGATTTGTCCGAAGGCAGAGCAGCAGCCGAAAAATACAATTACAATGGATTTTTTATCGAAATACGGATTTTAAGGAGGAGAATACATCATGCAGTTTAACACAGTAGAGGAAGCGTTGGAGGAATTGCGCAACGGCAAAATCATTTTGGTAACAGATGATCCCGATAGGGAAAACGAAGGGGATTTCATCTGTGCGGCAGAATTTGCAACCACAGAAAACATCAACTTCATGGCATGCTATGGCAAGGGCTTGATTTGTATGCCTATGTCTGAGGAATATGTGCGGAAATTGCGGATTCCGCAGATGGTACAGCAGAATACGGATAATCACGAAACAGCATTTACGGTTTCCATCGACCATGTGGCAACCACAACAGGCATTTCTGCGGCAGAACGCTCCATCACAGCGCTTGCCTGCGTTTCGGATGATGCAAAGCCTGAGGATTTCCGCAGACCGGGTCACATGTTCCCTCTCCTGGCAAAGAAAAACGGCGTTCTGGAACGGGAAGGGCACACCGAAGCAACCGTTGATTTATGCAGACTGGCAGGCTTGAAGGAATGTGGGCTGTGCTGCGAAATCATGCGTGAGGATGGTACCATGATGCGTACGCCTGAGCTGATGAAGCTGGCAAAGCAATGGGATATCAAATTCATTACCATTCGGGATTTGCAGAATTACCGCAAATGCCATGAAAAGCTGGTGGAGCAGAAGGCAGCTGTTAAAATGCCCACAAAATACGGTGATTTTATGGCGTATGGCTTCGTCAATCTGCTGAATGGCGAGCATCATGTAGCACTGGTAAAGGGCGATATCGGCGATGGCAAGGATGTGCTTTGCAGAGTCCATTCCGAGTGCCTGACAGGGGATACCTTCGGCTCCCTGCGGTGCGACTGCGGACAGCAGTTTGCCGCTGCTATGACGCAGATTGAAAAGGAAGGGCGCGGTATCCTGCTTTATATGCGGCAGGAGGGGCGCGGCATCGGCTTAATCAATAAGCTGCGCGCCTATGAATTGCAGGAGCAGGGTATGGATACCTTGGAAGCAAATCTTTTCCTTGGCTTCAAGGGCGACCAGAGAGAATACTATATCGGCGCACAGATTCTGCGTGAGCTGGGCGTAAAAAGCATGCGTCTTTTGACCAACAATCCCGATAAGGTATATCAGCTGGAGGAATTTGGGATTGAAATTACGGAGCGCGTGCCGATCCAGATGGATGCAACAACACATGATTTATTCTATCTGAAAACAAAACAGGAACGCATGGGACATTATCTGAAATATTAAAGAATCTGAAATATAAAAGAAAAAATGAAAGAAAAGAGGGAATAAAAATGAAAACATTTGAAGGTAAACTGGTATCGAAGCAGATTAAAATCGGTATTGTAGCGGCAAGATTCAACGAATTTATCACAGCAAAGCTGTTGAGCGGTGCGATGGACGGTCTGGTGCGGCATGATGTAGCGGAAGAGGATGTCAACGTGGCATGGGTGCCCGGCGCATTTGAAATTCCCCTGATTGCATCCAAAATGGCGAAAAGCGGCAAATATGATGCTGTGATTTGCTTAGGCGCAGTGATTCGTGGCTCCACCAGCCATTATGATTTTGTCTGCAACGAGGTTTCCAAGGGGATTGCGGCGGTTTCTCTGGAAACAGGCATTCCTGTGATGTTTGGCGTGCTGACAACGGAAAACATCGAACAGGCGATTGAACGTGCCGGCACAAAGGCAGGTAACAAGGGCTACGATTGTGCGGTCAGCGCGATTGAAATGGTAAACCTGATTCGGGAACTGGAGAAATAAAAGGGCTTTTTGGATATAGATTCGACAAAGAGGCTGCTTCTGCTATTAAATAGGTAGAAACAGCCTATTTTATTGCAGAAAAAGCGGAAAAAGACAAATGTCCACTAGACAGAATGCACAAAAACGTGTAGACTATATTGTAAAATTTGAGGGATATGCTTTAGTGTTCTACTTGACTAAAGCGTTAAAATGCGATACACTATTTTCAGAACAGAAAGGGTGTGGAATTTGAATGAAACCGGAAGAAATGCTTTTGAAAAAAGAGGAGCGGGTCAGCTTCAGCCTGCGTGCCTTGTTTGAACAATATGGCTATCGAAAATTTAAGATGAGCAAATTTGAGGAGTACGATTTTTATGCGGAGAACAGAAGCTTTCTGCACAGCGAAGCCATCCTGACCTTTACGGGACTGGACGGCAAGCTTTTGGCGCTCAAGCCGGATGTGACCCTTTCTATCGTGAAGAATACGAAGGGAAGCCGAGATACGGCAGAACGCGTGTATTATAACGAAAATGTATACCGTGCCAGAAAGGGCGCAGGTGAATACAAGGAAATCATGCAGGTTGGCTTGGAATATATCGGCGAGGTGGATGCATACGCCACGCTTGAGGTGCTTTTACTGGCGCAGAAAAGCCTGAAAACCATCAGTGACGCTTATATACTGGATGTTTCTCACATGGGCTTTGTGGCAGGGCTGATGGAGGAGGTTGCTTTGCCTTATGCACAGCAGGATAGAATCCTCGATTGCATCAGCGAGAAGAATATTCACGGGATTCGCGCAGTTTGTAAGGAAAACAGCGTTGCGGCGGATTTGACCGAAAGATTGGAGGGACTGGCGAGTCTGTATGGCAGTCTGGAGGAAACCCTGCCGCAGGCGAAGGCGCTTTGCTGTAATGAAAAAATGGAGCAGGCAGTGCAGGAGCTGGAAAATATCCTGCGGTGTCTGAAAATCGGCGGGAACGAGCAGAAGGTCAACCTTGATTTTTCGATTGTGAATGATATGGATTACTACACAGGCATCATTTTTCAGGGCTTTATCAACGGTGTGCCCAGCAGCATTCTCAGCGGCGGTAGATATGACAA
>ENA-OPBL01003002-OPBL01003002.1-human-gut-metagenome-genome-assembly--contig:-NODE-3002-length-11218-cov-4.481412_pt1 | contig 11218 bp, 9 predicted proteins | sample MGYA00241073_ERZ501461 | MGnify/ENA primary metagenome ERZ501461 (study PRJEB25962, sample SAMEA2042630) | human gut metagenome | biome: human gut; feature: human-associated habitat; material: faeces... | reverse complement strand
GCCGAATGGCATGCTGCCGGCAAGCGTGTGGTAATGGTTCGTATCGAAACTTCTCCTGAAGACTTGGCCGGTATGGCAGTTGCTGAGGGAATCCTTACCGCTCGTGGTGGTATGACTTCTCATGCTGCTGTGGTAGCTCGTGGTATGGGTAAATGCTGTGTATCAGGTGCAGGTGCTTTGAATATTGATTATAAGGCTCGTACCGTAGAAATTGACGGTGTTGTTCTGAAAGAAGGTGATTACATCTCTTTGAACGGAAGTACGGGTGTAGTATATAATGGTAAAGTAGAAACGAAAGCTGCCGAGCTTTCCGGTGACTTTGCCGAATTGATGACGCTTGCTGATAAATATACCCGTTTGCAAGTGCGTACGAATGCGGATACTCCTCATGATGCGGAAGTAGCACGTAATTTCGGCGCTGTGGGTATCGGTCTTTGCCGTACGGAACACATGTTCTTTGAAGGGGAAAAGATCAAGGCAATGCGCGAAATGATCCTGGCAGAAGATGCGGAAGGACGCCGTAAGGCATTGGCTAAGATTCTGCCGTATCAACAGGCCGACTTTAAGGGTATCTTTAAGGCAATGGCAGGTTGTCCGGTGACAGTGCGTCTGCTCGATCCTCCTTTGCATGAGTTTGTTCCTCACGATCTGAAAGGACAACAGGAAATGGCGGATACAATGGGTGTAAGCCTGCAATATATCCAGCAGCGTGTAGAGTCTCTGTGTGAACATAACCCGATGTTGGGTCACCGTGGTTGCCGTCTGGGAAATACTTATCCTGAAATCACTCAGATGCAGACACGTGCTATCTTGGGTGCTGCATTGGAATTGAAGAAAGAAGGTGTAGAAACACATCCTGAAATCATGGTTCCGTTGACTGGTATCTTATATGAATTTAAGGAACAGGAAAATGTGATTCGCACGGAAGCAGCGAAGTTGTTTGAGGAACTGGGAGACAGCATTGACTTTAAAGTAGGTACAATGATCGAAATCCCGCGTGCTGCGTTAACTGCAGACCGTATTGCTTCTTCTGCCGAATTCTTCTCATTCGGTACGAATGACTTGACACAGATGACCTTCGGTTATTCTCGTGACGATATTGCTTCTTTCCTTCCTGTTTATCTGGAAAAGAAGATTTTGAAAGTAGACCCGTTCCAAGTGCTCGACCAGAATGGTGTGGGACAGTTGGTACGTATGGCAACAGAAAAAGGCCGTGCAATTCGTCCGGACTTGAAATGTGGTATTTGTGGTGAGCACGGTGGCGAACCTTCTTCAGTGAAATTCTGTCACAGAGTAGGATTGAACTACGTTAGCTGCTCTCCGTTCCGAGTGCCTATTGCAAGATTGGCGGCGGCGCAGGCTGCTATTGAGGGATAGCTAAATACACTGGTTAGGTACTTAACTATCTAAAGAAATAGGCTGTAAATACTTGTGAAAGTATTCGCAGCCTATTTTATTTTGTCTTTGTTTTTGCTTTGATATCCGGTGCTTCTGAGGAAATCCTTGGTATTTATTATAAAAAACTAACTAAATGTTTGTTTAATCCTAAAAACAGCTTTACATTTGCACCTCGAAAAACAGACCTGAGTGGGGTCTAATTGTTTAATTTAAAAAAAATGAGATGAAAAAGGGTTTATTATTGATAGTTGTTATGGTGGCAGCTATCGCTGTAAAAGCACAAGACATTTACGTAGGCGGATCTTTCAACGTTTGGCGTAACAGCACAGGCAATACTACGTCTTTTAAAGTAGCTCCGGAAATCGGATATAACTTTAACGAAACATGGGCGTTAGGTGCTGAATTGGATTATTCACATGACTATAACGGAAGCTTATCAACAAATGCATTCTCTGTTGCTCCGTATATCCGTTGGTCTTATTATCAAAACGATGCCGTTCGTTTGTTCTTGGACGGAGCTGCTGCCATTGGTTTTGTGAAGGTAAAAGACGGAGATACCAGCAAGGCAGGACAGATTGGTTTTAGACCGGGTATTGCTGTAAAATTGAACGATCATTTCTCTTTTATTGCTAAATATGGTTTCTTGGGATACCGCAGAAATGTAAACACTCCCGGAGATTCTTTCGGTCTTAAACTTACTAGCGAAGATCTTTCAATCGGTTTCCACTACGCATTCTGATAGATAAGAAAAATCGAACAAAAAATAGGAAAGGGAGTTCCCAAAAATAGGGAATTCCCTTTCTTTATGTATAAACTCTATAATTTATGCACTTGTTAACGAAAAAGTTGTTTAATACAAATTACAATCATACATTTGTATTGTTAAACAATGAGGTCATAAAGACTTTAAGTATTAATTTAAAACTTTAAAATTATGAAGAAGAGTATTTTGTTTGTTTTGTTTGCCCTGATTTCAGTTGCGGGCTTTTCACAAATTACAGGTTGGAATGCAAAAGTTGGTATGAACTTCAGTAATTACACAGGTGATCTTGATATGAATGCTAAGGTTGGTTTCAAGCTTGGCGGAGGTTTTGAATATGCCTTTGATGATACCTGGTCATTGCAACCTTCTTTGTTTTTGACCGGTAAAGGTGCTAAGAAAGATGCGCTTACTGTCAATGCTTATTATCTGGAACTGCCGATAATGGGAGCAGCTCGTTTCAATGTCGCTGATAATACCAATTTAGTAGTGAATGCAGGTCCTTATTTCGCATGCGGTATTGCAGGAAAAACGAAGATAGCCGGAGAAAGTGTGAAAACGTTTAGTGATGATGGTGTGGATTTTAAGCGTTTTGATGCAGGTCTCGGTGTTGGCGTAGCATTGGAATTTGGTAGAATCATAGCAGGTTTGGATGGACAATTCGGTTTGGTAGATGTACAGAAGTTGGGCAATCCGAAGAATATGAACTTTTCTATTGTTGTAGGATATAAGTTCTAAAACAGAATATTGGCAAATAAAGAAAGCCGCTATGAAGATAATTTGTAGCGGCTTTTTTCGTATCTACGCTTTATCCGGATAATATCAACTCCTCTTTTAATCGGCTAACTTCTTTAATTTCTTGAAGTGCTCAATCACAGCCAAATAGTCTTGGTCGGAACATGCATCAAACCTGTTCCAAAGATCGCCTAATATTACTGCTCCTCCAAATCCGAAATCTTTGATTTCCAGTAAATTGTCTGCATTTATACCACCTAATGCCATAACTTTCGAGTCAATAATCTTAGTCCTTTGTGCATCGCGTAGTTCTTCGGCAGTATATGTGGAGTAGTAATTCACTTTAGAAATGCTGTCGTAGATAGGACTCATAAAAACATAATCATAAAAATGCTTTTTGTTTTTTACTTCCTCGACAGAGTGACAGGAACAACTGACATGTCCCGCATAATCATGCGGTTCTTTGGGATTACGTGCATTCAGATGAATCCCCATTAGATTAAATTCTTCTTTAAGATAAAAATGTTCGTGTGTCACGATGCGACGGTGATACTTTTCCGGAATAAGTGTCAGTAGTCTTTCTGAATACATAGCCGGAGTCTCCGGCTTTCTGAGATGTAGAATATCCAGACCCTCTTCGAAAAGAGCAGTAATAATCTTATCTTCTTCAACGAAGAAGGTAGGGGTGGTAACTACAATTAGTTTCATTTCTTTCTGCTAAATTGAATTGTTTAGCAAAGTTAATAATTAACTATGTCAGAAACCAACGTTTATAGTGAAAATTTGTTAGATTGCAATGTCCGCAGGTCAATCGTCCATAGTTTACCGGCTAAAATATCACCGAATCCACAAATTATTTTCAGTACCTCCGTTGCTTCAATGCTTCCTACGACGGCGGGAGTGACTCCTATTACTCCTTTAGGGGGAGGTGGCATTCGCTTCATTTCCTCTTCATTGGGATAGAGGTCACGATAGCTCTTTTTCATCTCTCCGTAATTAAATACCGAAACCTGACCTTCAAAACCACAGATGGCACCATATACGTACGGTTTCCTTTGTTCAATGCAGATATCGTTAATCAGATAGCGTGTGGCGAAATTATCGCATCCGTCTACTACGATATCATATTTGCGGATGATATTGCCGGCATTTTCCTCTGTCAGCCGGGTGGAATAGGGCAGGATACTGATTCCGCTGTTTAGTGCGGAAAGTCTTTCTGCGGCACATACAGCTTTCGGTTTATCCAGTTCGTTCTCGGAATAGAGCACTTGCCGTTGCAAGTTGCTGATACTTACCCGGTCGTCGTCTACCAGTCCGATGCAGCCTACGCCTGCTCCTGCCAGATAGAGGGCAATGGGAGAGCCCAGCCCTCCCACACCCACGATGAGTACTTTTGCTTTTTTCAGCTTAAGCTGACCTTCTTCTCCGATTTCGGGGAGTATCATTTGTCTGTCGTATCGCATCCGTTTTTATCTTTTAAAGTCAAAAGCCTGGTCCCAGTCTTTCCATACCGGTTCACGTCCCAGTTTTTTCAGGTCACGTTCTACTTCTACCGCTTTCCGTTCATCGCTCACATGAAACTGCTCCAGCGTTTGCGGATAACTATAATATCCGCCCGGTTCGGTTTTGCTTTCCGCACTCATGGTCGTCACACCCAGAGTTGCCATGTGGTTACGGATTTCCGCACTTTCACGGGTAGAGTAGGAGATATCTACATCGTGATCGAAGATTCGCATGGCAAACGTCAGTTGGGCAAGTTCCCGGTCGTTCATGATAACATTTGGTTGGAACCCTCCGTTTTCGGACGGACGCATACGTGGGAAGTTAACGCTATATTTTGTCTTCCAATAATGCTTTTGCAAGTAACGGAGATGATAGGCCAACATGGTTACATCCGTGCGCCATTCTTCCAGTCCGATTAAAACTCCCATACCGATTTTGTGTACTCCTGCCTGCCCCATACGGTCGAAACCGTTGACGCGCCATTCGAATTTGGATTTCATTCCTCTCGGGTGATAAATTTTGTAGTTCGCCTTGTTGTAAGTCTCCTGGAAGCAGATCACTCCGTTCAATCCGTGGTTCGTCAGTTCCTTGTATTCTTCTGTTTTAAGAGGCATTACTTCAATTTGCAGGTTGCTGAAGTAAGGCTTTGCCAGATCCAGTGCACGGGCAATGTAAGGGACACCTGCAGCAGCAGGATTTTCACCCGTAACAAGCAGAAGATTCTCGAAGGGTGCCAGTCGTTTGATAGCTTTGTATTCGTTGATGATTTCTTCCTCCGTCAGTATGGTCCTTTTCATCGGATTACTGATATGGAAACCGCAGTACACACAAGAATTGGTACATGAATTGGTGATGTAAAGCGGCACGAACATGGAGATTGTCTTGCCGAACCGTTCCATGGTATATTTCTGGCTGAGCCGTGCCATAACTTCCAGATAAGGAGTAGCGGCGGGCGAAATGAGTGCCATAAAATCATTGACGTCCAGATGCCCGGATTTGCCTAAAGCCCGGCGTACATCGGCATTTGTCTTGGAATAGATGGCTTTTGTCGTCTCTTCCCAGGATATTTTTTCTAATTCGTCTGAGAACATATTGTTAGAGTTATTTCTTGTTTTTCTTTAAATCACGTGATAGTCTCATAGCACAGAAGTTCGGTCCGCACATGGTACAGTATTCTCCGTCGATATGATGTCCTGCACGGAAATAGGTCTGTGCCCGTTCCGGATCAAGTGACAGGTCGAACTGGTCCTTCCAGCGGAACTCATAGCGGGCTTTGCTTAGCGCATTGTCACGTACCTGTGCTCCCGGATGCCCTTTAGCCAGGTCGGCGGCATGTGCAGCTATTTTATAAGTAATGACCCCTACACGTACGTCCTCCTTGTCCGGCAGGGCGAGATGTTCCTTTGGAGTAACATAGCACAGCATAGCCGTTCCGAGCCAGCCGATTTGCGCTGCACCGATAGCGGAGGTGATATGGTCATATCCCGGAGCGATGTCCGTGACCAATGGGCCGAGCGTATAGAACGGCGCATCATGGCATTTTTCGATTTGGCGTTCCATATTTTCCTTGATCTTATGCATGGGCACGTGTCCGGGACCTTCGATAAAGGCTTGCACATTCTTGTCCCAGGCGCAGAGCACCAACTCGCCCATAGTGTCCAGCTCGGCGAACTGCGCTTCATCGTTGGCATCGTGGATAGAGCCCGGACGAAGTCCGTCACCCAAAGACACCGCAACGTCATATTGAGCCAGAATATCGCAGATATCGTCGAAGTGTTCATATAGGAAACTTTCGCGGTCATGCATCAGACACCATTTGCTCATAATACTTCCTCCACGGCTGACAATACCGCATAAACGTTTGTCGGCGAGGTGTACGTTATGGCGACGGATACCTGCATGAATCGTGAAGTAATCCACTCCTTGCTCGCATTGTTCGATGAGGGTGTCACGGTAGATTTCCCAATTCAGGTCTTCCACTACACCGTTCACCTTTTCAAGAGCCTGGTAGATAGGTACGGTGCCGACCGGCACAGGGCAGTTACGGATAATCCATTCACGTGTTTCGTGGATATTTTCTCCTGTCGAGAGATCCATTAGTGTGTCTCCGCCCCATTTGCAGCTCCACAATGCTTTCTCTACTTCTTCATCAATACTTGAAGTAGTGGCGGAATTACCTATGTTCGTATTGATTTTCACCAGGAAATTGCGGCCGATAATCATAGGCTCAGCTTCGGGATGATTGATATTGGCGGGTAATATGGCACGTCCGGCTGCGATTTCCTGACGGACAAATTCGGGAGTAATATGTGTTTCTATTCCTAACTCCTCGCAGTTCATATTCTCACGAATAGCTACATACTCCATTTCGGGAGTGATTATTCCTTTTTTCGCATACGCCATTTGGGTAATAGCTTCTCCTTTTTTGGCACGATAAGGTAGAGCGATATGTTCAAAGCGCAGGTGGTCCAGGCTTTTATCATCCCTTCTCATTCGGCCGTATTCCGAAGTGATTTCAGGTAGACGTTCTACGTCACCCCGGCTTACAATCCATTCCTCACGCATACGAGGCAGTCCTTTCTTTAAGTCGATGTTCATTTCAGTGTCACTGAACGGACCGCTGGTGTCATATACGTATACTTCCGGATTAGGCGTAGCTATTTTTTCTTCTCCTTCGAAACTGACACTGGGCACTTGTTCTACTTTCCGCATCGCCACGCGGATATTCGGATAAAGTTTGCCGGGTAGATATACTTTTTGGGAGCGGGGAAATTTTATTCTTTGTTCCATAATTGTTTTTTAAGCAACTGAGTAGTCAGGTTGTCGACTACGCTTTAATTTTATTTATCAAGAAATGCAGTTAATGGTGAGCTTGCTTCTGCTTCAAAATTGAAGGCTTGCAGTCCCAGCCCCGCTTCGTAAGCCTGTCTTCCGGCTTCAGTAGCGGCTTTGAAAGCTTTGGCCATTTCTACCGGGTTTCCGGCAACAGCTATTGCCGTATTCACCAATACGGCGGATGCACCCAGTTCCATTGCTTCGGCAGCATGGCTAGGAGCGCCGATACCGGCGTCTACTACTACCGGAATTCCCGCCTGTTCGATAATAATCTGCAGGAATTCTTTCGTTTGCAATCCTTTGTTCGTGCCGATCGGAGCGCCGAGAGGCATGACCGTAGCCGCACCTGCTTCTTCCAGTCGTTTACAGAGCACAGGGTCTGCCTGACAATAAGGCAATACCACAAAGCCTAATTTGACAAGTTCTTCCGTGGCTTTCAGTGTCTCGATAGAGTCGGGGAGCAGATAACGCGGGTCCGGATGAATCTCCAGCTTCAACCAGTTTGTACCGAATGCCTCACGGGCCATTTGTGCAGCAAATACAGCTTCTTCAGCGTCCCGCACGCCGGAAGTGTTGGGTAATAGCTGGATATGTGGGTGGATAATATGTTTCAGCATATCGTCCTCTTTATCGTCCATGTCGATGCGCTTCATGGCTACGGTTACCATTTCCGTACCCGATGCCAGAATAGCTTGTGCCATTACTTCGTTGGAGTTGAATTTTCCTGTTCCCAGGAAAAGGCGGGAATTAAATTCACGTCCCGCAATTACTAACTTTTCCATATCCTATAAATTAGTTGTTATTTAAAATCCTTCTTGTTTCTTCTACCGGATCGTTTGCCCGGAGAATCGTTCCCGATAGGGCAATGCCGTTCACTCCCGTGCGTAGTATGGCGGGAATATCTTCGTAAGTGATTCCTCCGATAGCTACTACCGGCAGCTCGATATGTGCCTCCTGCATTTGCGCGAGGATAGAGACATAGCCTTCCAAGCCCAGAACAGGGCTCAGATTCTGCTTGGTCGTTGTAAAGCGGAAAGGACCGATACCGAGGTAATCTGCTCCGGCACGATAATGCAGTAGGACATCCTCGAACGTATTGGCTGTGCCGCCAATGATAAAGGCTTCTCCGAGTATCTGTCTTGCCTGATCGATAGGCATATCCTTCTTTCCCAGATGCACACCGTCCACTTCCAGTTTCTTAGCCAGTTCGACGTGGTCGTCCAGAATCAGGATAGCTTCATGCTCTTTGCAGAGCGGTTTTAGCTGGAGGGCAACCGCTTCCACTTCTTCGTACGGAGCTTCCTTCATGCGTAGCTGTATCCACTTGCATCCCCCTTCGAGTGCCATGAGTGCCGATTCGAAACAGGTATACCGATCGGTCTGGTGAGTGATAAATTGTAGACTGACCATACTTTTACCCTCCACAAGCCGCTTTGATGATCACCAGGTTGTCATTCTCCTGCAACGAAAACTTTTCCCATTCGGTGCGCGGAATCATTTTGTTGTTTACGGCAATCGCGATGCCTTGTACCGGAAGTCCCAGTTGGGCTGCCAATTGTGTAAGGGTAGAAGCGGGAGTCATTTCCACCTCTTTGTTGTTTACTTGTACTTTCATTGTCCTATCAGAGTTAATAAGTTGAAAGTAAATACAAAGAGCGTGCTTATATGGAAAGGCGATAAGAAGAAACACAATCCCTACGTCAGTGCTAACTGCCTCAGGTTCCTAGGGTATAATCTCAGCCCCTCGTGGGGCACCCCTTTGTCTTTACGGGGGCAAAGTAAGCGAAAAAGAAACAGAAAAACACTAAATCAACCGATTTTTTTTCATTTTTCTGTTGATTCCCTTTCTTTGATAGGATGAGAGAAGATAAATCGCGCTCCGCCTTTGTAATCTTTGTCAATCCAGATATCACCTCCCATATATTGAATCGTCAGTTTACAGATAGCCAGTCCCAACCCTGTTCCCTGTACAAATTCATTCAACTTCTCGAAGCGTTGGAATACAAGTTCCTGCTTGTCTTCGGGGATTCCTGTACCGGTGTCGGTCACAGAAAATAGTATACACTGTTTTTCTTTGTCCACCGTGTAATCCAATGTAATGCTTCCTCCGGCGGGAGTGAATTTTAACGCATTATTCAGCAGGTTGATGATGATTTGTTGCAGACGCAACGGGTCGGTATAGAGCATATATGGCTCTTTGGGCATTTGCAGTCTGACGTCTGCATTCGTTGTTTTGTTCCGGTTGGTCAGGGTAATCATATTTTGGCAATGAGTCACCAGTTCGCACCATTCATAGTTGAATTGCAGCTTTCCCGATTCGAGACGCGATACATCCAGTACGTCGCTGATAAGCTGTAGCAACAGGTTAGAATTGGTCTGGATGATATTGGCATATTCTTGTAATTCTTCCGAAGGTTCTACGGAATTGATTAGCAAACTGGAGAAACCTACGATTGCATTTAATGGCGTACGTATTTCGTGACTCATATTCGACACAAAAGCACTCTTTAGCTGGTTGGCTTCCTCCGCACGCTCTTTGGCGTCACGCAATTCTATCTCCGACGCTTCCAGTTTCTTTTTATCTTCCCGTAGTTGTTTCGTTGTTCTTTCCAGACGATTCTTCAGAATTTTAGTCCGGTAATAGTAATACAATGCAATCATCAGTCCGCCTATCAATACAAGGAAGGTGAGCAGGATAAACTGTACTTCCGTTTTGTAAGCCACAAAGAAAGGGATCGGCTGGTTGATTACGATTGAATTAATGGGTAACTTCTTGTCTTCAAATCCCCATTCTTTTAATTTATTGGCATCAAATTTATATTTGTTGGGTAATATATTAATGCTACGGATGTCATTTTTCCCTTTATCCAGAAACTGATATGCGTATTCTCCCATTCCTTTGGCTATCCCTTCATATTGGGGGACATATCCTCCGATAGCCCAATAACCTATTGCGGTGGACGTCAGACTGAACACAGGCAACAAAGGATTTGCTTTGGAGAAAGCATAAACGGAATTATTCATATAGGTGATTCCTCTGTTATCAATTCGCCAGATGCCAAGCAGCATTACCGAATTTTTGGGGAGAACACGTAATTGGTTGACCGCCATATCAAGTGTATGGATTCGGCCGTCGATGTAAGTGATAGACAGTTCCGGATGATTTTTCAGATTCTTTTTAAACCAGGCCTGTTCGGCAAGACCGTTGTATGTATTATCCGAAACGAATGCCAGATGTTCCATTTCCGGATAGAAATATTTCATCATTTCTATATCCTTGTTAATATCGTATTCGTATGAAGAACAGTATTTTACATTATATTCTTTCATTCGTTCCGTCAAGTCAATGCTCTGGGGTTCATATTGTTGCATATCAATAGGCTCATCCGGAATTCGGATGCCGTTGCGGGATGCCATTGCAAAGAATACGGGGAGTCTTTTGTATTTCTCATCTTCGAGATGAAGGAAGCTGCTCCATGCCTCACCGCCGAGGAAAATAACTAATTTTGCACCCGGATGTTTATCCAGAATCTCGGTTAGCGTTTCTTTCCATTTATGGGCCTGTGACAAATCCGTTACATTCATATTTTCTACGATAGTGGAGTACTTTCCGCCCAGTTGGGTATAAGTCTGTATAAATGTTGATATGTTGTCGTAGGTATATTTAGTATCAGAATTATAGGAGGTAATGAAAAGTATCTCTTCTGCAGATTCTTCTGTGTCGGCAGCATTGCATAAACGGGGGGAGAAGAATAGGAGAGCAATGAAGACAATGAACAATATCTTATTTCTTTTATAAAGTGTCATAATTGTTTGTTATGTTGATTCAAGTATCGCAAAAATACAACTTATGTAGCTGATATCCAATAAATATATTACCTTTTTTTATGCTAGAAAAAAGGCCGCTGTGAAATTCACAACGACCTTTTCAATAGTATAGTTTAGTTTATTATATGCGTCCGGTTACATTCTTTTTTCTACCACATC
>ENA-OPBL01002998-OPBL01002998.1-human-gut-metagenome-genome-assembly--contig:-NODE-2998-length-11227-cov-2.315163_pt1 | contig 11227 bp, 10 predicted proteins | sample MGYA00241073_ERZ501461 | MGnify/ENA primary metagenome ERZ501461 (study PRJEB25962, sample SAMEA2042630) | human gut metagenome | biome: human gut; feature: human-associated habitat; material: faeces... | reverse complement strand
GGTGCCCCGCCAAACCAACGTGTTCCTGTTGCTGTGCTTCGGCGACAGCACCAGGGAAGAGGTGGTGGTGCCAATGGTTGAGGGCCCCTCGGGGTGGCGCATGAAGTGACGCTGTGCGCCTGCCTCATGGGCGTGTTACGGGCAGCAATGCCGGGTTGCGGCTTTGCCGTGGCAGGCTTGCCGATATGCCAGGCGCGCCGTTCCACACTGTGGAGCGGCGCGCCTGGCTTTTTATCTCGTTTTGCCTTTCTTTTCCGCGCCGTTGCCACACCCGTATTTCGGTAGCGGGGTGGCAGCGCAATTCCGGTTCAAGTTGGCTTTCGTGCGGCTTTACTTTGCGCTATCCAAAATCATCAAAGCCTAATGAACCTTCAACTCTCTGTTGTTTTTCTGTAATTTTGTCTGTATTTTACTTTGTTTATGCTATCTTTGCATGCTGTATGAATAACTTCAAATGAAGCCCGTGTACGCGCAATTATGCTTATGCGCAACTTCATTCCAATCTTCCACAAACTAATCGAATAACAATGAGAATCATCCTTTTCGCCATAATGGCATTTGCAACACTCAGGGCCACAGCCCAAACAACAATCACCGGGCATTTGATAGACAACGAAAAGAACAACCTGCAGAAGGCAACAATACGCTGCTACATTGACGACAGCGTGTATGCCGGTGGCACCACAACCGACGGCAAAGGCGAGTTCAAGCTAAAAATAGCGCAAGAAAACAGGGCTTTGAAGCTCAAGGCCGAATACATAGGTTTCAAGCCAACCACGATGGCCATCAGCCCTACAAAGGAGCATGCAATCCGCTTGGGCGACATTGCCATGGACAAGTCGACCGCGAAAATAGCCGAAGTGGTGGTGCTGGGCAGCAACACGGTGCGCACAGAAGACAGAACCATGATTTACCCCACCAAGGAGCAAATGCGCCACGCCTACGACGGATACAGTGCGATAGACGTGATGAGGATTCTCGGGCTTGACGCCGACCCATTGGAAAACATCATCAGATACCACAACCAAAGCGTGGCACTTTGCATCGACGGCAGGGAGGCTACAAACGAAGAAGTGCAAAACCTCAATCCCAAAGACATAAAACGCATAGACCTATACACGCAAGGCAAGCCGGAATACCCTGATGCATACGCCGTGCTCGACTATGTGCTGAAAGAACGCGACTACGCAGGGACTGTTGCCATAAGCGCATTGCACAAGCTGACCACACCCGAAGGCAACGCCCGGGCCACGGCACAATACTTTGAGGGGAAGTCGGAATATGCCATATCGGCAAACGGCAGCTACAGCAACTTCAGCGGACAACCGCAAGACTGCAGGGCTACTACATACAGATTCCCCGAAGCCACAGTGACGCGCCGCACCGAATCACTGTCTGCCCTCAACCGGCAAGATGCCATGGGAGCCTACTTCACCTACCTCTACTCTGACACCAGGCAAAGCCTCTACGCCTCGGCACGCTTCAACAGGAGCCACAGCAATGACGAAAGCGGCAGCACCCTTGCATACAGCAACGACGCAGAGGCGTACACACGGCGTGAAAACGCCACCTCGCAGTCCGGTGGAAGGTTTTCGGAAGGTGATAGAAGAGACGCCCTGAAGTTGCGCTACAGCCGCACGCTGCCCAAGCGGCAAAGCCTGCGCATGGAAGCGTATTACAGCTACGGTAACAACCATTACGACCGACACTACGAGAACATAGCCGGCAGCGCATGCGACCGCTATGCCAACGGAACGCGCGAGGACAGCCACTACCTGTCGGCCACGGCCAACTACACTAAGGCATTCGGCCGCAAGTCGTCGCTAAACATCAACGCTGCCATGGGATTTACTGACATAAACGACATCACCATGCGCCAGGCCACGCGTGGCGACTTAAGGCTGCGCAAGCATACGGAAAGGCTGCACGTAACATATCTTTATAAGATAAAGAGGACTTTCAGCATACAGGCAAGCCTGGCGGGCAAAGCGGCCACTGTAAAGTCAAGCGGCAACGAGCAGACAAACCTATTTTTCACCCCGGGCATACGTATGTCTTACCTCAAGGGCAAGCATGCGTTGAGCCTCTCGCTGACGGCCATGAGCACGGAAGCAAGCAACGCCAACCGTACGGGTGACGAGTACCGCATAAACGAATACGAAGTCTTTGTAGGCAACCCAAAGCTCAAGGATTACATGAGCTACAACTCCACCGTCGCCCACACGTTCGACATATCGCCAAGGCTGCAGTGGTTCAACTACGCCGCGCTGAAAGTATGCCCCGACTTCACCTACATGCAAATAAACCACGACGCCGGGCGCGGCGCGTTTGTACGCCAAAACGTAAACAACGGTACATACTGGAACGCGCACCTGGAAACGGGAGCCAAGTACTACATCATACCGAAACTGCTCGACATCATGGGAATAGCCATATTCAACCACTCAAAGTTGAGTGCATGGACCGACATCTGTGAAAACAGGATTTACTTCTCCATAAGCTCGCAGCTGCTGTACAAAGGCTGGCGGGCCTTGGTTTCATACATGACGCCAAGCAAAGGCGTAAACCCCACACTGGGCAATTACATAAAAAGCCCCCACAGGCTCAGGCTCACCATTGCCTACAGCATAAACGACTGGAACATTGAGGCGGAATACACAAACCCCTTCAGGGCTGCCACGCGGACAGAGTTCGACAACGGCGAGTACGCCACATGCAGCACATCGCGCACACCCCTCGTAACCGACAACTACGGACACATAAGAGTCAGCTACCGCTTCAACTTCGGCAAGAAGAAGCACAAGTTCAGCAACCCTGACACGCAAGACATCAACCAGACCTCAATATCCAAGGAAAATTGAAATGGAAAGCAAAAGGGAAATGAACCTTAAAGGCAAAACCATAATGGGGGCTTGACTCACCAACAGATTTGCCGGGTAATACCCCGGCAAGCGCTATTGCGGCGCCTGCTGTCGCTGGGCTGTGGCCGGCTCATTGCCTGTCGCCATGCCGGCGGTCCGGCCTGTGTGCCCTGCACCGGCAGTCTGCCTGCGGCCTTCAGCGAGCAGTTGCGGGCGGGGGCTGCTTCACCATTCCGCCGGTGATAAAATCATTACAAGCCGGTTGTGGCCCTGTCGTGGCGGGCATGCCGGCATGCCAAACGTGCCGCCCCACAGTGTGGAACGGCACGTCTGGCTTTGTAGTCCGGCCCGTTATGCCCGGCGTTTCCCGGCGTTTGGCAGCATGCTGTGGCAAGGGGTGTTTCCGTGGCATGGCTTGTCCGGAAAAAGTATTACACCGATGGGCTGCGGGCCGTGGCCGTGGCTTGTTGCCTGTTGCCGGACAGTTGCGCGCCGGTGTATGCCGTCGGTCACTTGTTTTTCACCTTTACCATCACTATTGGCTGTTCGTCCACATCGTCGAGCGGTGCCGTCTGGTATTTCACCTTGCCAAAGTCTATGGCCTTGAGGTCTATGCAGCGTATGGCGCTGTTGCGCATGGTGCGGTAGTATATGCGGCCGTTCATGATGTCGGTGGCGTTATGGCCGCTGGTGTCGTTCATCGTGACCGTGCCCGTGCTGGCCATGCTGTACCACCGGGACAACCGGCTCGGCTTCGGTGCGGCGCTGTCGGAGTACGCGACGGTGCTGTATCTGATCGGCCTGCTGTGCTTCACGCTGTATCCGATGCCGGACGATCCCGCAGCGTACTGCGCCACCCACCATCTGCATCCGCAGCTCAATCCGTTGCAGTTCATCGGTGATATCCGCGCCGACGGGCTGACGGCGATCCTGCAGATCGTGATGAACGTGGTGTTCTTCGTCCCTCTCGGCTTCATCATGAAACGGGTGTTCCGCTGGAAATTCGCGGTCGCCCTGCCGGTCGGCTTTCTCGCGTCGCTGCTTGTCGAGACGATGCAGCTGACGGGGGTGATGGGTGTGTTTCCCTGCTCGTATCGTCTGTTTGACGTGGACGATCTGATATGGAACACGTCGGGCGCCGTGATCGGATACGGTTGCGCCATGCTGTTCGACCGGCTGTTCCCGCCGCGGCGCACGGATATGCAGACGGTCACCCGGCCGGGGTTCGTGCGTCGTTTCGTGGCATTCCTCATCGACATGGGACTGGTCGTGGTGTGCGCGACTCCTGTGGGCGTCGCCGCGATGGTGCTGGTCACGATGATTTCGGGCCGTCCTGGCGCCGACGTGCAGCGGATGCGGCTGCTCGGCCCGCTCGGGTTCGGGGACATCGCGATGCTGGTCATGCTGGTGCTGTTCGAATGGGTGATTCCGTGGTTCAGACAAGGCCGCACTCTCGGCGGCAGCTACACGCATATGACCTGCGAGACCACGCCGAGGAGCGGCGCTCGCCGCGTGGCGTTCTATGCGGCGCGGTTCGCCGCGATATGCTGCGTGGTGTTCTGCGGGCGCGTGCCGTGGGCGGGCGCGGTGATATTGGTCATGGGCGTGTTCTGGCTGGTCCGCAGACAGATGCCGTACGACTTGATTTGACGTCGCTCGCCGCGTCGTCGGTCCAGCTTTCCGGGACAATGGAATCATGAGCAACAACATACTTGTCATCACCAGCAACCCCGAAAAGGACAGCATGACGGATGCCGTGGGTGCGGCATTCGCGGCGGGCGCCGTCGAGCGCGGCGCGTCGGCGGACGTGCTGGACCTGTACGATGAAGGATTCAATCCCGTGTATTCTGCGGCCGACCGGGCCCATTATCTCGGCCATGCCCCGATGCCCGAGGACGTCGTGCCTATCCAGCGCCGGCTCGCTCAGGCGGATGTAATCGCCCTGGTGTTCCCGATCTACTGGTATACGATGCCGGCGATGGTCAAGGGACTGTTCGACCGCGTGATCTGCCGTGGGTTCGCCTATCATCCGGACGGCACCCCCGGCGCGCTCGCGGACAAGACGGTGCGGGTCATCATGCTGACCGGCGGCTCGCGGCAATGGTATGAGTCCGATGGCATCGGCGAGTCGTTGGACAATCAGATCTGCCGGCAGACCTTCGCCAAGTACTGCGGGGTGAAGGACGTCGAGCTGGTGTACGTCGACAACCTGTCCATGGGCGACGATTCGTCCGACAAGCGTAAGGCCGCCGCGGCCCAACTCGAAGGCATCCGTCAACTGGGCGCCAGCCTGGCGTGACGCCCATAAGCCATCACCGCCGAACGAGCCTGCGGCCGATATATGGTGCCGCTCGACCCGCGGTGGCTCTCACCTGCGCATGTTCGGGAAATGCAGGCGCATGAAGTCGTCATCGAAAGCCGCCTGATATGCTGCGCGAACCAGTTGCCAAACACCACGCCGTTGGCGCGCTGCCGTACAGGAAGATCGCGGGCAGCGTGCCAACGGCGTCGATGAGAATCCACGCCAGCAGTATGGTCGCGAGCCGCGTGTGCCACGTGTCGTCGATGAGATGCACGAGCCACAGGACGAGCGGCAGGATGAAACGGACGATCAGATAGCGCAACAGCCCCCGGAACAGCATGAACGGGACGGTGGTGCGCCCGCCGATGTTCAGCGGCTCGTTCGCATAGTTCCATGACCGGCTGCCCAGCAGATACTGTTGGATCAGACTCATCGCGAACTCCAGCATGCCGTCGGCGAGACCGCCGAACAGCACGACCTTCCACCCCAGGTCGATACGGTGCAGCGCGATGACGATGGCCAACGCGGAGACCGTACACGTAGTTGAAGGGGGTGAGGATCGATCCGTTGCAGTACTCGAACATGCCTTTGGTCTGGTATGCCCAGATGGTCTTGTGCACGGTGCCGATCAGACCTGCGAGCGCGTAGACGAACACACAATCCGCCCAGTCGCGAGGGCGGGGCTACCTGCCCAAGAGCTTCGCGTCCATCGACCGCAAGACCGGCAAGCCGAAGACGGCGAACATCGTGCTCGCCATCGCGGCCGAGCTCGTCATCATCGGATTGCAGGTGCTGCCGTTCTCCCCGGCCGCGCTCAAACCCGCATCATGGGTGATCGTGGTGGTGTGGATCGTGCTGGGACTGGTGTTGCGCCTGATGAGCCTGCGCTCCCGGCGCGAGTGACGCATCGCCGTCGCCGCCCGCAAGCCGCAGGTAATCGCGGTCGTGGGATTTGCGTCGGGGTACGAACCGGCTGATGACGGAAACGCCCTTGCCGCGATTCCTCACATAGATGAACCCGATGACGGAGAACACGACCGCGCCGATGAAATTGACGATGAGATCCTCCATCGTGTCGATCAGGCCGATGTCAAGATAGCCGCCAAGGCCGAGGTCACGCCCATTGACCGCCACCTGCGTGATGTCGTTGATATGAACGGCGTGATTGGCGTGGGCCGGATCGAGCATCACCGAGCTGATCGAATGCACGACGGCGTCCTTCTGCATGTCGAATCCGAACAGCATGTCCATCGAGAATTCGAAGAACTCCCAGACCACGCCGATCGTCATCGAGAAGCAGAACGACACAATCGCCAGGTACAGCGGCGACAGCTCGAACTTCACACGGTCCGAACGGTTGAGCAGGTCGACCAGCGAAAAGCCGATGGCGGCCGCGAGGAAGCCGTTCATCGTGTGCAGCACCGTGTCCCAGAACGGGAAGATCTCATAGAACGAGCTGATCTCGCCCAGGATCTCAGCCGCGAACACGAACACCAATACGATGACCTCAAGCGCGGACGGCAGTTCGATGCGGAACCGTACTTGGACGAATGCGGGCGCCAGCAGCAACAGCAACGTCAGGATGCACAGGAACACGGCCTCATAGTCGCCGTTGAAGAATTCCAGCACCGCGACAGCGATCACCAGCACGCGCAACACGACATACACCGCGAACGAGCTTTTGTGCTCCCGGATCTCCATGCCTATGGCGGCTTCCATGGTCTTCCAGCGTGCGCGCAACGGCGGTTTGTTCTTCGATTCGCCCATCGCTCCAGTCTATCGGCGACGGGCTGCGCCCGGTGGCGGGCGGCGTGTCGGTGCTCATCGAGCAGCTGGACATACCGTGGCCTGCGGGCATGTGCGGCATGGAAGAATGCGCTGGTGAACAGTCGCAGGATGGTGCTGCTCGAACCGTAATTGAGCGGCGAACGGGTCCAGCCGTGCAAGCCTACCGTGGATCACTGGTCGAGTAGCCGGAACTCGCCGAGATCACGGGCGATCATGTCGAACGGCGTGGCGCATCGGGCCTTGTCCTCCCAAGAGAGCACGACCTTGTACATCAGATGGGCGTTGACGCGCACGTCGATCGGCACGTCCCTGTCGACGCACGTGATGCGCAGCGGCCCGTAGCGGTAGACATGCCGTGATCCAGGATCGCGGTGTCGGAACAAGAACGACATGGACGGCTCTCCCTGTGATGCATTGTATCGGACGGCAGACCGTCGAACAGACGCTGTCGCTGTTCGGCTCCAGCGTCGTGCAATACGCTATTTTCTGGTACCTGGTCTTGCGGTCGAACTCCGGCATGGTCATGACCGTAGCGATGGTCGCCGCCGCCCTGCTGCAGGCAATCGTCTCCGTGTTCGGGGGTGTCTGGGCTGACAGATGGAACCGCAAACTGTCGGTCATGCTTCCCGATGCCGTCATCGCTGCCGTGACCATATGCCTGTCGGCAAGTATGGCCGTCGGCTGGGGTGATACCGGGCTGATTCTTGTCGTTCTGGTCATACGTTCGGCAGGCGGCGGAATCCAGACCCCGGCCGTGCAATCGTTCATCCCGCAGATCGTTCCGGAGGCGTGGTTGCTGCGCGTCAACGCGGTTAACGGCACGTTGCAGACGGCGATCAGCATCGCCTCTCCTGCAATCGCCGCAGCCCTCGTCAACCTGATGCCATTGTGGATGATCATGCTCGTCGACGTGTCCACGGCGATTGTCGGCATAGGCTTCGTCGCGCTGATTCGTTTGGATGATGCCCGTCTTCGTCGTCCGGGGGAGAGCTCGGATGACGCCCTGCGCACCACATCGATTTCGGTTTCGTCGTGCTCTCCAATTCCGCTGACAGGCTTGCCGCGCCCATGTACACGCTCATGCAAAAGGAGAGCGACGTGTCCCGCAGGGGCGGGTATTGCTGACCTCGGTCTCGGCATTCGGAGTGCCTGCGGGCATGCTCGTGTTCGGCCCGCTCGCCGATGTGGTCGATGTACGTCTGCTGTTCGTGGTCGGCGGTCTGATGACCGTTCCGATCGGTGCCTATGTGATGAGATCCGCGCGGCGAAATCGGGTCGCTGAGTGAGTGACTGACGGGGTTCATCGTGCGACACGCCCGAATTGTGTAGCAGGACTGTCTTACATGTTCTGCGGGAATGACGGAACAAGGCCGTTTTCCGGGATGCGTGCTTGCAGTTCTGCTGCGCAATTCGGGCGTGTCGCGCAGCGTCTCGCTTTGCCGGGCTCGCCGGCGATGTGCGAATGAGCTGCACGCATGGGTTGACTGTGCGCGCTGTCCGTGAGATGGAACCAGGTGTCTTATACCAGCCGGGCGGCGGGTGTGGATGTCATGACAGCGGCCGGAATCAGGCCAGCGTCGCCGTGATGGTGAGATCTCCGGTCTCGGTGCCGGCCCACACGCCGTCCGTGCGGTTCCAGCGCATGCCGTTCGCGCGCCACGAATCGCTGCCGTAGCGCCGTGCATGGACCACCAGCCAGGCTGTCGCTTGGCGGCATAGCCTTTTTCCGTTTTCGGTGTCGGTTCCGGCCGACATTGTGAACGTCAGTGTCTTGGACGTGGTCTTGCCCGAGCCGTCATTGGCCGCGGAATTGTCGGCGGCCTTGTCGCCGCCGTCGTCCTGCGTCTTCGAGGAAGGCTCCAGACTCGACGGCTGCGATACCAGGACGGTTGGGAATTCGTTGCGGAAATCACTGGTCAGACCATCCATGTCCGCGTCCGAAGGCTGCGCCGGCTCCAGCGCGCACGCGACACCCGCGCCGGTCTCGCCGGTCAGACCCGCCGCCCATGTCCGCGCAAGATTGGTCCAGTCGGCGTACCTATCCGGATATTGCGAACGCTGCACTGACTGCGCCGCGTCCTCGACGGGGACGGACTGCCAGTTCGGCACCTTGACCAGCTCGTCGTAGAACCTGTTCGCCGCATACGTCTCGTCCATCAGCTGCTCTTTCGCGCCCCACCCCTGACTGGGACGCTGCTGGAACAATCCCACGGAATCCCGGTCGCCGTAGCTCAGGTTCATCAGCCGCGTCTCCTGCATCGCCGTGGCGATGGCGACGGTCGCGGCATGATCGGGCAGGCCCCGTTTGACTGCCGCTCTCGTGATGATTTCGGCGTTCAATGCCTGTTCAACGGACAGCATTTCCTTGTTGTCGCCGGAAGACAGCGTCGCGGAGCAGTAGGCGTCCGACGCCCGGCGTGGTTCAGGGCCGGAAGCGGGCCATACGAAGCGCATCAGTCGTGGAATCGAGGCGAACAAGGCGATGGCCGCGCACAGCATCACCGCGACGATGATCACGGTCCGTCGCATGCCGTGACGCGGCCGTTCCCGACGCGCGGCGGGTCGTGCGTGCCATGTCGGCGACAGCTCATGCCGGATCGGCGGTTGCCCATCACGAGGCGAGACTGATCGCGTTCGCCGAGCCGTTCGTCGTCCGGCCATCTGCTCACCTCCAGAGTCGTTTCCGCGCAGTGTATCTGTTTTGCGTGTCGTTACGTGTCTATCGTGCCATATGATGCTGCGATGCCATGGCATCCCGCAGGATGATTTGTGCGGGGCGTGGCGAGAAGCATGTTCCGTGGCTGCCGCGTGCCTGCCTGCCGTGGCCGTTTGCCGTGCCCGTTGCCATGGCCGTCGTGTCTTCCGCCGTTCCGGCCATCCCGCGAAGCGCCCCATCATCCCCAAAGTCCCATTTGCTCCGCCCAAGATGGGACTTTGGGCGGATGATATCGGATAACAAACGGATAGAATGCTGCTGTCATGTGGCTTATGCTGCGCGTACAGTGGCAGGTATGTTGGATCACATCGCATTGCATGTGCGGGACGTCGGACGCAGCATCGCTTTCTACGAGCATGCGCTCGCGCCACTCGGCTACATCGTCAAGGCCCACCACGAGCCCACGTTGGGTTTCGGCGTGGATGACGGGACGCCGCACTCCGACTTCTACGTGTCCCCGCTGGATGATGCCGCGCTCGCGCCGCCGCCCACGCATATCGCGTTCCTCGCCCCGAACCGTGAGGCCGTGCGGGGTTTCCATGCCGCGGCGCTCGCCGTCGGCGGCCGAGACAACGGCGCTCCGGGACCGCGCCCGTATCATCCGGGGTACTATTCCGCATTCGTGCTGGATCCGGACGGCAACAACATCGAGGCCGTCGTCGACTGGGCGGGATGGTTCGAAAACCATCGCTGACAGGCGGTGCGAACGATTGTTGTACGACTGTACAACAGCGTCGGGCTGATGCTGGTACGTTCGTACATCAGGTGTTTCGGATATCTTCGACGGTCCCGAGCCTGATCGGCAGGTATCCATGCCGATCGGCGGCACACCGCATGACCGGCCATACGCCTGCGCGACAGGATGACGGCCATCCACCCGTGGTACGCGCCGGTCGTGCGTTGGATGACAATCGGCTGCATGCCGGACGCGAACCGGGCCGTAAACGTCTGCGACATCAACGGGCAGCAGAGCCACCAGACGAGAATCAGCATCGACCATTCCGCCAGATGGCGGTCGCGGCTCAGCCACAACCACAGCCATGAGAAGTTCGTGAACCCATAACTTACGCTCATCCACAGCAGCACCCAGAACATGCTGCCGCCGCTGATCGAATGTGAATGCGTCAGCAGATTGAACGCGCCATAGCCCACGGCGAAATACACGCTGCCCATCACCAGTCCGACCAGCAGCGTCATGTATCTGCGACGCCACACCAGCAACGCCGCGAAACCAATCAGAAACGCCACATCCAGCCAGATGTACGTCGGCATGAACTCCCGCCGCGCGATGACGTCCGACCCGTCCATGAATCCCCCTTCGTTGGTGTTCACCGAATGTTCCTGTGTCAGGGTATATGCCCACCGTTGGTCGGACCGGTGGAAGATGACGGATTGGTTGGGTCGGCTGGGCCGGTGAAAATGGCGGAGTCGGCTTGGGCTGTCGACGATGAGTCGCGGTTTCCGTGCGTTTGCGTTCCTAAGTGCGCGCCGAACCGGCAAGTGCGCGCACATAGCAACGCAAATGGCCCTGTTTGCGTTCCTAAGTGCGCCCGGTCGTCG
>ENA-OPBL01002986-OPBL01002986.1-human-gut-metagenome-genome-assembly--contig:-NODE-2986-length-11261-cov-2.117437_pt1 | contig 11261 bp, 9 predicted proteins | sample MGYA00241073_ERZ501461 | MGnify/ENA primary metagenome ERZ501461 (study PRJEB25962, sample SAMEA2042630) | human gut metagenome | biome: human gut; feature: human-associated habitat; material: faeces... | reverse complement strand
GTTCTAAGTCTGAAGTGGAATCGAGGTTGAAGCACTTCTTAAACATTAAATAAAACGTAAACGCAGTCCCATCTCTCTTAGGAGGGATGGGACTTGTTGGTAAAAAGGGCTGCTGTGGACAGCAGCGAAAAGGGAAAGGAATCATGAATAACAAGAAAAACCTGAAAATGAAACCCGTAGGCAGCGAATATATGGAACAGTACAATGCCCTTCTACGCTATGTGTTCCAGGTGACAGAACAGGAACTGAGTTCCATCGGATGGCAGGAACGTGAGATTATCCGTGCCAAATTTCCTACCATGGAAAAGGCAGATGTGATCGGATGGTTTGATGATGACAATCTTGTTTCTCAGGTGGCAGTCTACCCTATGCAGGCACGTATTTTTGGCAGAACCTATGCCATGGGCGGTCTTACCGGAGTCGGAACCTACCCGGAATACTCCAACATGGGTCTGATGCACAAGCTTCTCGAGCAGGCACTCAAGAACATGAAGGAGCATGGCCAGGATATCTGCTATCTGTATCCATATTCCATTCCATATTACCGTCGCAAGGGCTGGGAGATTATCTCGGACAAAATCTCCTATGAGATCAAGGATTACCAGCTTCCGAAGAACCATCAGGTTCCGGGGGATGTACGCCGCGTTGATACTGAGGGCGAAGAACTGAAGGCAGCTTATAACCGCTATGCCATGCGGACACACGGTGCGATCCTCCGTGATGATCTGGCATGGAATGAGTACTGGCTGTGGGACTCCGATGATATTATGGCAGCCGTCTACTATAACGAGAATAATGAACCGGACGGCTATGTGATCTACTGGATCGCGAAGGAAGTTTTTCATATCAAGGACATGATCTTCAATAATGAAGAGGCAAGAACCGGACTGTGGAATTTCGTTGCGGCACACTTTTCCATGATCAATCAGGTGGAGGGCGATACCTACACCGATGAACCACTGGCATTTCTTCTGGAGGATGCAAGTATCAAGGAAATAATCTCACCATACTATATGGGAAGAATCGTAGATTTTGTCTCCTTCATCGAGAAGTATCCGTTTAAACCGAGCGTTCTTGACCGTGAATGGAAGTTTAAGCTGATCGATCCGGTCATGGAATGCAATCAGGGAAATTTCAGCCTGACGATCTCCAGAGAAGGCTGTGGTCAGGTGGTCCGGATTATGGAACCCTGCCAGGATGAGATAAATATCCAGACCATGACTACTATGCTGATGGGCTACAAACGCCCTGAATATCTTGCAAGGATCGGAAGGATTAAGGCAGCCGAGTGGACCATCGACATGCTTGAAGATGCGATCGAGCAGCAGACACCGTACATATCGGATTATTTCTAAGATTAATGATTTAATGAAAAAGATTACAGAAATTGCACCGTATGCTTGCAGAAAAGGAACAAAATGAAAGAATATAACTATATTTCTGTTCTGGACGGATTTTTGAGAGCGAAAATATATCTGTGGATGATAAATGTTATTCTCTATGTAAGGTCATTTCGTGTAGCGGAAATTTTTCTGCTGGCTGGAATACTATTGATGGGAGTCAGCATATTGTGTTCTTCTGCTATAAACAGAAAAAGATGGATAACTTCCTGGATGATCAGTTTCTGTGCCTGCTTTATTTATCTTATCTGCTATATTCTGGAAGGTTATGCAGGGGTGATCATACCGATGGGAGGAATATCGGAAGCAGATTCTAATCCAGCAAATGGAATTATTATGATGTTATATACTGCGGTGTTTTGGGGAGCATCAGTAGTGATTCGCATTATATCAGGCATTCTTTATTCCGTTTTGAATAGATTTGGCTCTGACACATATTTATGAGAAAAAAGAAGGTACTGTAAAGTCATCGAATATGATGATTCTGCAGTACCTTCTTTTATTTTGCAGATTATTTATTGGTTTTCAGCTGTTCAATCATATGCTTGATAATCTGTTCAGCTTCCTCAGGCTTGTAGTAAACATCCGGGTCCATGTTTGTCAGGAATTTCTGAAAGATCTGCAGGATAAATGGTTCTGTGATCGCGAAGCACATATGATCTCCGGAATTTGTCTGGTAAGTAAGCGAGCAGGTGTTGCCACAGAGACACATGCGAAGGTTCTCAGACAGATGATTCAGAGGCTTCTTTAAGATTCGATAGGAACCGTTATGACAGCATTGGGCGATTTCACGAAGAATTCGGATGCGCTGCTCGACATTTAACGGATGATAGAATGTTGGTGGAATCTCTTCAAATAAACCTTCCTGCAGAAAACGGGTCATTCCGTATTCTGTAAAATAGATAATAAATTTTCCATCATTGACCAGTTGTATATTATTGCTGAACAAAGCGTCTGCCATAGCTATAACAGAATCTGCCCCAGGAATATCATAATTAAAAATATCTTTCAGCAAATCCAGACGTAAAAACGGGAGAATGCATGCTTCAGGCTGAATATTAATAATCAGATCGGCAGAAGCTCTTGTATTAGCAACAAATTGAAAAAGAGATGGCAGATTATCTGCAATAATCGGAAAAGTCTGAAAGGCAGGCTGACAAAGATCCCGATGAGAATGAAACAGATTCCACAATGCCTGCAGGATATCCGGATCCTGGTATAGAATTCCCGTCTGGTAATCAGAAGAACATGTGATGGCAAATTCCGAGGTCAGAATCATATATGGCAGAGCAGAGAGATTCTGCAAATGTGAGATTTCATTTGTATAAAAACAATGAATATGATAATCCAGCTTATTCATATAAACCGGAAACAGATTTCGCAGGTAATAAAGTTCATAAAGCTCATGTGCGTCTGTAAACTGTGCAGTACGGTTCAGACTGAAAATATGATCGATCTGTAATGAACCGGCAGGCTGGATCGTAGACAGCAGATGCAGCAGAAACGGATAGTCAGGCTGAAGGAAAAGAGCAATCTGTCCATTTGGTTTAGCTGCCTCAGATAATAAAATCTGGTGAACAGAAGAATCTATCGCCTGTCTGGAATTCAGCAGAAGACAGTTCTGAGTGAAAGACAGTTGTTTGGTTAAATTTAAGTGGGAGGGAGTAAAATCATATGATGGAGGCGTTGACTTATTTGGAAAATCACATAAAAAATGATCAATACTTTTGCGGATATAATAAGCATCTTCTCCCATACGGGTCATTTTCCAGGCCTCTCTAAGATGATGTGTTTCAAGAGGTGTCAGCTTTATAAAATAAGCAATCTGTTCCACCAGTTCTGCAGACATGGGTTCACGTTTTCCATTAATAAATTTATAGACAGTAGAACGTTCCAGATTGCAGTAATGTGCTAATGCTCCTACTTTGACATCCTTTTCGTGGATGTAATTTCTAAGCATATCAGAAAATACAGACATAAGTAAAAATCCTTTCTTGACTTCAGTGATTAATACCTAGTATAGCATATTCGTTATATTAAGAGCACAAAAATTAGACAAAAATTGGTAAAAAGTACCACAAAAATCTGTCCACAAATTCCGCCCCACCTTGTGATGTTGGTGGAATTTTTTTAAAATTGAGTAAATAAAACATTAAAAATAAAAAAAATTGAAGTAAAGGGAGGAGTAGAGATGTTTTGTCATGTTTGTGGATCAGAACTTAAAGAAGGAGCCAAATTCTGTTCAGTATGCGGAAATCCGGTAGGACCGGTAAAGGCAGAATCTGCACCTGCACCTGTACATAAAACTGTGCAAAGGACAGTGCAGGGAACAAAAAAGAAAGATGTTGTATTTCAGGCTTCTGCAAAAACACCGATAATTTATTTCACATCAGCAGTTGCGCTTGTATTCACAGCTCTCCTGTGTTTTTATCAGCGTGCAGAGTTATATGGAGGAAATCTTGATCCGAACCGTAACGCAGGAAAACGCTGGGATCTGTTTTTGTGGGGTGTTGTGTCACTTGCACTTGCAGCGGAATGTTTATTAGCGTGGTGGGGAAGTACAAAAATAAAACTGATAGTGGGAGAGTTGTCTGTATCAGGAGTCAGGATGATAAATGTACTGCAGACAAAAGAGTTTGAATATGATTACGATGAAATTTCAACTGTAAAAAATTCAATAATCGGGACTCTTGTACTTAAAGTAAATGGCAAAAATATTCCACTTGCTAATCTGGAAAACAGAAAAAGAGCAAAAGAGCTGATTGAAGCGAGAATCTCAAAATAAAATTATTGATAGGATGTTGGTGGGGATATTTTGAGAGAGTACTTGGGGGTCTGTCGATAAGTGAATTTGGTGCTGGGCGTATGTTCGGCACCATTTTGTCTTAAGTAATGAGTAAATGTGGAAATAAGAATGACGGAAGGAGCGATTAGAGATGATGAAGAAAAAAGGAATAGCGTGTATGTTGGCATGTACAATTATTTTTAATAGCGTATGGCAGGAAAGTTCATTGGTGGTTGCACAGGAAATATCTTTTCAAGATGAAGAGGGTGAGATAGAAAATTTAGATACTGATATTACGGATGAACTGGTTTCGGAACCATTGGATAATGAAGGGGAATTGGATGATATTGAAAGTGATGAATGGGTGCTTGATAGTGATTTTTCAGATTTGACGGAAGAAGAGGATATTAACCAAACGGAAGAAGAATTTGGAGATGGAGAAAAGGATTCAGCATGGTTAGCACAAACAGATATAGCTGGAAATAGTGAAATTATTACAGATGAAAAATCAGGAATTCTTTTTAAAAAGAAAAGTGATTCGGATGTTGAAGCAATCGAATGGAAAAATGCCGAAAATAATAAAGATATTTTGGTAATTCCAGAAAAAATATATTATGGTGAAAAAGAATACATAGTATCCTTTATTTCAAAAAAATTGTTAGCAGATGAAAATATAGTATTACCAAAACATATTATAATTCCAGATTCTGTTAAGTATATTGAAGAAGAGGCGTTTTCAGACTTTGCGATAGGAGATTTTCTAACAGGAGATATTTATGCAAATGAAAATAGTTATGCGGCAGCATACGCAAAAAAGTATAACCTGGCTTTAAATACTGATGGTATTTCTATTTCAAAAATAGAAAATAATAGTCAGATACGAGTCGGTCAGAGCGTACAAATGCAGGTCGAAATACCAGAAATTCTGGATGATACAGAACCGGTAAAATGGTCAGTAATACCAGAAGAAGCTGCCGTGTTTAAAGAGAACGGAGAAATAACTTTTTTAAGTTCAGGAGAAATTGAAGTTCAGGCGGAAGTTTGTGGTTTGAAGGGAAAGACTACGATAATAGTTCAAGAAGAAATCAATGAAGAAGTTGAAATTGAAGAAGTAGGAGAAAGTTATGGATCTGTTATAGCAAACGGAGAGTGTGGAGCAAATTCAAAAGATACTTTAAGGTGGAATTTGTATAATACTAATGAAAACAGCTATACTCTGGTAATTAGCGGAAAGGGGCAGATGTGTGACTATGAACTTTATGAGGCACAGGCACCTTGGTATAAATACATAAAAAATAAAGCATGTAAACTAATTTTAGAAAAGGGGATAACTTCCATTGGAGAATGTGCGTTTTATTATTGCAAAGGTCTTCAGGGAACATTAGAAATTCCAGATGGTGTGGTAAGCATTGGAAAATATGCGTTTACAAATTGCGTAAATTTAAAAGGAACTTTGGAAATTCCCGATAGTGTAACTAGTATAGGGGGAGGAGCGTTTGATGGTTGTGAGGGATTTACTGGGTCACTGATAATTCCAGATAGTGTGGTAAATATAGGAGGAACAGCATTTGCTAGTTGTACAGGCTTTACAGGATCTCTGGTAATTCCCAATAGTATAACAGAAATAAAAGCAAATACATTTGCTTGTTGTACAGGACTCAATGGGGGACTGATAATATCAGATAATGTAGTAACTATAGGTCTGAAAGCTTTTTATAATTGTTCTGGCTTAATAGGATCATTAAAGATACCGGATGGAGTAACAAATAGGGAAGCATTCAGTGGATGTAGTGGATTTAGTGGGAGCATAACAATACCGGATAGTATGGTAAACATAGACAAAGGAGTGTTTTATGGAGTTCCGGTATCAAAATATTATGTAAAAAGTAAAGAGTGTACATTGGGAAGCTCATGTTTAGAGTCTAATGAAGACAAAAAGATAATTTATGGTTATGAAAATTCTACAGCACAATCTTATGCAGAGCAATATGGACATGAGTTTAGAGTACTTAAGCAGGGATCGGATATTGGAGAGTGCGAATATGATTATTCAACTGTTTTAGATTCATGGTTGTCGACATCAGGAACGAATTATAGTATGCATTATCTTTCACAGAATAAGAATTTTCCAAATACAATGGTAACTGCTGCAAATGACGAAGATTTTTTTATGCAGCTTACAGGTACATGGTCAAATATGTTGTTCCGTGGTCTTGATGGGTGGAAAGAGATATTTGGAAAAGAAACATCAAGGGAGCAGGCAAGAGAGATATTGGTTGCTTTATTGGAAAAACAATCTGAAAATACCGAAAGTTTATCAGAAGCAGAGACGGCAAAGAAATATGCAGATATATTTGTTAAAACGTTAAAAGGTTCTAACTGGGCATTTGCGATTGAGTTTGGTCTGGATAATAAGGAAATTCAGGAACTTTCTAAAGTATGCAAAAGTAATGTGATTGAGAACTTTTTTGTACAGGGAGAATATAGTAGTATTTCCGAGTGTTTGACAAAGACAGGGAAAGTTTCGAAACAATCGGATGTATATAAATGTATCCAAGCGTTTGAACGATCATCTGAGCTTGCAGAGAGTTTAACTAATACGGTTAAATGGATGGACAGGAGCTGGAAATTTCTTTCTATTACAGAAAAGACAATCAAAAATATATATGATATAGAGAGTCTGGTGTCTGTTGATGAAATGTATTCGGAAATGTTGCTGTTTATCAAAAATAATAGTAGTTTTAATCCTGTAAAGCTGGCAGCGGGTGACTTATATGATGTAATACATGGAGAATATCAAGAAAAATTATTGTATGCATATAATGAAATAATAAATGAGGCAGTAGAATTCGGTGTTGATAAAACGCTGGAATGGGTTACAGATAAGATTCCTTACGGAAGACTTGTAAGAGAGACTTATAAGTATTCTGTCGATATAATGAATCAGGTTTTTAAAATAGAAGATATGCAGAAACAAAAAGATAATATGCGTTGTGTTGCATATATTGGATATGAAATAGCAAGGTGGATGAATGATTGCAGAAGTGGGTACTATGAAGCGAAAGAGAATGGGACAGAAGATAATAAAGCTGCCAAAAAAACAGTATATGCATATTATATGCTTTTAAAAGCTAGAATAGCAGGGGAAGAAAGTCTACAAAAAATGCTGGAAATTGTTGGTATAGAAAGAAAGCAGATATATGCTGTTTCAAAAACAGTTCTTGCAACTCTGAGATCGGATGAAGAATGGTTAAAGTCAACAGGAGTCTTAGAAGAACTTTCTACTTCAATGGTTGCATGCCCTGTGAATGTTGAAATATATAATTCATCTGGAGCCCTGGTAGGTACGGTATTTGATGGAAAAGAGACAGAAGGATATATTGGCAATATTTATTATAATGTTTCGTACAATTCTTTAAAGGATGATTACGTGAAAATCATACGAGTACCTGTGAATAGTGGATATACGTTTAAATGCGTTGGAGTGGATCTGGGAAGCATGGACTTTTGTATATCTTTAATTACAGATAACGGTATTTCAGTAGATAAAGAAGTAAATAATATACCTGTAAACAAAGGTAAAAATATTTTAGTGTCAGATGTTTCCGGAGAAGAAACAAAGTGTGTGGTAGTAGAGAAAAATCAGACAATTAAGGAATACATTCCTCAGATTGTAGAAGAAAACTATATTCCTATTACATCCATGGAAACGAATAAAGAAACGTTGGAGATGGGACGCAATGAAAAACAACATATCGGTATAACAATTTTACCGAAGAATGCCACTATACAAGAGATAGAATGGAATTCTTTGAATCCAGAGATAGCAAAAGTAAATGCAGATGGGGTTGTTTTGGCGACAGGTGTTGGAGAAACTATTGTAACAGCAAAAGCTATCCAAGAAAACGTTTCAGCACAGATAAAGATTATAGTAAAACCAACAAATATTTCATCTTGCAAGATAGAATTATCCGATACTTTATACGTGTATAATGGTTCTGCAAAGAAGCCATCCGTAAAGATCACAGATGGAAGTTATACTTTAAAGAATGGAACAGATTATACGGTTTCATATTCTAAAAACACTAACGTAGGAACCGCAGTTGTGCAGATAATCGGAAAGGGCTCATATATAGGAAGTAAAAATGTAAAATTCAGCATTAAACAGGCAAATGCAAAATTGGAATTCAAGAGCACAAAAATGACTAAAAAATTTGCTTCAGGTTCCTTTACGAATGGTTTTAAGACGAAAAAAACAGATGGAAAGATTTCTTATTCTTCCAATAATACAAAAGTAGCCAGTGTTGATAAGAACAAAGGCCAGATCAAAATCGTAGGAGTAGGAAAGGCGACTATAACAGCAACAGCTAAAGCCGGAACGAATTACAAGTCTGGAAAAGCATCATTTGTACTAACGGTCACCAAAGCAAATAATACGATCAAGGCAAATAATATAACAAAAAATATGTCCAAGAAGTCTCAGACGGTAGATATTAAAGCATCTGTGAAGGACAAGGCGAAATTAACGTACAGTTCCAATAATAAATCTGTGAAAGTAAGCTCAAAAGGTAAAGTTACGATTGCAGCTAAGTTTTCAGGAAAAGCAACAATTACCATAAAAGCTGCCAAAACAGCCAGATATAACAGTGCTTCCAAGAAAATTACAGTTACTGTTAAGAAGCCGTCACAGTCTAAGATTAATATGGACATTTTTAAGAAAAAAAGCGTAAAACAGTGGCTAGAAAATATGTGTTACGTGAGAGGATTCAGAGACAATGCAGCATTAAAGAGAAAAATGCCGACAATCGTAAGAAAAGACTTTCTATATGTAAACTATACTAAATATAAAAAATATGCGAATGGTGTGGATATGCTGGTGCCAAAGAAAGTGGTTCATGATTATATAAAAGACACATATGGAATCACTGTGAGCAAGGTAAGCCTTCCAGTCAAAAATGGTAAATATCTGCTAAAAGAATTATGGTGGCAGGATGAAACCCAGGTATATTTTGATAAAGCCGTGAAAACAAAAGATGGTGCCAAAATCATTCTTAAAAGAAAATTGTTCGGAAAGTCTGCTGGACAAAATGAAATTACGGTGAAACCGGCAAAGAATTCCAGAGGATTTGTAATTACATCCATGAAGTTTTACAAAAATCCTACGATTCAGATGGCGCAGGAGTATATCGGTAAATCTCTGGATGATCTGATTTTAGGGCTGGGAGATGCAAAGACTTTCAGCTATGAAAATGATGCAGATAATGGAACAACGGGTTATTACTATTATGATAAATTTACGGTTTCAACAACTGTGGATGCAAAAGGAAATGAAACTGTAACAGGTTTATGGTAGAGAACAAAAAGAAAAAATATGAGGTGATTATATGTTTGATTTTATGAATTTAGCTTGGACGTTCGGTAACAGAGGTTACTATATTAGCAGCTATGATATAGATGACCTTATGGACTTGGTAATGATAATGATGGGAATATTAATAGGTGTTGGTATTATAGCATGAGGCATTTTAGGTTATAGAGGGCAGACAATTCAAACTTTCAACAGAGAAGGCGTAAGGAAACGTAATTTTTAATGCAGAAATATTTTTGCAAATTCTGTGACTTTTCTAAAATAAAAACAAATTTGCAATATGCTATGATAAACTAAAAGTACCATAAAATAAGGAGGAGCAATGAGGATGAAAACCACAAAACAGACAGTGCTGAAAAAGAAAGCAAAACAGTTGTGCTGTATTTTACTGGCGGCAATGTTGTGCATTGGAATGACAGTACCGGTCATGGCGGCGTCATCGAAGTATAATGCAGCAGTGTCAAGCTACAAGAAGTACATGAGAGGCAAACGCGGCAGTTATAAGATTGTAGATGTCGATGGAAACGGAATCCCGGAACTGCTCATGCATAACAGTTCAGCAGGAATCAATGAAGTCCGAACCTACAATCCCAAAACAAGAAAAAATGTACGGGTAGGTTCTATCGGATATGGAAAGGGATACAACCTGCCGATCAAGTATTCCAGAAGCTGCCATACTGTAATGGTCTGCAATGCGAATACAGGTGGAAGTGAGTATTACATCTACAAGATTAAAGGCACCAAAGCTACGAGAGTAGTAAGGGCCGAACGTTTTAATGGTAAATTTAAGAGTGGATATGCGATCAATGGAAGGAAAGTAAGCTATTCTACTTATAATAGGACCATTAACAGATATATGAAGAATGCGAAGACAGTTCGTTCAAGCGGATATTGATGCGGCGCGATTATGAAAAAGGAAAAAGAAGAAGTATTTTAAAAGAAAAATATTATAAAGCAGGAAGATAAAATGTATTTTTTTAAGATGACGATATTGAAAATCTCTTTCAAAAATAAAAAACTATCCATAAAAAAACTGTCCACTAATTATGCCACATCTTGTAACACGGACAGGAATTTTCTAAAATAGATAAGATAGTACAAAAATATTAGAGATTTTGCAAAAAAGGAGTAGTCATCTATGAATATATTTATAATATTACTGATTGCCGTAGTTATTATTATGGTAATATTTTATTTAATAAAGAGAGGCTGTGGTCGAAGAAAATTAATTACAAAGCGCATAAAGATAAAAAGAAAAGTAGTAAAGAGTAAAAATGTTGAATGGTATATTGCCGAATGCCAAAACGGAGAAAGATTGAAACTTAAGAATCCACGGGCATCAACATTGCTGATTTCAATAGGCGATATAGGCATTGTTTCATATAGAGGAAAAGTAATTCAATCATTTATGCGACAGTCGATATATGGCAAAGTGTCTGGATAAAGAGATTCTTATGTTTTTAAAATTGTTTGGCGGAGGCGCTTGACATACTGCAAAACAAGTGTTATATTACAAATAGAACAAAAAAGACAAGGGCAGGGGATGCGGGAGTTTACGACCGCATCTTCTTTTCTATATGAATATAACCGGAGGTGGCAGTTATGGCTAAGAGAGATTATTATGAAGTTCTTGGAATCGGTAAGAATGCCGATGCGAAGGAAATCAAAAAAGCATACAGAAAACTTGCAAAGAAATATCATCCGGATA
>ENA-OPBL01002977-OPBL01002977.1-human-gut-metagenome-genome-assembly--contig:-NODE-2977-length-11285-cov-2.967854_pt1 | contig 11285 bp, 8 predicted proteins | sample MGYA00241073_ERZ501461 | MGnify/ENA primary metagenome ERZ501461 (study PRJEB25962, sample SAMEA2042630) | human gut metagenome | biome: human gut; feature: human-associated habitat; material: faeces... | reverse complement strand
GTCAGTGATCTGTTTTCCTCCGTCCCCAGCGGATCACTTTTCCGCTCGCCGATTTGTGTCTTGAAAAATGTATATAACGACTATAACGTAGTGTGAAACATATTGGAAACAATACCGAGGAGGCTGCGTTGAAGAAAAGCAATCTGGGCTATGTGCTGGTGCTGGTCGCCGCGCTTATGTGGGGCAGCATCGGAATCTTTGTAAACGGCATCTCGGCCATGGGCGTTTCATCCCAGAGCATGGCTGCCTTTCGCTTGTTGGTCGGAGCGCTTATCTTGGCACCGGTCCTGATGTTTATGGGCTGCCGTCCGGGTGAGGGGTCTACCGTGGCTCAGGGTCCGCTGGCCCTGTTCAAGGCAAGCCCTAAAGAGCTCGTCCCCTGCGCGCTTGTCGGTATCGTCGGTTTGGCCGCCGCCAACACCTGCTATTACGAGTGCATGGGCGAGGTAGGCATGTCCACGGCCTCGGTGCTGCTCTACACCTCGCCGGTGTTTGGCGTCGTGCTCGGCCGCGTGCTTTATCGCGAGGACGTGACCCCCAACAAGCTCGTTGCCATTGTCTTTAACATCGTTGGCTGCGTGCTTGCAGTGACCAATGGCGACCTTTCCGGTTTTCATTTTTCGGTCTGGGGCGTCACGTCTGGCGTGATTGCAGGCCTTTGTGGTGCGTCGCTCGCGGTGTTTAGCCGGATAGCAACCAAGACGGTCCACCCGCTGGCTGTCACGTTTTGGGGCTTTGTTTTTGGCGGTGCGGTTATGGCGGCTATCGCGGCTCCGTGGCCGGATGTCGCCGCGGCAATGTCGCCACAGCTGCTGCTGCTGTTCCTTGGCTTTGGACTCATCCCCACAGCTGTGGCCTACATCTTATATATGCAGGGTCTGTCCATGGGGCTCGAGACATCGAAAGTTCCCGTCGTAATGTCATTCGAGACGGTCGTCACCGTACTGCTGGGCATTGGTGTCTACGCCGAGCCCGCCGGCGCGATCAAGGTCCTGGGCATTGTGCTGGTGCTCGCGTCCATTTTGATTATGAACACCGACTTCTCCAAGCTACGCAACAGTGTGTTTGTCGGTCATGTCGTTGAGAGCATGACCTTTAAGCCCAACGCGTGGTGGACGGAGAAATCGCAGGACATGGATCTGTTTAAGGAGCGCACCGGCATCGCGCTGGAGCCCACCGTGCAGGAAAGCCCCTGGTACTTCGTGCGATAGAGGATTGGCGGGACGCTTGAATGGGCACCGCCTTGCCAGCGTCGATCTGCCCTGCGCCAACGTTTCAAGTACGTTAAACCCGTCAACGGTCGATTTTCACCCGCGAACGGTCTTTATACTAATTAGCAATATAAGCAACGTATAAGACGTTATAATGACCATAACGAAAAGGAGGAGGCAAGATGAATCAGATCATTCTCGCATCTCATGGCGGCCTGGCCGCAGGCGCCAAAGACACGCTCGAGATGGTTCTCGGCGACGTGTCGAACGTCCACGTCGTGTCGCTTGCTCGTGACGACAAGGAGCCCATCACCAATAAGGTTGAGGCTATGATCGCCACGTTCAACGCAGACGACACCGTCTATGTGCTGACCGATATGCTCGGCAGCTCGGTCAACAACAGCATGGTCGAGCTTTCCAAGAACGGCACGAAGTTCACGGTTGTCAGCGGTTTCAACATCCCGCTGGCGCTCACGCTCGCTATGAGCCCCGTCGCCGTCAAGGGCGCCGAGCTCGCGGCCCTCATCAACGAGGCCCGCAACGGTCTGACCAACCCCAACGCACCGGCCCAGCCCGCCGCGGCTCCCGCCAAGAAGGCCAAGGCGTCCCGTCACAGCTCCGGTCCCGCCAAGATCGTCCTCGCACGTCTTGACTACCGTCTGCTGCACGGCCAGGTCGTCTTTACCTGGACCACCAAGGTTCAGGCCGAGCGCATCATCGTCGTCGACAACGCTGCCGCCAACGATGACATCAAGAAGGGCGCTCTTAAGCTGGCCAAGCCCCAGGGCGTGCGCCTGAACGTCTTCACCGTCGAGCGTGCCCTCGCCAAGATGGACAAGCTCAACACCCTCGGCGAGCGCGTCATGTTCGTCTTTGGCAACACGGCCGAGATGCTGCAGTTCTGCCAGGGCTACAAGCTCGACGCCATCAACTTGGGCGCCACCGCCAACCACGACGGCGCCGATCAGGTCGGCGGCAAGGACAGCTCCGTCTTCCTCGACGCCACCCAGAAGGCCGACGGCAACCAGCTGCTCGACATGGGCATTAAGCTCTACGTCCAGCAGACCCCTACGTATCAGAGCGTCGACATCGACGCCAAGCTGTAATCAACCGGGCTTTTGCCTGACTGAAAGGAGAAGGGTATGAATACGTTCATCAGTGCGGTGCTCGTCGGCCTCGTCGGCGTGTTCTGCATGTGGGACTCCCGCCTGCTCGGTCGTCTTAACTTCGAGCAGCCCCTCGTTGGCGCTACGCTCGTCGGTCTGCTGCTGGGCGATGTGCCCACCGGCCTTGCCGTCGGTGCCGCCGTCGAGCTCGTGTCCATGGGCCTGGTGCAGGTCGGCGCAGCCGTTCCGCCCGATATGGTCCTGGGCGGCATCGTGGCCGCTGCCTTTGCGTGCCTGACCGATGCTTCCGCCGAGACCGCCATGACGATCGCCATCCCGGTCGCCGTCCTGGGTCAGCTCCTCGGCATCGTGTTCCGTTCCATCATCGCCGCCCTCACCCATGTGGCCGATAGCGCGATCGATAACGGAAAGTTCAAGACCGCCTACCGTATGCACATCTGCGCCGGCTCCGGTCTGTACGCCGTCATGTACTTCCTGCCGATCTTCCTCGCCGTCTTTGTTGGCACCGACCTGGTTCAGGCCATCGTCAACATGGTTCCCGAGTGGCTGTCCACTGGTCTGAACGTTTCGACCAAGATCATGACCGCCTACGGCTTGGCCCTGCTGCTCACCATGATGATCAAGAAGGGTATGACTCCGTTCCTGTTCATCGGTTTCCTGCTCGCCGCTTACCTCAACCTGTCCGTCATCGCGGTCGCTCTGATCGGTGTGTGCCTGGCTGTCGTCTTCATGGGCTTCAAGTTCAACGGTTCCCATGCAGCCGCCGGTGTCGATTCCGACTACGATCCGCTCGAAGACGACGAAGACTAAGGAGGAACACACTATGGCAACCGCAACCAAGGACGTGTCCCTGAACAAGAAGGTCAGCCAGTTCTTCTGGCGCTCCTGGGCCATCCAGGCCTCTTGGAACTACGAGCGTCAGATGAACATGGGCTTCCTCTACGGCATGGTTCCCACGCTCGATCGCCTCTATCCGGATGAGTCCGACCCCAAGCAGCTCGCTGCTAAGAAAGAGGCTTACCACCGTCACATGGCGTTCTACAACTGCACCCCGCAGACGAGCGCTTTCATCCTGGGCCTCTCCGCCTCCATGGAGGAGGAGTACGCCAAGGATCCCGAGAACTTCGATCCCGATTCGATCAACGCGGTCAAGACCTCCCTCATGGGTCCGCTTTCCGGCATCGGTGACTCCTTCTTCCAGGGCACCATCCGCGTTATCGCCTTTGGCCTGGGCGTTCAGCTGGCTCAGCAGGGCTCCATCATGGGCCCGATCCTGGCCATGCTCATCTCCATCGTCCCCTCTGTGATAATCACTTGGTTCGCAGCCAAGATGGGCTATCAGGGCGGCCACGAGTACCTGAGCAAGCTTCAGGGCGGCGACCTCATGGAGAAGCTCATGTATGTCTGCGGCATCGTGGGTCTTATGTCCGTGGGCGGCATGATCGCTACGCTGATCGGCGCCACCACCCCGCTGCAGTTCGCTGAGGGCACCGTCGTTATCCAGGACATCCTGGACGGCATGATGCCCCAGATGATCTCCCTTGGCCTCACCGGCCTTATGTACTGGCTCATCAAGAAGAACGTCAACACCGGTTGGCTTCTCGTGATCGCCATCGTGGGCGGCATCGCCCTCTCCGCGGCCGGCATCCTGGCCTAGTCGCGACCAAGCGTCTAACCGCTTTCCCCCGGGGGCCTGCCTGGCATCCCATACCCCAGGCAGGTTCCCATCCCCAAAATGCGACAATGGGACAGCCCCTTTGTCGCATCCTCAACGGGCCGGCGACTCGGCCCAAACCACGGTAACCCTGCGAGCGCCCGGCAATGTGGCGCCGCAAAAATTGAAAGGAATGTGTCAGATGTACGAGATCGACCTTAACCTCCCTAAGCAGATCGTCGCTGACGTCCTGTCCAACCACGAGATCCACAGCGTCGCTTTCGTCGGCTGCGGTGCCTCCATGTCCGACCTTTACCCCGCCAAGTACTTCCTGGCCAACAACACGGACAAGCTGAACGTTCAGATCTTCACCGCTAACGAGTTCAACTACGACACGCCCTCCTGGGTCAACGAGCACACCTTCGTGATCACCTGCTCCCTCGGTGGCTCCACGCCCGAGACCGTCGAGGCCAACAAGACCGCCAAGAAGCACAACTGCCCGGTCGTCTCCCTCACCAACAAGGCTGGCTCCGCTCTGACCGTCGACGCTGACTACGTCATCGTTCACGGCTTCCACGCCAACTTCGCTGCCAAGTGCGAGAAGCCTGGCTACGCCATCGCTCTTGCTGTCGAGATCCTTCAGCAGACCGAGGGCTATGACCACTACGAGGACATGATCACCGGCCTCACCAACGTCTTCGAGCTCTGCGAGAACGCCGCTCAGCACTGCAAGAAGCTCGCCAAGAAGTTCGCCGAGGACTTCAAGGACGACAAGATGATCTACTTCATGGCTTCCGGTGCCTCTGAGAAGATGGCTTATTCTCACGCCGCCTTCCTGTTCACCGAGATGCAGTGGATCGACGCCGCCGCCTACAACACCGGCGAGTACTTCCACGGCCCGTTCGAGGTTTCCACCGAGGGTAAGCCCTACGTCTTCTTCATGTCCGATGGCGCTACCCGTCCGATGGATGCCCGCGCCCTCACCTTCCTTGAGCGCATGGGCGCCAAGGTCGCTCTGATCGACTCCAAGGACTACGGCCTGGCTGACGCCGTGCCCGCGAGCGTCGTCACCTACTTCAACCCGCTGCTGCACCTCGCCGTTATGCGCGAGTACGGCAACCAGATCGCCGAGGCCCGTCAGCACCCGCTGACCATGCGTCGCTACATGTGGAAGCTTTCCTACTAATTACAAGTAAGTAGACCTTACGGGTTGATTGAGAGGGGATGGGGTTTGTGCCCCGTCCCCTTTTTGCTTTGGGGGCGTGTCTGTCGCGCCGCAAAACCCCAGGTAAAACCTACCAAAATAAACCTGACCCTTTTTGGCAGGTGGGAGGAGATGCGTATGATCAAGGCAGTGCTGTTTGACATGGACGGCGTGCTGGTCGATACCGAGTGGTTCTACAACCGTCGTCGTGTGGCGTTTATGGAGGAGAAGGGCTTCCACTTTGACGAGATCCCCGATCTTTCGGGGTCTAACGAGCCTGCCATTTGGGAGGCGCTGGTGCCCGACGATATTGAGCTGCGCGAACGCCTGCGCGTTGAGTACAAGCAGGTCTACAGCCCGGACCATCCCGTTCCGTATGCCGAGCTGCTCAACGAGCAGACGGAGCCGGTGATGCGCGAGCTGCACGAGCGCGGCGTGAAGTGTGCCATCGCGAGCTCGTCCTACCGCGAGCTGATCGACGAGCTGGTGGAGATCGCTGGCATTGCCGATGTGCTGGATTACACCATCAGCGGCCACGAGTGCAGTGCGTTTAAGCCCGACCCCGAGATCTACCTGCGTGCCATGGAGGCGCTGGGGGTGGAGCCTGCCGAGTGCCTGGTTATCGAGGATTCGCCTTTAGGCATCGAGGCCGGCAAACGCTCCGGCGCCCGAGTCCTGGCGCTGCGTCCGCACGAGGGCGTCAACCTCGATCAATCGCGAGCCGATGCCGTTATCGATAATCTAGCCGACATTTTGGCCGCTCTGTAACGTCAATTCACCGCAAGAAGCACGGGTTCAAACGTTTTTTGCGGTGGACTGGCTCAATTTGGTTTTGATTTTGATCCGTTTGGCTTCGATTCGGGCTAAGTGAGTAGACTTTTTGGCGCAGGCCGAGCACACAGTGCACCTGCTCTTGTAAAACCGCAGGTCACAGGGGTGGCGGTTTTGGGTGTGCTCTGCAGGTCGCGTAAAGTCTACTCACTTGTAATTTGGGCCTTTGGTCGTGGGGGTTGCTGGTCCCGTTTTGGTTGTCGAGGGAGGGTGAATTGAAGCGCCCCCGCACGCTCCATGCTACAATCGCGGGCATGCCCCACAACCACATCTGCCTTCGAAAGGAGCCTACGTGGCGAACGCCATCGATCAGCTCACGGACCGCGTGCTCGTGCTCGGCCGCCTTACCATCGTCCGCCGCGCCATTACTGCCGTGGCGGTCACGATTTCTGCCGTTCTCCAGACATTCCTGATCCAGGCGTTCATTCAACCCGCCGACCTGCTTCCGAGCGGCCTCACCGGCGTTGCAGTCCTGCTCGATCGCGTTACCTCGCTCGGCGGCGTTCACATCGACATCTCGCTCGGTATGCTCGCGCTCAACATTCCCGTGGCGCTCCTATGCTGGAGCGGCATTAGCAAGCGCTTCGTCATCTTCTCGATGATGCAGGTTGTGCTCTCGTCGCTGTTCCTCAACGTCTTTCACTTCGCTCCATTTTTGGGCGACAAGATCATGCTCATCATTTTTGGCGGCGTGGTCTCGGGTCTGGGCGCTGCCATCGCGCTTAAATCCGGCGCATCCACCGGCGGCACCGACTTTATCGCGCTGTGGGTTTCCAACCACACGGGCAAGACCATCTGGGGCGTCATCTTTGGTTTCAACTGCTTTATCCTGGCGATCTTTGGCTTTATGTTTGGCTGGGACAAGGCGGCGTACTCCATCGTGTTCCAGTTTATTTCGACCAAGACCATCGACAGCTTCTATCGTCGCTACGACCGCGTGACGCTGCAGATCACGACGCGCAAGGCAGACGAGGTCATGACCGCCTATGTTGACCATTTTCAGCACGGCATTAGCTGTGCTGAGGTCATCGGCGGAGCGTATACAGCCGTGAAAAGATGTACCTGCTGCACGCCGTTGTTTCGACCTACGAGAGTCAGGACATTATCAAGCTGGTGTGCGACATTGATCCCGGCGCCGTGATCAACGTGTTCCACACGCTCAACTTTGTGGGCGGCTGGTGGGGAGGTCATGTCGACGAGCCCATGCCCACGGCCGTTCCCGATCCCGACAAGCCCGCACGCATGGCCAGCAGGCAGGCGCGCCTCAGCGAGCAGGACAGCCTGCAGCAGGACGACGGCAAGTAGGGTTTTGGCATTTTACCGGCCCGGCGCAACCCTTCCGTATGAGCCCCTCGAAAGCCCCGTTGCTTTCGAGGGACTTTCGTTTGCCCAGATAAAACCTGCCAAAATGAAGCTGTCGCTTTTTGGTAGGGAGGGTGTATCGTTTTATCAATATGAGGTAACATGAAACTAGACGTTATATACGTATTAGTTATTTCAATATTTCGATAAGAGTGATTAGATATGCCTACGCCCAAAAATGCACCGCTTTACCAGCAGATTTATGACGAAATCAAGGACGCGATCGAGAAAGGTGTTTATGCACCCAAGGAGCGTATTCCGTCCGAGCTTGAGCTAGCCGAGCAGTACGACGTGAGCCGCATTACGGTGCGCCGCGCCGTCGAGGAGCTGTGCTCCGATGGCTACCTGGTTAAGCAGCAGGGCCGTGGCACCTTTGTCTCCACGCCGCACATCAACCGCCAGTTCCACGCTTCGACGCTGCAGACGTTTACCGCGCTGTGTGCCGATAATGACATGAAGGCGGGCGCGCATGTGGTCGATCGCCAGATTGTGCCGGCACGTCAAAACGAGATGGAGTTCTTTGGCCTGCAGAAGGACGCGCTGCTGCTGCACATCAAGCGCGTGCGTACGGCCGACGGCGAGCCCATTTTTGAGGAGAACATCTTTGTGCCGTTTGACGCCTACCGTGAGCTGTTGACGGCCGATCTTGAGGACAAGTCGATTTTTGCCGAGGTCGAGCGTGTTGGCGGAACGCCGATTGTCTCGGTTGGCTACCGCACGGTCGAGGCCGTTCGTGCCAATACCGAGCAGGCGGCCGAGTTGGGCATTGCTCCGCACGATCCACTGCTCAACCTGCGTGCCGGCTTTATCGGCCCCAATGGCGAGCCGGTCCTGATGGGTAAGCAGTACTACGTGGGATCGCGCTACGTTATGGTCATGTAAGTTACGCGGTTTTACCAAACCGCGTAACGGCTCGACGCTGCAAACGCCCCTAAGCGGCAATCTGACGTTCAATCGTCGGTCGCGTACCAAAGTACGCTTCCCTCCTCTTTCACGTCACCTTGCTCGCTTGGGGGCGTTTTCGCTGACTTATGCTCAACCTACGACGCTTTCGTGGTCCTAAGTAGTCATTGGGGTGGTCGTTGGGGACGTTCTTAAATGACTAGTCGTTGGGGACGTTCTTGTTTGACTAGTCGGTTAAGAACGTCCCCAACGACTAGTCGGATTGCTAGTTTGTGCGGGTTGTGGTTTTGGGAGCTGCGGGAATTTAAGATACTGTACAACTGTACGTTAAATCATCTTCGTAGTATATTGCTACCCGCAAAACTCAGCACCATTGTGCCGCGAGGCACTAAAGCGTCTACGTACAATGGTTGTCGATAGTACGATTCGATTCAACGACAGGATGGATGGTCCAAGCGTGAGTCTCGGCAGCAAACTATCCAACGCAAAGGTCTCCTTTGCGATATTTAAGCGCGACATTAAGCGACTGCTTATGAACCCCGTCGCCCTGGTGGTTACCCTGGGCGTGTGCGTCATTCCCTCGCTGTATGCCTGGTACAACATCGTTGCCAACTGGGATCCGTACGGAAATACCCAGGGCATTAAAATCGCCATCGCCAACAACGATCAGGGCACCCAGAATGACCTAGTGGGCGAGCTTAACGCAGGCGATAAGGTGGTCGACCAGCTCAAGGAGAACGACCAGCTTGGCTGGACCTTCGTCGACTCGGCGGCAGATGCCAAAGAGGGCGTCGAAAGTGGCGAATACTATGCTGCCATCGTGATTCCCAAGAACTTCTCCGACAATCTCGTCTCGATGCTCGACGGCAATTACCATCAGCCGAAGCTCACCTATTACGTCAACGAGAAAAAGAGCGCCATTGCGCCCAAGGTCACCGATACCGGTGCCAACACCATCGAGGAGCAGATCAACTCGGAGTTTGTCTCCACGGTGGGCGAGACCGTCGCGGGCATTGCCAAAGATGCTGGCATCGACCTTAAAGACAAGGCAACCCAGACCCAGGATTCGCTGGCGGGCTCGGTGTCCGAGGCGTCTGACACCCTGGGCGAAGTACGTGATTCCATCGGCGACATGAACACCGCCATCGACAAGACAAGCGGCTCGATTGCTTCGGCCGATGCTGCGTTGACGGGCCTGCAAGGACAGGCGCCCTCGCTAACGCAGGCAATCGCTCAGGGTAATGATCTGCTGGGCGAAGCTCGCACCACGGCTGGCAAGTCCATCACCTCGCTCTCCAAGGCACTTTCGGAGGGCAGCATCGTGCTGAGTAAGACATCGGCTTCTGCGAACGCCGCGATTGGCAGACTTACCGGTACGGTTACGTCCACGACCACTCGAATCGACAACTCGCTCGAATCCCTTCAGGCGACGATTGACCACAACAGCGCTGTCATCGAGCGCCTGCAGATTCTCGCTAACGATACGTCGACGGGATCGGAGGACGCCGACGCGCTCATCGCATCGACCATCAATTCGCTTCGCGAGCAAAACCAGAAGCTGCAGAGCATCAAGGATGGCCTTTCTGCACAGTCGAGCGCCATGGCAAACGACGCTACGGCAATCTCAAGCGCGAGCAACGCACTCAACGCGGCAATTCAGACCGGCACGGCTAACCTCGGTCAGGCTCAGACCGATCTGGGGCAGAACGCACTGCCGAAGGCTTCGAGCGCGCTTGACTCCTTTGCCGCCGTTTCGGGCGATTTGACCGGCATTGTATCGGGTATGACCCCCACGATAGCGAGCGCGCGCGGCACGCTGGCGCAGCTCGACGCCACGCTCAAGCAGGCAAAGACCACGCTGTCCCAAACCGACGCCTCCCTTGCCAAGGTTCAGGACAAGCTCGCGACCGCCGCCAATGACATTGCGGCGCTGCAGACCTCTGAGTCTATGGGCGAGTTGGCCGACCTCATGGACGTCGACGTCGATGACGTGGCAGATTTCATGGCATCTCCGGTTGAGCTGACGTCCAAGTCAATCTATCCGGTCAAGAGCTTTGGCTCGGGCATCGCGCCCTTCTACACCAATCTGGCGCTGTGGGTGGGCGGCTATGTGCTCATCGCCATCTACAAGCTCGAGGTCGACCGCGAGGGCATCGGTAGCTTTACGGCGCGTCAGGGCTACTTTGGCCGCTGGCTGCTGCTGGTGATCCTGGGCGCGTTCCAGGCCATTATCGTTACGGTGGGCGACCTGGTCATTGGCGTTCAGTGCGTCAATCCGCTGCTCTTTGTGCTGGGCGGCATCGCTATCTCGTTCACCTACGTCAACATCATCTATGCGCTGTCCACCACCTTTAAGCATATCGGCAAGGCAATCGGCGTCATCCTCGTCATTGTGCAGATTCCCGGCTCGTCGGGCATGTATCCCATCGAGATGATGCCCGGCTTCTTCCAATGGCTGCATCCGCTGCTGCCCTTCACCTATGGCATCAACCTGCTGCGCGAGACCGTCGGTGGCATGTACTCGTTCAACTACCTGTTTAACCTGTGCATCCTGGGCGTGTTCCTTATCATCGCGCTCTTTATCGGTCTGCAGCTGCGCCCGTTGCTGCTCAACCTCAACCTGCTCTTTGATAAGCAGCTTTCCACGACGGGCCTCATGATCTGCGAGTCCAACGACCTGCCGCGCCAGCGCTATTCGCTGCGCACGGCCATGCGCGTCGTGCTCGATTCCGATTCGTACCGTCGCGAGGTGCTCGACCATGCCGTGGCGTTTGAGCATCGCTACCCCTACTACATCAAGGGCGGTTTTGCCGCTGTGGTAGGCGTGCAGGTTCTGCTCTTTGTGCTTTCGACGGTGCTCGATATCGACAATAACGGCAAGATCATCCTGCTGGTCATCTGGATTGTCTCGGTCATTGCCATCTGCGGCTGGCTTATCAATATCGATAAGTTGCGCTGATGAACTATCTTGATGATTTCTCTCGATGAGCGCA
>ENA-OPBL01002972-OPBL01002972.1-human-gut-metagenome-genome-assembly--contig:-NODE-2972-length-11295-cov-8.819573_pt1 | contig 11295 bp, 8 predicted proteins | sample MGYA00241073_ERZ501461 | MGnify/ENA primary metagenome ERZ501461 (study PRJEB25962, sample SAMEA2042630) | human gut metagenome | biome: human gut; feature: human-associated habitat; material: faeces... | reverse complement strand
TGACACTTCAGGGCATGCTGCTTATCAGAGCTTAGACACTTCAGGGCGTGTGGGGCAAACATGCTGAAGTTCTATAATATATAAAGGTACGCGCGCGCAAAGATACGAAATGCAGACAAGGAAGATGTCGAAGAGTGTCGAAGAGTGTCGTTTATCACATGACCTAACGAAGCGCTTCGTTACACCTTAATGAAGCGCTTCGTTACACTCTAAAGAAGCGCTTCGTCAGCAGCTAAGAAAGCGCTTCGTTAAATCGCCATGAAGTGCTTCTTGAAATTGATTAGCTGTTTACCCACTTTTGTCTCGTTTTTATCCCTCGTTGTATTACTTTGTATCGCAATTTAAATGTTTGATAATCAGTGACAAAAGAATATATTAACATCAGAAAAGAAAGGAAATAAAATGGGACGAAAAAAGAAGGAAATGTTTTGGGACATGGAAGCATAACTTCAACCGAAGTTTATGCAAAAGTGGCTCTTGAAAAGAAGATAGAGGCGGTCAATCTGTTTAATCGCGTATTTGATTGAGACGTACAGCAGAATGCGAACAACGGGGAAGTCTTACTTCTTCCCTTTTGTTGGTAAATTGCAATCAGGAAGGAAGCGGTATATAGAGAAAGATGGAAAACTCGGACGCAAAGTAGGCTCTGTAAAAACGGCAGAACAGATGAAAACCGAATATAGGGAAGTACTAAATTTACTCCGCAAGGGATATTCAATTCGGGATGTGGCAAAGTTGTGTGGTAAAGGGGTAAGTAACGAGTGAAGCGATTACTAAAAGTACAATCATCGCAATAATACTATTGATTTTACGTTTCTTTCAAAGAAAGGGGTTGTGCAATAGTGACTTAAAGGCTAAAAGCACTACCTTTGAATGCTGTTAAATATGGTAATGTTCAAAGTCACAATTTGTGATTTTGGAAAAATGAATATAAATATGACAGATAAAATGAAGAAAAGTATTTTTATATTGGGAGCAGTTGTGCTTATGGCATCATGCTCTACAAAAAATCAGACTGAATACACAAAATACATTAGGGCAATAACCAAGGATGTACCATTTCCTGTGAATGGTTTACGCACTGTTGATGATAATATGTATGTATTTGAAGGAGTGAACAGCTGTGAGGTTCCTGATTATGAGATCAGCAAGGATGGAGTGTTGACTGTAACCAGGACAACTTTGTGGAAGCTACCAAAGAATGATGTTGAAAACATTTGGCGAAATCTATATTTTAATAAAAGACAACACCGACTTGTTTGTGTTGACAGAATAAATAAGGCTGGTAAGACAATACTGGGAATAATGTATGTCATGCAGACAGAATCTAAGAAATGGCCAGAGAAAGGTGTTTATCATTGGGATGTAACTGATATGCATAATATGCAGTCTGTAGCTATATCTTTGGAGGATTTCAAGAACAAGAGCATCAGAGTGATGCAGACTGGTACTTTACCTGATGTGGAGGAAAGTCGGAAGTACAATAGTTTAATATCAAAAGCTGATTCATCCTACATGCAGCAGAATTATCAAGAAGCTGAACGATACTTCACCCATGCATTTGATTTTAAAAACTACGTTCGCGGCCAGCATCTCTATAATGCTGCATGTGTGGCATCACTGGCAGGTCATAAAGATGCTGCGTTCTGGTTTCTTGAGGAGAGAATGAAAGCTGAACCAGAATGGTATAGTCTGAACATAAAAACAGACAAAGATCTGCTCCCTATTCATGATGATGTGCGATGGAATAAAATCATGAATGCGATGCATGAGCGTCAAACAAGGAAAGAAGCCAACTACGATATTCCTCTCCGCAATCAACTGCTCGAAATAGCAAAGGATGACCAAGCCATTCGACAGGAATGGAGGATGACATCAAGACAGCAGCCACAAGACACGGCAAAGATAGATTCTCTTTTTTCCGTAATGGCTACGATTGACAGCGTCAACCAACAAAAGATTTTTAAAATCCTTGATTCACGTGGATTTGTCGGTAAGGACAAGGTTGGTGATGCATGTAGAGCTTATTGGCTTGTTGTTCAGCATTCATCGGTCGAGATGCAAAGGAAATATCTGCCATTGTTCCTAAAGGCTGCAGAGAGAGGCGATATTCCTCGTGAGAATGTGGCGATGATGGAAGACCGTATCTGCCTTTTCGAAGGTCGTCCACAGCGATATGGCACCCAATTGGAAGAAGGCAAGGACGGCAAATGGCATCTTTACAAGCTGGAGAATCCTGAGAAAGTTGACGAATACAGAAAGTCTGTTGGTATGGGAACGTTATCAGACTATCTTAAAATAATGGGAATCAAATTATAAATGAAGATATCATCCATATTAAAACAGAAGCGGACATGGAGCATCATGCTTTTCTATGTTCTGGCGGTATTAATAAGAGTCGTCTCAACCCGCTTTGAGACCATAGACCCATCCCACGTCAAATTGTGGGATTTCGTAGGTGGCTTGAGTCCACTCATAGGCGCGATTGTCGTTATCTTGGCGCTTCGAAGAAAAATGAAGACATCTCTTTTTGGTACATCGGTCACCAAGAGCATCCTCACATTGGCGGTGCCTTTTGTTCTATTTGGCATTGTTGATTACAAGGAGATTGGACTCTGTTTGTGGTTATTGTTTGTATATCTGCTCTATGCCTTCTTCGAAGAGGTGGGCTGGCGTGGATACCTTTATAGCGAACTAATTGGCTGCAAAATCATTCACCGACTGCTGCTCACCACTTTGCTTTGGTTCTTTTGGCATTGCAGAGCATGGCAAATAGGGGATGTGGGCTTCTTTGCCTTGTTGTTCCTTGCCTCTTTTGGTCTTGACAAGCTTATCCGTGATACGCATTCTCTTATACTGGTGGCCTGCTTCCATGGTCTGTTCAATTTTTATTTCAAATGCCTCTCCGACCCAAGCCATTGGTCGTCAATCGTTTGTCTCGTCATCACCATCATGCTGTGGCTCTACATTTGGTATGGGCCAAAAGTCAAGATTTGCTGGAGATAATGTAATGCTTGGGACAAAAATACAAAAAAAAGGAATACTTTATGATGACAAGAATCATATATCATATGCGCAAGAAGATAAATGTTTCTGGAGTTATATCGTTAGGAGCTGTTGGATATGAAGTTTTTCATGATAGTAACGTAAAATCTTCAAATGTCATTGATGCAGCTATGGGAGCGATAAGTTTTGTCCCAGGTTGGGGATGGATAGCTGGAGGCATTTATTTTGGGGCTGATATTGTAACAAAACTCTCTACGGGAAAAACTATTGGAGAACACCTCGATGCAGCCATTGAAGAGCGTTATGATTCTGTGCCGCATAAGGCCTCACACCAAAATAATACATTTATACCCAGGGCGATGCCCTGGGCTAAGAACTTTTGGGCTTTCAGCCCGTTTCAACCGTACAGTTAGAAAACTTTCAATCCGTACAGGTCGAAATAGTTCATCATTTCTCGCGCTGTGCGAATCGGCAAGCCTCGATGAGTTTCTGCTTCAGCTTGCCACGGCCAGCTATCACAGATTTATTTTGCTTCAACACGCTGTTAGGCCAGCCATCCTCGAAGCAGGTCACACTGAGATACTCCGAGGTCTGGGCATCTTGGTCAATTGCCTTGTCTATCTCCTTCTTAAACTCGTCGTCCAAGTCCTTGATGTCGCCATCATGATCCTTGCCGTCCTCGGTCTTCTTGCCCTTCAGTCCTTCCATGAAGGCACCCATCAGTCCGCCCATCACCTCCTTCACGGTCTCCTTTGGTATCACGCTGACCACCTCGCAGGAGATTGTGTAGTTGCCATTCTTCTCTAGGCTGGCATTGATATAAGTGTCGTTGGCGTAGCTATCCTTGGTGGCATCCTCGTGCTCGTGATGCTCGCCCACGGCATATTGGCCTCCGTGGTAGGCGAAGAGCAGTTTCAGCTCCTCCAGGTAGCCCTCCACCACCTCGTCGGTGTTAGCCTGGTTGCCTATCTTCATGAAGTCAAGACCTATCGCCTTCTTTATTTCCTGCATGATGGGCATGGCGGCGATGTCCTTCATGCTCGCCTTGAAGAGAGCCTTTGCCTGCTTCTTGATTTGCGAGAGATTGGTAATCTTGGTGATGCGACCGTATTCATCGGTCTCAAAGTTGATGGTGGTGCCTATCACGCTCTTGGCGGTGCGCTCCGCTACCATGGCCATCATCTTGTCCCGGAAGTTGTCGCCCACCGAATCGGCCTTTACGTCCAGGAAGGTGTAGCTCATCTTATAGCCCTTGCTGGTGGAATCGTTTACCACGAGGCGCACCTGGGTGGATACGTCGAGCGTCTTCACCGTGTCCTTGCCGTTCACCTTCCACTCATTCTCATATATCCAGTATTCGCAGGTGTCGCCCTTGCAGAAGTAGGCCACCACATTCACCACCGAGTCTTCGCCAGCTGTGTCCACTCCCAACGTGTCGGAGTTGTTCGATAGCCATTGACTATCAGTGATTTTCTTTTCTATCGATACCGTGTCCTCTACCTTAGGCGACATTTCTCCGCCCTTCACGATGCCGTGGTTGGCGAGCAGTCCGCAAGCTATTATGCAGCTCATCACTATCAACGAGATTTTCTTCATAAGTTCATTTTTATGTTGTTTATTCTTCAAGTTTTTATTTTTCGCTGCAAATTTACGATTTTTTTCATAAAAATTACGCTAAAATCTGCCGAATAGCTTAGAATGAGCGATTTATGAGTTTTTCACCTCAATGGAGGTAATGATTTAGCAACGGTTCTAATTTCTACAATTTGCATACGTTTGATTGTCAAACAACTCTTTGTCATCTTGGTGGCAAAAATACAATTTTAAATTTAGAATACTGCATTGTTGCATGTTTTTTAGAGTTTATTATCATCTCAAATATAATTAGGACTCTGAAAATATGCAAAAATGTGCGGTATTTTACGAAATTATCCGTAGAATCTTACCGTATTCTCGAAATTTATTGTATTTTTGCAGCTGTAATGACATTTAATAAGAGGTGAAATGAACAATATAGTTTGCAAAGTAGCAGCACTTGGTGGCACTATCTCCACTACTGATATATCTCATCTGTCAGAGTATAAACGACTGTTGAGAGCTAAGGAGCGTGGCGACTTGATAAAGTTGCGTCATGGCATATATGCCGTTCCCGATGCTTTGCTTAATACAATGATTGATGTGGAACGGATTGTACCTAATGGTATTGTATGCCTGTACAATGCGTGGGCTTACCATCAGCTTTCGACAACTGTTCCACCTGCTTTTTGTATAGCCATCGCCAACAAGCGGAAGGTGGTGATACCAGATACGCTTCCGATAGAGCTGTATTATTGGAAGAAGGAGAACTTGGAGTTTGGCATTATGGAAGCAGAAATATCTGGTTTTCATGTTCGCATAACCGACTTGGAGCGAAGTGTTTGTGATGCAGTGAAATACAGAAACAAATTGGGGCTGGATGTTTGTGCGGAAGTGATTCGTTCTTATTTGAGAAAGCCCAATCGCAATCTCACTCGTTTGCAGGATTACGCCCAACGCCTCAGAGTGTTTAATACATTGAAAAATTATCTTGAAATAGCTATAGAATAAGATGGGAAAGAAAAACTACGGTAAGTCTGTTAAGACCCGCTTGCTCAATCTGATGAATGAGACTGGCTATAAATATATGTATCTCTTGGCAAGATATTTCAACGAAAGGTTGCTTTACAGAGTATCTGTAAGCCAATATAAGGACAATTTTTTGCTGAAAGGTGGCTCTTTGCTTTATGCTATGAACGGACTTGAGGCACGTCCTACAGTAGATGTTGATTTCATGGCAGATAGAATTAGCCGTGATAGGGATTTCCTTGCGCACGTGTTCCAGAAAATTTTGGGCATTGTATGCGATGAGGATGGAGTATCGTTTGATGTTAACAGCATTAAGTTGGAGCCTATAACTGTTGAAAAGAAGTATCCTGGCACAAGATTTTACTTTACGGCCCACATGGATACTATCGCTTACAACATGTCTGTTGACATTGGCTTTGGTGATGTTGTAACTCCATATCCAACAACTATTGACTTCCCATTGCTTTTGCCTGACATTCCATCTGTGAACATACAGGCATATTCCTTGGAGACTGTTGTTGCCGAGAAATTCCATACGATGATAGACCGAGATGTGCTCAACAGTCGCATGAAAGATTTCTTCGACTGTTACCAACTCCTGACAAAGAGAGACTTGTCTGATGACACATTATATGATGCGATAAAGGCTACTTTCGATAATAGAGGGCTTACATACAATCCCGAATTGCAGTTGTTTACAGAAAGTTTTGCGACAGACGCAGCACGTATAGTTCGCTGGAAAGCATTTCTGAAAAAGATTCAATGGAAAGAAACTCTTGATTTCAAGACTGTTATGGAAGTAATAAAGAAAAGGTTGCAGCCTATGGCTGAAAAATATTGGAAAAAGTAGTTTACCCTTTTATCATTCTTTCGTCTTTGAATATAAAGAACACTAAAAATAGCAGATTATGATAGACAGAGACTTGGCTGAACTTTACGGAGTGGAAACTAAGGTGTAAAATCAAGCTGTTAAACGTAATATGGAGAGATTTCCTGAACGTTTCCGTTTTCAACTAACTAAGGAGGAAATGGCTGAACTGGTCGCAAATTGCGACCGGTTCAATAGTTTGAAGCACTCAACAGTTCGCTCATATACTTTTACTGCGAATTGGTGGAAAGAATCAACAAAGGGTAATACACTACTATACGTATAGCAGAACATTCTCGTTTGTGGATTGTTTTTCGTACTTTTGAATAACATAGAAAAAGATAACTTAAAAAGATAAAATATGACCAACAAGATATTTCTTTTAGGATTAATTTTGCTTTCTGTTGCTAACGTGAAAGCTCAAACTCGGACGCAAACGGATTCGCTCACAATGGAGACAATGTTGCACAATCTTCCAGAAGTAATGGTAAAAGGTTCTCGCCCCATTGTCAAGGCAGAGCGGGGTATGCTGTCGTACAATATGCCGCTACTTTTAAAACAATTGCCTGCCGACAACGCTTACGAGGCATTGACACGCATACCTGGTGTCAGCGATGCCACAGGCAGCATATCGTTCTCTGGCAATGAAGTAACGTTGATTATCAACGGACAAGCCACCACATTGACGCAGGAACAACTGACAGAGCGTCTGAAGGCAATGCCAGCCGCACAGTTGTCAAAAGCCGAGGTGATGCTGTCCGTCCCTGCTCGCTATCATGTGCGTGGCATGGCTATCAACATCGTCACGAAAGACTACGCAGGTACCAATCAGCTTTCGGGACAAATCATTGGTGGCATGCGGCAAAACAAATACGCCAATGAGTTTGGTAATTTATATCTTTCCTTGCAAAGAGACAAGTTTGGACTTGACGCACAATATAAATATGTAAACGGCAATTCCTACGGTGAGTCTTCACGCATAGCCAATCATCCACTTGGCAACAATCGTATACACTATAATGATGAAACCGGGCAGAAGTCGTTTGGCATTACACACGACTACCGACTGGGGATGAATTACACCTTTAGCAAGAACAATCGTCTTGACGTAGCCTATACGGGACAATGGGACAAGACAAACTCAAACAGCCGCACGACAGGTTCAAGCATAAGCGGAATGCATCGTGACAGTCATGAATATCTGCACAATGTGGATGTTAACTACGCGCTTCCTTTCGGACTAACCCTTAGCGGTTCGTACACTTACTATCGCACGCCTCAGCAACAAGCCCTCGATGGTACGATAACTACGGAAAACAAAAATGAAACTGAACGCAACCTGACAAGCGGCAGCGAGCAGACCATCAACAAATGGATGTTCACAGCCGACCAAACCCATTCTTTGTCACATGGCTGGGGATTGTCGTATGGTGTGAAAGGGCAATTCACAAGCAACAAGAGTTATCAGACCACAATAGACAAGGATGGGAGCGTTTTGCCCGATGGGACAAGCAGCGTGGACCTCAACGAGCGTATATGGAACATATATGCAGGTTTCAGCAAGCAGATAAACAAGGCTATTAGTCTTGAAGCATCTGTTGCTGCCGAGCAATACCACTCTCCCATATGGGATAAATGGCGCGTATATCCTACGCTCAATGCTTTGTGGAACGTCAACGACAACCATTTGCTCAATCTATCATTCAGTTCCAACTCTGAGTTCCCGAGTTATTGGTCCACTATGAGCAATGTGTTCTACTCGTCCACCTACACCGAGATACATGGCAATCCTGATTTGAAACCCTTCTCTTATTATAATGTCAACCTGATGTGGCAGATAAAGCGACGTTATACGCTTATGGCTTTTGCAAGTCTGAAACCAGATTATTCCGTGCAGTTGCCATATCAAACCACAGACCGCATGGCAGTGATAATGAAGGAAACCAATTTCAACTATTCAAACAGCTTCGGGCTACAAGCCTCTGCCATCTTCAATGCAGGCCAATGGCTCAACGGCAACGTGTTTGTCATGGGAACCTACAAGCACGACAAGAGCGACCATTTCTTTGACCTGCCTTTCGACCGCAAGAAGCTGTCTGTCGTCCTTGGAGGCACCGCATCCGTAAAACTCTGTAGCACGCAGGATCTCCGTCTCATCCTTAATCCGTTCTATCAGACAAAGGCTATACAAGGAGTCTACGACATCAGTCCTATCTTCAGAATGAATGCCAAACTGCAATGGTCGTCGCACGACGGAAGATGGGGTGTGCGACTCAACGGCAACAACATCTTCAACAATAAATACGATACCCGTTCCGTGCAAGGCAACCAAGACTACCGCATGAAGATCAACTACAACTGGGCATCTGTCACCTTCGCAGTTATCTATAAGTTTGGTGGCTACAAGGAGAAGACGGTCAAGGAGGTAGACACCTCACGCATGGGACACTGAGGATGGTATAACTTTTAGCATGTAAATATAGAAATAAAAAGTGCATCTCCAAGAAATTCAAGTCTCTTGGAAAATTGGGAAGAAAAAGATGAAAGCATTGTTAGTCATCATAATGAGTTTGTGCCTACACGTAACTTATGCACAGAAACCAGATACAACTAAAACTTTTATTCAAGGCAAAGAACTTGGTGAAATTGTTGTAAAATCATCTTATCTTACAAGAGAAGGTGATCATATCCTTGCTATTCCTACAAAAGAGCAACGTAAACATGCTGTAACTGGTTATGATCTGTTGAGCAATCTCATGATTCCGGGAGTGTCTGTCGAGCGTTCGACTGGAAGTGTGACAACTCCCAATGGGGCTGCGACTCTCTACATAGATGGGCGTGAAGTTGATTTTCGAGAGGTACAGTCTTTAAGACCGAAGGACGTTTCTCGAGTGGAATATTTTGATGTGCCGACTGGCAAATATGCAAAAGATGCATATGCTATAAACATAATAATGAAACCACTCAACAATGGTGGCTATACGCAACTTGATGCGTCTCAGAACGTAGGATATCTTTATGGCGATTATAATCTTATTTCAAAATTTGTCACTGGAACCAAGAGTTTGAATCTTTGGGCTGGATATTCTTTGGAAAATCCAAAATCGTCTATGGACGAGAATGAGACTTTTATTTTCCCTGATTATCAACTGAATAGACTGCAGCATTACAATAATGCTGACAATAGGCAAACGGAAGAATATATACAGGCATCAATCAGCAACCGAGGAAGAAAATATATTTGGATGCTTAGAGGTGGTATGGCATGGAATGCCTCAAAAAACGGTGTCAATAATGGAATGACGGAGTATTGGAAAACTGCTGCTGCAATCAAGAACGGTAGCATTTTGGCCATTAACACAAGAAACAAATCTTATCGTCCAAGTGTCTATTTTTACGGATTGCACACATTTTCTAACACAAAATCGTTGGATTATGTTTTTGATGGATATTATTCTCGAAACGATTATGACCGTCTCTATAACGATGATAATGTGTCTTTTCGTTCACTTGTCAAGGAAGATTATTATTACATCAAAGCGAATGCAAACTATTCTATGGCGTTCAGTCATAGAAATAGACTGACTTTCAGTTTATACGAGTTCATGAGAATTAGTGATTCCGAATACATTGGGACTTCTGCATATAATCAAAATTTGCATTCGTCCGAAACCATCCTTTTTGCAGACTATTCCCAACGTTTAGGGAGTTTTTTCTTTGATATTAATCCTGGACTGTCATTTCTAACATATCGTTTGGAGGGGATGAAGTCAATCAATCATCTTACTCCGAGACTTCAAGCAAGGGCTACTTATAGGATAGATAAAGTACAGCAACTTCAATTTATGTTCGCTTTGGGAAACACCTATCCGAGAATAAATACGATTAACAATGTAGAACAGCAGATAGACCCTTTCATCATTCTCAAAGGTAACCCGAATATGGATAATTCCATTCTTTTGAATCCGCGATTAAGCCATACCTTGAACCTTAACAAATTCGCTTTGCAAACGGGAGTGTCATACTTTTACCAAAATCATTCGATTATTTCGGATTACTATATTCGAGACGGGTATCTTATTAGCACTTTTAGAGATGACTGTATCTATCATCGTCCCAGTGTAGATATATCTATGACCTATAAACCTTCAGGTTCGCTTAACATGAAAGTTTCCGGTCAATGGGTTAAACATTTAGTTCGAGGAGGAGCAGAGCATCGTAATTTGTCTGCATTCTCTGGGACTGCTATGATAAATTACTATGTTCGGGATTTTTCTTTTGGTGCATCCATAGCGTCACCGTCAAGAGATTTGATAGACAGCCAGATTAACAGAAAGACATTTTGGCGGTATCAACTATCGGCAATGTGGAATCATGGGAATTGGGCTACCGAAGCTAATGCAAACAATTTATTCATGACGAAGAATAATATTGTAGATGAATTATCCGCATCATATTATTCTTTCAAACAAATAGATCAAAGTCGTAGTTTTAACCAGTATGCAAATCTGAAAATTGTTTATAGTTTTGACTATGGCAAGAAGACATCAAAGTCACCAGATTACAAACATCAAAATAGTGAAAGTGCAATCTTAAAATAAGAAGGCAAAGACATAATCAAGTCATTGGTAAGATGTTCATGCGAAATGCAAATTAAAAATTGCATTCAAACAGTCAATTATAATTATATTTTCACACATATATAAATATTAAAAATTACGAATTTTGGAAAAATACCATCTATAATGATTGTAGTTTGGGGGTTTGCAAAAACCACATTTGGGGTACAATGGTAGGAAAATGAGTTGTGAATGAGA